>Ga0209427_10000362_pt1 | contig 47649 bp, 43 predicted proteins | sample DeeMarSWOR136_30_FD_187465 | JGI IMG/M metagenome (GOLD analysis project Ga0209427, IMG submission 187465) | Marine sediment microbial communities from White Oak River estuary, North Carolina - WOR-1-36_30 (SPAdes) (version 2) | ecosystem: Environmental > Aquatic > Marine > Intertidal zone >...
AAAACCCCTCAGACAAAGAGAATGGGAACAGAAGGCAATGAATTGGAACCGTGCACATTCAGGGATTCCGTTGTTTCCGTGGACTTTCTTTCCTCCCTTTACAGTTGAGCCAGAATAGGGTGAAAAAATGAAATGCATTCGGTTGATAATTCTGACTATGGTGTGCATGGCATGTGCTTTTGTGAACGAGCCCTGCCAATGGGATCAATTTCTGGGAAATCCAGGAAGAACAGCATACACAGAGTGTAGTGGACCAGATTCTCCTGAAGTACTCTGGGAAATCACCCTTGACGGTGTAGCTGGTACCCCTTTCATAGTTGGGGATAAAGTAATCGTTTGTAGTCAGTTTTATTCGTTTTTTCCTCCCCCATTAGAGCTAGCACCTCCCTCAAATATTACGGTGGTTGATCTTTTGACTGGTACTCTTTTACAGAAGATTGTGCCTGAGGAAGATTTCGTAGGCGTGTACCCTGTAGGAGATATAGTCCTAATTAATTCAGGAGCAAGACTTTATCAACTCGATCTTGCTTCCGAGGAAGTTTCACTCGTTTCTGAGATTCCTGAAAGATGTGTCTGTTACCCTGACTGCTATCCTCTTGTTCTCCCTGACAAAATAATACTCCCCACAACGCCAGTGGTGTGCCTTTCTAGAGATGACTACAGTACACTGCGGAACCTTGAAACAAGTTTAGGCTCCCTATATCCTGAAAAAGCAAGAGTCTGGAACATTGCAGTTTCCATGGACCGAGTGTATGTCGTCATTAACGAAGAAAACCACAGGAGAGTATTGGCAGTAGATGTTGAGACAGGTGAACTTATCTGGATGAGGGACGATCTCTTGGCATGGCCTATTGCTGCAGATGGATCTGTTGTTTATGCTGCCGGTGTCAACCTGTATGCACTCAATGCAGAAACAGGAGAAATCATCTGGACCTTCGAAACAGAATCTGTTCGATCCAACATAGCAGTTGGACCTGCTGCAGTCTACCTCACTGATATCCAGAACTATCTTTGTGCAGTGGACAAAAATACAGGAGACCTCACGTGGAAAATCCCCTGGGAAGAAACATTTCACGGAATTACATACATTGTTCAGGCCGGAGATACCATCATTTGTAGCAATATCCTAAATATGTCTGCTTTTTCTGCAGAAGATGGTACAGAACTCTGGAATGTGCATTTTAGGGATAGTCCAGATTTTGAATCAGTGAGACCATGTCCTGCTGTTACTGAAGGTATCTTAGTTGCTGCAAAAAAAGAGATGCAATACGAGAATTCTATTGCTGGGATTAAACCTGAAATTCTTATGGCTTTAGCTTCTGATCCGGAATTATTTGTAAAGCAGGGCGATGCCTTTTTGTCAGAAGATCTGAGAGATCGAGCTATCAGTTCGTATGAAAAAGCTGCAGAGCTCTATGAAAAAAAGGGAGATCTGTCCTCGTGTCAGGAAATGCAGGAACGAATTCAAGAGCTTGAAAACCAGCCAGAATCTCTGCCACCAGAGTCTACAGCACCCACTACGCCTCCAGAGTCTGCACCATCATCTACACCAGAATCCATAATGCCTACAACACCACCAGAACTATCTGCTCCAATTCCTCTTTCTGCTGTAATTTTGGTTGTTGTCTTGATGGGAATTCTCATTACATACTATCTCATCAAACACAAGCCCAAAAATGGTTGATAGGTACTAGAAGAAATCGTTGAAGGCTGGATCGTCATGAAAATGAAAGGATGCGATGATACGTTCACCTCTTCTCCAGCAGTGGGAGACATCAATGGAGATGGTGCCCCTGAGATTGTCATTGGAAGTGACACCGCTGTGTATGTTATAACGAGAAAAGGAAAAGTTCTGTGGACAGTTCCAGCAGATGGCAACTACCATTCGTCTCCTGCACTCGCTGATATAGATCAAAATGGAGATATTGAAGTCATTATTGGATCCGAAAACAAAGTATGTGCTTTCAATGGTGAGGATGGCTCCATTCTCTGGGAAGTTGAAACACAAGGGTTAATTCTTTCATCTCCTGCAGTGGCAGATATTGATGGTGATGGTGACTATGACGCTGTGGTGGGGTCGAATGACACCTTTCTGTACGCTGTAGATGGTAGTGGAACAGTCCTCTGGATATTCGGAACAGGTGCAGATATAGAATCATCTCCTGCAGTGACAGATATTGATGGTGATGGATTTGCAGAAATTGTTGTGGGATCAAACGATTCTCGTGTGTACGTATTAGATTCAGACGTGTCCGCAACTCACTCGGTTAGAATAGCAGGGATATTGGGAGGATTTTTGCTGGGAATCCTTTTGTTAGGATTTATTGTTCTAAAGAAAACTTTGTAATTACAGAACATAGGTAAAGAAGCCCAGAGGTTTGAATTTGACAACCCCTTGCTTTTGTCCCATTTTTGTTACACGTGTAACAACGTTTGTGTAATGAAGTTAATACAACCACAACGATGAAACCCCTCACGTGAGAAAATTATTTATACTATCGCTCAAATAACCTATCCAGTATTGATAGTGATTTGATGACCAAAGTTAACCCGAAACCACATGAAACTCCCTTCGTTGAAAGGATTTTGCAAAGTGAAAGTGTAAAAAAAGCTGCAGAACTATTACTGGGAGAGGTAGTACACTACACCGATTCACAATCTGCAGGCTTTTTCTTAGTGGTTCCTGAAATTCAGCTCGTGTGCTTTCAAGGGGAGAAGCCCCAGGGTAAGTTAACTGTGAAAATTCAGAATGAACTTCTCGTACACAGACAGATAACCTTTTCAAAGAAGGGTTTTCAGGCAGCTTTTCCTTTAATTTATGATAAAGAAATTTTTGGAGTGCTAGAACTCTCCTGGAAAAATGAACCTCCACAAGGAGGGATTGATAGTATAGAAAGCCTTTGTTTGCAGAATTCTGTAGCTATAGGGGCTGTAAGGAGATTTGAACAGGCTAGAGAGAACATTCTCAAGCACAACGAATTTTTGAGTAATGTTCTGGAATCTTTGGCCTACCCCCTCTATGTTATCGATGCTCACAATTACACTGTCGTGATGGCAAATGCTGCTGCAGTGCTTGACAGGTTATCAGAACACAAACCCTGTTATGAGCTCATTCATAAGAGGAATAACCAGTGCAGTACCGATATATGCCCCATTGAAGAGGTAAAAAAAACAAAAAAGCCTGTTAAGACGGAATATATCTACTACGAAGATGGAAATGAAAAAGCAGTTGAAGTCCATGCTTATCCCATTTTTGATAGCAATGGAAGAATTACCCAAGTGGTTGAGTACTTTGTGGATATTACCGAGCGCAAAAAAGCAGAAAAAGCACTGAAAAAGTCAGAAGAACGGTACCGTGCCGTGGTAGAGGATCAAACAGAGTTGATCTGTCGCTTTTTACCCGATGGGACGTTAACCTTTGTCAATGAAGCGTACTGCCGATACTTTGGTAAGAACCGAGAAGACCTTGTGGGCAAGAGCTTTATGCCATTAATTCCGGAGGAGGACAGAGAATGGGCGGAAAGACATCTTTCTTCTTTAAATCCCGAGAATCCAGTGGGCACGATAGAGCATCGCGTTTTTGTGCTAGGAGGGGAAATTCGGTGGCAGCAGTGGACTGATCGGGCACTATTCGATGAGCACGGTCAGTTAATAGGGTTTCAGTCAGTAGGAAGGGATATCACTGAGCGCAAGAAAATGGAGGAGGAAATAAAAAACTATGCTAAGGGTTTGGAGAAAAAAGTGTTAGAAAGAACAGAAGAGTTGATGAGAGCTAACCAGCTCAAATCGGAGTTTCTTGCCAGCATATCCCACGAGTTCAGGACACCTTTGAACAGTATTCTAAGCTTTGCAGAGTTGTTGCTCTTGGGGATCGATGGACCGGTAAATGCGCAGCAAAAAGAGGACTTAGAAATGATAAAAGAGAGTGGGGAGGATTTACTGGAACTGGTGAACAACCTATTAGATCTAAGCAAGATAGAGGCAGGAAGGATAGAACTCCGTGTAGAGCCAGTAGACCCTGCAGAGGTTATTGACGCAGTAACATCGCAACTTCTCATGAAGGCGGCAGAGAAAAGGTTGAGTTTAACCACAGACATTGCTCAGGATGTGCCTCCCGTCACTGCCGATGAGAGCAGGTTAAAACAGATCGTGAGAAACCTTTTGGAAAATGCTTTAAAGTTCACAGAGGAGGGTGGCGTGAACGTGGGTGCTTACTACAGAGATGGAGAAGTCGTCTTCTGGGTAAAAGATACAGGCTGCGGCATTGCAGAAGAAGATCAAAAAATCATTTTCGACAAGTTCAGGCAGGCCCGCAAAGGAACTGAGAAATCTGGAGGCACCGGTCTCGGATTGAGCGTTGCAAGAGAACTGGTAGAGCTCCACGGGGGGAGGATCTGGGTAAAATCTGAACCAGGGAAAGGTTCCACATTCTCGTTCTCTATACCTGCAGCATCCTGACCTGTTACAAAGCTACTTTTTTTTGAAAATAAAAGGCTGTCAAATGCAAGTGCCAACAATTCCTAGTCTCTTTCAATATCAAAAATCACAAAATCAAATAATAAAGGACAATCTGTTACACGTGTAACAAAGTTGATCAACTACCAATGGACCACTCCAAGAATGCAGAACCCTCAAAAAGTCACTGCTAACCATGGGTTTCAGACTATTGTTCAATTCTAAATGTTCAGAATTTTCAGTTCTGTGTATCCACGAGCAATACATCCATCAAAATGGTAGTTCATGCGCATAAAGTATATAAGAATGCGCATAAGTACTGGTGATTGTCTCTGAAAGAGCACTCCTAAAATAGTGAAAGTGATGTCTATGACAGACTATGGGTATAGAACAGAACGCATAGGGGTGAGGGAGTTCCCACCCTTCATCAGGGTCACCCTTAAAGATAGTACGCGGAAGGAACTTCTTTCTCGTGCCATGAGAAAAGTGGGTAAAATCAAACGGGAGTACAACACGTCCGGAGATGTCTTTGATGCGTTGTACGGCAAAAAGAAGGGAAAAATACTGAAATTGCTTTCAAAGAATCCTCAACCAGCCAAACCATTGATAGAAGCCAGTGGGTTAAGTCCCAGCGCAGTGTACCATTTCTTGAAGGAGTTGAGAAAGCGGCACATCATTTCCAAAAAGGGATGCATCTACTCTTTGAACGAATATGATTTTAACTCACTATTTCTGGATGAGATTGTAAAACTGGAAGAAGATCCTGCCTTGAGAAGGAGGTACGGTATTTCTATCAGAGAACTGGAGCTGGCCTACTTTTTGTGGGATACCTTTGCAGAGGCTGCCTCTGACGAAGGAGGCTACGGCAGAACTTACAACAGTGAGTACACACTGGCAGATGCAGTTCACCGCTGGAGAACAGGCCGCACTGATATTCCTGTGTGGGCGTTAACCAGGTTGGCAGAACTTTCCGGATCAGACATACTGCAGAGAGAAAGCGTGATCCAGTACCACTTACCTCCAGGCATACCTGTTACCCCCTACTATGATGCAGAATACAAACTTCCTGTCCAGGCAGGCAGCAACTTAGATAAAGTTGTCATCCAGCTCTTGCACAAAATGTCTAAGAACCACTTGTACACGTTCCCCAAGAAGAGGAGATGGCTCTTTGAAAGGCTGCACACCAGCTTTGGGGAATTTGATGATTCCACCTCTCGCATTCCTTCAGCTATCACTGAAATTCTGAAATCTTTTTACAGAGTGAAAACATTGAACAGATCGTCAGCATGCATTCCTCCTTGTATGAAAACCAGATGGTCGGATCTGGACCCTCTGGTGAGGATTAAAGAAAAATCTGCGCTTTTACTGCATATCATTTCTCTGTCCAGCCGGTCCGATGGTGGATTTGAGATTACCTCTCGTTCCAAACCATTTCTAGAGGAAATTTCCTATCTCACCTCCGATTTGGGTGTGGGAGCGCTGAGTGTGCGCAAAAAACATGAAAGACCTCACTTTAGGGTGTATCTTTCTGAGAGCAAAGTTGATGTCCTCAGGAGGTACGCCCACCTTTTTCAGGAGTATCCAGACTTAGAGATATGGTTGAGAATTCCTTTGAACCGTATCGCAGAAAACCTGGTTTTAACTGATGCAGACAGAGAATCACTGGAGAAAATCTGCCGTGAGGAGCTGTCCCACCTGGTGGAATCCATTTTAAGGTCTCTGGAAAAGAAAAAGAGGTTCTCCGGAGTGCTGAATTACACCCAGTACAAAGAGGAGATTACTGACTACTTCTGGGAACAAAAATTGATTCCCTCACCCAGACGGGTGGAAGAACTGGTAGAGATGCGGGCAGTTGAGGAAGAACTACTCTACGCATGAAAGAATTTATTACACGAACCTCATATCTCGTAAAAACTTATTTCACCTTCACAATTCTGTTGACTGCACCTTTTTTAGCTTTTTTAGCTTAAAGTAAGGAGGAGAGAAGTTTTACCGAAAAGTTTATAAAGAATGTGAACGCAAAAGTAACAATCGAGGAGGATAAATGAAAAAAGATAGTGTACAGAGACCCAGAATTTTGTACGTAGAGGATGATCCCAAGAGCAGGCTCATCATTAGAAAGCTGTTAGAGAGTGCAGGGTGCATTGTTTACGAAGCTGTAAACGGAAAAGAAGGTGTGGAAAAGGCGGCAACACTGATTCCTGACGTTATTCTCATGGATATCATGCTTCCTGTCATGGATGGGCTGGAAGCTACCAGACGAATCAGAGAGATAAAAGAGACTGCAAAAATCCCTATTATTGCACTGACTGCTAAGGCTATGGCAGGAGATCGGGAGCAGATTTTACAAGCAGGCTGCGACGACTACATAGCAAAGCCCATAGACATACCCTTACTGCTCCACAAGCTTTTGCAGATCATTGGAACAGAGCTTTCACTTCAGCCTCACGAGTCTCTCCAAAAAAAAGAGAGAATTACGCCAGCAGCCCTTTCAGAAACGCTCTTAATTGTAGATGATACTCCTAAAAATGTAATAGTGCTGGAAAAAGTGTTTACATCAGAGGGTTATAACGTTCTTACTGCTTCTAACGGGATGAAAGCTTTAGAAATTCTCAAAAATCACCAGATAGACCTCGTAATCTCAGATATTGCAATGCCTGTCATGGATGGCTATCGGCTGTGCTACGAAATGATGAAAAATCCCAAAACGAGAGGGATCCACTTTATCTTTTACAGCTCCCACTACTCCAATAAACGTGAGGTGGGTTTTGGGTTAACGTTGGGAGCAGATCACTACATGGTGAGACCTTTAGAAACAAAAAAGCTCGTAACCCGGGTAAAGAATGTGCTGCAGCACGAAAAAAAATTGGCCCCCTTAATGAGCTGGGAAGAGTTCTCACAACTGCACGACGAGCTGTTAACCTCAAAGATAATAGAGATTGCTCCCAAAACAGAATCTTTTAAAGAAGTGGAAACTGACATCGCAGTGGAGATGGGACGTTCATATTTAGTTGAGGAAAAGACTCCTGAAAAGAGTTATACCATTTTTTTGAAAAAGCTTTCAGAAGGATTTCAGGGCCTTGTACTAACACGAACATACCCGAAATTTGTTAAGAACCGTTACAACCTGGAAGAGACACCCTTTGTCTGGTTGAGTGCCACTGCATCCAAGGAATTCACTTCCACTACCGATTTGACAGAGCTCAGTCTGTCAATGAAGCACTTCATCTCTACAGCACAGAAAAGTGTGATACTTCTGGACGGCTACGAGTTTTTAGCTTCCAAGATGGGATTTACCGTGATGCTCCACTTTTTACAGTCATTAAACGAGTTCGTATCCAGCCACAACTGCATGCTGCTCATACCAGTGGATCCCAAAACTTTGACGCAGAAGGAGCTGAGAACACTGGAAAGGGAACTCATACCTCTTTTGTGAAGACCTGCTCTGTAGGGTAGGACTCTATTCCATTTTTTCCGAATTTAAAGGGTATGGGCTGCCCCTTTGCTCTGGTCATCCTCATTTTTTCTACACATAAGAGGAATTTTTCTGATTCTTGTGGGATTTTATCCAAGAACACGATACCGTCAGCCATGAAGTCAAAATCATCGAACTGGAAACTGCCGTAGTGCTGGGTTTTTTCTGTCACCATCACACACACAGTTTCTGTACTCTTTACCACTTTGAGAAACTCCCTCCACGCCATCTTTTTTCTGAACTCTCTGGGGTGTGTAACCACGTTCATAGAATCAAAAACCACTCTCTGGGGTTTGTAATCCTCCACAATGGAAATGATTTCTTCAAAGCTCATCCTGGCTAAACCGAAGAGTTCCAGTAACCCTTCATCACAATGTTTTTTGAGATTCCAACCAAAGCGGAAGCCATGCCGTGCGATTTGATCCGCGTTCTCCTCAAATCCGAAATAAATTCCTTTTTCCTGTGTTTTACAGCCCTCTATCAGGAACTGTAGCGATAGGGTGGTCTTCCCCGTTCCGGGGGGTCCTGTCAGAACCACAAGAAACCCCTTGGGGATTCCTCCCTCCAAAAGAGAGTCCAGCCCAGGCTCTCCAAAGCTTATTCTCTTTATGGCAACGTTGAAGTCCCTGATTCCCAGCCGTGTCAAGTAGCGGGATTTATCGAATCCTTTCAAAGCAAGTTCTATGACATCATTTTTGTTTCCATACTGTTCCTCGTACTTGGAAAGGATTTTCCACGCGTTATCACTCAGGGTGGTGTTCAACCTTCTCTTCATAAGATATGCATGTATTTGTCCCTTATAAGTCTAACCATAGAAGGTAATTTTGTACACATAAAATATGTGTATATGCGCATACATTTCCAATATTACTGTAGGAGGCCTATTGGTTATAGTGGTGGCTCCAGCTCTACCTTATGATATAAAAAGAAAGAGAATTGTTACTGTTATAGAATGATTATCATGCACATAAATAATATATACATGGGCATGACAAAGATATTCACGCATGAAGAGGCCCAGTCGTGGTATGGGTCACTGTTGCACATTGAGAAGAGGTGGATGAGCTGGTGGACAGGTATCAATCAGCACACATCAAACTTCAAGGCTTTCTTTGCTGCTCATAACCCCTTCTAACCATGTGGGGCATGTCTCGATATTCTTGGACAAAATGCACAATGCTCATGACGCTATAGTTCATACAGGCAGATAACAAAAAAACTCCCGAATAGGGAGCTTAAAGAAAGAAAAGGGATTATTTCAGTTAATATTTTGGCCTTCTTAACACATTTTTTAATAGTAATACAAAGATCCCTTTAGGGGAGTTCAGTGGTAACATGCTCATGCACCCTATTGCAGTTGTAATAGTGGACATTCGCAACCATGTTACACGTGTAACAAAAATGACTCCTGACAGTTTGACAGCCCTTAGAACGTGAACTTATTGAGATTTTTCTGTTTATCTATCAGTATCTCTGTAGAAAGTATATGAATGGGTTTATAAAATAATTATAATCTAGTTATGGGTTATTCTTCAAAAAATTGATTCATTAAACAATTCCTAAATGGAAAACCAATTTCAATTACTTTTTGAAGATATTGGAAAAATTATTTAAACTATTACCCACATAATCATACAGGGTCTAAAAGTATTTTGACGGGGGAGTCAAAAGAACACTATCGCACTGGAGCAGAACCAACGTGGGCAAGTGGAAGATCAGCTTCAGGGTAGAATCCGCCTCGGTAATAAAGAGGGACTGTATCAGATGCATTCAGGAGGGGAAAGAATGGTAAAAATATTGGTTGTTGAAGATGAAAGAATTGTTGCTGAAAACATACAAAAAGGACTGGAGCACATGGGATATACCTCTTTTGTAGCATCTTCAGGAGAAGAAGCCATCAAAAAAGCAGAAGAGAATCCAGATCTGATTCTCATGGACATTGTACTGGGAGGAAAACTCGATGGAATTGAAGCTGCAGAACACATACAGTCTCAGCACAACATCCCCGTGGTGTTTCTCACAGCACACGCAGATGAAAAAACACTGGAGCGAGCAAAAGGAGCTGAGCCCTTTGGATATTTATTGAAACCCTTCGAAGATAGAGAACTGCGTGCCACCATTGAATTGGCTTTGTACAAACACAAGATGAGAGAAGAGCTCCTGTCAGAAAGAGACAAACTGCATGCCTTAGTTGATGGGTTAGATCGCACAGGGATTGGTATTGATATTGTTGGAATTGACTACAGGGTACTGTTTCAAAATGAGACACTGATAAAAGAATTTGGTGATGTGGCAGGAGACCTGTGCTATGAAGAATTTAAAGGAGAAAAAGAACCATGTGACTTCTGTCCCATGATGAGAGCAATAAAGAAAAACACAGTAGAAAGCGCAGAATTTGTAGATATCCATGGGAGACATGTTGAATTGATTTCAGCTCCCTTACTGAATCCAGATGGAACTGTTGATAGGGCAATTGAAGTGGTTATCGACAACACAGAACGCATGAAGGCTCAAAAGGCACTGCAGGAATCAGAAAAGCAGTATCGCACCACCATTGATTCAATGAGAGATGCCATCCATGTGGTGGACAGTAACTTACAGATTATTTTGTTTAACAACGCCTTTGAAGAATGGAATAAAGAATTAAATTTAGATACAGATATGGTTGGAAAAGAACTGTTTGAAGTTTTTCCTTTCTTGCCGGATAAAGTCCGTGATGAATATTACCAAGTTTTCAGCACAGGGAAAACACTGATTACTGAAGAGAGGACAAAAATTGGGAACAAAGAATTTATTACTGAAACACGAAAGATACCCATCCTGGAAGATGGGAAGGTCCGCCGGGTGGTCACTGTTGTTCGCGACATTACTGAGCGAAAACTGGCAGAAGAAGCGATTCGAGAGAGTGAAGAAAAGTATAGAAATCTGATTGAGCTTGCTCCTGACGGCATACTGACATTAAACATGAAGGGCGTGGTCACCTCCTGTAACACTGCGACAGCAAGGCTCACTGGCTATTCGAGAGATGACATTGTTGGCAACCACTTTTCACGGCTCCAATTCTTACAAACCAAAGACATCCCCACATACCTGGAGGCTTTCAGTTCCATTGCGAAGGAAGAAGTATCAAAGCCCTTCGAAGTTGCATGGATTCATGAAGATGGAACTCCCTACGTGGGCGAGATCCATATGAGTTTGATAAAGAAGGGGAGCAAGATATCAGGCATTCAGATCTTTATTAGAGATATTACGGAGCGCAAGCAAGCAGAGGCGGAGCTACGAGAAAGCGAAGAACGATATCGCTCCCTTTTTGAGAAATCCCCAATCTCTGTCACGCTATTGAACAAATCAGGAGTTGTTGTCGACTTAAATAAGTCTACTGAGAACCTCATAGGATATCCTAAAGAGGAAATCATGGGAGAATCATTTGAGAATCTCTTGACAATAAACCCTGAAGACTTGCCTGAACTGAAAGAGAAGTATATGAGTCTTTCAAAAGGAGTGGAGGTTGAACCATATGAACTCGAGATAATTAGAAAAGATGGAAAGAGACGCTACATCACTGTTACAAACTCTTTACTAGTGAAGGATGATGACGTTGTTGGGTTCCAAATAATTTCCACAGACATTACGGAGCGCAAGCGTGCAGAGGAGGCGCTGCAGGAAAGCGAGGAGAAGTTCAGAAATTTAGCAGAACAATCACCTAACATGATTTTCATCAACAAGAAGGGTAGAATAGTGTATGTCAATAAAAAATTTGAAGACGTTATGGGATCCAAAAAAGAAGAATTTTACTCTCCCAATTTTGATTTTTTACTACTGATTGCCCCAGAATTCAGGGACACCATAAAGACGAATTTTGGGAAACACATAGGAGGTGTGGATGTCCCTCCATGTGAATATACGCTCATCACTAAAGGAGGTAAGAAAATCGAAGCAATATTAACCACAAAATTGATACGATATGGGGGGGAGAGTGCCATTTTAGGGATAGTGACTGACATTACTGAGCGCAAGAAAATGGAGGAGAAAATACGAAACTATGCTAAGGATTTGGAGAAAAAAGTGTTTGAAAGAACAGAGGAATTGAGAAGGGCTAACCAGCTCAAATCGGAGTTTCTTGCTAATATGTCTCATGAGTTTCGGACGCCTCTCAATTCCATTCTAAGTTTCACAGAGATCCTGCTCATGGGATTGGATGGTCCCTTCAATGATCAGCAAAAAGAAGATTTGGAAATGATAAGGGAGAGTGGAACAGATTTGTTAATGTTGGTGAATAACATTTTGGACATCAGCAAGATAGAAGCTGGAAAGTTAGAGCTTTACATGGAGCGCGTGGACCCTGCAGAGGTTGTTGCTGCTGTTGCTTCCCAGCTTGCTGTGAAGGCTATGGAGAAAGGATTGAGTCTAACCATCCACATTGCTCAGGATGTGCCTCCCGTCACTGCCGATGAGAGCAGGTTGAAGCAGATCGTAAGAAACCTTTTGGAAAATGCTTTAAAGTTCACAGAGGAGGGTGAAGTGCGCATTGGAGCCCGTTGTGAAGATGGAGAAGTCATTTTCTCTGTGGAAGACACGGGTATTGGCATTGCAGAAGAAGATCAAAAAGTTATTTTCGAAAAGTTCAGGCAAGTTCACGAAGGAACAACAAAGGAGTTTGGCGGCACTGGTTTGGGCTTGAGCGTTGCCAAAGAACTGGTAGAGCTCCATGGGGGGAGGATCTGGGTAGAATCTGAATCAGGGAAAGGTTCACGGTTCTCCTTTTCCGTATCTGTAACTAAATAATCTGATTGCCTTTGCAGGTCCTTTAAAAAGATGTGTAAAGGAAAACCCTTTGACTTGAGGGGGGGGATGATGCTGTTACACGTGTAACATCAGACAAATTTCTCTTTTTGTTTGCATGAAATCGACAAAAAGAAATTCATGAACTCAGAGAAGTTCCAACCCGAGAACTTGACAATCCCAGGAGCAAAGAATTTAAGGCTGTCACCCTATTGATCATGCAGTTCTGTCCATCATGTGAAGGGTGAAAAAATGAGATCAATTACACTCTCCCAGGAAGAGACTGGTAACCTCATCAGGAAAGTAAGACAAAGAAATTTAAAGAAAATACCTGTAACGAACCAGTATGAATTCCTTCGGGTAAAAGACAGAGATATCTTTTTTATTCTGCACAATACTGGAAAGTTAGTTTTTCAGGAATCAGAAGGCATGTCAACCTTTTTGAATGATGTACTTGTCACCCAGGGATGCACAGTCATTGGAACAGATGAAGCAGGTAAAGGAGAATGGTACGGCCCCTTGGTGGTGGCAGGTGTGGCGTTAACCCCAAAAGAGACAATTAACTTAAGGAAAATGGGAGTGGGCGACAGCAAGGGGTTGTCCTCTTTCAGAATCTACGAGATAAGTCGCGTACTGAAAACACCTGGAATTGAGACAGCAGTTCGCGTGCTTCCACCTGAGCAATACAACATTTTATATGAACAGTTCAAAGAAAAGAAAAAGAACTTGAATGATATTCTTATATGGGGTCACACAGGAGTTATCCACGATTTGTTAACCACACTCTCAAAAGAGAAAGTAAAGGTAGTCATTGACAAATTTGACAGCTCCCAAAGATCCAGACACTTTGAGACCCTGGAAGAATTTGATGTAGACATTATTGAGAAAACAGGGGGTGAATCTGAAACTGCAGTGGCAGCTGCTAGTGTTCTGGCAAAATCTATCTTTGAAGAAGAACTCAAGAGGTTGAATCAGAAATTTGATGTTGATTTGAGAAATACATCCCCAGAAGATATTCCTGCAGATATTCTGCCTTCAGTGGCAAAACTCCATTTCAGGAATGTGAAAAAGGTTGTGAGCTAAAGAGGTTGTAAAAGTGTCAGGTGATTGTCTCAATATGTTACACGTGTAACAATTTATTGTCCTTTATCACTAACGTTGAAAAAAATGATACAAAAAAATGGAATTCTTCATCCCCTGAAGACTTGACAACCCGAGCCAAATAGCTGGTTCATTACATTTTCTGCATGTCAATACAGATTTTCCACACACCAGGGGCATAGGAGAACAGAGTCTTTGTCTCCACAGTGCAAAACCCCGGAAATGCTGGTATATCTTGTTGTGTGGTAACCCAGGTGTAGTAGTGGAGGAATCCTTTCACTTTTACAAGGGATTTGACATATTCAAAAGAGTGGTGCCTGTATGGTTGAGGGACAATCACCCGATCAAATTCTCCTCCTTCAAATGTGTACGCGTCCTGTAATATGGGGTTAATTAATCCTTCCAAGGAATTCATTTCAATATTCTCTTTCATCAAGGAAAACGCTTTCTCATTTTTCTCAACAGCTGTAATGTCTACATCCTTTTCTTTTGCAATCATTAAGGGGATGACGCCAACTCCAGCGAACAATACCAGAATTTTTTCGTGGGGTACTATCACATTTTTGAGCCTTTGTCTTTCTGTTTTTTCTCTCTCTGAAAAGTAGGTTTCCTGTAAATCTACATGTATTTTAACCCCGTATTCAGTGTGGATGGTATCAGTTCTGTCCCCGATTAAGACTTTCACTTTCTGTTTGCGGAATTCTCCGTACCGTCCAAATTGTCTCAAAACTACCTTTACTGACGTATCTTGTTCACAAATTGCGTGCGCAATCTCTTGCTCTGTCTGTTCTTCACCTTCTGGTATGCGTACGAGAGCGATATCACCTACTTTGGCGTACCTCATTTCTTTGCGGCAATCTCTTCAAAGAACACTTTTAGACCAGCTTCTGCCTTATCCTTCTTATCTGCCACTAAAACAACGATATCATTGTCGCCGCATTCAAAGGTTTTCTCAATTTGATGCTTTTCTCCTTCTGATATACCAAAGGCGGGCAATTCATCTGTTGAGATAAAGCCCTTGACCCCTGTTTTCTGCTCCATTGTTTTGGCTACTCCTTCTGCGAATTTGGGATCTTTTACGAGGACACCTTTGAAGTTCTCCACTTTTTCAGCAAGGACAACTCCTCCTCCAGAGATGATTCTCTTAATAAGGCCGGATTTCGTAGCTGAGAACAAATCAGTTACATCTTTCATGCTGTGTAATGGTTATATAGCTATTTAAGGTTTGTGTTTGGTCAGGTGACGTAGAGTGGAGTACCCATTAAAGGTTGAAGCTGATCCCAAGTAAGTACTCAATCTGTGTATGAACATTATATGTCACCATCTTGAATTCTGTTAGACTGGTTCCATCATCAATTCTGTTGGATTGAATCATCTTTTTTAAATAGTATGAGATATATTGATTTGAAAATGTTACACGTGTAACAAATAGAGATAGGTACCACGTGAATGGTGACAAAAGTATTTATATTCTCTCGTTATACTGCCAGAAGAGGTGGAATAATGGAATCCTATCCAGTACTCCGAAAGGAGTTTTCCATGTCTCGAGTGATCACCAAAGATGAAGATGATATGGTCATCTATGACACGAGAACAGGGACCACTGCGCATCTGAATGCTGCCGCATTCGAATTTGCAAAAAGGTGCAGAGGAAATAAGACGTTAAGAGAGATCATTTCAGAGTTATCTCGTATCGCAGGAGAACCACCACAGAAAATTGAAGAGAACCTCTCAAAATTTCTGAAGAAGATGGACGACAATGGAATGCTCGTGTATACACACTCCCCTGAACAGGTAAGACCTGAACCCTGTGAGGTTAACCTGTATTCCAGAATAGAGAATGTCTCATTTGAGATCACGAGACAATGCAATTTACGATGCAAGCACTGCTACAGCAATTCAGGGGTAAAAAGGGACAAAGAACTAACTGTTAAAGAAATTAAGAAATTGATCGATCAGTTAGCAAATATAGGAGTATTAAATGTTATGCTTACTGGGGGAGAACCGTTGTTGCATCCTCATTTTTTTGATGTGCTCACGTATATTAGATCCAAACCCATGTCCTGTGTTATCTTCTCAAATGGTACCTTGATCACACAAGAGGTGGTGGATACTCTTGCTGAAATTGGCGTGCTTTCTGTCAATATTAGTGTGGATGGTGCAGTTCCTGAGACGCATGATGCATTCAGAGGTGTTCAAGGAAGTTTTGAAAAAGCAGTTAACGCCATTACCATGTTGAGGGAAGCTGATATTGCTGTACGGTGTAATACTTCTCTCCACAAGGGAAATATTGGCGAATTTGTTGAAATTACCACCCTTTTAGAGGAGTTGGGTGTGGAAAACAGCCGTGTATATCCTATTTCATACTCGGGGAGGCCTGAAAAATCGGATATTTTTGTCACACCTGAAGAATATAGAAGAGCTTTAAAAAGGCTCAACCAGCATTTGGTACAACAGGGGAAAGAGGTGAGAATAGAACTTCCTTACAGTTTACTGTTGAAAAACTGCGGCATAGGAATGGACTCTTTGACAATCAGGAGTAATGGGAACGTTGTTCCTTGCCCTCCTTTTCCAGATGATGCTTCTTTAGGCAATGTAAGAGAGATACCACTTGCAGAAATCTGGAATAATTCTGTATTTTTGAATGAAGCAAGAAGTATAAATGCTTTTGAGGTTTCCCCATGTAGGGAATGTATCCATGTAAAGGTGTGTAAAGGAGGATGCATGGCAGATCATTACAGACGAACAGGAACACTAGGCTGCAGTGATCCTTTTCAGTGCGCATATTATACTGTATTTGATGATTACATTCCTGTGGAAATCGGCGATAAACCTTCTATTTCCGTAGAGATGAGATAATTCATTTCTATTTTATTTCGGAAAGTATTTGAACTTGTCTGAGATAGTAACAATAGAGAAATTTATACAGGTGGATGCAGTGCATTTGTGAAGGAGGTGAGAAAGATGGAATTTGATATGGTCATTGAAGCTCTGGAAGAAGTAGCACCCAAGCACCCAACGTGTTCTTCCAAGGTACACAAGGCTCATGCGCCACCTCTCCCAGCAGTGGCTTAGGAGAGATACGTGGAAAAACGAAATTTCTCTTTTTATTTTTCAAATAGTTATGCAGATTCTGCAATGATGCTGGAAAAGATTGTAGGCAGTTGTGTGCACAATGAGAATCCTCTTTCCAAGGACACAGGAAATGTCCAGCAACACGTTTAAAGCTATTATCCCTGATCCAAGAAAACCAATGGGAAGTAAATCCTTACCATTTCTTTTTTCCTTCACATTTTCTGTGTGATTCTAATTTAAAGCTTTAGTTAACTTTTTTGATTAATTATGCAATAGGATGATAGAAAAGTTTATATATATATGTATTGTATATTCATGAAAAAAAGGAGGTGAGAAAAATGGAGTTCGAAATGGTCATTGAGACTCTGGAAGAAGTATCACCCAAGCATCCATGTTCTTCCAAGGTAAGTAGGAATTTCGACCCACCCATGATAGCAGCTTAAGAATAGATACACCTGAAAGTCTATTTTTTTTATTTTTTTTATTTTTTTGTTCTGTCATCTCCTTGAAAACCTTGGACAATTCCATCTGTATCTGCATTCACTTTATTCATGATTCAAAAATGTCTATCTCTTCTTCTGAAAGGAACGGCATGTGGAAGGCAAGGCAGTCTCCCCTGCACGTTTTGACATACTCACATTGGTCACAATTCCTTTCAACTAAATCCTGCCAGGTGCGCACTTTTTTAAATACATCAGATTTCCACAAGGTGTAGACATCCTTTTGTAGGAGGCCCTCTTCTGTCTGGAAAGGCAAGAAGTTGCACGGTCTTAACTTCCCTTCTGAGGTTACCATACACATCAATTTACCACAAGGAGATCCCTTTATCATGGAACCCCTGAAGATTCCCTGCAGGCATCCTCCCAGATAGATTTTTTCATTCTTTAAAAGTTCCACAATAGTTTTATACAGATCTTTGCCAGGTACCACAAATTCGGATAGATGATCAAATCCTCGCCCAGTGGGATAAAATGGGTAGATGCACAATGAATCCAAGCCAATGTCATCTATGAAAGAGGGGAGCTCTAACGCTTCTTGTAGATTCACCTTCATCAATGTGTACAACGCCTGGACGCGAATGTTATCACTTTTCAACTGGTGTACCCTCTTCAATATGGTATCAAAGGTGTCAGCCCCATGTACGTAATTGTGGGTCTCTTTTGTGGTCCCATTCAAACTGAGAGAGAACATTCTGACACCTGCCTCTTTTAAGGACTGCTGTCTCTCTCTAGAGAGTAGCAACCCATTGGTATACAGAACAAAAGGGAGCTCTCTCCGTTTTAAATCAGCTAAAATGACTTCAAGATCTTTCCTCAGCAAGGGTTCTCCCCCAGATATGGTGATATCTGATACTCCCACTTTGTCCAGGTGATCTATGACATATAAAACTTCTTCTGTAGTCAATTCGTGTGGTTCTCTTGCACCTGCAGAGGTGTAGCAGTGTTTGCACCGGAGGTTGCACGCCTTGGTTATTTCCCATTCCACATTTAAGGGGGCTCTCAAAATGGGCTCTACCATTGGAGGTCACCTCGCTCCTGGGTTGAAGTCACTGTATGTGGAGTGTATCAAATTCTTCCACCTCGCCTTTCTTGTTGGCCATGACCTTGCTATTCTTTGCTATTTAAAACTATTTCTATTAAGTTCTCCTTCTCCTTCAGTTGATTAGCAATTTTGATAACCAATAGTTGATAAACCACCTTAACAAAAGCTTAAAAATGTGCAAAAAATAGAAGGTCCCTGAAAACATCTGAGTCCCAACTGACACCATGTGACAATCCCCGCTCAGTAATGCACACAAAAGGTCAATGGAAATGGTAACATGATACGAATAGAATTACCCCACAGACCCATTCTCAGGGGTGAACCTCTCAAAGGTAGTGTTCATATCACATCTGAATCTACATACACAGCAAAAGAGGTCTTAGTAACAGTACTCAGAAAAGAGACATTCCTCTCTTTTTCAGGTATATCGCCGCATTTTGTAACAAAATCTGTCAAGAATGTTGTGTTCAGTGCAAAAGATGTATATATTGCACCTCCTGAGAGACAGATTACCTTTGAGGTTCCTCTTCCTGAAGGCGCACCTTTTACCTTTGAAGGGAAAGTGGCCAAAACCGAGTGGTACATCCAGGCCTCTGTAAAGACTGGAATTATGCCGAAGAAGGTGTCGCGAGAATTTGTGATCTTACCCCACGTGCTGAAATCCGGGCACCCTGCAGATGAGGTTCCTCTTCCTCATCAAGAATATTCAGACGTACTGTGGGACTATAAACCCTTTCATATGTGGCAGCTTGGTTTGTTTCGCAGGAGCACCCATTTGAAGATGATCGTGGATAGTGATTGCTGCTCCCCCGAGATACAGTATCAGGCGGCATATACTTCTCCCGTGATTTTGTTAATGCAGATGTAGATATCTATTGGGTTTTTGTGAACAAACCAAAGCATGTCCAGTATCCAGCAATGACCTGGTCTAGAGACACGTATACAGGAGAGGAGGAACAGTTAGTAGCACACACCCATGATACGTTTTACAATGGGATGAGTTTCCGGTTTTCTTTTCCTATTCCAGATACAGCGTATCCTACATTTGAGACGAAGCACGTGAAAGCGTGGTGGATAGTGAGAGCAGTAGTTAGCTGTCCGCTTCGATTTGCCAAGGTTTTAGAAAAGGAAATTGTGATCGCACCCCTCGTGTTCTGAATGATTGTTGTTTGCAATCTATTTTTATCTCTTTGCGTCAAGAATCCGAAAAATAGAAAAGAAAATTTTGTTACACGTGTAACAATGAATTTTCGGTCACATCCTTTTACTGGGTATTTATCGGCAATTGTTACAGAAAAATTTATAAACTTCGTTTATCATAGGTAGTAGCAACTATGCAAGATAGTTGACCTGATGAAGAAAGGAGGAATCATATGAGTAACCGAGATTTTAAACCCGGGCGCATGAAGAAAATCCAGGCAGTAATGCTTCTTTCAGTTTTTGTACTGTCAGGGTGTCTAACCCAGCACAAAGAAGAACCTAAAGAGAAGCCTGTCATCCAGTACTACACTATTCAGGTGAAACCCTCACTCCCAGAGCATACCATGGCAGTGAAAGCTGAAATCACTGTTACTATCCCTGCAAACGTGGAAGAAATGACGTTCTGTTTAAATCCCGAGTTCTCGATATCTTCGGTCACAGATGAACACGGAAATACGCTCACCTTTGAAAAAAACTACGATGTGGTAATAGTTGATGTTCCTCTATTGTCAGAGCCTACCCAGAAGAAAATCACCTTCCAGTATGAAGGTCAAGTCTACCGGCGCGTCCTGAATGTAACCTGGGATTACATTGGTGAGGAAGGACTATGGGTGAGATCAGAATACAACTGGTATCCAGTGGTACCAAAAACTGCAGAAATGGGATGCCACTTTTGGGAATATTGGTACAACAACTACTGGGCAGGAGTATCTGTATCCAGCTTCTGGAACTGCTGGCACCACACGTACTGGGCAGGAGTCACCTTGTCTGTTGAAGTCCCTGAATCCTGGACAGTTATCAGTTCGGGTGAACTCATTTCTGAAGACGTGCACAACCCCACAAAGACATATACCTGGCAGGAAACCCAGGTGATACCCAGTTTGAACTTTGTAGCAGGTAACTATGAAGTAGTGAAAGAATTGTGGAATGGAAAAGAGATCACCTGTTACGTATATGAACACAAAGAGAGTGCTCACAAATACATTGACCTCTCTAAAGAAATACTGGACTTCTACTCTGATAAATTTGGGGAATATCCTTTTCAGCAGTTCAGTATTGTGGAACTCCCAGAACATGCAGAGTATTCCAGTGGAAAGCCCTCCTTTGTGATGCTGGGTTCTTCACTCTTTGAGAAAGATGAGAAAGAGGTTGCCCATGCATTAAGTGAAGCTATAGCCTACCAGTGGTGGGGAAATGCAGTATTAGGGTACGATACCCCTTCTTTGCTCAGTCTGGAAGTGTGTCTCCCCAGTTACGTATCATTACTCTTTATCAAAGAGCAGTATGGAGAAGATGAATTTCGTAACTACCTCACAGGTTACCGCACTGAGGTTGAAGAGACTTTTGCTGAGTATGGTGGTGCCTCCATCACTGATATTTCTGCGTTTATCAGGGGAAGAGGACTAAAACAGAGAAATGCTGTCATTTTGAAAACACTCTTACTGTTCCATGCTCTACAGGAGGAAGTGGGAGAAGAAACATTCTTTGAAGTGCTACAAACATTTCTTGCTGAACACAGAGAGAAAAGTGTTACCATGGAAACTTTGAAGGAGGAATTTGAACAGTCATCAGGAAAAGATCTGGATCAATTCTTTGAACAGTACTACTACGGCAGTGACATCCCCGATATTGGATTTTCTTAACTTCTTTCTTTTTTTATTTATCTTTCACTTTTTGTTCTGTACTTCCGGAATATTTCAAAATTTTTCAATACAGGAGTCTGAAAGAGTGGTCTTTTACGTAGGTTCCAGGTTCAACTTATCCAGATACCACAACGTTCTTTAGTCGAGCAGTAGGGATATCTGCCTTAAACTTGTTCAGGTCAAAGAAGGTCTTGGTGTAATCATCAGCCAGTTCTATCTCTTTTAATAGTTCTGGAAAGTTCCCGGAGATCATGACACCATCTAACCTCCCCTTTTTTTCTCCCCTCTGTATTAACCACGCTGGATTTGCCACCACACTGAAATCGCCACTCACTGGGTTGGCAGTATGAGCTCCCATGACACCGTCCACGTAGATGGCATCACCCTCGAAGAAGCTATCTCTCTTGTGTCCCTGACCTCTCACCACGATATTTCGACTCTCTGTCTCAGGGGGAGTCTTGAAATCAGCGCGCACACCATTTCCCGTGCTTTCTGTGCCACTTTTTACACCCTCTTTCAGGTCGTACAGAAAGTTCTTCAAAATACCTCCAGCAATCAGTGCAGTTTCACCACTTGAACATCCTTCATCATCAAATTTGCCACTTCCCAGTCCCCACTCTCTGGTAGGATCATCAGTAATGACCAAACGATCAGATGCAACAGGGTGGCCCACCTTCTCATGGTAGAGTGATTTGCCCTTCCTGACATTCTCACCCAAAAATGAAGGGATAACAGCAAACCCAATCAATTGTGCCAGTGCATCAGGACACACAATCACAGGCAGTCCTGGCACAACAGCAGATTTCTCTCGCATGGAATCCACCTTTTGGGCAGCTTCTGCCCCCAGCTGGTAAAAATCAATGTCAAACTGTCTGGAACATTTAATTTTTTCAGCGTACAATGAGGTTCTCTCCCCGGAAATGACTGCAGCCACACCACTGAAGAGTGCAGTTGACTCCTCTTCCAGGAAAACACCAGATGTGTTCCCAATGACCCGCTTCCCTGTAATAATTGACAGTATCCCAAAAGGGAGGACAATATCATCCTTGACAGAATGCGCACCATCAATCAGCATCTGGATGAGCTCTGCTCCCTTTCCGTCTGCTTCATCCACTATCTTCTGATCACATACCTTCACTGGAGGAACCATCTCTGCAGTTGGCAAAGGAATATCCACCAATTGAGACACTCTTGAGAGTTCAACAGCTCGGCTGACACCCTTTTCTTCTGCCCCTGGCACACAGTATCCGAACCCTATTCTCCCGTTTTTCACCACTCGTATGCCTAACCCTAAGTCTTCAAATTCACTGCTATCAAAAAGCTCTCCCTTTTGGATAGTGTAGGTGATGGTTCGTTTTCTGACCCCGTAGACATCGCCCTGAAGACCCCTCTCTTCTATGTGGGTTAGAGCTTCTTTGACGCTTTCTGTGATGTTCATGCTCTCCCTCCTACTGTCACTTTACTCACAAGAACATGAGGCCCACCATCTGAGACCTGTGCTCTCTGTCCCTTTCCGCAGTGACCCATCCCCATGTAAAAATCCTTGGTGACCCCCGTAATGTTCTGTAACGTATCTAACGTGAACCCAGAAAAGCTGACATCACGGAGTGGCGTCGTAATTTCACCGTTTTCGATCAAATAGGCCACTTGAGCGTTGAACTGGAACGTTCCCTGGGCAGGGGAAACCTCTCCGCCGCTGGATGATTGGGCGTAGACACCTTTATCCATTCCCTCAAGAAGTTCTTCAAAGGTCATGGCTCCTGGTTCCATGATAGTGTTGCTCATTCTCACCAACGGTTTTACCCTGAAGTCTTCAGCTCTGGCACCACCATTGGATTCTAGACCCAGTTTGTATGCACTCTCTCTATCCAGAATGTAGTTGTTCAAAACCCCATTTCTCACTAATATGCGAGGTCTGGCCTTGGTCCCTTCATCATCAAAGGGAAAGCTCCCATACCCATCTAAGGTGGGATCATCTTTTATGGTCACCGTATCTGTGGCCACTTTTTCTCCTAATTTCCCTTCGAGACAGCTGCTCCCGCTGGTTACTGTATCTCCTTCTGCAGCATGTCCAAAAGCTTCGTGGACGAATACGCCAGTTAAATGCGAATCCATAATGAGAGGCATGACCCCACTTGGAGGAGTTTTTGCCCTGAGCAGTGCCTCTAATCGCTCTAAAACCACCCCTGTTCTCTTATAGGCTTCTTTTGTCAATTCGTATCCCTTTGTGCCGCCAATGCCTTCTCTCGCTCTCTGGATGGCATCACTTTTCCCCGTAATGATCAGGTAGACAAGAACACGAGGAATCTCCATTCTAATGTGCGTACCTTCGCTGGAGAGTATCTCCTTTTTTACTAAAGAATCTTCATATCGTAATTCGATTGAGGTGACAAAGTTCTTGCTCAGTATCTCATTGATCTCTTCCAAGAATGCAATTTTTTCTTCTGGACCTACATCAGTGATATCTTCTTTCATAGGAATCTTTACTTCTTCCTGGTATATTTCAATATCAGATAATCCTGTTTTTTCCTTTTTGAATTTGTTGTTACTCTTTGCCATGGATAAAGCTCTTTGAGCTGCCTGATTCAGATTTTCAAGGTTTGATGTCCCCGTGTATCCCCAGCCATTCTCATACAAAACTCTGACCATGGCACCTTCTTCTTCACCGTGGGTCACTTTTTCTAAGAGTCCATCTTTTAGTGTGATAGCTGTTCTTTCCCAGTGTTCTGTTCTGATATCACAGTAGTGAGCATTCTCTCCCAAGTTAGTGATAATCTTTTCTGTATCCATAGAGCAGAATACACTACCCCATATATAACTTATTGCCTTGATGGGTTTTCAAATCTGTGAGTGTTTCTCTTAACTTTGTTACACGTGTAACAATTTATTGGGATTTATTAATTATTCAAGGGATACTATAATATTAAGGGAGATTGAAGATCTTTAGCACCTTTAGCACCGGAAAAGTTGACAATCCCACTTGACACAAAAGAGTGAGGAGACTGGACACGGATTGTGAGCCAAAAAAGAGGAATAGTGTTGTATCTCCAGTGGACAGCACTATGTGTGTGGGTCTCTTGAGCAAAGAATTCCTTAACCATAAAAGAATCACATGTCAACAGAATTTCAAGAGGAGTTCCCCACAAGTCTTATAGAAGAACAGTGAGAATGAGGTGTCAGAACAAGGGTTCACAAGCATCTGTTCAGTGCTTCCCCTCATAAAATACTGATCAAATCAAGCTAAGAGTAACAAGAGGTTAGTTTCGATTAGACTGAATCCCAAGAAAGTATAAAAAGTCTTTCAACTCTTGATCATCTCCTTTTTCCCCACCTTCACCTTTCAATCAAAACGAAGGAGGATTGAAGCACTTCGGAGGTGAAATGAAAATGCATCCTGTGAAAGGTAAAGACAACTTAGGCATAGACGAAGCAAAAAACGAAGATAGAGATACTGATGGAAAATTGGGAGACAAAGAACTAAGAAGATTTTTTAAGGTGTTAGGCTTAGTATCTACACTTGATATAATGAAAAGCCTACAAGAAGGTGAGAAACAGTTTATGGAATTTTTCTCAATTGCTAGTAGTAAAACTGCTTATGTAAGAACAAAGGAACTCATCAAAATGGGGATTATTGAACACCATCTTGAGAAAGAACCCAAGAGAAAAGAAGGGTATAATCTCACAGAAAGAGGAAAGAGAATTTTAGAAGTTGTAATTAGGTTAGAGAAAGAATTCCAGGAGAAATAATCATGGATGAAAAAAGAGAGGAGAATTTTTTGAAGCTAACTGGATCAAAGGCCATACGGGTGTGAGCAATGGAAGAAGAGAGAGAAAAGGACTTTCTTAAGTTGATTGGATTATCTGGAATTACTTTCATTCTCCGTTATTTGAATGAACACGATTCAGGACAGTACACAGACTTCCAGGAGTACATCAATACACACAGCCTCAATCAGAGGCTAAGATCGCTTTTACATTTCAACCTCATTGAACACCACTATGTGAGAAACAAAAAGAAAAGAGAATGGTACACACTCACAGAAGAAGGTAAGAAGGTTTTGATGTACATGGAAAACATGATACAATTGACTGAGGATTAAACCCCCTAGCGACTCAGAAATGACACAGTTACAAATTAACTATTAGTATGGTCAGCGATAATTAATATTTGATGTTCTGGTACGACAGGTTCATTGATTCCAAGATAGATAGTTTCAATAATATCAAATCCATGTGATTTCAGGAGCTTTTCCCATCCTTTCACCCTAAGAAAATTAAGAGGTACGTTGATATCTTCGTCTCCAATTACTCGATTGTAAAACCAATCAAAGAAGCTATTAGTCATCCTTATATCCTCTTCCTCAGCATAGCCTTCTATAATTACTAAGCGTTCTTTGGTTATTCTCGTCGCTTCCTTCAATAGATGTTCGGGGTCACTCGCATGATGTAACACAGTATATAAAATGGTCGTATCTACTTCCTCATCCGCTAACGGTATCTTTTCCTCTGGATCATACAAGATTAATGGTAGGTCTGTATAATTATAATCTACAATATCAACTAGCAAGACTTCTTTCTTAAGTTGTTCTTTTATTTCTAACGCCAACAGCCCATCTCCTGCACCAAGATCAAGTATTTTCTCTCCTACAATGTAGTCTTTTACTAATTCAAAACTCCTTTTAGCACGTTTGAATGCAAGAGACTTTCGATATTTTTCATCATCGACACGTTTTCTGATAAATTTTCGCAGTATCTCTTCAACTTCAATGAGAGGCATTCCTCTTTTCAGCCCTTTCGTTATGGTTCTATTTACATAAAACCAGAAAATATGTCTTTTAAAAAAATTTAAATTCGCATTTTTCATTGCAGATAAAAATAATGACCGGATTTCATTCCAATAATGTTTGTCTTTTTTATTTTTCTTAGAAAATATTGGATATATGAGACTTTCCACAACAGATATATCGTTTTGATTAGCAGGTTTATGAAATTTTATTGTCTCTTCTTGAATAGTAATCACAGCTTTAGTTGATTTGGGAAGTCGTCCAACAAAAGAAAATACTCTATCATCTTCAATAACTACTTCATAATCATCAAGTATCAACAATGTAGGATTGGAGCGGAGATAAGATACAATTGCATCTCGTAGTTTTTTAGATGAAAATGAGGGTTGATCCAGGTTAGTAGTCTTTGCTATTGTAGTTAGGATTTTCAAAAGTGAGTTATTCTCTCTACAATTTATCCATATAACCCCGCCAGGAAAATTCCTTCGTTGTCTTTTGGCTACAAATAGCGCTAATGACGTCTTACCAATCTCATTAACACCAGAAATTGTAATAATATTGACATCAGGATCTGCAAGGGCGCGTTCAATCTTTTTAACATCAAGTTTTCGCTCTTTGAATTCTAAGCTACCAGATGGTAGACTATCTGCTTCACCTTTACTCTTTTTTGTCATGGGTTGCTGCACCTTCTTTCTGAATTATTATATTTCGGATTGAATGTTGCACTTCCAAATAGATGGCATTGAGACTCTTTCATTGTCAATATGCATTTTCGGAAGGCGTTTTCCCTTTGTTTAACAACATATATTTCTCTAGGACTGAGTTTGCTTTATATCTACTACTTAGATTTCTCCATTTTATATACCTTTCTCTGTTGTTATGGGAAACTCTTTTCGTGTCTTAAGGTCAACCCCGTAGATATCCCAGTTACCATTTCTCAAATCCATCCAAACGACTATGTTGTCGTAGAGTGCTGGCCATCTTTGGTCGTGAGGTTCTGCAGTGATCTGGAATTCGTTTTCTTCAATAGAACCTAAAAATAAGAATAAGAATAACAACAAAAAGATAAATACCATCTCTCTTGCCTTTTTCTTGAGTTTCATCTTTCTCTTCCTCGATTTACTATAGAAAGAGTGCTCTATACGAGTATCTTTCGCAAGCGATTGTCAAGTCTTTGGAGGTCTATTGTTTCACATGTAAAATTTCTTATTTTATCATTTAATAACTTTTATTTTTATAAAAAGAAAATTTAGTGAATCTAAAAAATTCCATCCCCTGAAGGGTTGACATTCCCTTTCACAAGAGAATAGTAACCAATTGAAAAGGCTAAAGGTTATAACCCCCTTTTGTGTAAGAAGCACAAACCTGAGAAGAGGTGAGAAAATGGATAAAGCGAAAGTGGTGACTACAGCACTTGGGATAACTGTTGTACTTCTTGCAGTAGCAGTTGTCACTGCCAGGCCCTGGATATCAGATACCCCCTTGTACACAGTGAGAATGGAGCAGGCATCCAGCAAAATGAACTTTCTACCGACAGCAGTGAATGGGTTCACCTACACTACTGAAAAGGGATACACGCTGGATTGTAATGTATCGGGATACTGTGGTGCAGTGCCTCTTATTTCAGGAGGTGTGAGCACCTGCGAGACCTGCCAAGGCCAGAGCACATGCTGGAATACGTGCCCAGATACATGTGAGCCCTCGTGTGAAGGTACGTGTTTTGGATCAACATGCAGCAGCACATGTCCAAGTACGTGTTCCGGGCAAACCTGCGACACATGCACTCAGCCCACCTGTGAAACGTGTGAAACATGTTCTACGTGTCCTACGCAAACGAGCACATGCTGGAGTACCTGCAGTGGCTACACGTGCAAGGATACATGCGAAATTGACTGCTGGTAGTTATGTAAGCATTTTTTACTTACTTTTTTTCTTTTTTCTTTTTTTCAAATATAACTAAGGAATATCTCAAAATCAGAATAGATGTGTTAAATCACTGGATTGCCACTGGTGTGCGTGGTTTTAGAAGTTCTCCCAATTGTTACACGTGTAACAAAATTCTGTATTTTAAGGATCATTGGTTGAATATTATACTACCTCTCGGCTCCTTTTTTATTGCTCTTTTTAGATGGAAAAGATAGAATAAATAATCAGTAGGTTCTCCCTCTTTCCCCAGCATCTTGATCATACTCAGTAACTGCCCTCTGTGGTATGTGGTATGCAGGATGTACTGCGTGTAAAAATCTTCAGGTTCTAGTACCATGTCTCCACCTGAAACAAAGTTGGGAAACCTTACTAGTTCTGTGGTTCCTCTTACATGCTCCAACAGTTTCTTGTCTGTTTCTTTCCATTTTATTATCAATTCATCTTTTGATAAATTTTCAAGGGTTTCATACAATTTTTCCCCCTTTACATCGACTTTTTTTATGAATGATTCTATATTATACTCTAAAGCCACAACTATGTGCACACACAGGTTCTTTACACTCCCAAAAGGTGGACCAATCTCACGGGTGAATTCCTCTTCAGTGAGTCCACGTATGATATCCTGCACTATGTTGTCTGCCCACATCTGGTATCTGCATAATTTTTCCAGGTTTATGGTTACATTTTCCATTCTGTCACTTCCTTTAGGGTTTGTGAGTGCCCTTCACCTTGAAGTTTTTGAACTTTTTGATTACTGGGGGTGGTCCAATTGAGGAAGGAAAGAGAAGAAAAGAAATTCGCTTAACCCAGACAACATCTTGATCAGGCTTCGTACTTGAGACACCTTCGATAGATTTATATGGTTCTTCTACTCTTCACAGTTATGAGGTGGGATATTCCTCCATCTGAAATTCCAGAGAGGCACCGTGCCAATACACACCCTCGTGATAGTAACTCCCACATAATGGAAGCATTTAGAGAAAAATATGTTTTGATGTTTCTCGTTATCCTTTTGGTTACCATTGGTATGGTGGGATTCGCTCTAGAAGAGGGAGGACTCAAATACTGGCTTCTTGTTGCACTCTTGATACTGTGTCTGGTGTACTGTATTGTCCACATGGTTGGCAGTTCGTATCTCGTGGTGGACTCAGATGGGATTACTGTGCGAACGCCCTTTAGTTCAAAATTATACGAATGGATAGATATTGAAGGGTTTGAAATAGGGTTAGATCTAAATGATGGAATCAGTGAAAGGGTATATATTAGGCTCACAGATCCTTACAGGGGACAATTGGAAGTTCCACTGCCAGATAGTTATGGTGTAGGTGCAAAAAAGTTAGCAGATTTCCTGAGAAAGAGGCGAGAGCACTTCACCACACGTTCTAAATACAAACAGGGTTTTCTTTGAGTAAAGCTAGGACATTAGTAATATTATATATCATAAGAGTACAAATATATTTAAGCAACAGGAAGAACTGCCCACATTACAAGGAACCCTATGAGGAGGTTTTTCATGATTTTTGTTACTGTGGCCACATATAAGGGTTACCCAGAAGCCAAGAGTTAAAAGCGAAAAGTCTAAAGAAAAGAGGTTTTACCTTTATATAGAATGAAATTTGACTAGTTCTATAAAAATAACAGTTAGAGATGGATAGTATGGAACCTATTCCTCTGCCAAGCCGATGTCATTGACATCAGGTCGGGACAATCTTTGTTTAATTGTATCTCTGAGATTTCATGCTTGAGGAAAGTGATTTCTTCTTTGAGCTTTGTATTCTCCTCTGAGAGCTCTTCAATTCATCACATCAATACTTATACAGAGTTATGAGACAAGTTTCTCCAGGAGTTAGTTGTGCAGCAGTTCTGAATTCTTCATCCAAGGCTTCTCTTATCGATCCTACGAGAAATCCAGGAAAAGGACATGCAGTTCCCTCAAACTTGTAGCCACCAACTTTTTTTGGGCAAATCTCGCATGTCTCCACAGTAATGTCTATGACATCATTTTTGTGATCTATCTCCATAGTTTGAGCAAAATCATTCTGTTTGAAGAATTCGATCACATCTTCAATTGATTGGAAGCTTTCTCCTTGATCTTTAGCATACTTGATTATCTCTACTCCTCCGTAGAACCCTATCATGTTAGCAAATCCTTGAAGCCCTCTACCGAGATTCCTCCTCATTCCTCTCATTATACCAATTACTAGGGCGTTTCTGAGATTCTTGGCTTTTCTTACCATTTTCCCACTCTCACACTATTTTTGCGACTTCTTCTGTAAAACTGATCACCATTCATACTTCCCCTCAATGCATTTGCTCTTATTTCACACAATCTGTGCAATAGCTTCTGCAGTTCTTTTCATATCTAGGAATACAAGACCTAGTTTGGCATCTTTTCTCGCCATTGCTGTAAGAACTGCATCCTCTCCTGCAGCCATCAAAACAATGTAGCCATCTACTCCTTTTACATATACTTCAGACAATTCTCCTCTTGCCAACTCGTCTGCTGTCCTTTCACCTAGAGAAAGCATAGCAGCTGACATAGCTGCAACTCTATCTTCCTCAATATCTTTAGGTAGTGCAGAAGCAATCATCAACCCATCCACTGATACTACAGCAGCAGCTTCGATATCTGGTGTGATACTATGAAGGCCTTTCAAGATATCTGTTAGTTCTTCAACTTTCGATTTCTTTGCCACTTCGTCTACCTCCTATAATGAATTATACCATTTGGACACAGACTAAATCCCATATTATTATGGAATTGAAATATATAAAGTAATTGATGGCTTTATTCCTTACATCTAAGTGGAAATCAGAAAAACGACAAGATGCGAAAATCTTCAAATGCTCGTTCGCCTGTTGATGAATGTTATTTCACAACTTTCATCGCGCAACCCTTCCTTCTTCCAGAGTCTCAATTGTGAATTCCATGAGCTCACCTCCTTTTTTATTTCTCTTATGATTTCTTCTTTATAAACTCTTCAAAGATAGAAATTGTCTAATATCGGTGTTTATCTCATTTTGTTACACGTGTAACATTCTTTTAAATTTCTCTAAAATCAAAAAGAAACGTGAGAACCTGACTAAAATAAGCTGATGCTGGTGACAATGCTTATATATTCAGAAATATCATAATAGTGTGTTCACTCCTCTACGGAAGTTTTGATAATAATTGGTGGAGAATATGACAAGACTCTCCGAAGAAGAAAAACAGCATCTCAAGTACCAAATCTACAGGTTCAGGTATGATGATCCCTGGATATCTAACAAGAAAGTGGCAAAGCTGTTAGATCGTTCAATTTCAACCATCAATAGATACGCAAAACAAGCTGAAGAGAGAGGGATAATACTGAATCCTTCGCTCAAATTGAAACCACACCCCCAATTTAAAGCAGCACTCCTCTCATTTGAGAATAAATACAAAGCTCTTGATGAACTGAAAGCCTGCAAGGAAATACGCTTCATCTGCTTGTACCACGGCGATTGGGATTTCAGAGTAACGTACGATGCTCCCATTGATTTTACAGAAATTCCTGGACACATAAAAACAGTAGCAGATGGGGTGGTTGGACCTGGTATTTCACCAAAAGTTGAATACATATCGTGGGAACGTTGTTTTGAGTTCATGGAACATTTCTTAGAAGAAAAAGAAGTTCAAAAATCAGAATTCGACCATCGGCTCTGTGTCCCAGAGTGGGATGAGGAAGATTGGAAATTGTACTACTATTTTCTGCCTGATGTGAGGAAATCTTTTAAGGAGTTGAGGGAAGAAACTCCCATAAGCTGGAGGAAATACCAGGAATGGAAGAAGAACCTAAAAGCTTATTGTACAGTAACCACTGGGTTCTTCCCCGAAGGGTATTTAGGATACAACGATATGACCCTCTGCTGCCAAACACGTTACGAAAAATATATTGCAGATTTATTTTCTCTCATGCCCACAAGTTCTCTCTTTTTCAGGATAGGAGAATATTTTCTGGCTAACATCTTTATTCCAAAAGAGTACGACAAGCTGCCCCGGGTTTATGATGTTATTTTTCAATTACTGGATCGAGGAATTATTTCTGATTATAGAGATGGATATGGCGTCATTGCATGGTGGAATTACAAAGATGCTTTATTGGGAAAATAAAAAGATTATATGCAATTTTTCTCAAAAAATTTAAAATTATTGTATAAGTAATGCATTATATTTTTCATACAGTCGATAAGTTTATACAGCCATATTGGGACATGAAGATATCAAAACTTTCCATCCAATGGGGGTATTATATGGATAAGCATCGATTGTTGGAAGAGCTAAAAGAGAACCCAAAAAACATCCGTTTTGGAAGACTGTGCACGATTGCTGAAGCATTTGGGTTTACATTGAGGGGTGTTAAAGGAAGCCATCGAATTTATGTACGCAGTGGGGTAAGAGAGCTATTGAACTTTCAGAATGTGAAGGATAGCAAACCCTTTTAAAGTAAGACAACTCATACGTATTATCGAAAAATACGGCCTAGCAGAGGAGGACGAACATGTATAAATATAAAATAGAGATATTCTATAGTGAAGAGGACAGAGGATACATAGCAGTGGTACCTGAGTTACCAGGATGCTCTGCCTTTGGTAAAACGGAAGAAGAAGCATTAAAAGAGGCTAAAACAGCTATGGAACTCTGGTTAGAAACTGCAAGAAAGGAAGGGAGGGATATCCCACAACCTCAAGGGAAGAGACTTTACACTACTGTATGAATTTCTAAGCGCTGAGAAAGCACGTGTAGCAGATGGGTTATCAAGGTTATAAAAATATCTGATAAATTTATCCGCTGTTATATGAGATCATGGAACTACGCTTGAGATGCTCAATAAACTCTTTAGGATACCAACGCTCTCTTTTAGAGAGAAGTTCCTGTAAAACTGGACTATTCTGATATATTTCCCTCATGTATGCACTGAATGCATCAAACGTGTGAGGAGGCATGCACTCTTTTTGGTGGTACACATTATCAAAGCAGTCCAGTAACATTTCTGCTGTTGAAAGAAGTTTTTCTCTTAGCGACTCATTGTCCACTTTTCTGCCATAATAGAAATACGGTTTTGCGTCTGTGTTTTCAACAAAGTGTTTGTCAATGTCAAGTATCATCTGGTAGATATTCTGGTACGTTGAACTTTGGATACTCCGTCTCAATTCTCGTATTTGAATCCAGAGAACCCAAAGAGACGCTACAATAATGAAAGCTGAAACCCATACACCAATGGCCTGGACCCAATCAGCGGCAATATCCACATAATACCTCCATGAATTGAATGTCTCTAACTCCCAAAGGCTAATTGTTCACTCATAAATGGTTAACAAGTGAAATAGATAAAAAATTAAAGACTTCTATGAATTTCCAGCATATCCGTAACCATAGCGTACCCTGCAGTGTATGCACCAGCACCAGGTCCTATAATGGTCACATCCCCAGTTACATCAGTCTCAAAAGTAATGGCATTTAGAACACCCATGACATTGGCCAGAGGATCAGTTACCGGCAATGATTCAGGTTTCACCTGTGCAGTCACTTTCCCATTTTGTTTCCATGCCCTACCAATTAGTTTTATCCTTTTCCCTTCTTTTTTGGCAGTTTCCACATCTTCTAACGTGATACCAGTAATACCCTCCCGGTACACATCATTGATATTGACATCACCGCCCATGACTGCATTTGCCAATATGACAATCTTGGCTAAAGGATCATATCCTTCCACATCTGCTGTGGGATCAGTTTCTGCGTAACCCTTTTGTTGTGCTTCCTTTAAAACCTCTTCGTAACTGCGTCCTTCCTCCATTTGTGTTAATATGTAGTTGGTGGTCCCATTGAGGATACCTTTGACACTTTTTATGTTACAGCCTGCCAAATCTCTGGTACCCAAGTTAATTGCTGGCGTCCCTGATATGACTGTCCCTTCAAATCCCAGGTACACCTTATTCTTTTCAGCCAGATCACGTAATTCTTTGTACTTCAATGCTATTGGTCCCTTGTTCGTGGATACCACATGTTTTTTATGCTCTAGAGCTGTTTTAAAGTGTGTTAGTCCTGGTTCACCAGTTTTCACGTCAGTGGGTGTTACTTCTGCCACAATATCCACTTCAGGCTTTGTAATCATGTCCACGCTTGTTAGCCCTTTTTCCTTACAGGGATAGTCACCTATTACTCCTTTTTCTTTGTTCAGTTTCAGCACTTCACCTAAGTCTAATCCATTTTCATCGTAGATGCTCCCTTTGATCAGGTCGCAGATTCCTACTATTTTATACTCAAATCCATACTTCTTTTTCAGGATTTCTTTCTTGTTGTGGAGAATCTCAGCCATTCCCGTCCCCACAACACCCAGTCCAATAATCACAATGTTATACATTACATCACCTCTTCAATGTTGTCTAACGCCTTTTCTATATTCTCTAACGAGGTCGCATAGGAAAACCGTAGATACCCTTCACCATATCCACCAAAAGCTGTCCCCGGGGTAACTGCTACTCCTGCTTTATCCAGAAAGAGCTTCCACACTTCATCACTGGTACCGTACTCAGTAACATTGGGAAACGCGTAAAAAGCTCCCTTAGGCATTACTGTGGGTATTCCCATGGTGTTCAATCGATTCACTAAATATTTCCTCCTCTTGTCGTACTCTTTCCGCATGTCCTCCACACATTGTTGATCACCCTTTAGTGCAGCCACTGCTGCTTTCTGTGACACTCCTGGGGGACAGATCCCCGAATACGCTTGGATATTGCCCATTTTCTCTATGACCTCTCTGCATCCTGCAGCATACCCGATTCTCCAGCCTGTCATTGCATACGCTTTGGAAAACCCATTCACCAGTATGCATCGTTCCTTCATTTCAGGTATAGACAACACTGAAAAATGGGATTCATCATAGATCAATTTCTCGTAGATTTCATCAGTTAACACCAGAAGATCATGCTCTATTGCAATATCAGCAATTTTTTTCAGATAGTTCTCAGGAATGACACTCCCTGTGGGATTTGCTGGAGAGTTGATGATCAACACCTTAGTCTTTTCTGTGATTTTCTCTTCCAGGTCTGCCGGATACACTGAAAATGCGTTTTCTTCCTTCACGTGCAAAGGGACAACCTTTGTGCCAACATATGCACCAATGTAAATATAGTTGAAGTACCCGGGATCCTGGACAATGACTTCATTCCCTGGATTTAATACAACTCTCATGAAGAGATCGATTGCAGTACCCACCCCTGCTGTACAAATGATCTCATCAGTATCCACATTAATGCTGTTTTCTTTTTCCAGTTTCTCCTGTACAGCCTCTCTCAATTCTAAACTGCCAAAATTGGACGTGTAGTGCGTGTGTCCTTCCTTTAGTGCTTGTATACCAGCCTCCACAATGTGGTCAGGCGTGTCAAAATCAGGTTCTCCCAGTCCAAGACTGATCACATTTTTGTACTCAGATGCAATTTTCAGAATGATGTCAAGGACTGAAGGCGGTGCGTTCTTTACAGTATCAGCTATCCATTTCATGTAATCACCAGGTTTAACTCTTTTAGTTTTTCTTTTGTTGGTATGCCGTTTGCATCCCATCCTCGTAATTCGTAATACTCATCTAACATCTTTTCAAAACGTTCTTCACCAATGTGAGCTTCATCTTTCTCGAGATTTTCTTTCATGATCCTCTCTGGTATGGTTTCATCCTTTCTGGTGATACCATTTTTTACGTTGAACATTTTTGTTAGGTTCCATATTCGTTCTCCCGTTCTCATGTAGGTCTCTTTTGTATACTCAAACCCTGTAGCAGTATTCAACAACTCCACAAACATACCAACGTCAAAGGGTGCAAAATCACACAGAACCAATGAGAAACAGCACGCTCTCTCGTCCTGGTTTTCCTTCACAAATTCGGCTCTCCCTTTGATACTGTACCGCGGCTGTAAATTTCCTTCTATTTCTGCCCGCACTGTCCACACCCGCTGGTGGCACGCTCCTCTATCACTGGTAGCATACGCTAAAGCCATTCCAAAAGCACCCCGCGGGTCGTACCCCGGAAATTCCATTCCCTTGGACTGCATGGCAAAGTCTTTTCCTCCTCTTTTCTCTGAAAAATGGTTTACACCTTCTGCCAGATCATTTCCTATCCCTTCCCTGTATGCGATCTTCCGCAGTAACTCCCCCTGCTTTACAGGATCATTAAACCCTATATCCTGGTCTATCATTTTCTTCTGTGCAGCTTCTACAGCAAATCCTACAACATTTCCTGCAGATATAGTGTCCAACCCGTACTCATCACACAAATAACTTAGATACGCTACCCCCTCAAGGGTTTCATTTCCACAGTTACTCCCTAACAGTGCAATACTTTCGTATTCAGGCCCTTCAAATTCATACGTTTTACCGTTAAAATCGAAGCGAGTCCACTTCCCACAGGAAATTGGACAGTTAAAACATGTCTTGTTCTTTACAACAATGGTATCGTGCATAGTTTCCCCAGAAATGTTGTCAGCCTTCTCAAAGTATCCTCTCAAAAAATTATAGGTAGGCAATAATTGATTCTCGTTAACTGGATTGATCCACACTGGTGTCCCATATTTTCTTCTCAAAGGTATAAAGGAATTCTCATTGATGATTTTTTGAGCTTTCTTGACTGCTTTTCTGAATTTTTCTTCATGTGCAAACTCTATCTTTTGTGTACCCTTTATGACGATGGCCTTTAAATTCTTAGAACCCATGACAGCTCCTGCTCCACCTCTTCCTGCGTTACCACCTCTTCCTTTATGGACGAACAGATCTGTATTGATACACGCGTATTTCACTAAATTTTCTCCAGCAACTCCAATGGATAAGACTCTCCCTTCATCTTTTAACGATTCTTCTGTAGCAGTAGTATTCCTCCCCCATAAATGGACTGCATCTCTTATTTCCACGTTATCATCCTGTATGGCAATGTAAACAGGGTCATCTGCTTTTCCTTTGACAATAATGACGTCATACCCACTCTTTTTTATTTCTGCACCAAAATAACCACCAATTTGTGAATCTAAAAACAATGATGTCAAAGGCGATTTAGTGACAATGCACCACCTTCCAGAGGTGGGTGCCAAACTCCCTGTTAGTGGTCCTGTACAAAGAATTAAACTGTTCTCAGGAGACAGAGGATCTACCCTGGGATCTATATTATCAAAGAGAAGATGTACTCCCAGCCCTTTTCCACCAATGAATTTCTCAGCATCTTTTTCATTCAGATTCTCTTCTGAAATCTTAGATGTTGAGAGGTCTATTCTCAGAATTCTTCCTGTATAACTATACATGTGCTCACAGCACCATCCTCATATGTAACCCATAAATAGTTAACTGTTCAAGCTGCGTTCCACCTTTTGTATAGCCTCTCCCACCAGTGCGACACCTGTTTCTGCCAGCTCCTTTGTTATGATTAAAGGCGGCAGGAATCGTGCAACATTATCGTAGTGTCCTCCAATTTCAATGAGCACTCCTCGGTTGAAACTTTCTCTTCTCACTTGATCTGCCAGGTTCGTGGCTGGTTTTTTCGTTTCTTTATCTGATACGATCTCAACACCAATCATTAACCCTCTGCCCCTTACCTCACCGACAATATTGGAGTTCTTCTCAATTTTTTCAAGGTTGTTAAGCATGAAGTCACCAATTCTTCGTGCGTGACCAGAAAGATCATTATCTATCATGAAATCAACAGAAGCAGCCCCTGCAGCCATGGCACAAACATTTCCTCTGAACGTCCCTATGTGGGCTGCCTTCTCCCAGACGTTGAGTTCCTCCCTGTATGCTATGGCAGACAAAGGAAATCCACCACCCAGTGCTTTGGACATGGTAATAATGTCTGGTATCGTTTTGGAGTGCTGAAACGAGAAGAACTCTCCTGTTCTACAGAATCCTGCCTGCACTTCATCACATATTAACGGTACCTCGTACTGTCTGCTGATCTCTTCAATTCTTTTCATGTATCCATCAGGAGGTATAATGGACCCTCCTTCTCCCTGGATGGGTTCAATAATGGCTGCTGCGGGATGACAAACTCCTGAGTGGGGGTCTTCAAGGACATGCTCATAAAATAAGGCGCATTCAAGACTGCAATTGGTTCGTGTTCTGTAAAATGGACATCTATAACAGTACGCATAGGGAACAAAGTGAACCTCCGGCAGCATGGGTATGTACTTTTGTTTCCAGAACTTACCAGAACTCACTGTACATGCACCTGCAGTCATGCCGTGGTATCCGCCTTCAAACGCAATCAAAGAATGGCGGTTCGTATAGTACTTGGCAAGTTTCACTGCCATCTCCACCGAATCTGATCCTGTTGGTCCTCCGAACTGAACTCTTACATTGTCTTTCAATTTGCCTGGCATAACCTTTCTCACTTTTTGGATTAATTCAAGTCTAACCTCTGTTGGAAAGTCCAACGTGTGCGTTATTTTGCCCTGCTGTTTTTGTACTGCTTCTGTAACAAAGGGGTTACAATGGCCTACTGCTAAAACACCAGCACCGCCAAAGAAATCAATGAATATATTCCCATCAATATCCTTTATTGTTGCACCTCTCCCTTCATCCATGACCACAGGTATATTCCGCGGATACGATAATGCACTTCCTTCAATGTCTCTCTGTAGTTGTAAAAGGGTTGTTGATTTGGGTCCGGGGAGGGTTACGATTTTGGGTGCTTCTTCAAAGCTTAACTCTTCAAATTCCATAATGATCACACTCTTTATTTCCATTTCTTCTCTTTTGGTACGTATCACGCTCTTGCGAGTATATATAGTTTTCCAAAGGTTGGTAGGGTAACCGTGGCAGTTGTCTCAATTTGTTACACGTGTAACAATTCTCTAATTATTTTTTGTGATCTCTCCCTGCAGTTCTCCAACTCTATTTCCAAAAGGGTTTTTAATTCCTGGGGCTTGACAAATCTTTTACCACACCAGTTATTTTTCTGGTTACCCCCTACAGAGAGAGAATTTTAGAATTAAAGGTTATATCAAAAAAGAGAGATGAACGAATTGTTCACCTCATATTCTGAATTTGAACCTATTTGCCCTTTCAGTTACTCTTTGTGTCGCTGCTTTCAAATGAACTTGTAGCGTTGAATTGATTGAATCTAATCCACCGAAGCGAGAAGCATATCCTCCAGTGCTTGCATCTCTTCTTTTGTTACTTCCTCTGCCAATTTTGATGTATATCTTGGAAGTGCGCTGAGCATTCTCACAAACAATGTCAGCAGCTTTGCTTGGGAGGCGTCCACCAACCCATGTCCCGTCGCCAGGTCCGGACCAGGTACAGCTGGGTGTCCCCCAGTACGTGCACTGCAGTTGCCTTTAGTGATGTCGCGTGCTGTTCTCTTGAGGATATCTCGTGCCTTGGCAGGTGTTAACTGTGGCCAGACTTGTTTCATCAATGCACATACACCAGCCAATTGAGGTGCAGCCGCAGAAGTGCCGCTGAAAGCTGCCCACCCATCATCGGGAGCAGTTTCATCTCCATTAGGATGCGTGCCGTCAGAAAGGTCTCTGTCAATTGTACATTCTGGCTCTATGGGAAGCATTATGTAGAGAGCTTTCGGTGGTAACCCAACCAACCCACATACATCAGGAACCTTCCGTCCTGGATAGATTGCACTCTCAAATCCGCTTGCATACGGTGTTGCCTGTAGTGAACCATCAGCACCCATAAAGACACCACCTGCTGAAATCACGTCGGGATGCTGCCCAGGGAACGCCCAGTGCCCATTGCCTGCTGAGAAAATGACAATGATGCCCTTGTGTACTGCGTTAGCGACAGCAGCAGCTAACGTTCGCATTGATGCTGAAAGTGGTCCAGTTCTGATATCATACCCCCAACTGCATGAGATAATATCTGGACGCAGCGAAACAGCAGTATTAAACGCACCAACAGTGTTCACAAAGCTCATCTTTACCATGGTGAAATCCACATCAGGCGCTGCTGCAAAGACGTTTGCAGATTCACCAGTACCGTGGCCATGTTCATCGTGGTCAGGATCACTTGCACCTGGGCCCAGAACCACAGGGTTTGCACGGAAACCGTGGTGATCAAAGAAAGGATGACGATACCATCCAGTATCCACCATCACCACTTTGACATTGCGCCCCGTTGCTCTTCCCTTGACGTTCAGTGCTCTCCCCACATCATCCGGCACATCCAGGTGCCAGTACCCCACTGATGGTGGAATAGGAGAAGCAAAATAGTACACTGGTTCATTCAGTGCCACACCTTCCAGTATGTCTGCCAGCGAGCTCTTTGATGGGTCAATCAATCCAGGGACAGCTGTGTCTGGACAATCGAGAAATGTTGCCGTGTCCTCCCGATTGAATTCTTTGATCACATCCCGCTCTTCTGGTACAATTTTCGTCTTGAAGACCCGTTCATAGACTTCAGCCCGAGCGCCAATAGTAATTGTTGTTGGACCCACCTGTAACACCTCAAATCCTTCCTTGCGAAGCTGGCTGACTGCTGATTTCACCAACTGGTGCTCTGAAAAAAAGTCGGCAACTGTCCTGCTTGTGACAAGTTCCCGAGTCTCGAAGAGTGAAACTCCGCCCACAGATTGCACAGATACCTCAGCATACACAATGGGAGGCAGACTGGGTGCACTTTTTGATTTTTCTTTTTTCTCTTGTTTTTCTTTTTCCTTTTCTTTTTCTGCCGTTTTATCACCTCCTTTCAATTTCACGAAATGCATTATAACAATTACAACCAATGTTAACTTTTTCTGTTCAGTACACATCACCTCCTCTGCAAATTCATGGCTTCCATCACAGATTGTTAGAAGAGCTCAGGTGGCCCCAGAAATACAACGTTTTCTACCACATTTTTGAGCGAATCAGGTATCACTGATTCACCTTCAGAGTGCACTGTTACATTCCCTGTCTGTTCATCCTTTTCTAATGTCATTTCCACTTTAAAAACTTCTTTAAACCGTTCTAATTTGCCCATTATTGTCAGTGTCACGCCCGATTGCACAACAGTAAATCCTAGCTCCTGAAGGTGCCGTTTTGCCTCTGAAATTGTCTCTGCTGTTGGCATGAACTCATCGATATTTTCTGCTGTGATGACATCTGTATCTGCCAGAGAACGACCGCTTTGAGACTTCAAGATTACCTCAGCCGAAATTTCTTCAAACTTCTTCATCACTGTTCCTCCTTAATAATTTCCCACTTTAATGGGTTCCAGAATCTTCCATCTTTCATTTTAACATTCTCTCACATGCATAATGTCGTGTGGATTATCTCACTTTTCTCTTCCCTCCCAGAGACCTTTTCTTGTGAATCATTTTCCTTTATCTAAGACTTATGTACTTATGTTTTCGAAGGATAGACTTAATGAACTTCCATTTACTTAAATTTTTCGGCTCCACCTAGATTAGATCCCTGTTCTTCTCCATACATATTTCTCTATGCATATAATTTTTTAGAGTAATCCAAACCAATAACTCAGTTCCTTTGAGAAGCTGAAATAAGCTTTAAAACTGCTCATTTTGTCTTTTCTCTGGCGCAGGAAAATCATCCAGAAAACATGAACAGGAACGAGATAAAAAGAGACTGTGAATTTTGATCAACAGGATTATCACATTTAGTGCTGAAATGTTGAATCTAACTAAATCAAAAGATCAGAAGACCAAAAAAATGTTACACGTGTAACAAGTGCCAAGGTTAGAGTTTAGAGGATTTCGAGTGCCAGAATAACGATTCTTGGCCATCACAAATTGTGGGAGAGCACATACCCTGCAGAACTATTTCTCAAAGACACTTCTCGAGGACGAATTCCTCAAAAGCCTAGCTTGTTGCTGGAGTCTGCATCATCATTTTCATTATACCTGTAGTAGGCTTTAAGATGGTACATCGAAAGAGTTAACCCAGAAAGTGTCCACCAATTCAGTTAGAATCTATCTCATTTCATTCAAAGTCTATTTCATCCTGGAGATTAATAAAAACTACTGCATCGAAAAAAGGAAAAAAGCAGAAGAAAAAACAAAACCAAAAAAAGAAAGAGATTTTAATTTTGGTGTGCATGGTTCGCATCGTTTTATTCAACGAACATGATAGCACCACCGGTGGAAGCTACACAGGTAGTATCCATGTAGTCCTCAATTCTGGGGTCCATTTGGTCACCTCCTTTCCATTTTTTAAAGATACTGCCATGTCTCACCTTTGTTTATAAACTTTTTGGCACATGTTAATCATCAAATTGATTGGTGTCTCATTACTTTCTACTCTAATAAACAAGTGTGCAAAGTATATAGGAGGAGATTGTTGAAAAAGTTACGTGCAAATTTTATACCAATTTTCAAGAATTTTTTCTCATTCATGCTCTATAATGTCAATTCAGAAAACTTCTCTAATTCATTGCATGATAATTGACCAGATCATCCGGATTTTGTTTGACAAGGAAAAGATGGAGGAAAAAGCAAGAGAGAAATTCAAGCTTTCACGTCTATCTTTCTCTATATGGTGGAAGCAGAATTCCAACTATCATCAACACGGTAATGAGTGCTGTTCCGAGGCAAAACCCTCCCTCTTCTTTTGTCTGATATCTCTGATGTTCAGCTGAGGCCCTTTCCACCGTGTCTTGTGAGAAGAGATCACTTATTCGAGTGGGGGAAGGATTTTTAGCTATCTCTTCTTGTACATTGAGGATGACGACCTCATTAAACTGGTGCCAGTAATACAGATAAATTATGCCATTTTTTAGATCGAAGATATTTGAATAGAGTGTGTTTGAGGAAGCGCCTTCAGCATGAACTGCGTCCAAAATCTCTCGGAAATACTCCACTGTTAAATCATCTTCATCTTTAATCTTCTCTAACATTGCTACTGCCGTATCGTATCGAGAACAAAGACCTTCCTTCTCTTTTTGGTGGTATGCCAGATTGAAATTGGTTGAAACTAAATATCCATCTCCTTTCTCTTTTCTTGTGAAAGCTAATTCACCATCTGGTCCCGCACTGATGACCACTGCATCACCTGAGGCATCTGCGAGATGGATTTGATACTTGAGAGATGTACCCCAATTATAACCTCCAGCCATATCAATAGCTTCTTCCACTGTGGCACATTCCCTGAGGATAATGAACCCTGGATTGCCACGTAAAGGGGGCAGCCCGGAACGAGAGTTCAAAGCCACCTGTGGCAAAGCATTATAGTCAAAGGCGAGGCCTTTCTCATTGACACCGCCTTGAGGAGATAAGTTATCATACCCAATGTATACGCCACCGTAAAACTGCTGAGTGGAAGGACTGATCCAGTAATACGTGTTCGGATTGGTGTAATCTTCGTTATTTCCAAAGAGAACTGCATCACCAAAGGAAGCAGTGAAAATTGTGCAGGATTCAGGGGTGGTGCCTGAAAATCCTATGCGGTCAGGAACCCATACCACAAACATACTAACGAGAATCACATATAGTACTGTTTTCTTCTTCATTTTCTTTCCTCCTCTGGATGTCTTGTTGAATGAGCACGTAGGCTCCAAAAGTTTTCACATATAAACTTTGCGGTTGTTGGGGCTGTCAAGTCTTTGGATGTCAATTTGTTACACGTGTAACATATTGACATGTGAGCACGAGGATCAACCTAAGAGTTTCAACGTGATCGTAATCTTTCTGCTTTACTTTATAAAATTACCCTTTTAAATACATAAGAGAATCAAGAAATCCCAGCAAATTTTTGGCAGTGAATCACTTGTTAACTGTTGAACTTACCTGCATAATCGTTATGCAACACATTTTCCATAACCCTTTAGAGGGATTTCTTCGAATTAGCATTCTCACATATTCTACGAAACCATAATCTACTGTTCATATCTGAGTCTGATAAATCCAATGTATGATAAAATAAAAAAATACCCCAAAGCAGAATAAAAAAGAAAAAAGTTATAAATTCTGACATATGGTCACGCGGCTTTATGCAAGATACATGACGCCGCCGGTGGAAGCTACACAGGTGGTATCCATGTAGTCCTCAATTCTGGGGTCCATTTGGTCACCTCCTTTCCATTTTTAAAGGTACCACCATGTCTCAGCACTACTTATAAACCTTTCGGTATCAGTTGATTGTCAAATTGATTAATGTCTTATTAGTTTTTATCTCAGAATAGATGTATTGAATGCATAAAAGCTGTTGACTATTCTCCTCACCACGCTTTTCTGATACTTGACATATTAAGGTTTTTTGTATTGAGGCTGTCTGTTAGTACCAAATTGTTACACGTGTAACATCGCGAGGAGGTTATACTCTCTTTATGAAATAACTATGAACACTCCACAACGGGATGTATCCTCCTTTCGATTCTTTTCAGTAAGTGAAGTTCACGCTTTGAGACTCTCAATGAATTCTTTACCGAGTAATTCTTCTCCCACAAATAAGGCAGGATCTCCCCCTGTGTGCCAGAATACCGTGGTATCATCTTTAGAAATATCTCCTCGGTTTACCAACCCTATCAATCCGGCCATAGCCTTCCCCGTGTAGACGGGATCTAAGAAGATGGCTTCTGTTTGTGCCACCAGTTTTATAGCGTCGTTTGCCTCTTTAGTGGGGATGTCATATCCTTCACCTACAAAATCGGTGTAAGCAATAACCTCTTTTGCGTCAAATAGTTTCTTTGATCCTAGAAATTGCGCTGTTTCTGCAGCTTTGTCAGCAATCATCTTGGAAAAGGGTTCAAACATCTTTCCTACTCTGATACCTACTATTTCGGTAGGAGATTGAGCGAGCTCTTTTCCCACCATGAGGCCTGCTTGGGTTCCTCCTGACCCTGTGGCTGTAATGATATAATCTACAGCAATACCTGAATCTGCTGCTTGACTAACTAACTCCAGAAATGCATTCACAAACCCGACACATCCTAAGGGAGTTGATCCTCCTACAGGCATGGTATAACAGGTTTTACCTTTTTCCTCCAATTTGTGAGACAAGGATTCCATGAGCTCTCCTGCTTTTAGAACACCTTCATCCAGCCCTTCTGCAGCAATAAAATAAATGTCAGCTCCCATCAGTTTTTCTAATAGCAAATTTCCCCGGTATGTGTCAGGTTCTTCACCAATTAAGACTAAAACAGTTTTCAATCCCAGTTTTGCAGCGCATGCAGTAGTCTCTCTGGTGAAATTGGATTGAACACCTCCCGTGGTAATAATAGTGTCTGCGTTCTTCGATACTGCATCTGCTAACAAAAATTCAAGTTTTCTAATTTTATTGCCGCCGTATCCAATGCCTATTAAATCATCTCTTTTCATATACAAGTGAGGGATGTTGAGCGCTTTTGATAAGTTTGGTACTCTTTCGAGAGGTGTGGGAAGCCTCCCTATGGGTATTCTGGGAATTTTTTCGAGTTCCATGAACGAGGTGAAGAAATGTCAGATATATACCTTTGGGGTTTTAGGGTGGACAGTCTTTTGTTACACGTGTAACAGGAAATTGATTCAACAAAAATGAATATCTGATGACATTCGTGGACGCGCGGAAATATTGTTATCCACTTTGGGAGGTTAAGTGCAAATTCATTACAAACTACTCAATGTTTGTATCTGGATAAATTCCAATACACTCCAGCTTCTCCATTTTCTTGGGTTACCTTCAGCTCAGGTGTCTTTACCAAAGCTGCACTGTCCGAAATAAGGGACATACCCACTAAAGCAATTTCCCCTAAATGGTAAGTGACCAGTTCCAGTGCATTCTCCACCAGGTGTACTGCCATATCCAATACAATGGTAAGCCTGCGGTACTGTCTCTTTTGCTCCTGGTGTTATCAGTTTTGCAAACATAGGGTTCACCTCCTTTTTTTTGTGGAGTAAAATCAGTTACTGGCTCCTACAGATTCAACTCATTTCAGTCTTTGCCAAAATCGCACAGTCCAAAATAGGGAACATACCCGTCAAAGCAGTTCATGTACCCTCTGGGTAAGTGACCATACTCACAATTGAGCGACCGGGGTAGCATCCTTCCTGAAGATATTAGTTTTGCATACATGGGTTACACCTCCTTTAAGTTTGTCACCTGGGTTGTAGTCATCTAGGTGTTAGTCCACCTCTACATTTCCTTTTGGGTTACACAGGATGAAACGTATATGTAGATCTGATAGTTATGTGTATTTACCTTTGATCATATAAAGGTTTTGGCAGATTCAGTGCCTCTCCCTAAAAGATTGTTGAGCAGTCGACCCTACATAACCTGTGAATTTGCTCGAATGCATGTGTGGGCAGGCTAACCTCCTCACTTCTAGTAATACCAGATCAGGTTGTCACAGGGAGTAACTGATGGATTTTACTGTGGATGTGTACTGGTCTTTCTGCAGATCTCTATTTTGTGGGAGCCCCAAAATAAAAGATGTATGAGCATTCAAGCCACAATTCAAGATCTGTTAGGGATTCGAACTCAATTTAAGAGGGTATCCACTGTCTATCCTTCACATAGGTTAACCAGCTCCTTTGTCGCACTTTCCCCAGGGTATCCCACCCAAGAGGATGCAGTCTGCTGTGGGCGTTTCTCCTGTAAAACAATTCTTGGGTTTAGGCGCAAAGTATGTGATTCCGCCAGATATCAGTCTTGCATACATGGGGTTCACCTCCTTTTTTTGGCTGTTCTTGGTTTAGCTTTTATCTTTCCTCATTTTGAGCTGTGGAGACCCAATAGAGGAATCTGAGCATATACTGTGGAGTATTCTTTTGTACTATAAAAACTTTTCGATTAAGTTCTAAAAGGATTTTCTGGTTAATTAATATTTTTTATAGTCAGTAACATTGGGTTATTGAGTGAAAAACAAGAAAGAGAGTTACGGACAATGATGGTTTACTCAAGTGCTTTCCTCACTTCTGATTGGAACCTCTCCTTATCTGCGGCAAATGCTTTAATAGGTATCTTATTCACCACGCAGAAAGGAATACTTCCTCTTTTTTTCACTTCTTGTGGATTTTCAAACGTACTTATTAGTTCAATGGGAATATCAGTAACTTCTCTGATGGTTTCTTTAATTTTTTCACTGAAGTATGTGCACCAAGGACATGATGGATCAAAAGAAATGAGTACTTTTCCTTCATCTTCTTTCTGGGGAGTAAATTCTTTTCTGGTGTGTACGTATCCTTGCTGCAGGGGGTAGTACAGAAGATAGGGGTCGTTATCCACGGTTTTGAACCCCATTTTCTGATAGAATTTGTGCTGGGGAAACCATCCATGTATTTCAAATGCGAAGGTCACCAGAGCTCGTGGGCTAGCGTTGAAATAGGGCTGTGGGGTTTTCATGTCTTCTATTAATGCTTTCAAGAGGGTAGTACCTATCCCTCTTTTGTGATATTGGCTATCGGGAACGAAAATGCACGTTATTTCTACTATTCTTTCGTCAGGATTCGGTACATACTGGATCATGCCCACAGGCGTTTTTCCCACATATGCTAGTTTTGCACAGCTTCCATAGTGTTTTAAGACTTTGTAAACCCATTTTTTCTTCACTTTTATGCCTTCAGTGAATAATGGATCATCCTCTTTCTCTTTAGGAATGCACAGGTTGATTAAATCGTCTGCATTCTCTGTGTTGACATCTTTTATTTGTATGTCCATTTTATACACCTTGATTCATTGTTGGATAATCAATCTACATTAAAATGTTTTTGGGTTCACGGGATTGTCAAAAAGTGGTGCTTAAAAT
>Ga0209427_10000363_pt1 | contig 47527 bp, 43 predicted proteins | sample DeeMarSWOR136_30_FD_187465 | JGI IMG/M metagenome (GOLD analysis project Ga0209427, IMG submission 187465) | Marine sediment microbial communities from White Oak River estuary, North Carolina - WOR-1-36_30 (SPAdes) (version 2) | ecosystem: Environmental > Aquatic > Marine > Intertidal zone >...
GATACGAGGGATCAGACGGCGGCCATTGAGAAATCGAGGGAATGGGGGGAGAAAATCCCCATTGGTATTTTTTACCAGAATCCTGAGAAGTTGAGCTACGAGGCGCAGTCACCGGTCTTAAAAGATGGCCCTGCTCTCGTCAAGAGACGTCCCGATCCCTCCCGGGTTGAAAGGGTGATCGATTCCTTCCTCTGATGGGCCACCAGTAACGTTTAAATACAACCCACGCAATGAATGGGTATGTTAGATCTCATTAGGTCATGCACGAGCCGAAGATCTCGCTCATAACCATTTCTTTCTTCTAAAGTAGAACAACATGACAACGGCAATGGCTATGATAATGACCCACACGAGATGATAGCCATAATGCCATTTCAGTTCGGGCATGAACTCGAAATTCATGCCGTAGATTCCTGCGATGAAAGTCATGGGAATGAAAATGGTGGCAATGATGGTCAAGACCTTCATCACCTCATTCATTCTGTTGCTCACACTAGACAGATAGACATCCAGCATCCCGGAAACCATGTCTCGCAATGTCTCCACCGTATCAATCACTTGAATCGTGTGATCGTATACATCTCGCAGAAAAACGGTTGTCTTTTCCTCGAAAAGACGGGATTCTCCTCTTTCAAGGGCCCCGATCAGTTCTCTCAGGGGCCAGACAGACTTGCGCATAGAAATGAGCTCTCTTTTCAGATGATGTATCATTTGCAAGGTCTCGGTGGTCGGGTTTGTCATGAGATCTTCTTCTAATGACTCGACCCTTTCACCAATTTTCTCAAGAACAAGAAAATAGTGATCCACAACGGCATCTATGAGGGCATACGCCAGATAGTCAGGCGGTCTCTTTCTGATACGGCCTTTACCCTTTCTGAGCCTTTCCCGAACGGGTTCGAAAACGTCCCCCACTCTTTCCTGAAAAGTAATCACATAGTTCGAGCCGAGTATAAGGCTAAACTGTTCCACTTTTAATTCATGTTCCGCTTCATCATAAGAGAGCATCTTCGTGATGATGAAGACATAATCATCAAAATCCTCCACCTTTGGACGCTGCTCCGTGTGCAGGATGTCTTCCAGGACCAGAGGATGCAAACCAAAGTTTTTTCCGATCTTCTCTATAACATCCACGTCATGGAGGCCGTCGATGTTGATCCAGGTCACGGTGGGCTTATCTACATAGGGAAGACAATCATCTATCGTCTCCAACTCACGCTCTTCTAGATGGGTTTCATCATAGTCGATGGTCCGGATTCTGACTTTTTCAATTTTCTTTTCCCCCACATGAACCAAAGTCCCTGGTGCAAGGCCAGGCTTCCTTGAAGCTGTTTTCATGAGTCCCAGCATAACTATTCACCTCCCATTTTTTCTCCTTTCTCCACTGTGAAAGTATAATGTGAATTTTGATATTTCAAGGTATTTTTATCGCCTTTTTACTTGGGTATAAATGAAAGCTGTTTTATTTTGATATCTTAACTCGATTTAGCTATACTTAGTATTTAATGATGCCCAAGCAGCTCATCTTTTCTTGAGGCCTTTTAATTTTGATTCGTTGAAAAGCACTGAGAGGGTAAATATGCATGTGTTCGCCCTTATCGCCAATTTGCGATTGCAGGATGTGATAGACATCTTGTTCCTTACGGTCCTGGCATACCATCTCTATTTATGGTTCCGGGGGACGAAGGCCCTCAAGGCGCTTATCGGGCTATTCGTGTTAGGGATCGTATTTACCATAGCCCGAACCTGGGGCCTTTTCTTGACCACATGGATGTTTCAGCTTCTCTGGCAGGTACTCGTCATCCTCCTCATCATCCTCTTTCAGTCAGAAATCCGCCAGGCACTGGAAAGGGTCAATCCATTGCAGATAATCGGCTTACGTAAGGCCTCTATCCCTGAGAAATGGATACCGGGCTTTACACAAGCTATTTTTGCGCTGGCTCAACGCAAAATTGGTGCATTAGTCGTCATCGAACGGTCGGAAAGGGTGGAGGAGTTCGTTGCAGAAGGACAGGCGTTGGAGGGGGAGCCCACCCCTGAATTGTTGATGAGCATTTTCCAGAAGGAATCTCCATTGCACGACGGGGCCATTTTGATCAGGGATGGCCGAATTACCCAGGTGGCCTGTTATCTCCCACTGAGCCCGGACGAAGGGCTTCCAAAGCATTGGGGTACGAGACACAGGGCGGCCCTGGGCCTTTCGGAACGATGCGATGCATGGGTGGTCGTGGTCTCAGAGGAACGTGGCGAGGTCTCTTTGGCCCGTGAGAAGCAGATGGTCGCCATAAATGATCCTCAGGAACTTTCTGGATTTGTGACAGAAGCCGCTACACGTCCGAGTCAGGCCAAAGTGGCCTGGCAGGGGAAGATACGTTCATTTATTCTTAATCAATGGCGCGCTAAGCTCAGCACGCTCTTTCTGGTTAGTCTCCTATGGCTTTTGTTTGCAGGACAGCAAGATTTTGAGGCAAGCTTTGCTGTTTCGCTTCAACTAGCTGGCATGCCCGCCCAAATGGAAATCTTACAACCCGTAAACCCTAAGGTACGAATCACGGTACGAGGGCTTCGAAAGGATGCCAGCACGCTGAGTGAAAAGAATGTGCTTGCAGAACTTGACCTTTCCATGGCCAGTTTGGGGAGGAGAATCTTTCCCATTACAAGAGATAATATTCGTCTGCCGAACGATCGTATCCAGGTGGTAAAAATAGAACCGGCTCAGGTGGAGTTCAGGTTCAAAGAAAAACCGTAAATAAGGGGGAAGAGACCGCGAACTTCGTCCGCTTGAGGACCGTCCCAAAAAATTGGGACTTGAGGTTATAGGCTCAGAATATCTCGCCTTCGAAAGAAGTGCTTCCTATCCCTAGCGCTCACCTTATTCCCTTGTACTAAAGCTTCTGGTATAGGGATATAGAACTTGGAGGTGGAATGCCATGAAGACACTTGAGTCTCTTGTTCGCACGTTTGTGGAGGCGCACCCGAAAGATGCGGCAAATGCCTTAGAGCAGATGGATACAACGGAATCTGTCAAGATATTGGATAGGCTGCCATCTCGTCTCAATGGTCTGCTCATGGAGCGGCTCACGCCACAAAAGGCGGGTGCCATTCTTGAAGGGTTGGAGCCTGGTCGTGCCCATGAGCTGTTGGCAGGCATGTCACCGAGACAGGCCTCTTTGGTCCTTCAACATCTGGAGCCAAGCAGACGCGAAGAGACGCTAGCGGGTCTTCCTGATTCAAAGGCTCGGGAGTTGCGTGACCTTATGTATTACCCGCCAGAAACGGCCGGCGGAATGATGGAGCCACGAGTGGCCTCCATCCCGATGGATCTCAACGTCCAGTCTGCCATCGGCGTCTTGCGAAAGGCCCCTCGTCAGACGCTGTTTTACCTCTATGTAACTGATAGGGATGGGAAGCTGTCAGGCGTGCTAAACATGCGAAATTTGTTGCTCGCCTTACCTCGTGACACGATCGAATCTCTCATGTCTCGTGAAACCCTTAGCGTGCCCGCAACCATGGATCGGGAAGAGGTGCTCACACTCATGCGCCGGCACCGATTTCTGGCGCTTCCTGTCGTGGATGCGGATGGGCGATTGATAGGGGTCATTAAGCATGATGAGGCCCTTCGTGCAGGACAGCTTGAGGCCTTCGAAGACTTGCAGAAGATGGTTGGGGCGGGTGGAGATGAACGGGCCCTTTCACCGGTTTCCACCGTCGTGAAGCGGCGTCTGCCATGGCTTTACGTCAATCTGGTGACAGCCTTCGCCGCGGCCGCCGTGGTGGGCGTCTTCGAAGGGGTCATTCAGAAAGTCACGGCCTTAGCGGTGCTTCTGCCCATCGTATCGGGGCAGGGTGGCAACACGGGCGCCCAGGCTCTAGCCGTTGTGATGCGCGGACTGGCCCTTCGTGAAATTCTTACCGGTTCGGCAAAGCGGGTCATTGTGAAAGAAGCTATGGCTGGATTGCTGAATGGTATAGCTGTTGCCGTGGCCACCTCAGCGGCCGTCTGGGTCTGGAGTCGAAACGTAGGCATTACCCTTGTCATCGGCTTGGCCATGATCGTGAATATGGTTGTAGCAGGACTGTCTGGCGCTGCAATTCCCATTGTGCTGAGAGCCCTCAACCGGGATCCCGCCCAGTCCTCCTCCATCTTTCTTACGACAGTGACAGATGTGGTCGGTTTTGCTTCTTTTTTAGGTTTTGCAGCTGTCTGCATGCCCTTGCTGTTGGGATAGGAGGGTTATATGTGGTAAAATTTGATCGTACACCGAGAACGGAAAGATCTTCGAGCGCAAGAAAGGATGATCAATGACAATACCTATCAAAGTCTTAGATGTTAAACCCAAGATCCCGCAGACCCTTCAAGCCATTAAGGATCTCTCTGAGAACATTTGGTTTGTCTGGAATCACGAAGGCCGTGATCTGTTCAAGAGAATGAGCCCGGACCTCTGGGATGATAGCAGAAAAAACCCCGTGGAATTATTGTGCCGCCTCAAACAGAGAGACTTGGAAGACTTGGCCAGAGATGAAGGGTTCTTGGCCCACATGGAGAGGGTCAAGCAGGAGTTCGACCGGTACATGACTGAAAAACCCGATCCTACGCTTTTTGGGAAAAGGGGACGGCCCTTTCTTGTGGCCTATTTCATTGCGGAATGCGGCGTGGCAGACTGTATCCCCATCTATTCAGGGGGTCTCGGTATTCTTTCAGGGGATCATCTCAAATCATCTAGCGACCTGAACCTGCCCGTCATCGGCATTTCCCTGGCTTACCAGAAAGGATACTTCAGGCAGTATCTCACCCAAGATGGCTGGCAAATGGAGACCTACCCGGTCAACCAGTTCGCCACCATGCCCATGGAACGGGTCCGAGACAGTAAGGGAAAGCCCACCAAGGTCTCCCTTGAGCTTAACGGGGAGGAGGTTCATATCGGGGCCTGGCGGGTGAATATCGGCAGAACGAAGTTGTTCCTGCTGGATACCAATATGCCGGAGAATTCGGAGTGGGCGCGAAGTATTACTTCACAACTATACGGTGGCGACAAAGAGATGAGGATCCGCCAGGAAATTGTCCTGGGGATCGGCGGTGTGAGGATGCTCAGGGCCCTGGATCTGGATCCTGCGGTCTACCATATGAATGAAGGCCACTCTGCCTTTGCGGCCTTTGAGCGCATCCGGGAACTCACGGAAGATAAAGGCATGCGCTTTAACGAGGCCCTGGAATTCGTCAGGTTCACAAATGTCTTTACCACCCATACCCCCGTTCCAGCAGGCATAGACACCTTCCATTCCGATCTGATGCGAGCCTATTTCACTTCTTTTGCCAAGACCATGGGCATTAGCATCGATGTGCTGCTCGGTTTTGGGAGACAGGATCCTCGAAACAAAGAAGAGGAATTCTCCATGGCGGTTCTTGCTCTGCGGCTATCCAACCGGAGCAATGGCGTCAGCGGGCTTCACGCTCAGGTGAGCCGCAGAATGTGGCAGCCATTATGGCCTCACACGCCAGAAATGGACCTGCCCATCCAACATGTGACGAATGGGGTCCACATCCCTTCCTGGATCTCACACGAAATGGCTGAGAACTACAATCGGTACCTGGGGCCACGATGGATTGAGGATCCGGATAATGTGAAAGTCTGGGAGCGGGTGGACATGATTCCGAACACGGAGCTGTGGAGGACCAAGGCAAGGGCAAGAGAGAGGTTGGTCGCTTTTACACGAAAAAGACTTAGAGATCAACTCATGAAAAGGGGGAATCCAGATAGGGAGGTCGCTATTGCGGAAGAGGTGCTGAGCTCTGAGACTTTGACCATCGGTTTTGCGCGCAGATTTGCGCCCTACAAGCGGGCAGACCTTATTTTGAGGGATATGGAGCGGCTTGAAAAAATCTTGACCAACGAGAAATATCCGGCCCAAATTATTTTTGCAGGGAAGGCCCATCCCCACGACAACATGGGCAAAGAGTTGATCAAGAAACTGGTTGAGACAGCGAGCAAGGAGAGCATAAGGCGTCACATGGTTTTTCTGGAAGACTATGACATGGAGATCGCGCGTCACATGGTCCAGGGAGCGGATATCTGGCTCAACACGCCCCGTCGTTTTATGGAGGCTTCCGGGACGAGCGGTATGAAGGCTGTGGCCAACGGTGGCCTTCATCTGAGCGTACTCGATGGATGGTGGGATGAAGGATATGACAGGGAGATCGGTTGGTCCATCGGCAGCGGGGAGGTTTACGAAGACCATGCTTTTCAAGACGACCTGGAGAGCCGGACCCTTTACGATATCTTGGAAAAAGACATCATTCCCATCTTCTATGATAGAGGACCGGAAGGGATCCCCAAGAGATGGTTGGCCATGATGAAGGCTTCCCTCCTGAAGTTGTGTCCAGTGTTCAACACCCATAGAATGGTAGAAGAATACTGGGACCGGTTTTATTTGCCCGCCGCCGAGCAGGGTAGGCATTTGATGGAAAGAGATGGGGAAGACCTAAAGCAACTGGCGCGTTGGAGAGAGAAGATTATGTATAATTGGGGAAACGTGGCCATCAAAGATATCCGCATGGAGGAAGTGGACGAGGTGGAAGTGGGAGGGGCCTATCACGTTGAAACGAACATCTTTCTGGGAGAACTCTTACCTGAAGACGTGATGGTGGAGGCCTATTACGGGAGGCTAGATCCCTCGAACGGTTATGTGGACCGATTCACCCAAATCATGGATACCTCAGAGACCGTTGGAGACCATATCCACAGGTACCATTGCGATATTCGATTTGAAGAAGCGGGCCATTTCGGATTAAATATTCGCATCACGCCCAATCATCCCAATCCTGAAAGCCGGCACGGGATGGGACTCGTCAAATGGGGACAAAGTTAGATGACAGAGCAGGTCCCGCCTTACACCCAAATCCACCATCTCATTTAGTCTAACGTGGGAAACCCTGGTCCTCTGGGCCAGGTCATAGACAGATGGCTCTGCCTTGAAAAATTCAAGGAGTATTGGAGTGTTGGAGTTATGGAGTAATGGTTCAAATTTCTTGACATCCATGGGAAGATAATCCCGTCTATCTCGGGGGTTCATTCTTGGTAGATGTTCGTTGTGTGTTCGGTTGTCCAATACTCCAACACTCCAATACTCCAGTAGAAGGCTGAAATTAGATCGGTCACAAAGCGCCCCCCTTCCAGGGGTTGGACCAAAGTCGGGTCCTCTGGACCCCGATCTTTACTCGACGGTCTAGCTAGGATTTGCTCGTGAAATGATGGTTCAATGTTCAGTCCGGTAAAGGGGCTGCGCCCTTTAATGCCGAGGTCACACCCCATTTCTCCCTCCGGGTCATAGGTCCTACTGGCCGGAGGCAATGCCGTATCTAAAAAAAATTCCACTAAAAAAGAATATCTGAATAGAGAGACCATGGCAAGGCGTAAGCCGAGAAACGCTTTTCGGATTGATAGGGATCGTGGCTTATACCTTACACGGCCTGTCGATTGCTTTTCGGTTTTCTAAAAAAATAGACAGTCTGGCAAATCGTTGTTAGGGTTTGACCGAAAAATGTGGTAATAATACATCAGACTTCAGGGGGTAACCATTGCCTTGCGGAACGGGAGGATCTCTCATGGGACGCATTCTTGTCATAGAGGATGAGGCTCAAATGCGAAAGCTGCTACGGCAGGTTTTGGAGGATGCTGGATATGAGGTGGAGGAAGCCTCCGATGGTCTAGAAGGAACACGACTCTATCGGGAAAATCCAGCTGATCTGATCATCACCGATATGATCATGCCAAAGAAAGAGGGCATGGAAACCATCCTGGATCTCAAGTTGGAGTTTCCGGATGTGAAGATCATCGCCATTTCCGGAGGTGGTCGTGTCGGACCAGAGCCTTACCTGCAGATAGCAGAAGGGTTTGGTGCAGAGCGGGTGTTCATGAAACCCTTCGACATCAAAGAGCTCTTAACGGCGGTCGAGGAAATAATGGGGTAAGACGGGATTTGTGCGCGCTACCCTTGGACTCCCCAGTTTCGCGGGGCCCGCGAGCGGCACCGCCCTCGATGGCTGCATCCGGCGGCGTATAAAATCTCAAGGCCAAAGGCCTAAGGTGTCTCTGATTCCAGCCATGAAACATGAAACAGAAGGTGGATTTGGGGGCCTCAACCTGCGCATCCCTTAAACCATTTGCGGATGAGATAAAAGCGCCTACCCGCCGTATTACCCGTAAAAGTAGATTCCGTAATCGGTTGTCTCGCCCAGCAGGGCGTCAATTTTCTTCTGGATTTGACCTCTATCCTTACTGGATGCCCAGGCTTTCCAGACCTCCTCAGACTGCCAAGTGCTTATGACAATATAGTCCTCTGGATCATCCACATTCCTTAGTGTTTCACCTGAAATATAGCCGGGTTGGGCCGTGGCCTTGGATCTCATTTCTACCAGGAGAGGCAAAAGCCCAGATTCCTTCTCTTTTGGGACCTTCCTTTTGATGATGATTTTTACAGCCATTTTTTCCCTCCTTTTTCTTAGGTATATCTTATAGGTCTCCCAGTTCACGGGTACGTAGGCACCAGGAAAGTCATGGCGGTTACTTCCCCTAAAGCCCGTGTGGCATGAAGATCCTGGCGTTAAGGGGCCTAACTAGTCGATCTCTCATCATTTATCACATAAATCAAAGACAATGTAAATGCCATAGTGTTTTTATCAAAAAAGACGGTGATATTTACACCCGAAGATGCTGTTGCTAATGTCTCTTGTTTCCGTTATGAATAACCAGATTGTAATATGTGTTAATTTTAGGTATTTGCGTTCTCGAAAAAAGAATCGCAGGTTGAAGGATGAAAGCACGCCATGAAGAGAGAACGGGGTTTGAAAAAATGAGTTTGAGAGGCCTTTACGTGCGCAATCTGGGCGCGAATCTGTTGGGATTTATGATTATTGCGGTGCTCAATCTCTTCACGCCGCTCGCGTTTTTCAGGACGTTTAGGTCCCTTCTTTTTCTGGAAGGATACTGGAAGGTATTCTTTCTCTTTTTCCCATTCCTATTTTGTCTGCTTATGCTGCTGCAGTATCGCATCCAAAGCCCTATCAGGAAAGCCAGGGTCCTGATGAGTGCAGGAGAAGACGTTCCTGACCATCTGGCGGAAAAGGCGAAGCAGAGACTTTTGAACCTGCCATTTCTTATGGTCGGAATGAATCTGGCAGCCTGGATCATTCTGCCCGCTTTGGTGGCCGCTTCATTCTACCTTTTCATGGAGGCCTCCCCCAAGACCTGCCTCTTTCTCTATTTCAGAACCTTCATGGTTGGGCTCATCGCCTCTGGCCTTTCATTCTTCCTGGTGGAGGGTTTTTCAAGGAAGACCTTGATACCATTGTTTTTCCCGCAAGGTAGATTGGCCGCCGTACCGCGCACCATCAAGATCCCTATTTTGAGAAGAATAAGGGTATTGTATGGGGCGGGGACCCTCAATCCTATGCTCATTCTGGTAGGGACCCTCCTTTTTGCAACATGGGAGGCCAAGGGAGGCCAAATTCGCCTGGAAAATTTCATTAGTGAGATCCTCCTTTTTACGCTTATTCTCTGCACCATTTTTGTAATCATCGCATTGAGATTGAATTTCCTTGTTCAAGGATCTATTCAGAAACCTATAGAGGAGATGCTGGGCATCATCGAAAGCGTGAGGGGCGGGGATTTCAGCAAGAGGATGCGCGTTCTCTCAAATGATGAAATCGGTGTGCTGGGGGATGCGGGAAATGCCATGATCGCAGGACTGGCAGAAAGGGAGAGGATCAGGGATACATTTGGGAAATATGTGACCCCAGAGATCAGGGATGAGATACTTGCAGGACGGATACCCTTGGATGGCGAAAGAAGGTTGGCCACTCTGCTCTTTTCTGACCTGCGCGGATTCACCAGCTACGTGGAACAGAGCCCTCCTGAAGAGGTGATAAAAAGCATGAGGGCCTATTTTACCGCCATGCAGAGGGCTATTCGTATGCACCAGGGTCTCGTACTCCAGTATGTGGGAGATGAGATAGAGGCCGTTTTTGGCGTTCCTTTGGGTTATGAGGACCATGCGGATAAAGCCGTTCTCGCCGCACTCGAGATGAGAAAAAGATTAGAAGCATTGAATAGCCGTCGAATGAAGGAAGGGAAAATCCCATTCAGGCACGGCATAGGCATCCATACGGGTATGGTGTTAGCGGGCAATACGGGCAGTGAAGACCACCTTTCCTATGCCCTCATAGGCGATACGGTCAATTTGGCCTCGAGGATAGAGCAGCTGACAAAGACATTCCATTGCGATATATTACTCAGTGAGGAGACGGCAAAGAGGCTGGAGAACGCCTTTCAGATGAAAGCCGAGAACCCTCAGAAGGTCAAAGGTTATTCGCGGCCCCTTACTGTTTACAGGGTTTTGGGCTAACTTTTGGAGGATTAGAGGTTGGCGAACTGGAGGCATGGGGTCTCTTTACAATCTGACAACCTTTTGCACGGCGGCTGTGGGGCGGACCGCTTACTCATTATGGAAGATTACGTAAAGATTGCCACCCTGGAAAATGAGATTGAAGCGAGGCTGTTGGATTCCATACTCAACGAACGAAATGTCCCGCATCTCATGCGGTCCTATTATGATACGGCCTATGACGGTCTGTTCCAGACTCAAAAAGGGTGGGGCTCTGTGAGTGCGCCAGAAGGGTATAAGAAAGAGATCATGGAGATCCTGACGGATTTGAGGAAGGAAGCCAGCACCGTTGAATCGTCTCTGGATGTTCCAGAGGAAAATTGACCCAGGCAAAGTTCCAAAACGGCATGCCTTGTGGTAATATGAGGGAAAAAACTCGGTTCGTTTCAAGTCATCGCAGGTTTTCGGGAGTATAAGGTGCGCATCATTTTCTTTGCAGGCAAGGGCGGAGTGGGTAAGACGAGCGTGGCCGCTGCCACAGGAATAAGGGCGGCAGAAACCGGGAAGAAGACCGTCATCATGTCATTGGATGTGGCCCACAGCCTTTCAGATATTTTTGATCTTGACAAGGATCTGCTGGATCAAAACAAGGGAAAACCCTTTGAGGTCAGAAAAAACCTCTGGATCCAGGAGCTGGACATATCTGAAGAGATGGAGAAGAACTGGGGAGTCATCCATAGATACCTTTCTACTCTGTTCAATACAACGGGGCTGGATTCAATCCTCGCCGAGGAGCTGGCTATCTTGCCTGGGATGGAAGAGATAAGCCTGCTTCTTTACATAAACAGTTATGCTCAGAAGAAAAAGTACGATGTCATCATCCTTGATTGTGCGCCCACCGGGGAGTCCCTCAGATTTATCAGCATTCCGACGACCCTGGAGTGGTATATGAAAAAGCTGTTCAAGCTGGAGAAGACCATCGTCAAAGTAGCCCGTCCGGTGGCTAAGAAGGTATACAGTCTTCCCTTACCCGGCGATGACTATTTCGATGCCATTGAGTACCTGTTTGAGCGTTTGAGGGGGGTGGATCAACTCCTCGTTGACCAGGAGACAACCTCTGTTCGCCTTGTGACCAACCCGGAGAAAATTGTTTTAAAAGAGACCCAGAGGGCCTTCATGTATTTCTACCTCTACCGGATGAATATCGATGGTATCATAGTGAATCGCATTTTACCCGACGACGTTGAGGATGCATACTTTGAGGACTGGAGGGAAAGCCAGAAGAAGCATATAGAAAAGGTGGAGGAATACTTCAGTCCTGTTCCCACTTTTCATGTAAAACTTTTCAAGGATGAAATATTTGGTTATGAGAGCTTGAAGGCGTTTGCCGAACAGATCTATGGGGAAAGGAATCCCCTGGAGCGCTTTTTTGATGGAGAGCCTTACAGCCTGATTAAAGAGAATGGGGAGTATCGCCTGGTGATGAAACTTCCCTTTATCATGAAGCAGGATGTGGAACTGAACAAGATCTCTGACGAATTGATCGTGCGCGTGGGCAGTTTCAAAAGGCACCTGTTGCTTCCGAGACACGTGGCCGCCTCGAAAGAGGTGAAGGCCAGGCTAGAAGGTGAGTACTTGTATATCCATTTTAAAGGAGAGGACCATGGCAAAACAGAGAAATAAGGAGGAGATCATGTATTGCCCTGTGGGCAAGTTCTTCTGGGATATGCAGAAAAGCTACCGGAAAAAGTCCAAATTCTTTGATCATCTGGACCAGTCGCGCATCGAATTCCTAAAAGCGATCAGATCGCTGGTCGATGAGAGAATAGCAGATATCGAGAAAAAAGGGGCGGCCAGGTCTAAGAGAGCGACCAAGATCAAGGTGGAGTGAAAATCTTTAACGTCCTGGATGCCGCAAGGGATTTGGGCCTTTCTCAGCCATAGACCCTAACTGCCTGCCTCGCTTGCCCTACAGCGAGGCGTGTCGGGACGGGGAAAGCGAAGTATATGGCGGGCAGGCGAGCCGGGGACCCGCTCGGTGAAGACGGCTCCGACTCTTTTGGCAGAAAGGCCGTGGTGTAGGCAACGGACGTTTAAAGAGCTGCTCCGTATGACGTGTCAAGTATGCTGCCCAGAGGAAAGGGTTTTTGCCCGATCTCGCGTTTGTGGGATCGGGCAAAAATTTTTTCTGTAATCACAAGGGTGGAACGACGGCCTCTGGAGCAAATCTATTGACGAGATATTAAGGCCTCTGATAGAAGAGCTTAAGCGTTGAAAAATCCCTGGACTAACCGGCATTCTCTGGAGGGGCCAAAAAATTTGTGCGCTGCCGTTAAGTATGGCGCACAAAGCAAGGTGGATCTGAAGCCTTGTTCTGTCAATAAAATCCCTTCCAGGATTTTATAAAGCGCCTCCCGAGTGCTTTCGGGAGGCTTAGAAGCCCCCAGGGACCGGGCGTGTTATATTAAATCGCTTCGCGACTTTATGACTTGATGAAAGGAGAGACAGGCTCCTTTTGGAATTTGCAACCCTAAAAGGCTTTAAAGACATCCTGCCCGCAGAGGTGAGGAACTGGCAGCGACTAGAATCGGAGTCCAGAAAGGTTTTCCAATGTTTTGGATTTCAGGAGATCAAACCTCCCATTCTGGAGAGAACGGAGCTATTCAGTCGGAGCATCGGGCAAGATACGGATATTGTTGCCAAAGAAATGTATTCCTTCAAAGACATGAGAGGTAGGGCCCTCAGCCTGCGTCCAGAGGCGACCGCCTCCGTGGTCAGGGCCTACATTCAGCACCGGCTCTATGAAAAAAACCCCGTGCAGAAGCTTTTCACCGTGGGACCCATGTTCAGGCATGAACGGCCTCAGAAAGGTAGATTCAGGCAGTTCCATCAGATAAATGCGGAAATACTGGGTGATCCGGGGCCCAAGTCTGATGCGGACATCATAGTCATGGCCATGGCCCTCTTTGATGCCATCGGGTTGTCAGGACTCACCCTTCACCTTAATTCCCTGGGTTGCCCCGCGTGTAGAATAGGTTTCAGAGAGGAGCTTCAACAGTATTTATCCCAAACAATCGGTGAGCTCTGTGCGGACTGTCAAAGAAGGGCGGAAACCAATCCGCTGAGGGTTTTTGACTGTAAAGTGGAACGCTGCCAAGAGGTGGTGTCAGGGGCTCCCTCCATCCTGGACCATATCTGCGAGGATTGTCAGAGGCATTTTGACGATCTTCAGGATTACCTGAAAGGCTCGGAGATCGCCTTTGTCCTGAACCCCAAGCTCGTGAGAGGTCTTGATTATTACAACAGAACCACCTTTGAGCTGCAGACGAAAAAACTCGGTGCCCAAAATGCCGTAGCAGGTGGAGGCCGATACGACGGCCTTGTGAAACTCCTTGGTGGACCTGACCACCCTGCTATGGGCTTTGCCATGGGTGTGGAGAGATTGGTGACCCTGTTGGACAAGGGGAGAGAAAAGGAGGTCATGACCCCTCAGCTCTTTGTGGCAGCACTGGGGGAAAAGGCTGAGAAAAGGGCTTTTAACTGGGTCAATGACTTGAGGAAGTCGGGTGTGTGGGCGGAAATGGAATATACCTCAAAGGGGCTAAAGGCGCAGATGAAGAAAGCGGATCGATTGGGCGCCAAAAAAGTGCTTATTGTGGGAGAGGACGAGCTGGCATCAGGTAAGGCGATACTGAGAGATATGGAAACGAAAGGCCAGCAGGAGATTGGTCTGGAAAACGTTGTCAAGAAGCTGATGAAGGCCCTGTAGATAAATGCGTGAGAATGAAACCACGAAAATCGACTCTCTGGGAGACTGGAAACGAACCCATGACTGCGGCGGCCTGAGGTCAGAAGACGTGGGCCAAGACGTAACGTTAATGGGATGGGTGAACAGCAGAAGAGACCTGGGAAACCTTATCTTCATTGATCTCAGGGATAGGGGAGGGCTGACCCAGATCGTGTTTGATCCTCAGGTGAATGAGAAGAGTCATGGACGGGCCCATATCTTGAGAAATGAGTGGGTCTTGGCCGTGAAAGGCAAGGTGACCCCCAGACTCGACGGACAAGAGAACCCGGGTCTTCCCACAGGCGCTATTGAGGTGAAAGTGGATGATCTCAAGATATTGAATAGGACACAGACTCCCCCTTATCAAGTGGATGGAATGGTGGATGCCTCCGAAACCTTGAGATTAAAATATCGTTACCTGGAACTCAGGAGACAGAGGATATTCCAGAACTTTTACATGCGCCACCGTATTGCTTCCTGTATCAGGGCCTACCTAAACAGAGAAGGTTTCTTAGAGGTGGAAACCCCTTTTCTATCTAAGAGCACGCCTGAAGGGGCCCGGGACTATCTGGTGCCTAGCAGGGTGAACAAAGGGCAATTTTACGCATTACCCCAATCCCCTCAGCTCTTTAAGCAACTCCTCATGATCGCCGGATTTGACCGGTATTACCAGATCGTCAGATGTTTTCGGGATGAGGACCTGCGCGCGGACCGTCAGCCCGAATTTACCCAAGTGGATCTGGAGATGTCTTTCACGGATGAAGAGGGTGTGATGGGTGTCATTGAGGGGATGATGCGAGAGGTTTTCCAGAAAGTTTTGGACAAAAAGGTGGCCACAGCTATTCCACGCCTGGACTATCAAGAGGCGATGGAGCGGTTTGGGACAGATAAACCGGATATCCGCTTTGGCATGGAACTCAGAGATATCTCAGACCTTGTAACCCATTCAGATTTCCAGGCCTTCAAGGAGGTGGTCGGGAAGGGTGGCGTGGTAAAGGCGTTCAATGCGGAACAGGGGGCTTCAGCATTTTCGAGAAAGGATCTGGATGCATTGTCTGAACGGGTGACCGCGTGGGGAGCCAGGGGTCTGGCGACCATCAAGATAACGGATGAGGGCTGGCAGTCATCCCTAAAGAAGTTTTTCAAGGATAAAGAGAAAGAGGCCATTAACAAGAGACTCGATGCCAGACCAGGTGATCTCCTGCTCGCAGTGGCCGACACTTCCGGGGTCGCCAATGAATCCCTCGGGCTCCTCAGGCTGGATGTGGCGCGAAGAATGAACCTGATAAAGGAGGGGGAATACGCCTTTCTCTGGGTCACCAAATTTCCTCTGCTAGAGTACAACGAAGCGGAAAAGAGACTTGAAGCGGTACATCACCCCTTTACGGCCCCCGTGGATGAGGATCTGCACCTGCTCGATAAAGCCCCTGAAAAGATGAGAGCCAGGTCCTATGATCTGGTCCTGAATGGGGCTGAAATAGGCGGCGGAAGCGTTAGAATACATGACCTATCCGTGCAGGAAAAGATGTTTGAGAGTCTGGGTATTTCTCGGGAAGAGGCGGAGTTGAAATTCGGCTTTTTCCTGGAAGCCTTAAGGTATGGAGCGCCTCCCCATGCGGGCATAGCCCTTGGTTTTGACCGTCTGGTGGCCATTATGACCGGTGTGGAGTCCATCAGGGAGGTAATCGCCTTTCCAAAGACCCAGCGTGCCACCTGTCCCCTGACAGACGCGCCATCCCCGGTGGACGAGCGACAGCTCGATGAATTGGGAATCACCCTGACCTAACACCTCGCCAAAATTTTATCCCTCCCGATACTTGACATCTCCAAAATATGGCTTACTTTTTGTGAAACATTTCTCTTGACATGGGAAATGGCATACGGCATAAGATGGACCCACGCTCGCACCCCATTTGGGTGCGAGCTTTGATTTGTCCATAATATTGAAGAAGGGATGTGATAACCATGGTTTGTGCAACGGTAAAAGAGGGCATTGATTGCTTTTTTATGAGCAAGCAGGGGTGCCAGTTTAACGGAGGTAACTGTCACCCGATTATCGAGCAATGTGAAGGTTGCCAAAAAGCCAAAGAGTTCCCAACCGGCAAGTACTGTATAAGCTTTCCTGACCCGACCATCAAGTGGCGGGTCGGAACCTGCAGCATGGCCACCCACTTGCAGGCCACAAAAGCAACGGGTACCGGAAAATTGAACCCCTTGAAGGCCTCAAAGCGAAAGGCCCGCTAAGCATTTTCAGCCTGCAAAAAACGACGCCATACAATTTCAGGGTTTTGTGAGTGAGGGATTATCTCTCACTTGGAGGGCTAAGTACGCCCTTCGCCAACCCATCCTCCATGCTTTAGCAAGCACCTGTCTTCTATAAATCTCGTGTTGCGTCCCGAAAATATCTTTAACCATATAGCAGCCCAAAAGTCATTGCGAGGAGTCCGGCGCTAAGATTGCCTGAGTGCCGGACGACGAAGCAATCTCTTGCGAACTAGAGAAAACATCAGGATTTACAAAATGAGATTGCTCCCCCCACCCGGAAGCCCATTGAGTTATGGAGAAAGGTGTGCAAAAAAGTGCACGCGTGGGATTCTTACGCACGGGGTGGGACGTGAGGCACATCTCCAAAAAGCAAAAATCTCGCCCAAAAGAGAGGAGCAAAAGGCACCGAACAGCTTCCCCTTATAGATTTTTCTGATGGGCCCAATCCAGCGAAGTTGAATAATCATCTGATTTTATTGAAGTTGTAAGGCACAATAGGGGGGGCAATCTGTTTTTCACCTACCGCACCTTCCAGGAAGAATTCGCCTGAAAAGCAAAGCCCGGAACCGTGGCATATCCCTTGCAGTATTCAGGAGTCGCAAAAGTTCGCTTACTGGTTGATATCTATAAGGAGGTTCCCATGTCATTAGCAGGAATATTCAGTATTTTGCCGGGTTCTCCACTCACCTCTGGGATCATGGCACTGGCAGCGGCTGTGGTTCTGCTCTACCTTGCCAGGGGTCCTGCCCACAAAGCTATCTATTCACTGAGCAGAGTGGTCCACGCTGGCTTTCGTCTGATGGCACGATCCGTGGCGCTCGCAGAGGAAAGGGTGAGAAATCGCAACAAGGAAGTGCTCCTTGCCGCAGGCGCTGATGCGGCGGAGCGGCTGATTGAGCGAGAGTTTCAGCGGGTTGAAGGGGTTGTCAAGCGTGATCTGAGTCAATATCCATCCCTTCACCGGGTGTTGGCCGATCAAGTGGTCCACATCGATGAGGACTACCGAGAGAGCGCCGAGGTCCCCATCCCGCCGCCCGATTGGGTCAAGGCCGTTGACAGCCTTGCACAGCTTGAATCCAAGGGAAATAACTGGCTGGGCAGTATTCTAACCGAAGTCCACAAGACGGCTGTCACCCAGCACAAGACGACCATGGAGGAATATCGCAAAGCGGTTGGGAAGCGTCATGCCATCTTGGAAAAGATGCGGCCCTACTGGCGAAAGGTTTCGCAAACCCTCGAAGACGTGGGCAAGACTATTACGGGCCTACAGGAACGGGCCACCTACATCGACAACCGAATGAAGGAGTATGAAGAGATCAGAAACAAAACGGACAAGGCGGCCCAGAAGCTGACCTCATCGGCCATGACCCAGTTTTTCATCTCCGCCCTTGTGCTACTTATCGCCATAGGCGGCGCGGTGATCAATTTCAACCTTATCGCCCTTCCCATGTCTGAGATGGTGGGGGGCGGCAGCTATATCGGGAGTTTCAAGACCTCTGACATCGCCGCCCTGGTGATTATTCTGGTGGAGTTGGCCATGGGCCTTTACCTTATGGAATCGCTACGCATCACCCGACTCTTTCCCATCATCGGACAGATGGATGACAAGATGCGCCACCGCATGATCTGGGTGACCTTCACCATACTCCTGGTCCTGGCTTGTGTGGAATCGGCCCTGGCCTTCATGCGGGATCGGATCGCTGCAGATATGCAGGCCTTGAGGCAAACCCTCGCCCAGGTGGAGGGACAGCAGGTGGCTTTCAACAGCTGGATTCCCACCATAGGACAGATGGTCATGGGGTTCATCCTGCCCTTTGCTCTTGCGTTCGTGGCCATACCCCTGGAGTCTTTTGTCCAATCCTCACGCACCGTCGTGGGTGAAATGGTCGCTGCCATCCTGCGGGGGACTGCATTCCTCCTTCGACTCTTGGGAAATATGGCCAGATATGCGGGAGAGCTTTTGGTGAATATTTATGACTTGCTCGCCTTTCCCCTTCTGTGGGTGGAGAATTATCTCCGCCACAGGAAGGATCAGATGGACTTGGAACAGGGCGAAATAATTATGAACGAGGAGGTGTGATCGTGAAAAAGTGCTTTGGCTCAGTCATCTTAATAATAATCTTCCTATTTCTGGGTAGCTGCGCGGATACCACCAGTCGTAGCACGGGCGTCTACATGCTCCTAGACAGTTCAGGAACGTATACGCAGGAGTTGAAACAAGCGCAGGCCATTATCAACTACCTTCTCGGCACCCTGCAATCAGGGGATAGCTTCGGCATCGCGAAGATCGACAGCGCCAGCTTCAGCGAGAAAGACATCATCGCCAAAATGACCTTTGACAAGCGGCCTTCAGTAACGAATAAGCAGAAACGCCTCTTTAAACAGAGTGTGGATACGTTCCTTGCTTCGGTAAAAAAGGGAAGCGCCTTCACGGATATCACGGGAGGGCTTTTGCAGGCCGCCGAATACCTAAATGAGACGGGTGCAGGAAAGAAGTACATTCTCATCTTCTCTGACCTGAAAGAGGACCTGAAGAAGGGACACATCCGGGACTTTCCTATCCAGGTACCGGGTTGCGAGGTGGTGGCCCTCAATGTGACCAAACTGCGAAGCGATAACGTGGATCCTCGAGAATACTACGGCAGGGTCCAGAGATGGGAAGAACGCGTTACGGAAGGCGGGGGTCATTGGCGGGTCATCAACGACCTTAATCGGCTAGAGAACATCCTAGGCAGCTGAGCCCAGGTCCTTCAGTTTTAAGGGGCCCACAAGAATTGGGCCCTATGGTTACCCCCTAGCCCCATGGTGCAAAGAGGGCTGGGGGGTTTTTTCTCTCCTGAGATAAACAAAGAATTCCTTATTCCCTTTGGGACCTAGAAGTGGGGAAGGTATGAGTCCCATGACGGTCCAACCTATGCGTTCAAAGAAACCACTCAGTCCGTCTATGACCTGCTGATGTAAAAGAGGATCACGGACCACGCCCCCTTTTCCCACCTGCCCCTTCTCCACCTCGAATTGAGGTTTGATCAGGGCCATGACAAAGGCATCTCTCAAAATAAGTTCTGAGATTGTGGGGACCACCAGCCTCAAGGAGATGAACGAGACGTCTATGACCGCTCCCTGTATAGGTTCTAATAGATCTTCACGCTTCAGGTGACGGACATTTTTCCTTTCCAGCACTGTTACGCGAGGATCCTGGCGAATTTTCCAGTGGAGTTGGCCATATCCCACATCTACGGCAATCACCCTTTTCGCGCCCCGCTGTAAAAGGCAGTCTGTGAACCCGCCCGTGGATGCGCCCACGTCCAGCAAAACCTTACCTTTCACGTCCACGGCGAAGTGGTCAAGGGCCGCCTCAAGTTTCAGCCCGCCCCGGCTCACATAAGGAGGGAAGGACGCTTTCAGGGATATGTCAGCGGAAAGGGATATGAGATGTCCTGGCTTATCGAGAGGACGTTTGTCCACCTCCACCAGGCCGGCCATGATGATGGCTTTAGCCTTCTCACGGCTCTCTGCCAGCCCCCGCTGGACCATGAGAAGATCTAGGCGCACCTTCTGGTTCTTAGCCTTGGCGGCAGAGATCTCTCGCCTCCTTTAGGATCCCCGATTTGTCAAGCCCGTATTTCTCTCTGAGAAGTGCTAAGGTGCCGTGTTCCACAAACTTGTCCGGAAGACCGATTCTCCTGAGCTGGACATTAGGTACATGACTATCACTGAGGAGCTCCAGCAGGGCGCTACCCAGGCCTCCTTGTCTGATATTTTCTTCCACAACCAGGACCTTGCCCACCGCCCCGACCTGTTCAGCCAAGGTTTTATCCAGCGGCTTGACGAAACGGCAATTCACCACACCCACCGAGAGGCCCTCGTCTTGCAAAACACGGGCTGCCTCCATGGAAGGCGAGACCATGTTTCCCAATGCTATGATGAGCAGGTCACTTCCTTCCCTGAGAATTTCAGATTCACCCATTGGGATGGTCTTGTATTCTGGGTCAAGCGGGACACCGACGGCTGTTCCCCTCGGATATCTTATGGCTGCCGGGCCGGAATGTTTCAAGGCCGTGTATAACATGTGCCTCAATTCATTTTCATCCTTCGGGGCCATCACCGTCATGTTGGGCAAACTGCGCAGATAGGTAATATCAAAATGACCGTGGTGCGTGGGACCATCCTCCCCCACGAGTCCGCCGCGATCTATGCAGAAGACCACATGTAGATTGGGGAGGCAGACGTCATGGATAATCTGATCGTAGGCCCTTTGAAGAAAAGTGGAATAGATGGCCACAACGGGTTTGAAGCCTTCCGAGGCGAGTCCGGCCGCAAAGGTCACAGCGTGCTGCTCGGCAATGCCCACATCCAGGAAGCGCTCCGGGTAGACCTCGGCAAACCTGTTTAGACCCGTGCCCTCCGGCATGGCCGCTGTGACGGCAAACAGTTGCTTTTCCTTTCTTCCCATATCCACCATGGCGTCTCCAAAGACCTCTGTGTAGGATGGCGGGGGTTTGGAGGGGCCCTTTGTGGGAGAACCTGTGGCGATATCGAAACACCCCACCCCATGGTAGTGGCAGGGATCTTCTTCAGCTGGCGCATATCCTTTACCCTTCACGGTCAAGACATGGAACAGAACAGGCCCTTCCAGCAGGCGTGAGTTCTTGAATGTCTCGATAAGACGATCCAGGCGGTGTCCCTGTATAGGACCAATATACTTGAATTTAAAGGCCTCAAAGAGCATACCCGGGGTAAAAAAGGTGATAAAGGAATCTTCACTCTTTCGGATCAGATTGACGATGTTTTCGCCCACACCTGGAATGGATTGAAAAAAATTACGCAGTTCTCTCCTCAGATGAACAAACCGGGTGCCTGTCATCTTGCGGCTCAAGAAGGATGAAAAGGCACCCACATTGGGCGATATGGACATGGCATTATCATTCAGAACCACGATAAGATCTTTCTCTGTGTGGCCTGCCTGATTGAGCCCTTCGAAGGCCAATCCAGCCGTCATGGAGCCATCACCAATCACGGCAATGACCCGGCTTTTTTCTCCTTTAAGGGCCTTTGCCGTCGTGATACCCAACCCCGCAGATATGGAGGTGCTGCTGTGCCCCGTATTGAACGTGTCGTAAGGGCTTTCCTCCCTTTTGGGAAAACCGCTGATACCACCGTGGGTTCGCAGCGTGTGAAAACGATCCCTTCGGCCTGTAATCAGTTTGTGGGCATAGGCCTGGTGGCCCACATCCCATATGATCTTGTCCTTTGGGGCATCGAATACGTAGTGAAGGGCAATGGTCAGTTCCACAACGCCCAGACTGGGCGCCAAATGGCCTCCTGTCTCAGACACGGTCTCAACAATCTTTTCCCTGATTTCTGCAGCCAACTGTTCCAATTCTCTCAGGCTTAGCTTCTTTAGATCTACGGGGCTGTCAATGGCGTCAAGAATTCTTGCCTCTTTTTTGTCTTCTTTCATCTTTTTCTCGCAATAATGTACTTAGCTATTTGTCTCAGGGGCTCTGCCCTCCGGTCGAATGGCGCAAGGGATTCAATGGCTTGTTGCACCAGCTCCTTCTCAATGTCTTTGGATCTTTTTAGGCCATGTACCGCGGGATAAGTGACTTTCTCCTGACGCGTATCGCTTCCCACGTTCTTCCCCAACTCCCGGCTATCACCCTCAATATCGAGGATGTCATCGGAAACCTGAAACGCCAGACCTATGTTTTGACCGTATGAGGCGAGGGCCTTTACCTGGTCCTCCACAGCGCCCACCAAGATGGCCCCTGATACGACTGAAGCCGAGATCAAAGCGGCCGTCTTGCGGGTGTGGATATATTCCACAATAGAAGGATCCACCGCCTTCCCTTCCGACTGTATATCCACAACCTGTCCCCCCACCATCCCCTCATATCCAGCCGCTTGAGCGATCCGGGCGATTACAGCCAAAAGGGCGTCAGGTCTCACCCTGTTTACAAAATCTGCGCCTGTCATAACATGGAAGGCTTTTGTCAGGAGTCCGTCTCCGGCCAGGACGGCCACGGCCTCTCCAAAGACTTTATGACTCGTGGGTTTCCCCCTTCTCATGTCGTCGTCGTCCATAACAGGAAGATCGTCGTGGATAAGGGAGTAGGTATGTATGAGCTCAATGGCACAGGCAACGGGCAACACGTCTTTCGCTTCTCCACCCACCGCTTCAGCACCAGCCATGCACAGAATGGGTCTCAGCCTTTTACCCCCGGCAAAAAGACTGTAGCGCATGGCGCTGATAATGTCTGCCGCAGGTCCCTCTGGCCCTGGAAAGATCCCTTCGAGGGCTTCCTCCACCATCACCCTTTTTTCGTCCAGATAGGCCTTAAAGTCCATTCTCAGGTCTCGTCTTTTGACTCCATTTCAAAGGGCTGCTGCGTATATTTCCCATCGCTTTCTTTGACGAGCAAAGTGACCTTCTGCTCTGCCTCTTCCAGCTTCTTGGAGCAGAAGCTGATAAGTTTCACGCCCTCCTCGAAAATCTCCAGAGAGTCCTCCAGAGAGAGATCGCTGCTTTCCAGACTCTGGACGATCTCTTCCAATCTTTCCATGGCTTCTTCAAATTTCTTCTCTGCCATTATTCCTCCAATTGTTCACTTAAGGCAACAAGCCGCAAGGGGTCGATCCTGTCCCCGTTAATTCTTATGCCCCAATGTAGATGTGGCCCCGTGGCACGTCCTGTTGAGCCCACAAGACCGAGAATATGCCCCTTTGTGACCCTTTCCCCTTTTTGGACGTCTATCCTGCCCAGGTGAAAGTACATACTTTGGATCCCTCCCCCGTGGTCGATCACGACCGTCAGTCCGGTGAAGAAATGATCATCCGTCAGGACCACCCTCCCGTGGTTGATGGCCTTTATGGGAGCCCCCCTTTCGCTTTTCAGGTCTACACCAGAATGGGGGGATCTGGGCTGGTCGTTAATAATGCTCCGCTGGCCGAAAGGTCCCACCACTTTGCCAGAAATGGGCCTGATAAATGGGTTGGTCCAGAGAGGGGGTGACGGTTCGGCTTCCCACAAGCCTTCCATGCGTTTGGATTCTTTCTTCACCCTTTCAAGGGTTCTGGAATCCAAATCTACCATTTTTTTGGGGAGGGTCAACCTCCGCACGCCATAATCCTTCTCACAGATCTCCAGTTCAAGGTGTTTTTCCGCCCCCGAACCAGGCATTCTTACCAAAACCTTATAGTGCCCGGGCTTGGCCGTAAGATCGGCGGCCAGATACCCATAGCATTCTGTTTTCTCTGGATCCGGAATGAGAAATACTTCTTTACCCATCCAGAGGACTTGAGGGATATTTCCGTTTTCTACGCGAATCCGGATAAGACACAAGTCCCCTTGGGCAATGGTGCTAGAGGACAGATGAATGGGAGATTGGGAAAGGGCCATTACTGCACAGAACCCCGAAAGCAGCTGAGATCCGATAAAAATGCATAAAAGGGTTGTCCATCTCATATTTTTGATAGCGCCCCGCTCACTTCCTTGGGCTGGTGATTTTTTCAATCTGGCAATCCAGTTCCCCTTTAGCCAGCGTTACGTTGACATGATCTCCTTTTTTCAGGCCGGAGACGTCCCTTAAGATGATCCTCTCTGGCAACTTCCTGGTGATACTATATCCCCTTTCCATCACCGAGGTGGGATTCAAGTCCTTTATCCTCTCCCCCAGATGGGAGAGGCCCATTCGATTTTCCTTGAGCCTCTTGAGTATCATGAGGATAAGCGCGCGCCTGTGGAAGTCGATTCGCTGCTCCAAGGACCCGAGTAACTTAATAGGAGAGTACAGGAGAAGGGCCCGGCCCTGTGCTGTCATATTCTTTTGGCGCTCCTTAATGGTTAGATCCATCAGCCTGAGGAGCCAACCATGCAGTTCGTCAAGGCGCATCCAGGTCTCTGCCATACGCTTTCTCGGATCGCGCAACCCCTTTGCCAATAGCATCATTCGCTGATTCAGATTGCCGAGATAGGCCTTCGTATGCGACTCCAGGCGGCCTCTGATCTCTTTAAGACGCTCTATCAGAGATTCTTTCTCTATCACGAGCAGTTCAGCGGCTGCAGACGGGGTAGGGGCTCTGAGATCAGCGGCCAGATCGGAGATGGTGATGTCGATCTCATGCCCAACCGCGGATACCACGGGTATGTGTGAGGCCCTGATGGCCCGGGCCAATTCCTCATGATTAAAGGCCCACAGATCCTCCAGTGACCCGCCTCCCCGGGTCAGAACAATGACGTCCACCTTGAGCTCCCGGTTAACCGTCTCCAGGGCCTCCACCATCTCGGCAGTCGCTTCATCTCCCTGAACCTTTACAGGGATGACAATGATCTCGATATTCGCAAATCGGCGGTGGATGATTTTCAAGAAATCCCGGATGGCAGCCCCTGTAGGCGAAGTAATGACTGCTACCCTCTGAGGAAGAAAGGGGAGGGGCCTTTTCATTTCTTCATCGAAAAGTCCTTCTGCGGCCAGCTTCTTTTTGAGCTGCTCAAAGGCGAGGGCGAGGGCACCTATGCCCAGGGGTTCCAGGTAATCCAGGATAATCTGATATTCTCCGCGGGGCGGATAGATTCCAATCCTTCCCTGGGCGATCACCTTCATGCCGTCTTCTGGCGTGAATTTCAGATATCGGGTCTGAGGCCGAAACATCACAGCCCTGATCTGCGCCTTTTCATCCTTGAGGACCATGTAATAGTGTCCGGAAGATGGAGATCTGAAATTGCTGATCTCACCCTCCACCCAGACAAAGTCGAAATGCCCCTCTAGGACCTCCTTGATTTCTTCTGTCAGGGCGCTAACCGTGTAGATTTTGGGCGACTGATTTTCAAACAGGAAACCGGAATCGTTCATTTTTTCCCCCGACGCGATGCTTATTAGCTTATTAAAATCCTGTGGGATAATCAACCGGCTATTTTCCATGGCCAACGCGAAAGGTCATCAGAAGCCCTAAGCGTCATTGAGAAGCGGTGTACCCATTATGGGTTAGCCCATTCTGTAATTCATAAGAAATTTGTCGGATAGCCTGTATCATTGACACAAAGCCGCTTTTTCAATATTCTCCCCCCATTCCCTTACGCTGTGCGCCATGAGGAAAAGCCGCAGCATTCGGGGAGGAGTAAGCAAAGAATGGCTCACATATCCCTTAGTGACGAGGATCTGAAGCAGATTGAAGCAAGAGGAATGAGTAGGGAACAGGTCCTCTCCCAGCTGGAGACTTTCCGCCAAGGTTTCCCGTATGCGCGGCTCCTGAGACCCTGTAGGGTTGGGGACGGGATTGAGGTCTTGCAACAGGCGGATCTGGCTCGGTTGAGGGAGACCTTTTCCGCGGCGGCTTCAGCAGGGAGGGTGATGAAATTTGTCCCCGCCTCGGGGGCTGCCACCCGTATGTTCAAATCCCTGATCGCTTTCCATAACCGCTATGATCATATGGATGCGCATGAGATGAGGGCCGCGGGGGAGAAGAATCAGCCTGACCATGCCTCATTTCTGGAGTTTATCAAGGGGATAAAAAAATTTGCCTTTTACGATGACTTACGATCGGCCATGTCAAAAGACGGCCTGGATACCGAAGACCTCATCTCTAAACGTGAATATAAGCCTATTTTAGAATATGTCCTCTCTTCGAAAGGTCTAGACCTTGCGCAACTCCCAAAAGGGCTCATCAAGTTTCACCGCTATCCCGAGACCTCACGAACCGCCTTTGAAGAACAGCTGGTAGAGGCCACGGGATATACCACCGATCACAACGGGCTCGCTCGAGTCCATTTCACCGTCTCCCCAGAGCATGAAGCATCCATAAAAGAGCATTTGAGAAGAATCTGTGATCATTATGAAAAATCAGGCATTAGATTTGAATTGACATTCTCCCTGCAAAAGCCCTCCTCAGATACCCTGGCAGCGGATCCGGACAACAGGCCTTTTCGAGACAAAGAGGGTCGGTTGGTATTCCGACCAGGAGGACATGGGGCCCTGTTGGAGAACCTCAACGCGCTGAGGGCGGACCTGGTGTTTATAAAGAATATAGACAATGTGGTGCCTGACAGACTCAAACAGGAGACAACCATTTACAAAAAGGCCTTGGGCGGCTATCTCATAGAGCTGCAAGAGGAGATATTCGGATGGCTTGAGAGGTCTTCTTCAAGGGATCTGGAGGACGGATATATCGAGGAAATGTTTGCCTTCATCAGGGATAGGCTCTGCATTCATCCTCCTAAAGGGGTGGAGCAGGGATCCAGGGAAAACAAAATGGATTATCTCATCTCCAGACTGAACAGACCCCTGCGGGTATGTGGGATGGTCAAGAACGAGGGGGAGCCTGGAGGGGGACCTTTCTGGGTGGAACATGAAGATAAGAGCACCTCTGTTCAGATCGTGGAGTCTTCTCAGGTGGACATGCAGTCAGCCAAACAGAGGGGTATCTGGGAGTCTTCCACCCACTTTAACCCGGTCGATCTGGTTTGTGGTGTTCGTGATTACAAGGGGAAGCCCTTTGATCTGATGAATTTTGTAGATCCCAGCACTGGATTCATCTCTGTAAAGTCCAAGGAGGGGAAGGAGCTCAAGGCCCTGGAGCGACCAGGACTCTGGAATGGTTCAATGGCGTATTGGAATACCGTGTTTGTGCAGGTCCCCATCATCACCTTTAATCCGGTAAAGACGGTCCTGGATTTACTTCGCAAAGAACATCAGCCTGAATAATGACTCACAGTGCATCGTTCAAAGGATTTACGACTATATGCGAAATGCCTCGCCGTTTAAGGCGGCAATGAGTGGTATCCTTATAATTCCCCTCCCTTGATGGGAGGGGAAAGAGGGGAGGGTGAGACCCCTAGGCTTTTCACCCCCACCTCAATCCTCCCCCATCAAGGGGGAGGAGCTTGTCTTGGCAAGTTTCAAATGCCCCGCATTTCAGGGCGGGAAGGAGATTGGTAGAACCTGCATACCCAATTGGTGAGAGATGATGACAACCCAATTTCTTATAGAACACATTGAGTGGGGTGTGGCGAATGCTTATCTGTGGGGATTTGTTCTTGTATTTGTATTGATGACCATAGAGAGTTCATTCATACCTTTTCCCAGTGAAGTGACCATGATACCGGCAGGGTTCCTTGCATATCGAGGGGACTTGACCTTTGGAAATCCCGTCATGGATTCGATAGCCGTTATCCTGTGTGGTCTGGCTGGGTCATTGGTTGGGGCTTTTATCAATTATTATTTGGCTTTATTTTTGGGCCGACCCTTCTTGTATCGTTATGGAAAATATTTCTTTGTTAAGTCATCCATACTTTCGCGAGCGGAGGAAATTTTCCTTGAATACGGAGAGATAACGACCTTTGTATGCCGTTTGCTTCCAGGGATCAGACAACTCATTTCATTGCCCGCTGGGATTTCTCGGATGTCTCTCGTTCGATTTTCAACATTTACAGCGCTCGGCGCTGGGATATGGTCTGCTATACTTGTGGGCATTGGATACTATCTGGGGAGCCTTTCGAAAGATATGACTTACGCTCAGTTAGTGCATAGTGGGAAAGATATCCTCAAGGATAACTATATATGGATTATTTTATTTCTCGTCATTTTGATTGTCCTTTATGCTCTGAGTCACCATTTGGTTATGAAACCTAAAAGAAAAAGATTATAAGGGCCGTGCATGGGTTAATCACTCTTGCACGATTCCTGGAATGATCTTTCTAAGGCCTTCATTTGGCTTTCAAGGTGATGTATCATAACAATGAAACTGTCGAAAAACCGGTTTCTGGGAGGCTGATGGAAAATGTTCATATGCAAGACTTCCGAAACTGGGGACCCGCCCGCAGGGTGGGGTGTCCAAGCGAAGCGCGGACAAATCCCGAGGAATGAGGCGTACATAGAGGTACGCCGCAATGACGAGGGATGAGGGTAACGCAGCAGATGGGCCTTTTCCGACAGCCTCAATGATTTTTAGGGCTTCCCATGATACCCCTTCGTGACACCATTCAGTCCAAGAATTACCCGATCGTCAACACGGCCATTATTGTTTTAAATGTGCTCATTTATTTTGTGGAGTTGGGGCAGGGCTCAAAGCTGAATCAATTCATTTTCAACTATGGACTTGTTCCAGCGCGCTACTCGGTGCCAGAGATCGCTGTACATTTCAGTTTTGGGAAGCAGGCCTTCGCCCTTTTATCATTCATGTTCATTCATGGGGGATTCTGGCACCTGCTTGGCAATATGTGGTCCCTCTATATATTCGGCGACAATGTGGAAGATCGTCTAGGGTCCATAAGGTATCTGATATTCTATCTGGTTTGCGGTTGGGCGTCGGGGCTGTCCCATCTTTTCACGAACTGGCAGTCCCAAATCCCAACGATAGGTGCAAGCGGAGCCATTGCCGGGGTTATGGGGGCCTATCTCATATTGTACCCCCGATCCAGGATTCTTACGTTCATCCCCATATTTTTCATCCCTTATTTTATAGAGATTCCTGCGTTCTTCTTTCTTGGAATATGGTTTCTATTGCAGTTCTTGAGCGCGGCAGGAACCCATGGCCAGACAGGTGGCATAGCCTGGTGGGCGCACATCGGGGGGTTTGTCTTTGGCATTATTTTCTTGAAGCTCTTTATGAAGCTTCCAGAATGGGGGGTGAGCCACAAGGTGCGGAGTGCCACATCTAAAAAAAAGACGCCTCGTCTGCAGGTTATTCGGACCATGGGGTCGACAGACGATCCCCACCTCTATGGGCAAATCAGCATCAGCCCCAGAGAGGCGGAGCTTGGCACACGCAAGCTGGTGAATATCCCTCAGGGCTTCCAGAAGCGGCCATTCAGGATAACCGTCCCCCCCGGCGTAAAGGATGGCACGGTCCTGCGTCTGGCTGGGTTGGGGAACAAAATAGAAAAAGGACAAAGGGGTGACCTGTACCTCAAGGTCTTGATCAATCCCTGGCGCTGAAGGGACATTATGAGGCTGTGGGAAAACGCCCATCTGCTGCGGTTTCCCCCACTAATAAGTCGCAAAAAGGACGAAGGCCTCCCGCCAGGCATTTCTTCGCGCTCGCTCCGCTCAGTCCCCACCCCTTCGGGGCGGGTCCCCAGTTTCAGAAAAGGCATCAGGACCCATTACCATACCCAATGGGCAATGCGGGAATTGGGGTTTGATAAGAATTGATAAGCCGGCTTGGGCAACAGCCCAACATGAGCTAACCAACGGATAAGCCAAAGGAGCGAATTTCTGTAAGTCATGAATTCGGGTCTGCATCCAAATAGGGTTCTCCTCTCTAGGGAGTTACTCAAGCTTTACTATGATGGCTTGAGCGGGGAGGCTGTTGTCAGAGACAAACTTCGGACCATTAGAATCTATCTAGACGAGGGAAATGTGGTCTACGCTGAAGGTGTGGATGGGGGCAAACAGTTTCTGAGGGATGTTGCGGCAAAAAAGGGACTGGATTCGCGTGAGCTAAAACAATTGGAGCAAATCAGGGAAAAGGACCCTCAGTCCCTGGGCAAAACGCTCCTGGAGAGAAAGCTTATATCAGAGACCGTTTGGAAAAAATTCGTTGAGATAAAGGTCAAATATGCCCTTGCAGCGGCCTTTAACATGGACCATGCAGATCTGAAATTCCATGACGTTGATGTTAGCATCCCTCCCCATAATCTAATAAATTACAATATGATCCAGCTACTTCTGGATACGATAAGATGGATGGAAGACCCAAGGACTTTTGAAAGACATATCCCAGGAGACGATGCCGTATTCACGCTCTCCGAAGGGGCCAATGAATTGCAGGCCATTATTCCGCTGAACCCCTTCGAACTCACTATTTTCTCTATGATCGACGGGCAGAAAAGCGTAGGCGAGTTTATAAAATCAAAAGGTCTGGCAAGGGAAGACGTGTATAAGTCTCTCTACCTTCTCCTCTGCTTTGATCTCATCACTCTCATATCCGCACGGGGTGGGAAGGTGGGAAGTGAAGTGGATTATACCCAAATCGTTAATGTCTATCTTGATCTTTTGAGGATTCTCGAGACCAACTTTCGTAAGGAGGTGGGCAAAAGGTTTGAAAGTATCCTGGATAAATGTCTCAATGAATTGACTGGCCAGAGCAAAGAGCTCCTGCGTAGCCTCGATCTGTCAAAAGATTATCAAGCAGGCATTGCCACACAAATATCTAGACGATTTGCCGGGAAAGAGAAGGCTGTGGAAGGCAGATTGGTCTTGTGTTCCTCTTTTAACAAGCTGCTCTTTTTGTTGATCATGAGGATGCAAAAACTGCTCGGAAAGCCTTTGGTGGAAAGGTCTCTCAAGGGGATGATGAGTATATTGCAGGATGTGGAGAGATACAGGAGGGAACCTGAAATTATGGACTATGTGAGGGGAAATCTGAGGGACTATTTCCAGCAAATAAGCGCCTGAAGGGGCATAAAAGTCAGGCCTTCACGATGATAACCCGTCCTTTTTGTCGTACTTCGATGTCATTTGAAGGGAATAGCCGATACTATGGATCTTATCTTTCTAGGTACGGGCGCGGCCTGGGGCCTTCCGGAACTAAACTGCGATTGCATGATATGCCGCGAAATGCGGCGAAGTGGGGAAAGGAGGCAGCGGCCGGCGTTTCTTCTCTCAGGAAAAACCAACATCCTCGTGGATTGCGGGCCCGATATAGCTTCCCAGCTCTCAAGACATCAGATCAATAGATTGGATGCTGTGTTGATTACCCATGAGCATGGGGACCATTACATGGGTTTGGACGAACTCTTTTCCTACAAACGGACCCGTGCAAAGGGTGAGTTTGATCCCATAGAGCTCTATATAACGCAGAAGAGCTGGGAGGTGGTCAGAGACCGCTTCGGTTACCTGGTAGAGCTGGGTGTGATTAAAGTCCAGGCCATAGAGCCTGGTAACGCCTATGCCTTTGGAGAATTTACATTCATTCCCTTCAAGACGAATCATGGACCGTTTGCACGGGGCTCCGTGGGATTCATTATAGAAACCAGGCCTCGGGGGAGTGGAGGGGCCCGTCTGGTGTACACGTCTGACTTTGAAGACCTACCAGATTCTCACCCTGATCTGATTCATCCTGACTATCTAATCATTCAGTCCTTTTGGCTTCATGAACCCCTCGAGAACAGGCCGCATCACATGAGCTTTCAGCGGGCCCTTCAATATATCGAGCTCTGGCAGCCGAGATTAGAGACCTTTCTGGTTCACATGGGGGACGGGGAAATGGTCCCAGGGGATCCAGCAAATAGGATGGCAAAGAAATACAAACCCGCCGATCCCTTAAGGGATCCCAAAAGCGGTGAGCCCTATCCCATCCCCCTGAATCAGGAACAGTGGCAGAAAACCATAGACCAGATCAGCGCTGACCATCATCTACCCTTCAAAATAACGGTGGCCTATGACGACCTTCGCGTCCAAATCTAAATCTGGGGGCATGGAATGGAAGGGAAAGGGTCATTCCATCAACTTCACCATCGTGACGTTTTCCAGATAATTGAGGTCCACAGGCTTGGTAATATAATCGTAAGCGCCTGACTGAATCGTTTCCTTGGCCTGCTCATGGTCCGTGACGACCGTAACCATAATAACCGTGACGCCAGGATCGATTTTTTTCATCTCTTTCAAGACATCCAGGCCACCCATCCCGGGCATGATCATATCGAGAAACACGAGTTGCGGCTTCACTTCTTGAAATTTGCTTATGGCCGTTGGCCCGTCCAGGGCCGTGTGCACATCGTGACCCTTGGCACTCAGAAATTCCTCTAACACATTACAGGCTTCAACTTCATCATCGACCACTAAAATTCTTCCCATAAAGCAAGGCTCCTTTCTAAACTTTTATACCTATTGTTGTCCTCCATCAACGGGGAGCTCAATAAAAAAGGAAGCTCCTCCCCGTTCATTGTTTTCTGCCCAAATCCTCCCCGCATGTTCGTGTATAATACTGTAAGAAATGAAAAGTCCCAGCCCCGTGCCTTGTCCAGGGTCCTTGGTGGTGAAAAAGGGGTCAAAGACTTTGTCCATGTGGCTGTCATCAATACCCGTACCCGTGTCTGAAATGATGACTTGCACATAATCCCCTGGACCCGATAGTCCTGTTGTGATTCCGAGTACCCTGGTTTCCCTGTCTGCCATGGCTTCGGTGGCATTGTAGATGAGATTAAAGATAACCTGCTCGATCCTGTCTTTATCCATGGGTATCAAGGGCAGAGCAGCGTCGTACTGCAGATCTGTCTGGATGTCATACTCCTTGAATTGAGGATCGCTCAGGACCAAGGCATGCTGGATAATCTCGTTTAGGTTACTCATGGAAATACGCTTTTCCGAACTGCGAGAGAACTGTCCCAGATCCTCGGTAAATTCAACAATGCGATGTAGTTGATTCTTGCAGATGCTCAGTGTGTCCGTTACGGCTCTGGATAGGTCCTCCTTTTGCTCCAAGAGTTGAAGCCTCATGGATATGATGTTGATGGGGTTGAGAATCTCATGAGCGACCGCTGCCGAAAGCCTTCCAATGGCGGCAAGTTTCTCAGACTGCACCAGCATATCTCTTGTTTCCTGGAGCTCTTTGCCTGTTTTACCCAAGGCCTCCTCGGCTCGCCTTCGATCAGCCAGCTCATTTTTTAGCGCATCATATAGCTGGGCGTTTTGTAGGGCGACTGATGCTGTATCCGCTAAACCGCCAAGTAACTGCAGGTCCTCTTTTCGGAAACCGTAAGGCAATCCTATGGAATCCACATAAATGATGCCGCGGGTCTCTCCTTCATACTTGAGTGGCACACACATCACGGACATGACATTCATCGCCCGTAGGCCTTCGGAAATGTCCGCCTTGTCTGCAAGGCTTGTGTTGGGCATCATGACAGGTTCACCTTCTTCTATAACCCTGTCAACTATGCTCCTGCTGTAGTTGATTTTGGGGAGAGGGCCTCCTTTGGCCTTTACTCTCGTCTTTGAAACCACCTCCTCCAGCTGGCCCGTATCCTTGTCTAAGAGGAGAATGGCCCCTCGATTGATTCTATTCAGCAGGTTCATAATCTGAGCTATCACTTCGTGCAGTACTTCACGGATATCATGGGATTTGGCAAAAATATGAGAGACCCTCAGAAGTAATCCCACAGTCCGCGCATAGTCGCGCGATTCATGCTTTTCAAGTAAAGATTCGCTCGCGTCGAAGAGCGGTTCTTGTGTCTCTGTGGGATATTCTTGAGGCAGGTTTTCTCCGGCGATCTCTTTTTGCAGTGATAGGACGCTGTTTCCTAGGACTAAACGATTCTCTTGCCTCATCTCTACCTCAACGCCTGGCTCTATCTTCTGCCCGTCGATAAACACGCCTTGAAAGCTGCTCAGATCCAGCACGAAGATTTTACCGTCCCTATTTAGGAGCTTCGCATGATGGCGTGAAACGCCTATTTCTGAAAGACATATATCATTGTCATGGGACCGCCCCACTGTGGTGATACCCTCATTGAGGTCAAAGGAGGTGCCCCTGTGTGGACCGTCAATAACGTACAATGTATTCAAGATACGCGTCCCCGGTTTGATTAGAATCTCGGAAACCTGGTCCTTTGGGCCAGGTCAGAGTTAAATGGCTTTGCCAGTATAGATAGTGAGCAATTTTGGAGTACTGGAGTTTTGGAGTATTGGAGTGTTGGAAAAAGCCAAAACCCGAATTTTAACTTGAATAAGTCCTTATCATTACTCCATTCCTCCACCACTCCATTACTCCAGCAGACTTTCGCATGAAGGAAAGACCCTAAAAGCCCCCTTTGGGGGCAGCTCAAAGCCAGGTCCTCACGGCCTGGATGCTTTACTTGCATGCAGGCGACGTCCCAACAGCCCTTGGAACAGACGACTGCCCATCGCTGGAAAAGGTGGTGAGAGGAAAAGAGAGAGAAGCCCCTGTCGCAGGTCTCACACGTAAACTAAACACTATCACACCATGCGAGTATAAAATAAGGGCCCTCCTGTGTCAATTAACTAGCCCAACCCCTTTTATTTCTTGATCGGTTGTAGTAGGCTTACGTTCATTCGCCTTCGCGCGGGGAGCTTCACTATTCACCTCAAATAGTCCGCAGGGGGAGTAAGTTTGGCCATAGCATTGATAATCCTGGGACTCCTTTGTGCACTCATGGGTCTTGTGGGATGTATTTTACCCATCATCCCGGGGCCTCCTCTGAGTTTCTTGGCTTTGATTCTCCTCTCTCTCGCCAAGCACTGGGAGCCATTTAGTCCGACCTTCTTGATTATCATGGGAGGGTTGGCCGTGTTGGTGACCATCTTGGAATATGTGGTTCCTGTGGTTGGGGCAAGAAGATACGGGGCATCAAAACGGGGTGTCTGGATTTCAATGATAGGGATGCTTATTGGCGTGCTTTTCTTTCCACCCTGGGGCATGCTTGTGGGGGCCTTCCTGGGGGCGTTGGTTGGTGAGATGCTCGCTGGAAAGCAAGGGAGACAGTCGCTTAGGGCGGCCTGGGGTGTTTTTGTGGGAAACGTGGTGGGCATTGGCTTCAAATTCGCCTACTGTGGAGCGATCATCTTCTTTTATGTCAAAGAGATGTTTTAGAGGCTGTCGGAAAACGCCCATCTGCTGCGTTACCCTCATCCCTCCTCACTGCGGCGTACTTCTATGTACGCCTCGTTCCTCGGGATTTGTCCGCGCTTCGCTTGGACTCCCCACCCTGCGGGCGGGTCCCCAGTTTCGGAAGCCTTGCATCTGTACATTTTCCAACAGCCTCTTAAGCATTATGAAGCACCGGCCTTATAAATTCGGTCGCAATAACCAAAATATCCCCCCTCTTATCATGCTTCTATTCAGATCTATTCTCTCTCGGGACCGTGGAGTCTCGTGTGGTGAAGTAGATCGCCAAGGCCATGAGTAGGGCCGCAAAGCAGATCAGGAAGGCGGTGCGATAGGCTTCCCCCCCGTCGGATAAATTTGGGGCCATACTTTGCATGACGGCACCCAAAGCATGGATAAAGAGACCCGCGCCCATCATGGTGAAGAAATTAATCCCTGCCATGGCAGTCCCAGACATTTCCTGAGGCATGAGTTCCATGATATGGGCATAACTGAGCTGGTTAAAGGAAGCGAAAAATCCAATAATGAATAGAACGGCCGCTAAGGCAAGCAAATGGGAAGTGCCTTGCCATTGGGCGAGGGTGAAGATGGCTGCAGCTTGGATGAAGAGGGCAAAGATAAGGGTCCGTTTTCTAGATTTAAGGACCCGGTCTGAGACTATTCCGCCCAACGGAGACCCAAGGATAAATCCCGCACTGATCATGAGCAAAAGATTGCCGGCTGTGACGGTGGAAAGCCCCAGGTGCACCATAAGAAAGGGCCCCGCCCACAGAGCTTGGATGGAAGCATACGACCCGTAACGCAGAAAAATGCTGAGAGAGATGGCCCAGTAGTTCCAAGTTGTAAACAAGGCCTTCATGGAACCCCAGGCCGAAAGAGGACTGGGTGTCTTGGACGGAATTTTGTCAGAGCGACGCCCATCCTGAGGTGTATCGCGTACTGTGATCCAGAGACATGCGGTCAAAAGGGCATTGAGAAAGGCCAGGGCATAGAAGGCTCCCCTCCAGCCCAATGCTTGCATGAGAAGTGCCAGGGGACTGGTGGCTGCTAGTGTGCCCAATGCGCCCATCGAGAGGAGCAGGCCCGTGATGGTGGCGAATATTCGGAGTTCGAACCATTTGGTGAAGAGTTTGAGGCTCCCCATGAGGTTGGCCGCCATACCGAGCCCCAGCAATGCGCGACCGATGACTCCGCCGGGCAAGCCTCCAGCATGAGCAAAGATGATGGCGCCAAGGACCGCAATGGAATTTAGCACAACCATGCTGATTCTGGCCCCAATCCGATCCAGTAGGAGACCCAACGGAGGTTGAACAAGGGCAAAGACATAGAAAAAAATGGCGCCCAATAGACCCAACTCCTGGGAATTGAGGCCGAGGTCTCGGCTCAGATCCGGGGCGATGATGGCACTTGATACCCGATAGAACTGGGACATCAGAAAAAGGGAAGCGCAGACTCCGAATATGACCCACCGTCTCCTGTCCATGGTCACATCTTATAAAAGCTCCGGGCAAAGTCGAGAAGAAAAATTTCTAGACGCAAGGACCCTTCTGCTTCCATGCATCTCCTATGTATTGATAGCGACAACATGAACCACGTCACGTGTGGTTGACACGACATTTCTCATTATCTATGATCCCCACCCAGGAAAGGCATGCACTGCGGTCCTGGAGAAGGTTCAGAATTGAAAGGAGGAGAAAGAGATGGAGACCATTAAGATTATGCCCTGTCTGGATATGAAAGAGGGACGGGTCGTCAAAGGCATCCACTTTGTCGACCTGAGGGATGCGGGTGATCCGGTGGAGAATGCGCAATTCTATGAGAAGGAAGGGGCGGATGAACTGGCGATGCTGGACATCGCAGCGACCGTGGAAAACCGTAAGACAAGACTGGAATGGGTGAAAAACGTCTCCTCCGTCATATCCATCCCATTGACAGTTGGGGGCGGTATTAGCAGTCTGGAAGACATAGAAGGGGTCCTTGAGGCAGGAGCTAACAAGATATCCATGAACAGTGCTGCAGTCCGAAATCCTGACCTTGTCCGTGAGGCCGCTGAAGCGTACGGAAGCGAGAGGGTCACTGTGGCCATTGATGCGAGGAGAAACAAGGAGATGGCGTCTGGTTTTGAACTGGTTGTGGCAGGCGGGACAAAGCCCGTTGGGAAGGACGCCATTGAATGGGCAAAGGCGTGTCAGGAACTGGGCGCAGGCGTTCTTCTTCCCACAAGCATGGACGGCGACGGCACCCAAACAGGTTATGATTTGGAGTTTACCAGGGCCATTTCGGATGCGGTGGATGTGCCCGTCGTTGCTTCAGGGGGCGCGGGAAACCTGGAACATTTCTATGAAGCCGTTGCAGAAGGGGGTGCCCAAATTTTGCTCGCTGCTTCGGTTTTCCACTACCGGACCCTAAGCATAAGAGAGGTTAAAGCGTACTTGAAGGACAAGGGCCTGAAGGTGGAATTGTAAAAAGGCCTCTAATTTACCAAAACCTGCCAGGATGCTCCGCCCTTTAGGCCTCCGGCTCGAAGGGCTGGGAGCTTCACTGGGCGGTCGACTTTCTTGACAAGGCTCTGGCTCTAAAATACCATGTGTTAAGCCCTAAAAAATTGATTTTTCCCAATCCTTGAAAAAACGACTGCGGCTCTCAACCGCAATTGAGACCTCTGAGAAATGTGTTATCTAAAGGTCTCGCAATGGGGTTTTCTTCATGGAAGTATCTCGCCGAGATTTTCTCAAACGTTCTCTCATCCTTGGCGGCTCCCTTCTCTGCCTTCCTGCCTCTCTTCATGCCTCTGAAAAAAAGAAAGAAGCGTGGCGGCCCGCCTATGACAGATTGGAGGATGAGGGTAAATTGGGGGAGAGGATTGAACAGGCCCGTGCTATTTTCGAGTCGTGCGAACTCTGTCCCCGGCAGTGTGGCGTGAATCGGCTGAAGGGTGAAATAGGATTCTGCCAGGCGCCTGAGGAGGTGGTCGTCTACAGCGCCCAACCCCATTTTGGTGAGGAGGTATCCCTGGTAGGCGAACATGGCTCTGGCACCATCTTTTTTTCTAACTGTAATCTGCGCTGCATCTTCTGCCAGAACTGGCCCATTTCCCATGAGGGCAGGGGAAGGAAGGTAAGGGATGAATATCTGGCGGAACTCATGCTCCATCTCCAGAATATAGGCTGCCATAATATCAACCTGGTGACGCCCACCCATGTGATGCCAAACATCCTCAGCGCCACACGGATGGCCTTGAAAAAAGGTTTGCGGATTCCTTTAGTCTACAACACGAGCGGATACGAGCGCGTGGAGATCCTGAAGATCCTGGATGGCATCGTGGATATCTATTTGCCTGATATGAAATATATGGATGCGGATCAGGCGCAAAAGTATTCATCCGGCGCCTCTGATTACCCTGAGATGGCAAAGGGCGCGATCATCGAAATGAACCGGCAGGTGGGAGGACATCTAACCGATAAGCGAGGAATAGCCTTAAGGGGGCTCATGATCAGACACCTGGTTATGCCCAACCGGGTGGCCGGGACAGAGAAATTCACAAAGTGGGTGGCTGAAAACCTTCCTAAATCCACTTACGTGAACGTCATGGCGCAATATCGTGTGGAATACAAAGCCTTTGAATATCCGAAGATCGCTCGAGGGATTACGGTAGAGGAATTTCTGGAAGCCATGGACTGGGCCGAGAAATATGGGCTGACCCATCTCGACCCTCACTCTGTGGCGCTCAGGGACTTCTACGCCCGGGGCCGATCAGGCTGAAAGGTTCTGCATTCAGGCCCAAATACCGGGTAGGGGATGACCACAATAGTCGCACTTCCCTGCATTCAAATGCATTTCTTTGATCATATATCCCATGCGCTCGATAACGGTTGCCTTGCATTTGGGGCAGAAAGTGTTCCAGGCCTCATGACCCGGCACTCTCCCGATGTAGACATGCTCCAGGCCGCAGTTTAAGGCGGTCTCGCGGGCCTTCTCAAGCAGGGAAACGGGGGTTGGCGGGAGGCGCTGGAGCTTATAAAGGGGATAAAAGCGAGATAAATGGAGCGGGGTGTCCGCTCCCAATTCTTTCCTTACCCATAAAGAGAGGTCTTTAATCACCGACATCTCATCATTTTTTGTGGGAATGATCAGGGTGGATACTTCCAGGTGGACTTTCTCCTGCTTCAGCACCTTCAAGCTGTCCAGCACTGGGCCCCGTTCTCCCTCAGACAAATCATGATAACACGCATTGGTAAACCCCTTCAGGTCTATATGGGCTGCGTCTATGAGCTTGCAGAGGTCACGGAGGGGACCCTGATTGATGAATCCATTGGAGTGGATCACATTTAAAAGGCCCTCCTGTTTCGCAAGGTAGGCGATGTCAGACATGTATTCGTAAAAGATTGTGGGTTCTGCGTAGGTGTAAGCCATAGAGTGGGCCCTCATCTGTTTTGCTTTTTTTACCACAAGTTCCGGGGAGAACGCTTGGGCGAAGACGTCCTCTGGTCGTGCTTGGGAGATCTCCCAATTTTCACAAAACTTGCACCGGAAATTGCAGCCTGCCGTGGATAAGGTCAGGGAGTGTGTGCCAGGAAGGACGTGAAAAAAGGGCTCTCTTTCTATTCTGTCCAAAAAAAGGACACAGGGATTTCCATAGACGAGGCTGTAGAGGTTTCCATCCCGATTCTCACGTACCCTGCAGAAGCCCCTCTCCCCGTGAAGGATGTGACATTGCCTGGGGCAGAGATCACACTGGATTTTTCCTCCACCCAACGGGGTGAAATAGGGGGAGAGTTTTCTCTTGATGAGGCCTTTCGTAGGCATTGTTGCCCGTGATATTTCTGGAATAAAGATCAGATGGGCCGCACTAAGGGCACAGAAACTCTCCCCACACACCTTCAAGAACTCGCGTCTTGTCAAGCGGGTCTGTCCCATGCATCCACTTCTCCACAAGAATATAATTCATTATTGGAGAGCGTTCTATGTATTGTCAATATCTTCATAGAGACTGTCGAAAAACCGGCTTCCGACAGCCCCATAAGAAGATTTAAGATATTTTGCATAGGAATTCAGAGTCTTACTATTGAATTCTAGGTTTTTGCTATTAACTTAAAAAACAGAATACTTATGAAAACTAAGAATCAATTCTTAAAACATGAGGTAGAAACAGAGGAGGTTGTCATGCCTGAGATATTGACGACTAAGGAATTGGCAAGATATCTAAAATTGCATGAGATTACTGTGTGCAAACATGCTGCAGAAGGTATTATTCCAGCCATTCGGATCGGCAGGGTTTGGAGGTTTGATAAAGAGGTCATTGATGAATGGATCAATGGCGCCTCTGAAAACTGACCCATCAGCACAATCTCATTGCCCGGGGCCTTGAGTTCTAGTATACTATCACTCACTTTATTCGCGAATAGGTGCTCATCCCGCCCGTATTTTAAGGATTTTTCTTACGCCACGACACTTGGAACCTGTACATAAGCCGCTCGCTGTATGCAGCTTCGCCTCGTTCAATACAAGTTTGCGTTCTAGAGCAAAACGGCTGAGGAGGCAGCAACATGGTAGAGAGAAGAAGATTTGGCTTCGATCGGCGCTCTGGAAATGATAGACGCACAGTGTACAAGTTGGGCTATTTTTTGAGCGGGGGCGTGGAAAGAAGGCGTGGAAGAGAAAGAAGGTCCCGTTTGGAGCGTAGAACCGAATGGTTGAGGGTGAACGAGTGGTCCAGTGTGTTCGTGGGACATCCAGTGGTGCGAAGATCCCTTAAATAGGTATCTACTTAATCTTCACGCCTGATAATCCGCCTTATCCAGATCCACCCGACCATGCCGCCCATAGCATAAGGCGGAAAATCCCACCCTCCTTCACTCCTCCTTGTTTATTCTCTCCCTCAAAACGGGCGAACACCTGAAGGTTACAACTCTCCTTGAACCTAGCACCAAGTCTTGCCCGGTTTGGGGGTTCCTGCCTCTCCGCTCATTTTTAGTCTTCACAGAGAACTTCCCAAATCCACTGATAAGGACATCCTCGCTGTTTTCAAGGGATTTCTTGATGATTTCTAAAAGGGATTCAACCAGTTCCGTAGATCTGGTCTTGGGAAGCTCCAGCTGGTTGTGGAGCGCACTTATGATATGATTTTTTGTGAGGGTCATGGGCAATACTCCTGGGGCAAAGGTTCTCTGTATTCGAAGGGTATTCCCACTACAATGAAAAGGAAAGTACCGTCTAAGCATTAATTTGTCAAGAAATTTCAGAGGTTATAGAGGAGTGAGACAAAAAAATCTCAAAGTTTTCTCAAAAGGATTTGTGAGGCGAAAAACTTCGTAAGGACCATCTGATACTGAAAAAAAGGAAGACAAAAAAGCATTATTACTTAAATAATTCAATAAGTTACATGAAAAACAGGGGGCAAGGTGCGGGAGGGGCCACATCCTACCAATAGTCTTCCCCTTCTCGTTTCCCTTTCAAGTACTGATGGAGCAGCTTCAATTTGTTTTCGATTTCCCTAAAATTTTCAAAGGGACCTTCCAGCTCTGACTCAGCATTCCTTTCCTCGCTCTGGGTCAAAGCCCTCTCTGCGAATTCAAGTGCTTCGGATCTCTTTTTTTGTGCCATTAGCATTTCTGCAATCCAATACATGCACTCCGCCTTATATCCGGCAGAGGCAAATGTGTCGTTCTCGAGGTGCTCAAGAATTTCACGAAACACAGATTCTGCTTCCGGCCATCGCTCAAATTCTATCAAGAGCCGACCTTTGTAATAAAGATCTGAAAGACCTGCAGTCTGCTTTTTCTCGAGGACACGGCTGAGGATCTGCATGGCCTTGTCATACTGACCATAATCAAAATAGGCAGCGACTAGATTATAGCCCGCCTGTTCCGGGGCATAGGTGCCGTGTTGAAATGCGAATTCAATCTGGCGAAGTCCCAGTTCCCGCTTGTCCGGGATCCAGAAGGTGATGAGGCGGAGAAAGTTTGATTTGGCCGTCCGCCAGTAATGGTAGGAACCCAGACCCAAATAGACGTCGAAGAGCCTGGGATCCCTCTTTAAGGCCTCTTCGAAATTGTCCACCCCCTTTTTGGCATCGAAATAGGCATCGACCCAATGATTTTTGCGAAAGTGATTGAAGGCTCGATACCCGTATGCAGCACCCACGTAAAAAAAGACCCAAGGATTATTCTTCTGCTTTAACCGTTCATGCCCTTTCTCAATGGTCAGTTGAATGTTGTCTTCGAACTCTTGCTGGAATCTATTTAGCCGAGAAAAGCTCATCCAGCTCTGATAAGTGGCTGCTTTGAAGAAGTGGGGGGCCGGATGGTCTGGATAGGTTTGCTGGAGTTGTTCGAACAAGGGGAGACTTTCCTTGAATCGATCGTTAAGGACCAGATCAATGGCGGGTGATGCGGCATCAAAAAAGATGGGATCTTTTGATCCCACAGTGCCGGGTGGCGGATCCGGCACATGGTCTCTGAGATGAGGGGAGGCTGGAGGAACGGACAAATAAAAGAACCAGACCACAAGAGCTATAAGTCCTAGAAAATCCTTCCCATGTCTTACCCTTATTTTAGGTCCGCAAGCATGCACAGACGGGAACTGGGTTGGCTCCATATCTGTCTGTTTCACTCCGTTTTCTCTTTTACTAAGGGGCGCATGCCATCCGTGCGCAAAGTCTACTTTATATATAAAGAAATGAGTATTAAGAATGTACCATATAAAAGGAATTTAAGCGGAAAATTTCTTTCAGTCTAATTCGAAAAAATCAAAGAAAAAGGCAGGGCCAGAAATAGCCCTGCCTTTCAAATATGCGGCACCCTCTCTCGCGCCTTACATCATATCCACCAAGTGCCTTATTCTCTCCTCCTCCTCAGGTTTGATCATCTGGAATTTTACGCCCATACCCAGCGGGGTGGCCCATACAATTTCCCCATCTAACATGATATGCTCTTGTGATATGGGAAGGGGAAAGGCGAGGGTTACTTTTTGCCCCACGACAGGAGCAAGGTGGGTTCCTATGAACAGGCCGCCAGCACTGATATTCTGAATAAAATCCACATGGGCACCGTCCTGAGCAGAATAACAGACGGTCGAGAAATAGGGCTTCCTCACATATTTTCTCTTCTTGAGTTGAAGCCTTTGCTCCAACTCCTCTACCAGGGCTTGTTTTTGCTCATGGGACATCATGACAATTAATTCGATAAGGCGGGTGTGAACACCCGGTTCTTTCCATTTCTCGTTTGAAGCATTCATACCCTTTCTCCTGAATCCGAATCATTCTCCCCAGGATTGCAAGGCTTCAGGGCCTCTTTTGAGCCCCAGACAGTACGGGAGAGGTTCCGTCAGGGGCAAGGCATGCAGGTTTTTGATGAGCAAAAGAGGTGCCATACGGGGATATCAGTAATTTTAATTAAATTTCAAACAGTTAGGCTTGTATCACCAAGCAGGTGGAAGGGAAAACGGCAAGGAATGCACAAACCATGAGAAATTAGTTTCCACATCTGGGTAAGAGTTTACATACATGTCAGGAGAGGAAGGGCTGGGGAGGTGGTGGGCTCTCTTTATGGGAAAACAGGGACCTTCGCGTGGCGCAGAGAATGGCAAAAACAAGAGCAGGGCCTTTTGGCCCTGCTCTGTAGGAGGTATGGGAGGAAAGGAGGAAAGATTTAAGGAGCACTTACAAATGTTCTTCCTTGATCCTAAAAGCCATTTTCACCAATCCCTTAACGGTTCGTCAGGTAGATTGGCGGGTTGGCATAGAACTCAACACAAGTAACCTGTGCGTGCTGACCAGGCTGCGGAGCCGATTCCATTTTTGCTGACGTCTTGTTTGTCACAAAGAGGAGCAAAAGCGTCAAAGCGAGTACTTGCAAACAGAGTGTGAAGGGGTTTTTCAGGTTCATGGTTTTGGCCTCTTTTGTATAAAAGTGCACATATAGTACATTATTTTTAACAGCATGTCAACAAAAATATACATAAAAAATAAAAAATTTTTTAATTAATAATATCGGCAGGTTAGCAAGGTCAAAAGTATACAAAAAGACACATAGGCCAAATAAAAATTTTAAATTTTGCATAAAATCCTCTCTTTTTCGAGAAAAAAAGGAGGAATGTATATAAAAAGTCACACTTTTTTTAGAAAAAAGGAGGGGTAAGGGGTGGGACCGGAGCGGAGAATAGAAAAGGGCAGTGAAAACAGCCACTTCTTGCGCATTTTCCCTGCCCTTTTGTTGTTTAGCGTGGTCCGTTAGGCAACTTCGCGGTATTCAGCGTCAACCACGTCTTCATCTGGCCCAGAAGAACCCTGTTGCCCCATGTCTTCAGGACCCGCTCCCCTCTGCTGCGCACCCGCCTGCGAAGCCTGTTCGTACATGGACGCTGCCAGTTTATGGGAGGCCTGAGTCAGTTCCTCTGTCAAGCGCTTGATCTCAGTCGAATCTGCATTTTCCATAGCCCCTTTGAGACGAGTCACTGCTTCTTGAACTTCCGCCCGGGTGGCACTGTCCACTTTATCGCCCAGCTCGCCCATGGATTTCTCCGTGGTATAGATGAGCGCATCAGCAGCGTTACGGGCATCCACAAGCTCTTTTTTCCTTTTGTCGTCCTCAGCATGTATCTCTGCTTCTTTTACCAGTCGATCAATCTCCGCCTGGGACAATCCTGAAGAGGCCGTAATCTTGATGGACTGCTCCTTGCCGGTGGCCAGATCCTTTGCAGAGACATTCACAATCCCATTGGCATCGATGTCAAAGGATACTTCGATCTGCGGCATCCCTCTGGGTGCAGGGGGAATGCCCACCAGTTCAAAGCGCCCAAGGGTCTTGTTGTCTGATGCCATCTCGCGCTCCCCTTGAAGCACATGTACGGTGACCGCCGGCTGATTGTCCTCAGCCGTTGAAAAGACCTGGCTCTTTTTGGTCGGAATGGTTGTATTCTTTTCGATCAGCCTGGTCATGACGCCACCCAGAGTTTCTATGCCAAGAGAGAGTGGTGTCACGTCCAGCAACAGCACATCATTAACATCCCCTTTCAGGACACCACCCTGAATGGCGGCACCAAGGGCGACAACCTCATCTGGATTCACGCCTTTGTCAGGCTCTTTACCGAAAATCTTTTTGACACGCTCCTGGACAGCTGGCATGCGGGTCATTCCACCCACCAGGATGACTTCATCCACATGGCTGGGTGAGAGGCCTGCATCTTTCATGGCAACCTTGCAGGGTCCCTCAAGCTTATCCAGTAGATCGCTGACCAGCGCTTCCAGCTTGGCCCGGGTGACCTTTATATTCAAATGTTTTGGACCGTTCGCGTCAGCTGTGATGAACGGAAGGTTCACATCTGTTTCCATGGAGGTGGACAACTCCATCTTCGCCTTTTCAGCCGCCTCCTTGAGTCGCTGTAGGGCCATCTTGTCATTTCTAAGATCAAGGCCCTGGTCTTTCTTGAATTCATCAGCCAGGTAGTCTATTAACCGTAGGTCAAAATCTTCACCGCCCAGGTGGGTATCCCCATGGGTCGCTTTGACCTCGAAGACGCCATCGCCGATCTCCAGGATGGAGATATCAAACGTCCCTCCACCCAGATCGAATACAGCAATCGTGCCTTCTGCTTTCTTATCCAAACCGTACGCGAGCGATGCGGCAGTGGGTTCGTTGATGATCCTCAAGACATTCAATCCGGCGATTTTTCCCGCATCCTTGGTGGCCTGTCTCTGGCTGTCATTGAAATAGGCCGGTACAGTAATAACCGCATCAGAAATCTTTTCACCCAGATGTTCCTCGGCAGACTTCTTTATGCTGGCCAGGATATAGGAAGAGATTTCAGCCGGGCTGTAGTGCTTTCCCCTCAGGGTTATGCGAACATCCCCGTTTTCTGCCCTTTCAATTTTATAGGGCAGGACCTCCACGTCCTTTTGGACCTCAGGGGAATCATACCTGCGACCAATAAGTCGCTTTACGCCAAAGACCGTATTCTCGGGATTGGTAATGGCCTGCCTTTTGGCAATTTGCCCCACCAGTCTTTCCCCTTTGTCAGAGATGGCAACGATGGAAGGCGTCGTACGCCCACCCTCGGGGTTGGTAATGACTTTGGGCTCACCCCCTTCCATGATGGAAACGCATGAATTGGTTGTACCCAGATCTATTCCGATTATTTTGCTCATTAGAGTTTCCTCCTTATCTATGGGAATCACTTTGTTGTGACACAAAACAAACTACTACAAAGCTAATCACTTAGAACAAATATTCAATAAAAAAATATTACTAAAATCTAAATTATTTCTAAAAATAAGTTACAAAGGTAATAAAAGGGGAAATCCCAAATCAGGCCTTATTTGGGGCAGGAATATTTTGGGGGGTGAGGCTCACGCACCAGATCGGCGTTTTCCGACAGCCTCTATTTTAATCTAAAAAGCCTCAATCACCTCTCCTTTCTCCACAAAAGATCGAATATCATTGTGGGCATTGAACAGGACGGTGATAGCCGTTGCCAACCTGTTGTAAACCGGATCCTCGTCACCGAGCAGCTCCTTGGCTTTTCTTAATATTTCGTTCCCCTCATTCAGATATTGCGTCATGTCCTCAAGAACCTCTTTTCGCGATCGGTGTTTTTCCCGCTCTTTGGCAATGACCGGTAAAAGTCGCTGAATCGAGTATTCCACCAGCGCATCACGGGGCGTGTCAAAGCTCTTCGCCACCCGATCGAGACTGCTCAGCGTTCTCCTGCTGAGGACGAAGGTCTTTTGAATTCGGTTTGGCTGGGTGAATTCTTCGGATCTGAACCTCTCCGCAATGAGGTTCAAGGCCTCCATATCCTCCAATAAATGATCGAAAAGGGATTTCTGTTTAATGCCCAGATGGAACGAGACAATACTCAGGGCCTCTATGGCCCTTTCGGACAGCCTAAATGTGGCCCTGACAGATTGCCTGCCCCTAAGCTCTGAGGGAGAGGGTTGAGGTAGGGATATTCTGCCTTTCATTTCATCTTTTTCGTCCTTTTTCATTTTGCTCCTCCCGTCGGCATAGGGTTTTCATGCGGAAAAGCGCCTTTATTACTAAATGATAAAGATTTTTTTTAATAATGCAACAAAATTTGTGAATTATCATCTTGACATAAAAAAAGTCGTGCTTAATTTTTCCCCAAGCAGATAATTTAATTGAAGAAAAAGCAAAATTGAAAAAAGAAGGAGGTATAAACCATGAACCTTGTAAAATGGAATCCAATGAGGGAAATGGAGACACTGCATAATCGTATCAACCGCCTTTTTGATGGCAGCTTTTTCCCAACCTTGAGCCTGGATGAGGACATGAGTCTGGGCAGCTGGAGACCGGTTGTGGACATCTATGAGAATGAGGATACGATTGTCGTGAAGGCTGAACTTCCCGGCGTTGATAAAAAGGACATCAAAGTGGATCTGAAGGATGGTGTGCTGACCCTGGGCGGCGAGCGCTCCCATGAGAAGGAAGTGAAAGAGGAGAACTATTACCGCAAGGAGAGGGCGTTTGGGAGGTTTCACCGATCCTTCGCCGTCCCGGCAGAGATCGATCCAGATAA
>Ga0209427_10000366_pt1 | contig 47382 bp, 44 predicted proteins | sample DeeMarSWOR136_30_FD_187465 | JGI IMG/M metagenome (GOLD analysis project Ga0209427, IMG submission 187465) | Marine sediment microbial communities from White Oak River estuary, North Carolina - WOR-1-36_30 (SPAdes) (version 2) | ecosystem: Environmental > Aquatic > Marine > Intertidal zone >...
GGAAATGCCGCAATTGCGGCTACATCCATGAGGGGAAAGAGGCACCTAAAGAATGTCCATCCTGTGCACATCCTCAAAGTTTTTTTGAGTTATTCTGTGAAAACTATTAGGAAATAAGGTTCTTTTTCACTCTAAAAAAGTAAAAATAAGAAAAAAGATAAGCGATTTCAAGGGTAAAAGATCTTTAACTTATTTATATTAAATCATCTCTCTGTGTTCTCTTTAGTGAAACTTTAACAATAGTCCCAAACAAAGAAAGGAGAAAGACCATGAAGAAATGGAGATGCTCAGTATGCGGATATGTCCATGTGGGAGATAATCCACCTGAGAAGTGTCCCATCTGTGGTGCACGCAAAGACAAATTTAAATTAATAGAATAGTGATCATCCTCCTTTTCTGAAATAATCTGTATAAGAAGAGACGTTATATGGAAAAGTCACCTAATAAGATAGATGCGATCAAAATAGCTATGGGCGCAGAGATGGAAGCCCATAACTATTACAGCCAATCTGCTCGGAAAACTACTAATCCTAAAGGTAATGATATGTTTACTCAACTGGCTGCATTTGAATTGAGCCACTATAACAGTTTAAAGGACCTTCTTGAATCTCTGGAAAAGGGTAAAGGGTGGATATCCTATGCTGGAACACAATTTTCAGCTATCCCTGAGTTTATAGAAGGAGCGAGTTCTGTTGCTAAAGATAGGGAAACAAAAGATGATGTTTTGTCTATTTTGAGCAAAGCCATTGAAGATGAAAAAATGGCTTGTGAATACTACAACAAACTGGCTGAAGAAACAGCTGACTCATCCGGAAAGTCGATGTTTAAAAAATTGGCGGAAGAAGAGAAATTGCACACAAAAATTTTAAGTGACCAGTGGTACAGCTTGAACAACCAGGGTATCTGGGTATGGGGGGATTAGGGGTTAGTAATTTCACAGTTGCTTGTAGGAAAAGTAATGGGAAGGGTGGAATTTAAAAAAAGATATCTACTATTCCTGGGCAAAATTTGATGCAAAGGAAAAGGCATTGATCATCTACGATACCATGTGGGGAAGCACAGAAAAGATGGCTAAGGCTATTCTTGAAGGTTTAAGGGAAGATGGAATAGAAGTAAAACTGATGAATATTACCCACACAGGTAGAACTGAGATTATGAAAGAAGTCATTGATGCCAAAGCAGTGCTCATCTGGTCATCTACACTTAATAACGGCATGTTTCCAACAGTTGCTGATTTCCTCTGTTACCTCAAAGGTCTCAGGCCTCAAAGAAAGATTGGCATTGCGTTTGGTTAATTCGGATGGGCAGGTGGAACAACCAGGGCAATTATTGAAGAGCTTAAATCAACTGGCGTAGAGGTAGTTGAGCCTGAGATTGAGTATCACTATCTCCCTGATAAAGAAGAGTTAGAAAAGTGTAAAGAACTGGGTAAGAGAATAGCGTCTCGAATAAAGCACTATAAAAGGGTATAGAGTGCAGGGAACAGGGCATAGGGTTTAGAGAAGCTTAAAAATTAAAATCATAATACACTATAGTTCACTCTATAGTATAACCCTGAACCCTGACTCTTAAAAACTAAAAGAAAGGAGAATACACATGGCAACACAAGTCGGAGAAGTATACCTTTGTGAGATTTGTGGTAATAAAGTAAAAGTGTTAGAAGCTGGCGGAGGAGAACTTGTCTGCTGCGGAGAAGCTATGAACAAGGTTGAAGGATAAAGAGCCAAACAAACCAAAAAGATATTATTTCACTAGAATGACAAATAACCTTCTGGTGGTTTAGATTAAACTTTTTCCTAACGCAGTCTAAGGTTTCTTAAAAATCAGATCGCCATTAGAAGAAAAGATAAAAACTATTACTTAAAGGGGGTAGAGCCATGAAACACTTTAGCTATTCCTTAATAGTTATTCTTTCACTCTTTTTGACTGCACCAGCAACGGCTCAAACAGTACATCCAGAAAACTGGGCTCCCACTTGGATTAACCCTTCCTGGGAAAGGCCAACAAACATGACTCCAGACATTGAAACTAGCCTTCCAGGAGATCTCAGCACTGATCAACTTGTTAAACCCGCTACCTGTAGAGGTTGTCACAGCGAGATATATGATCAATGGAGTGGAGGTGTTCATGCAAACGCCTTTAAGGATCCTATCTTCCAAAAAGCGACTAAACTGTTTCTCTCCGAGGCTCAAACGGAAGGCGATCTGGAAGAAGCCAGGAGCTGTGTGCGTTGTCACATACCTTTTGGACATCTCTCACAAGAGGCAGAAACAACGGAGGTTGATTATGATGATGTTACGCTAGATACCCGATCAGGAATCTTCTGTGATTTTTGCCATAGCGTGAAAAGTAGTGCCGGAGTGGGAAATGCCCCTTTTATAGTAGACACTGGAGAGGGAACAGAGGCTGGGAGAATCAAGTGGGGACCACGAGATGATGCTGTGTCCCCTTATCATGATACAGCTTATTCCGATCTCCATACCAAATCTGAGGTATGCGGGATCTGCCATGACGCGACCCACACCTTAAACGGTACACCTCTTGAGAGAACTTATACTGAATGGCGGGAGGGGCCTTATAATACCGGTGATCCTGAAACAACTGTCTACTGTCAGGACTGCCATATGAGACAACTTCCGGGATATCCTGCTACAGGCTCAACTGAAAGACCTGATAATCCAGGTGTTTCTGCTCCAGGAGGGAAGCAGAGGGATCACATCTTTACCCACTATCATGTAGGAGGTAACGCTATCCTTCCCGCTCTTCCTGATCTTATTGAAGGAGGAGAAGAAAATGTTCAAATGGCTTATGAGCGTTTGCAAAACTGCGCTACAATTGAAATAACCCCACCCAATAATCCAATAGTATTGAAAACTGCCACCTTCCAAATTAAGGTAAATAATATAGGAGCCGGTCACTATCTGCCCACTGGTTTAAGTGAAGTACGAGAGATGTGGCTTGAGGTCGTGGTGAAGGGTGCACTTGGAAAAACTCTCTTCCAATCAGGTAAGATTGCAGAAGGAGAAGATCTTGATTCTCAGGCTCGAATCTTCCATATCAAACTAGCTGATAAAGAAGGAAAACATACTGTCAATGTAGCGAAAGCTGATCATGTCCTCTCAGATCATCGAATTCCACCGAAAGGTTACATCATCGAAAATTTTAGTTTCTTTGTTCCCCTAACTGGCATACTTGGCTATACCATAGAAGCACGATTAAGATATCGTAGCGCTTCCCAGTCTTTAATCGATGATCTTTTAGGTGAGGATGATACCATTACACTTCCAATTATCGACATGTCTTCAGCAACGGCAAGAGTATCCTATTAATTGAAAATTGGTCTCAATAAGCAGTTTGGGTTCTTTGTTTTATTATCTTGAAACAAGAACCTACTTTTTCATTGTTTTAATTTCTCTGTTGTAAACCTAATTGATAAGGAGGAAAAATGGACCCTAAGTCTTTGTACAAAATAAGTTATGGGCTCTATGTGATTACTTCCAGGAAGGGGAATAACATAAATGGACAAACAGCTAATGCCCTCATTCAGGTCACTGCGGAACCACCCGCTATTGCTATTGGTATTAACAGAAATAATCTTACTCATGAGTTTATTAAAGAAAGTAAGGTGTTTGCTGTCTCAATCCTTTCTCAAGATACCCCTCTAAATTTTATTGGTCAATTTGGTTTTAAGTCGGGAAGAGATATAAACAAATTCGATCAGGTTAATTACAAAACCGGGAAAACTGGAGCTCCCATTATACTGGATAATACTTTGGCTTACTTAGAAGTAAAAGTAACTCAGGAAATGGATGTGGGAACCCACACCATCTTTGTGGGAGAGATAGTTGAGTCAGAGCTACTTAAAGATGGTGAACCCATGACCTATGCTTACTATCATCAAGTGAAGAGAGGTACCACCCCCAAGACTGCTCCTACCTACCTTAAAGAAGAAAAGAAACCCATTACCCTCCCTAAATACCAATGCACCATTTGTGGATACATATACGACCCAGAAAAAGGTGATCCCGATGGAGGAATAGCTCCAGGTACACCCTTTGAAGATATTCCTGATGAGTGGACGTGCCCGGTATGTGGAGCTAGCAAGGATCAGTTTGAAAAAGTGTGAACTTAAAACATCATTATTTATGGGGTAAAGAAAAGGAATAACCAAAATTGCGGAAAGGAGGAAAAATTATGAAAAGACTAGGAGATTATATTCAAGTAGCAGATTGGAAGAAAGAGAAACATGCACCAGTTATAGAATGCCCCGATGGCGTAAAAACAGGCGAACCATTTGAAGTCAGGGCATTAGTGGGAAAAGAGATTTCACACCCCAACACCACTGAGCATCATATACGCTGGATAAGGTTGTTTTTTCAACCTGAAGGGGGGAAACCCTTCCACATAGGAAACTTCGAATTTTGTGCCCACGGTGAATCGACTGAAGGACCTAATACTGGTCCCATTCACACTGCTCCTCAAGTTGTAACGTTCCTCAGTATCACAAAACCTGGAACCATTTATGCCATCAGTTTTTGTAACATTCATGGACTGTGGGAAAGCTCTACGGAAATTAAACTAGCGTAGAATGACAACCATTTCAACCATAAACAAATTGGGAGGTATCTCGAATTAATGAAAATTATTATAGATCCTATTAGATGTAAATTGAGTGGTGAATGTATGAAAGTGTGCCCTCAAAAGGCAATCTATATAAAAAATGGCAAAGCTTTTATTGACTACGAAAAATGCGACTCAGACGGTATGTGTATTACTGTTTGTCCTGAGGGCGCAATTAAAATAGTTGAATTTGAATAAAAAATGGAGGTAATTTTTATGATTAAGAAAAAGATCCAACAAGCACTCAATAAACAATTAAATGCAGAACTTTTCTCTTCCTATCTTTACCTGTCAATGTCTGCATATTTCGAGTCAATTAACCTGAAAGGATTTGCTAACTGGATGAGAGTTCAGGCGCAGGAAGAGTTGGTGCATGCGATGAAATTTTATGACTTTCTTCTTGAAAGAGGTGGAAAGGTAACCCTCTCATTAATTGAAGGTCCTCCCACAGAGTGGGCATCACCTCTGAAAGTATTTGAACATGTCTACCAACATGAACAAAAGGTTACTAGTTTAATAAATGACCTGGTTACCTTAGCCATTTCTGAAAAGGACTATGCCACAAGCAATTTTCTCCAGTGGTTTGTATCAGAACAGGTTGAAGAAGAAGCATCGGCTGATGAAGTAGTGCAAAAACTTAAACTCATTAGTGATGCCCGAAGTGGTTTATTTATGCTTGACCGTGAATTATCCCAGAGAGTATTTACTCCAACTTCAGCCACACAGGCAAGTCAAACGTAAATGTGAATTGAGAGAAAATGATTTTAACTCACTGAAACCTTTTTTCAATCAGAAGGAGGATAAGGTGTGTGTGGTAAAAACATATATAGGTGAAAAGAAAGAGGAAAATAAAGTTATGGAAGAAGTTTCTCGTTATGAATTTAATTTTAAAGATAAAAGCTTAGATGCTCATCCTGTATTAGGAGAAAGTAGAAAATTTGAATTTAAAAACATTGACAAGATAAAGTGGTCTGAACAAGATGATTCACTGGTTATTGAAGGAAGATTTAAATGAGCTTCCCGCATTCAGCCATACACAGTGAACCTCACATTAGTGAGCGCGAAAGTAGTAAAGGAAAGCTCCTAGATAAATTAATGAAAAAAATTAGATAGTACAATACAAATTAAATCATCACCGTGGATACTATAAGTTTAAATATACAGTTATTTACATAAGAAGCGATGTGAAGATGCTTAAGCAAATCCTCTATGAACTAAAAAATCATTCACCTTTTACCACTTTTGGAGCATTCACTGGAATAATCATTATGATACTTTTCCATAATATTCCTCCTAAGCTTTCCTATACTATTTTCTATACCCTTCACCCACTACACGTGCTTTTAAGTGCACTGGTCACTGCGTCTATGTATGAACTTCACACAAGAGGTAAGTGCAAACTGTGGATTCTTATTGTGATTGGTTATGTTGGTTCAATAGGTATAGCTACACTGAGTGATTCAATAATTCCATACATAGGAGAAGCCTTACTTAATTTGCCAAACAGAGGCATTCATCTGGGTTTTATTGAGGAATGGTGGTTAATAAATCCTTTAGCACTTTTCGGAATTATAATAGCTTTTTTCAGACCAACGACGAAATTTCCCCATACAGGACATGTCCTCCTAAGCACATGGGCTTCACTTTTTCATATCATTATGGCTTTAGATCAGAATGTAAACTGGTTTTTCTATATAATTATTCTTTTCTTCTTGTTCATTTCTGTTTGGATACCTTGCTGCATAAGTGATATCGTATTTCCTCTTTTATTTGTAGAAGAAAAGTAATCGACATGACCTATGTTGAAGAAATTGATAAAGTTTGAAAATTGCAAATGAGATTTTTGAAAAGACACAGCACTCACGTTTAGAAGTCAGAAAGGGGGAAGAAGTTGTCGGTGTTTTGCTGAGAAAGTTTGTAGAGCGTTTTTTGAGTGTATCTAAGCGATACTCACTAGCAGAAATTGCCCAGACCCCAAGATTTAGGACTGGAAGATGATAATCCTTTTTACCTTCTCATACACTTCGAAACGGAAAGGAGAATAAAATCAAGTTTTCTATATAGCTCTTTCATCTTAAAAAATAATCTCATGGAAAAAGAACACTGGCAAGAAAAATACAAAAATAAAATTATGACTGCCGAGATAGCGGTAACACATATAAAACCCGGAGCTAGTATATTTATTGGGACCGGGTGCGGTGAACCTCAAGCTCTGGTGCGGGCTCTCGCTCACGTTTCAACCAATATCATTGATGCGGGCATTTACCACTTCCTTACCTTAGGTGCTACTCCTCACCTTGTTGAGATTCTCTCAAATAAGTTTCGATTCGAAAGCTTTTTTATAAACAGTGGTGTTCGAGAAACCATATGGGAAGGACAGGGTGACTATATTCCCATTTTTCTCTCTGAAATTCCAAAACAGTTTAAAACTGGCCGCATCCCTGTTGATGCCGCTCTCATTCAAGTATCTCCACCTGACGAAAATGGCATCTGCTGCTATGGCCCCTCTGTTGACATTACCAAGACAGCTGCTGAGAACGCACAATGTGTTATCGCACAGATTAATTCCCACGTTCCCCTGACTTTTGGAGATAGCTTTATTAGTGTAAATGAGATCGATATGCTTGTTCCCTATGATGAACCCTTAATGGAATATCCCCTAGAGGAGATTACCGATGAAATCAGAGAGATTGGAAGATATGTTGCACAATTAGTGGACGATGGCTCAACGGTGCAGCTTGGGATTGGACGAATTCCCCACGTTGTCGCAGAGTGTTTGAAGGAGAAAAAAGACCTGGGAATTCACACTGAGATGTTCACTGATGGGATCATTGACCTGGTCAAATCAGGATCAGTGAGCGGTATACATAAGACAGTCAATCGTGGTAAGATTATCGCAAGCTTCGCTCTTGGTACCAAACGGCTCTTTGACTTTATTAATAAGAATCCAATGATTGAACTCCACCCCTCTGAATATGTTAATGACCCCTTTATCATCAGCCAGCACGATAATATGATCGCTATCAACGTTGCACTGGAAGTTGATATGACTGGACAGGTATGTGCAGATTCAATAGGCTACCGCTTTTACAGCGGGATTGGAGGACAAGTCGATTTCATCAGGGGTGCTTCTAGATCTAAAGGAGGTAAACCCATTATTGCCATGCCCTCTACTGCAAGAAATGGAGAGGTTTCTCGTATTGTTCCTAGATTGAGCGAAGGAGCAGGTGTGGTTACTACCAGAGGAGATGTACACTATGTGGTCACTGAATATGGGATAGCAGACCTTCACGCCCGCAACATTAGGGAACGGGCCATGAATCTCATTAGCATTGCACATCCAAAATTCAGAAATGAACTTTTAAAAGCGGCAAAAAAACTCCACTATGTGTACAGTGATCAGATCGAGCTTCCCTGGGATAAAATTGAGTATCCCAAAAAGTATGAAATAACAACTATTTTGGCTGATGGAACTAAAATATTTTACCGCCCCATCAAACCTGCTGATGAAGAGTCAATGAGGTATATGTTCTATTCTTTATCTAAGAGAAGCATCTATCTCAGATTCTTTATGCCCTTGCAAAACATGAGCCATCAAAGAGTTCAACCATTTTTGAACATAGACTATAAAAATAAGCTTGCAATTGTTGGAACCATTCAGGACACCAGTGGAGAGAAGATAATCGCCGTAGGTCGATATATCAAAAACCCGGGAACCACTACCGCAGAAATTTCTTTTCTGGTACAGGATCAATGGCAGCATAGAGGGATTGGAACGTTTTTATTAGATTATCTTGTAAGGATTGCCAAAGAAAATGGTCTCACTGGCTTTACGGCTTATGTGGTGCTTGAAAACAGAAATATGCTAGAAATCATTCATAACAGTTCTTATAAAATCACGAGCAAATTTGAAGATGGTGTTTATCATATCTCTTTCCCCTTTGTATCAGATTAGATTTTCTATCTATTCTTTTCCTATGTTCTAGAGCTTTAATACCGAGGGGCTTGTAGTAACTCCTCCTTCGTTGAGAGAAAAAAGTACCCGATGGAAAGCTTTTTTGATTGCTTTATTAACTGGTTTGGTTGAGCCCATTGGAGGATCTCTAGGCATTTCAGTTTTTTCTATTGCAGAATCTCTTCCCTCCATGGCTTAGCATTTGCTGCTGGTACTATGCGTTATGCCATAAGCGAAGAAATCATATCCGTGACACATTCAGGATACAATGATCGAATAGCTACTTGCGGTGTGATTATTGGATTTACTATAGTGATGGTGCTTGATGCAATCTTTAGTTGACCAAGGAAATTAAAATGCATAAGCATAAACCATTATAAATAATCCAATTGTATGGAATGCTGTGAGTATCAAGATTTGACTGAGTGCTGTGGTTATTCCGACCATAATCTTTTTATTGAGTATTCAGGAGTCAGTACTTTGTGCGGGATCTTTCTTTCAACAGAAGAAAAGACATAATCTTTTAGCTTTAGAGAGCACTTTATTTTTTACTAGATAGTGTTAAAAAGTAGGTTGTTATGATCAAAGAAAACGTAAAAAAAATACTGAGTGAATTGCCAAGCGGAGTAAAATTGGTCGCAGCAGCAAAAGAGCGAAAGTCTGAAGAGATTATAGAGGCAATAGAATCGGGAGTGAAGATTATTGGAGAAAACTATATTGGGGAAGCAAAGAAAGCATATAACACTATAGGAAAGAAAGCACAATGGCATTTTATTGGAATGTCTAAAACTGCAAAACATGACCTTGTACGGAGGAAAGTCTTAGAGATGTTTGATATGATAGAAACTATTGATTCGGTAGAAATTGCAGCAGAAATTGATAAAAGATGCGCTCAGATTGGCAAAGTGATGCCAATCTTAATTGAGATAAATAGTGGGAGAGAACCTCAGAAATCAGGAGTACTGCCAGAAACTGCTGAGTCATTTATAACAGAGATCTCCAGCTTTCAAAATATAAAAGTAAGGGGCCTAATGACGATGGGTCCTCAGTTTGGAAATCCTGAAGAATCACGACCCTATTTTGTAGAAACCAGAAAGATATTTGAAAGTATTAAAAGGCTCGATTTACCTCACATAGAGATGAAGTATCTTTCTATGGGAATGACCAATTCCTACAAAATTGCTTTAGAAGAAGGGACAAATATGGTCAGAATAGGAACTAAAATATTTGGAGAAAGACAATATAGTAAATGAGAACATAAAGAAACTCAATTTTATAGGATGCGCTAAAACTATCTACTATAAGACCTAAGTTTTAAATCTTTTCATCCAGAATTTTGACAACACTTCTACTAAGTGGGAGGGTATTCTTTATGAAAGAGTATAAGGTTTTATTCAAGCCAGAAGGAAAAGAGGTACGCATAAAGGGGGGAGAAAATTTACTGCAGGCAGCCAATCAAGCAGGCATTTACATAAATAGTGAGTGTGGAGGTGAAGGGGTATGTGGAAGATGCAAGGTTCAAATAGTAGACGGTGAGGTTGAAAGAAAATTTACTTTTATGACCTTTCTCAGTTCAGATGAGATTCAACAAGGTTACGTGCTCGCCTGTCAGACGGAAATTCACAGTGATCTTATTGTTGCAGTTCCCCCACAAGCAACATTGGAAGACAAATACATCCTAAAAACAGGACCAACACTTTCTTATAGTCCTCCAGAAAGGGTGAGAAAAGAGTTTACTGATCAAAGAGAGGTTTCTCACTATCATCCTTTGACTCGAAAAACTTTTCTGAAACTCCCTCCACCTAATCTTAACGATACTTTACCTGATCAAGAACGTCTTTTTAGAGAGGTGAGGAAGAAAGAAGGAATCACAAAACTGGACATAAGCCTGCAGTGCTTAAGAGGCTTACCCAAACTATTACGAGAGAACAATTGGGAAGTGACAGTAACTTCGTGGGAGCACAACGGCGCAACAGAAATCATCCATGTTGAACCAGGTAATACTTCCATGAACAATTTCGGTATTGCCCTAGATGCAGGAACCACCACCGTAGTAGCCGAGCTTGTCAATCTTGTCACTGGTGAAGTGCTGGGTGCATGTGCTGCCTACAATAAGCAAATTAGATATGGAGAGGATGTAATTACCCGAATCATCTTTGCCTGCACAAAAGATGGATTGTCTCCCCTCAACAAAGCAATCATAGAAAATGCTAACCAACTTATTGCACAGCTCGTTATGGAAAATGGTATCAATAAAGAACAGATAACAGGTATCATAGCTGCAGGGAATCCAACCATGATTCATCTATTACTGGGTTTGGACCCCTGTCACATCAGACTTGATCCCTACATTCCTGCTTCTAATACCTATACCCCTATTCGTGCATCAGACCTTGGTATGGATATCCTCCCTCAAGCAGTCATAACCTGCATGCCAGGTGTGAGCAGTTACGTAGGGGGGGATATCACTGCAGGAGTTCTATCATCTGGCATCAATAACTCTCCTCAAATCTCTGCCCTCCTCGATTTGGGAACTAACGGAGAGATAGCTCTTGGTAATAATGAGTGGTTGGTTTGTTGCTCAGCCTCTGCAGGACCGGCCTTTGAAGGTGGTGGTCTTAGGTGTGGTATGAGAGCAACCACAGGAGCTATTCAGAAGGTACACATTGAAAATGGCGACGTTAAATTCTCCACTATTGGTGGAGCTAAAGCACGGGGTATATGTGGCTCTGGATTAATTGATCTAATGGCAGAGATGTTTTTAAACAACCTCATTGATCCCACAGGAAAATTTCAGTGGGACCCCGAGAACTCACGAATTCGTCAGCGAGAAGAAGAATTAGAATTTATTTTGGTTTCTGCTCATGAATCTGATACAAGAAAAGATATAGTGTTTACAGAAACAGATATCGGAAATGTTATTAAGTCAAAAGCAGCTGTCCTCTCAGCAGGGAAAGTGCTTATTGAAAGTGTGGGTATGAACTTTCAAAACATTGATCGTATCTTTGTAGCGGGAGGGTTTGGTAACTACTTGAATATACAGAGCGCAATTACTATCGGCCTATTGCCTGACATAGCTATTGAAAAAATTCATTTCATTGGCAACAGCTCTCTTAGTGGAGCGCGCATGGGACTTCTCTCCAAACACGCCTTAGAAGAAGCCACTCTCATTGCAAAGAAGATGACCTATTTTGAGCTTTCAGTCAATCCCACATTCATGGATGAATTTATCGCAGCGATGTTTCTTCCTCATACCAATCTTGATCTTTTTCCAAGTGTCACACGAAAAACAAAAGCTAAATAACTTAAGAAAAATGGAGTCATTCACAATTCCTAAATTCTCCATAATTGAGGTGGCTTTTTTCTAACGGTGGTAAAGACCAGAAACACTTAAACGACGAAACGACACTTTTGCAGATACCTCTTTAGTAGCTCTATTAGCAATAACTACTGTGTGTTCTCACTTTTATAATTAATATATTCACCTATAAATAAGGATCCTTTTAAAAAAATCTTGTACATTTACTTCACCTCAACAGCACGAGAAATGATTTCGTAGTAGTCACAAGAAAGGGATTAACAGTGATAAAGAAAAAAGCTCTAAGTGGTTTTTTAACTATTACATGGACAGCCACAATGGCCATAGTGTTACAAACTAACACCACAGTTCGGATCAAGAGCAAAGATGCCAAATTTCGTAGATAGCAGTATGAAACTTATTTATAATCACCATCAGAGATGCACATACTGTTAAATGCATATAACAATCGATGCTCATTTATTTTGTGGATGAGTAAAAGAATAAGCATTTTTCAAGAACTTCTTTAAAACTTTTTTACTAATGAAGAGTAACAATAATGAAGAAACTGATAGAAATTTCAGTTCACTATCCCAGAGCTACCATTTGGATCTCACTGCTCACTACCCTTGCATTCCTTTCGCAAATCCCTAGGATTAAGATTGATACTGACCCGGAGAACATGCTCTCCCAAAAGGAATCGGTGAGGCTTTACCATAATCAGGTCAAAAAAACATTCAGTATCGAAGACCTTATCGTGGTGGGCATTGTTAATCCCGACAACCCTTCCGGTGTTTTTAATAAGGAAAGCCTCAATCATATTGCCACTGCAACTGACCAGATCCTTGATATAAAGGGTGTGGTGATTAGAGATGTAATAAGTCCAATCACAGTAGATGATATTCAGGAAAAAGGAGGAATGCTCTCTATTGATCGCCTGCAAAAGGGAATGATTGAAAACCAACAACAAGCGATAGCAATACAAAGAGAGGCGCTTGCCAATCCTCTATTTAAAAATAAACTCATCTCTAATGATGAGAAAAGTCTTTGTCTCTATATCCCTATAGAAAGCAAAGACCAGAGTTATCGTATCTCAAAGGAAATTAACTCAATTCTGATTAATACCCTCAAGACTGAAAAATACTACATCTCAGGTCTCCCCGTAGCAGAAGATACCTTTGGGGTTGAGATGTTTAGACAGATGGCTATTTCATCCCCCATTTCTGCTCTCCTAGTCCTGCTCTTGATCTACTTTTTTATACGTAAATTCTCTCTTGCTATAGCCGCTATGATTGTAGCCTTTTCTGCCATTATTTGGACTATGGGGTTACTTATTGGAATGGGATACACTGTTCATATCATGAGCTCCATGATCCCAATCTTTCTCATCCCCATCAGTGTGGACGATAGCGTGCACATGCTTAGTCACTTTAGTGAAACATATCAACAATACAAAAATAAAAAGAAAACCATCCTCCAAACAATAGATGACCTCTGGTCACCTATGCTCTATACCACACTGACCACAATGGCAGGGTTTGCTTCACTGGCAATGACCCCTATTCCACCGGTTCAAGTCTTTGGCGCGTTTGTGTGCTTTGGAAAGTTTATTGCCTGGCTTCTTACCATGACACTGGTTCCAGCTTTCGCTGTGCTGCTCAATGAAGAGAAACTTCACAATTTCGGAAGAAAAGAGGAAACACACACTCCATTAACCAGATTCTTAAATCTACTATCCACTTTTTCTATTACTCGACAAAAATTTATTCTCCCAGTAGCATTGTTACTCATTCTACTGGGAACTTTCGGATTAACTCGTATCGTAGTGAATGATAATCCGGTTAAGTGGTTTTCAAAGAATCACCCCATAAGAATCGCAGATAAGATACTCAATGAAACCTTTGGTGGGACTTACATGGCATATCTTGTCTTTGAGGGCTCAAAAGAAGGAGCCATGAAGGATCCTCAAGTAATGCACTATATTGAAAAGATGCAACGACATATTGAATCTTCGCCCATTGTGGGTAAAACTTCCTCAGTAGTTGATATTATCAAGAAGATTTCTTACGAGATTCACGACGAAGATGAAAAGTACAACATCCTTCCAGACACTCAAGACGCTATTGCTCAATACCTCTTTCTCTACCAAAATTCAGGCGATCCTCAGGATCTTTTCCGCTACATTAGCTATGATGATACAAAAGCCAATATCTGGATACAGATGAAAAAGGGCGATAATCAAGACATGACCGGTATCGAAAAAGAGGTAAACGATTTCATCGCTCACAATCATCTTCCTGATGGTGTACAAGTTCACTGGGCAGGACTCACCTATCTCAACGTTGTCTGGCAAGAAAAGATGGTGAATGGCATGCTTCGATCACTAATGGGCAGCTTTGCGGTAGTATTTTTAATGATGATCTTTCTCTTCAGATCGTTTAAGTGGGGCATCCTTTCCATGATTCCCTTAAGTTTTAGTATCCTTCTCATTTACGGTACCATTGGCCTTATTGGAAAAAATTATGACATGCCTGTAGCAGTTCTCTCTGCCCTGACTCTGGGACTCTCAATCGACTATGCCATCCATTTTATTGGCAGAAGTCGTATGCTCTATACTTCTGAAAAAGGATGGGGGAAAACTATTTCTGAAACTTTCACCCAGCCTGCTGTTGCCATCTCTCGCAATGCTATCGTGGTAGCCTTAGCATTCTTACCACTCCTGCTCGCACCTCTCATTCCATATAAAACAGTAGGGGCATTCCTTGCAGCTATCATTGCACTAAGTGGAATAGCAACATTGATCCTTTTACCTGCCATCATCTCTATTTTCGGAGACAGCCTGTATGAAGTAAAGGTAGCATTCCTTCCACTTGAAGAAGCATTTAAGATCACCATCGCACTGTTAATCCTCATCTCACTTGCTCTCGGGAGATTTGTCACCCCTTATGGATATCTCATGGCAGCACTGGTTTGCTTTGGACTCATCCAATCTGCATTTACTGGTTTTTGTCTGATTAAGATCCTGTTGAAAAAGGCAGGAACCCACTTCAATAATATTTCTACAACCGATAACAACTAAAGAAAGGAGAGATTAAAAATGAAGTTTTTAAACATTGTATCGATCTCATTGGGATTATTTTTAATATCTTTCTTCCCCTACCAACTTAGAGCAGAACAGAAACTCCTTGATGGAAAATCTATCATGGAGAAGACACTCAATACCTACTACTATGCACAAAACGACGGAAGGGCTGAAGTATTTATGCGCCTCGTTAATAAAGAAGGAAAAGAAAGGATTAGAGATTTTACCATGCTCAGACTGGACAAAGAAGACGGAGGTGAACAATACTACTATGCCTATTTTATCAAACCCCCTGATGTTAACCGCACTGTTTTTATGGTATGGAAACACATTGATCGCGATGACGATCGCTGGCTCTATCTTCCTGCCATAGATCTGGTCAAGAGGATTTCGGCAAATGACAAAAGATCAAGTTATGTAGGATCAGATTTTACTTATGAAGACGTGTCTGGAAGGCATCTCCATGATGATGAACACACTCTTATCAAAAAAGAGGTCATCAATGGAAAGAATACTTTTGTAGTAAAAAGCATTCCCAAAGATAAAGATGAGGTTGAGTTCAGCTATCGCCTGGTATGGTCTGATACACAAACTTTCCTCCCTCTTAAAGTTGAGTATTACAATAGAAGAGGCGAGCTGTATAAGCAAATGACTACAGATAAGATTGATATTATTGAGGGAACCCCCACCGTTACAAAGGCTACTATGAAAGATCTTGCAGGAGAACATTTCACAGAAATAGAATTTAAGAAAATTGACTATAACGTGGGGTTAAATGAAAACATCTTTGTAGAACGATACCTGAGGAAACCCCCGATTAAGTGGATTAGATAGACTGTAACTATCTTGCTATTGATTAAGTATTTCCCGAAAGGTAATTGATTGAATCTCAGAACATGGGTTAAGTGAAGAAAATTCAAAAAGTTACAGCACTAACCTGTTTTTTATTTTGGACTGCCATCGAGATAACCTTTATACCTCATGCCTGGGCTGATGAGGAATCAGGATGGAGACTTCCTCTTAGTTTCCATGGTTTCTGGGAAAATGCGGGATCTTTTCGATGTGGAGACAGCAGAACTAAAAATGAAGACTACAACCTGTTTGAAAGCAGGTTTCAGCTAAAATTTACTTATTACCCTGAAAAGATTCCTAAGCTCAGTGACTGGAACTCTTCTATCTTCTTTAAAGCTGACTTTTTAGCTGATGGTTTTGAAGAAGAGCCAGACGCTGAACTGCGAGAATTGTATCTTGAAACTTCCCCACTAAGCTTCCTTGACATCAAGGTAGGAAGACAGATTATTACCTGGGGAACCGGTGATTTAATTTTTATTAACGACCTCTTCCCTAAAGACTGGGTTTCCTTCTTTATTGGAAGAGAAGACCAGTATCTAAAAGCACCCTCTGATGCCTTAAAAATAGGTCTCTTTTCATCCTGGGTTAATCTCGACCTAATTTTTATTCCCTTCTTTGAGCAAGACAACCCTATCAGAGGAAGACGCCTCTCCTTTTTCGACCCCTTCACCAACAAGCTGATTGGTGAAGATGCCAATTTCTATTACCATAGACCGGATAGAAACCCTGAAAGCCCAGAGTTTTCCGCAAGGTTCAACAGATTCTTTGGCAGTTATGAAACTGCCCTTTATGGATTTTGGGGATACTACAAACAACCAGTAGGTATTAAACAACCCCTAGGAAGAAAATTTTTTTATCCAAGTCTCAACGCCTATGGAGCAAGCATTCGTGGTCCTGCTGCAGGAGGTATTATTAAACTGGAGGTAGGATATTATCTCTCCAAGGAAGATCAATCAGGTGGTGATCCATTGGTTGAAAATTCTTCCATGAGATACCTAGCTGGTTATGAAAGGGAATGCTGGACGGATTTTACCTTGGGACTACAATACTATTTGAGCCAATTATTAGACTATGAAGACTATCGATCTTCAGTTCCCCCACAAATGCCTAAAAAGGACCACTATACTCATCTGCTAACACTGCGCATAACTCAGCTTCTCTACCATCAAGACATCGAACTCTCTTTCTTTGCTTTCTATAGTCCCAGTGACCAGGATTTTCACCTGCGTCCTCGCATTTCCTATAATGTGAGTGATCGGTGGAAAATATCACTGGGCTCTAATATCTTTGGAGGCAGGGATATTTTCACTCTATTCGGTCAATTAAAAAGGAATGATAATTTCTATCTGAGAATCAGGTATAGTTTTTGATTACACACATTTAAAGTTCACTAAAATTATTGTACCTTTTTATTAATTCCTCTCTCTTTTTACTTCATCTTTAATCTTAATTGCCTCTCGGGTAACCCTCAAGATCTGATGTGCTCTGAAGGGCTTGTTTACAATCAAACCCACCCTATTCTTCTTTAGCTCATCACGGTCAAACTGAATGCCCCGCCCAGTTACAATGGTAGAGATAACCTCTGGGTCCAGCTTTTCAATAGTGCTTGCTACCTCCCATCCAGACATGCCGAGCATCCTCAGAACACTGAACACCATGTCAAAATACCCGAGTGAGAGCCTTTTCTTCCTCAAGCATACTTCTTTTAAAAGAAGACTACTCTTTCATATAACATTTCAAGCTGATTCTTCTCACTCCCATTGCAGCTAAGCTTCCCTATCTTTAAGTCATTTGCAATCCCTTCTCGCAAGTCTATAAGGAGAGAGGCCTCATTAAGATACACCCCCTTAAAATTTATATAGAGTCCTCCAGCAAAAGGTGTCCTGTTCAAAGAATGCATTAGATACCATTCCCTTACATTGTGAGCCTTTCGCCATGGTGCAAAAAGTGCTGTGCCTATATGAGTGCATGATTCTACTCCGAATTTTTCAATCAATTCCTGACTCTTCCCCTTTGAAACCTCATTTGAAATAAAACCAATAAAAGCCTTCTCAGGCATGTGATTCCACTCCCCAGCTAAAGCAGCCAATCCCTTAATGAGGAAGTAAAAGGGCTTAAAGGTTTTTAAATGGAAACTATCTAAAGGGAAAAAGAGATGGACATTCTCTGGAAAAGATTCTAGAGAATCCTTTAATCTCTTTACTAACCCATTTTGATCCTCTTTGTTATTTAAATATCTTAGCCTACCCTTCCCAACCAGGTTAATACCATTAGTCATTACATAGACGATCCTTGCATGTTCTGCCGCTTTAGACAAGATTGTCTCAAAGGCTGGATGGAGCGTAGGTTCTCCCCCAGTGAGGGTAATGTCTTTAATTCCTTTAAGCTCATCTAGTGCTCTAAGAATTACTCTCTCATCCATTCGGGTATGAAGTTGCATAGGGCTTGATTGGAAAGAACAATGAGCGCAGTTAAGTTGACATTCATTTGTAACATAGATAAAAGCAAAAGAGTGATCACCGCTGTGGGCATTTAACTTTCTTACCAGGGGAGAGGGGATAAATTTTTTATTCCTCACTCGCACTCTTCTTTCTCTCTTCTAATAAGTAAACCAGGTTATAAAGTTAAGAGGGTTCTTTAAACCCTTTCTCAACTCGCTACTTTTTACTCTTTTAAATAGGGAACTCGTTTCTAACACACACCTATCTTATATAATTCCCGAACCAGATCACTTCGAGATGGGTATTTAAAGGGCTAAACAACGAGATAAATGGAGGGGCTTTTTTCTAAAAGTGAAAAACTTCTGTCACATATTTTCTCTTCACCTTAACGTTTTTCTTGAAGCCTCCGATAGTAACTTTTTGACAGATAGAGAGCAGCCATGGGGTTATGTCCCAAAACTCTGTCTTTAGCAGCAAACACCGTAGTATAGGCATTAACGTGTTTTAAAAAGAGGGCATCATGTCCGACACAGAGTCCCATCATGATATTAAAATCTGTTCTGGCTCGGTTTAGAACTTCCGCTTGAGCAATGGGGTTACACATCACCTCAAATTGGTCCTTTAAAATCTTCTCCTCGGCTCTAAGCCCTATCCTTTCCTTAGGTACTCTTCCGACTTTGCACACCACTGAAACCAGCTCAAAACCATAGTTCTTCAAGATTTTAACCAGGATGGAGGCCTCGTTCATAACCCCCACGCAGAACGCCAGTCCTAATTTTTTGTACCCCATACGTTCGGCAAACTCAGCTATCTCTTCTACCCTGGTCTTAATGGGAAGGACTTTGAAAGGCCTGGTATGACGATCAGCATAACACTCTGCTTCCTGGATAGAGGCAGCCCTGGCAAATCGTGCTATCTCTGGTTCATCATATCTTTTAAGGGCTGATTCTATAGCTTCACCCATATTTACAGTAGGACAGGACAGTGGTCCTTTTCCATTTTCCCGTAAGCATATCTTTTCTTGTACTGGACAAGTGCTGCATTCAGGATCTTTATCATTAATCATAGGCTATTCCTCCTTTAAAAAATAACTCATTTACCCTAATAAGCTTTTTTAGCACGTAGAACAACAAATGTCTTTTCACCATATTCTTCACATATCTGATATGCTTCTGATGTTCCGCCAGTAATAATGAAAATGGTCTGACAAAACTGTAACACTCTAAAATTTCTATGAAACCACTTTTGATTCGTCCACTATATTTATTATCGTAAAACCAGCAATCATATTCTCGGACGTTCTTAGCAAAAACAGTCACTCCAGGCATATGCAACCATTCCCAGAATCGGCTCAATAAGACCTATCTCCTCCTAATAAACCTCCCAATAGATCACCACCTAAGCCACCAATGCCCTTTTGTTCACCCCTCTGTTGAAATCGGGAAGCCGCAAAAATACGATCAGCCAAACGTGAGAAGGGGAGACTCTGTAAATAAACTAACCCCGGTCCAGTAAGTCTAGCCAGGAATAACCCCTCTCCACCGAATAGTGCGTTTTTAAAACCTCCGATAAATTGAATATCATAATCAACTGAAGGGGAAAAGGCAACCAAACACCCTGTATCAACCCGAAGGGACTCACCGCTTTTTAAATCTTTTTTGATAATCGTTCCACCCGCATGAACGAAAGCAAGACCATCACCCTCAAGGCGTTGCAGTATAAAACCCTCTCCGCCGAATAGCCCAGCACCAATCTTTTTGGTAAAAGCAACTTCAATTTCAATCCCCTTGGCTGCACAGAGAAACGCATCTTTCTGACACAGGAAGCTTCCACCCAACTTATCCATCTCAAGAGGGATAATCTTGCCGGGATAGGGCGCACCGAAAGCTACATGCCCTTTCCCCGTGCCATTATACAAAAAGGTGGTAATAAAAAAGCTTTCGCCAGTTAGCATCCGCTTAAATCCCCTAAACAAACCTCCACCTGTAGAGGTTTGCATCTCAATTCCATCAACCATATACATCATAGCTCCTGCCTCTGCTCGTACTCCTTCCCCCGGATCAAGTTTAACTTCAACGATCTGCATATCATCACCATAAATTTTATAATCAATAATATCTGCCATACACATCTCTCCTTTCTTGATACCTATTTATATTCTTCAGTTAATAACGCCATCTTAGATGATAAGCTAATAGGTGTCAAAATGTTTTGTTATTTTTTTCTCTATCGATTTTTTCACATAAATGGTATAGTGAGAAGCTGATCAGCCTTATTTTGAGCGATTAATCCACCTTGAGAATAGGGGAAAATTTTTTGTACACACATTCACCCTATTAGATGTTTACTATCTAACAAGTAAACACAAATTATTAATATTTTAAATATAAAATTGTGAGTTGCACGTTATTTGTTGAGATATCGAGTAATGACTAATAAAAACGAGTAGGACGTCGCATGTCACATGTTACACATTAGAAAGGAGTAATTGAAAAATTAGTTTTCTGCGTTCATCTGCGAAAATATGCGTCCTAATTTATTTCTTCATTTAAAGGAAACGACATAATGGCAAGCAAATGCAATTTTTGCACTATTAGAAAAACCACCATCTTTGCCGATTTAAAGGAAGATGACCTGAATCGAATTGAAAGATTAATCACAGAAAAAACCCTTCCTAAGAAGCATATCATCTTTTGGGAAGATGATACTGCAGATAACATCTACCTCATAAAAAGAGGAAATATCAAACTCTATAAAACCCAATCTGATGGGCGCAGTCAAATCCTGAAGATTGATGGAACTGGCGGCGTTCTGGGATTTGACTCACTCTTTGGCAATAGGTATCTTGCCACAGCCGAGTCTATTACAGAAAGCGTTCTTTGTCAGATAAAAACAGATAATTTCCGTAGACTCTTAGAAGAAGAACCTGCAATCAACCTTAGTCTACTGAAAGCAGTCTCTAAAGAATTGGAAAAAAATGAGAACCTTCTATTCTCGATAGGAACACGAACAGCTAAAGAAAGACTCTCCATCTTCCTTCTTAATCTTTACAATTCTCAATGTGATTGTGAAGAGAATCCTAAAAAGATTAATCTCCTCATTTCTCGGCAGGAGATATCCGAGCACCTGGGGATGAAGCAGGAGACCGTAATCCGAAACCTGTCAAAACTTAAGGATGAAAAGATAATTGATATCAAGGGAAAAGAGATCGTCATCCTCAATCCAGAAGCTCTTGAAGAAACCTCCCAAGGCTATTCCAAAATAAAGTGAGAATAAACAAACGGTGTCAGGATAGAACATAGCGTCCTTCGAGCGGCCAAGATGTCAGTTCTGGGCCAGGGTTTTGACTCACCCTGTTAAATTAGCTTATTTAACCGGGGTATTCGATATCAGGATTTACCTGGTTTCTTTTTTTTGGTTAGATCACATCCTATGCTTATAGATTATTAGCAAAAAAGGAGATGCCTAAGTAATGCACTCATTAAGTTAACACTCCTCCATGCTCTCTTTCATCCAAACACTCCTCATTACTATATAGCCATAGATTTAAATAACACGTATCTTTGTGCTCACTGTAATTGCTGTCCTTTGTGTGATCCTCACTTTTCCCTCCATTTATTAACCCCCACTCATCATGAAGCTAAAATAAAAGGCCTTAATGAACAGATAAAAGAATTTAAAGGCGAGTTAAAAACTCAAGAGATTTCACAATTAAATTATATATATTTCCTTAAGTTTTTTTAATGATTTCCGATAATTCAACATATCTATTGACCTAATTTCCACTAATCCGAAATTCCTCTGATAGCGGACGAACAAGTAGCATAGGAAATAAATAAGATAAACATAAAGACACTAATCGATTGGTTACCGGATAGGAAGTACGATTAGAGTTGACATATAGATAAAAAAGGTGAGTTTTGTGTCTTACATAATTACTGATACCAATTTTAAAATAAATTCTAAACAAACACTCGGCCTACTTATATCTCTATTATCATTTATCCTCCTTCTATTTTTCACATTTACCAATACTTATAAGTGGATCAACCGACCATTTCATGGATTTCTGGTGATGAAAAACCAAGTAGTTGCTTCTATCAGCCTCCCCAATTGGGAAGGAACTAGGGATGGTGAAATATTGCAATCAAAGGTTATCGAAGTCGATGGTCATCCTATAAAAAGCATAAGAGACCTATGGAAAAGATTAGAACATTCTTTTGTAGGAGAAACCATAACCTATATTTTTATTAAAGAAAATCATCCCTTTCACAAACAGATTCATGCTTTATTATTTTCTTACAAGGATTTTATTCTTTTATTTGGATTTTATATTTTTAATGGCATAGCCTTTTTTCTTACAGGGCTTTTTGTTTATCTGCTAAGACCTAAATCTCCATCCGGATTGTCGCTCTTTTCCGTAGGATTAGTAGTTGGAATATTCTTTTTAACAGCATGTGACCTCTACTCTCCCTATTGGTTCTTTCGTTTACATGTTTTAAGCGAGGCTTTCATGCCTGCTTCTGTTTTCCATCTTTATTTTACCTTCCCTCAAGAGAAAAAATACCTGAATAGAAATAGATTATGGATTCTACTAGCCTATCTTCTTTCACTATCACTTTGTATTATATATGAAATGTGGTTATTTTCCCATAAGGGGTATGTGATTATCCATAATCTCTGCACTCTCTATTTTGGTATTGTGCTGTTACTCTTCATCTTCTCTCTGTTCCTGAATTACTACAGGACAAATTCTATAGTGGTAAAATATAAAGTCCGCACAGTTATGTGGGGGGCACTACTCGCATTATTCCCACCTGCTGTTATCATCACTTACTCGGCTTTACAGCTAGGAGAGTTTGCTATCAATTTCAGTGTTTTTACGACTTTCATTTTTCCTATCGCTTTGGGATATGCCATCGTCAGAAGAAATCTCTTTGAAATAGATAAAATTATTCAAAGGAGTCTATTTTATATAATTTTTTCAGGATCTATCATATTCGTCTACTTATCTATTGTTGTTGTCTTTAACACATTGTTTCAAGGAATGAATTCAACTACGTCACCTTATTTTGTCATCCCCTTTATTTTACTGGTTATTCTTCTTTTAAATCCCTTGAAGGAAAGGATTCAGAGTGTGGTTGATAGAATGTTCTATCACATTCGTGTTGATTATCAAAAGGTTTTAGAGGAATCGAGCACAACCTTAACCACCTTGGTAAATAGAGAGCACATTTATCAGCATATAGTAAAGAACGTCGCAGAAATAATAAGACCAGAAAATATCTTACTTATGATATTAGATGTAAAGGGAGAGGTTTATAGGTCAGCGATAGCAGATGGATTCGAAGGCAATCAATTAAAAGATTTAAAACTTAGTAAAGAAAATTGGTTGGTTAAGAAATTAAAGCAGATGCGAAGGGAGTTGACGGCATTTGATGTAGAAGATTTTTATAAGGAAAGAACAAATAGTGATAATTTATTTCACTCCCTCCTCAAAATGAAAACGCAGGTTATTATACCCCTTATCTTCGAAAATGAACTAGAGGGCTTTATTATAGTCGGGAGAAAGAAATCAGGGTTTAACTACCATAGTAAAGAGTTTGAATTTCTAAGGACCTTAGCAAATCAAGCTACTCTCTCTTTGGTCAACTCTAAATCTTACGAGGAACTCAAGATAGCTCAGCAGGAATTAGTGCATAACGAGAAACTAAAGCTAGTAGGAGAAATGGCAAATATGATTGTTCATGACTTCAAAGGTCCTATGACCACTATTCGTTGTTCAGCAGAATTCTTGGAAATTGATTCCCTCTCAGAGGATAATAGAGCAAAATATTGCAAAAAAATACAGGGAGAAGTAGATCGTCTTGTAGCCATGTCGAGAGAGCTGACGGAATTTTCAAGTGGGAGCAAGAAGCTTATTCTTAATACCCATTCTGTGAAAGCCTTTATCAAAGAGATTGTAGATTCACTAGAAGAAAACTTCCAAAAGAATGGTTTTGCCTTCACAACCAATCTCACATACACAGGGGAATTAACCTTTGATTATGAAAAACTGAAAAGGGGTATTCTAAACTTAGCACACAATGCTTTAGAGGCTATGCCCAATGGAGGATTTCTCTCTATATCTAATCAACTCAATAATAGTCATATTGAATTCCTCATCGAAGATACTGGCAAGGGAATACCTCCACGCATTATAAATAAAATTTTTGACCCTTTCTTTACCCATGATAAAAGCGGGGGTACAGGATTAGGTCTTTGTATAACCAAGGACATCATCAATAATCATAGCGGTGATATTTGGGTAAGGAGTGAAGAGGGATGTGGCACTACCTTTCACTTTACAATTCCCCTGAATTTGAGTGCACAAGCTGCCGAATCACCTCAATCACCCTCTCAGGATCCATCATCTACTACTTTGGCCTTAGATAAAAGGTTAGAATCGTGAAAGATTATACTATTTTAGTAGTCGATGACAATATAGATATTCTAGAAGTTTTGGAAATAACCTTGTCCCAAGATTATCACGTTTTTCAAGCCCAAGGTGCTCAAGAAGCTCTGAATATTCTCTCAAAAAAAAAGATTGATTTAATTATTGCGGACCAGAGGATGCCCGGTATGACAGGTGTGGAGTTCTTAGAAAAGACTTTAGAGTATAATCCTCGTATGATCAAAATTCTTCTTACTGCTTATGCTGATGCAAAGGATTTGATAAATGCGATCAATCAGGGTAGAGTCTATAAATACATAACAAAACCCTTTAGACCGGATGAGTTGAAACTGATTGTGAAAAGGGCTCTGGAGCACTATGGAATGGAGAAAGAAAATGAAAGGCTCTATCAAGAGCTACAAAGAGCTCACGAAAATCTGGAAAGAGATTACCTACAACTCCAAAAGGAAATAACCAAGAGAGAAGTCCATGACCAAATTATTGGGACAAGCCCAGCCATCCAAAAGATCTTCGGCGATATAGAACGCATCAGTAATTCTAATATCTCGGCTTTGATTATTGGCGAGACGGGAACAGGAAAGGAGTTAATCGCACGGGCGATCCATAAAAGCAGTCCCCGGAAGGATAAAAAATTTGTAGTACAAGACTGTGGAAGTATTCCCGATAGTTTGCTAGAAAGTGAACTTTTTGGCCATAAAAAAGGGGCTTTTACAGGGGCCATATCGGACAAAAGGGGGTTACTGGAAGTTGCTGATGGAGGAACTATCTTTTTAGATGAAATTGGTGAAACTTCTCCCGCCATGCAGGTACGGCTCCTAAGATTTCTGCAAGAAGGTGAAATAAGACCTGTTGGAAGTGAAACAACTAAGAGAGTAAATGTAAGGGTCATATCTGCCACACATAGGAATCTGTTAAATGAGATAAAAAAGAAAACCTTTAGATCAGATCTCTACTATCGCATCAGTACTTTCCCTATTAATGTCCCCCCATTGCGATTAAGGAGAGAAGACATTCCACTTCTAGCCGCTCATTTCTTATCTCACTATAACAAGAGAAATCGTGAGACAAACAAAAGACTCTCCCATGAGGCTATTAATCTATTACTCATGTATGATTTCCCTGGCAATGTGAGAGAGCTTGAGAATGAAGTTGAAAGGGCAGCTACCATGGCCAATAAAAACAATCTGATACTTCCAGAACATCTCTCTGAGCGTATAAGAGAAATTCAAGATAATCAGCCAGAATCTGAAGGTCCATTATTAAAAAGAAGAGGAAAGTTGACAGAGATGGTAGAAGAACTTGAAAAAAAAGTCATCGCAAATACCCTTATTCATCACAAAGGAAACAAAACTAAAGTTGCATCAGAATTGGGTTTGAGTCGCTTAGGACTTAGGAAAAAGATGGTTCGATATGGATTGCAAGAAGAAAATCTTCTAGCTATCTAATCAAGTCATATGGTAACCAATGTACCTGAATAAGCAAAGTCATTGACCCTCACTGTAAAAATTTTACTAATGATTTGGTAGAATCTTTTTATGACATTAAAAAGTATGTCGTTTGCCGTTCTTTCAGCTCTGCTCCAAATCATTATCTTCCCACAGTTTAATCTTCACTATTTTGCATGGATCTTTCTTGTTCCCCTCTTCTTCGCGTTGGAGAAAAGATTAGCTTTTCAATCCTTCTCGCTATGTCTCCTCTTTGGCAGTCTCTCTGCCATAGGGAATACCTATTGGCTCTATCCAACAGTCATAGGATACTTCGAACAGCCCCTTTTTCAGGGAATTCTACTCGCCTTATTCGTCCAGGTGGTCTTTGCCGGCTTCTACTTCGCACTCTTTGGACTTCTCTATAGTATATTATCTCAGGTGAATAACCAACCTCTAAGAGTCATGCTAGTATCAGCAGGATGGGTAGGTTGCGAATATTTCCGCTCTACTTTATTTACAGGTTTACCCTGGGAGCTCCTCGCACATTCCCAGTATCAGAATCTATCCCTTATTCAGATTGCCGATATCACTGGAGTCTACGGGGTATCTTTTATTATCGTTACGATTAACTATTCACTTTATCTCACTTTAAGAAGTTTTGTGAATGCAAAAGGACTGACTCATTTCAACTTTCCAAGGTATCAATCTCTCCTCATTCCTATTGTTCTACTATTACTCACTTTTTGCTATGGAAAAGTGCGTTTAGCAGAATATAAGAAAATGGAGAAGGAGGGTATCCAAAGGAACAGTAATAGGCTTCCAGAACCCATTTGTGTTTCTATCATACAAGGCAATATTAAGAGCAGGTATCGTTGGCGTAGCGCCTACTATGGAAGGAACTTGGGGAAATACCTCACGCTTACTAAAAAAGCTATAAAAGATGGAGCAGATATAATTATCTGGCCGGAGAATGCACTCAATTTCTATCTGGAAAAAGAACCCTTTCTTCTCGCAAGGATTATGAGAGTACTTAAAGAATCTCAAACTCACCTATTTTTAGGTGGACCTCGGTATGAGAATGTAGGGAAGAATCAAAACAAATTTTTTAACTCAGCTTATTATCTTATTCCTCAGCAAGGGGTTTCAGGAGTCTATAATAAAATTCACCTCCTTCCCTTCAGCGAATACGATTTTTTCAAGCATATAACTGTCTATGGAAAAAAAAGAACAGTTGCTCCCAAGAAATATAGCTTTGGGCATGAATATACTCAATTCCAATTTTTTAACACTCCATGTAGTGTTCTTATTTGCTACGAGATCATTTATCCCCATCTGGTCAGAGAATTTGTCAAAAGGGGAGCATCTTTTTTGATCAATATCTCTAATGACTCCTGGTTTGGGAAGGGTGCTGGTCCTTATCAGCATCTTTCTCTATCAATATTCAGGGCAGTCGAGCACAAGCTCTTTCTGGTAAGAGCTGTAACCACTGGCATTTCAGCTCTCATTACACCAACTGGGAAAATACATAAGGTTTCCAAACTCTTTCAAGAAGAAATCCTTACTGATACCATCTTACCGCGACAGGAAACCACTTTCTATACAAAATATGGAGACCTCTTTGCAGCACTGTGCATCCTTCTCAGCTTCATTGCACTATTATCCATTTTGTCTAAGAAGAATCGTTTTAAAAGAAATAGGTTGAGCTAATGAGAAGTGATATCCCAGTAGAGGTGTATTTTCCATTGAGAGCATCAACGTTTCTTCGGGTATGCCTATCTTCTAGGAGGGAAGCCATACAGGCCACATCGACGAGAAAATTACCTCTTGTATAGCCAATTCCTAAACTGAGCAGATGCCCATCCGAGTCAGGAACCATGGGTCCCAGTGTTCGCTCTGGTACAGGAGACTGGTCGAAGATGTAGCCTCCACGCAATACCCATGTCGGGTTGAGTTGATATTGAACACCAAAGTGAAAGGCGATCACATCTCTCCAATCCTGGGGTGCAGAACGCATTGAAGGAGGAACGAGTAAGTTATTCCTAAATTTGGGGACGAGCTTATCATAGACAGACCAGCCAGTCCATAGAACTCCTGACGCAAAGGTCCATTTATCCCAGATCTGAGTGGAGAGTTCTACTGAAAGTGTAGGTGGTAGTTCTACTCGAGGTGATATATCCGTGGGAGGATATAATGCTTCCAGAAGAGGGGGAAGATAATAGTGGGCATGCCCGTCAAATTCAAGATTCAGCTTACTTCGATAGGCAACTCCGAGCTTCCATCTATCACTGAGACGGAAAAGAAGTCCCAGATTGTATCCCCAGGTATCATCAAACCCCTCTAACGTTATCCTCCCTGTGGGAATTCCTAAAGGTAATCTTATCATTTGATTGGGGTCGATCACCCGCCGCAGTTTAAAATCTGAGTAAACATAGTCAATCCCTACTGCTAGAGAAAGGCGAGGGAGGATTTGAATGGAGACCACAGGATTGACACAAAAGGTTCTCAGGTCGGAGTAGGTAGACACGGTTCTGCCTTCCCATCGATTTGGCCATTCAGTAACAAGACCATATGGGGTGAAAATTCCACCTCCTATACTGATCTTATCACTCACCTTGTGGGTAAGATATCCCATCAAGAGGGCGGCAATGTCATTGTCCATATCAGTCCTCTTCCCACTCTCTGACCCCCTAAAAGAAGTATTAGGAAAGACTAGATGAAAGCCAGACCGAAGCTGTGTACCCTCCAGTTGATTGATACCGGCGGGATTGTAGAAAACAGCAGACCCGTTATCAGCAATAGCGGTAAAACAATTGCCCATAGCCGCAGCGGCTGCATCCTGGTTATAGATCTGAAATCCAGCCGGATAACCAGAGGAATAGTGCGTGGCAGTAAAAATAAGTACAAACAGTATTGATCTTTTGGCTTTGTTTACCATTTTGATCTACCTTAGACGCTTTCAATCAATGGACTCCCCTTCGGTAGAAATGGATTAAACTTTAGTTATTTTAAATTTTTATGCCAATTCATCTAGTGAAATGAATAAATAAAAAAGACTCATAGCAAAGAGTGTAGTGAATAATTTGTTTTTTAAGAATTAACTGTAATGGAAGTGGTAACCAAAGGAACATACATAAAATTGAAAATTAGGTAAGGCACTTTAGAATAGTGTTTTAGGCAACAGTTCTTAAAAAGATTATCCACTATGGTTTTTGATAATCAGGAGGTTAGATTTCATCATATGGCAACTGAGTTAACAGGATGGTAGTGGCAAGTAAGTTATCATTGGGATAAACATGATAAATTATTGATTTAAATGGATTTAATCAATCTGTGCCAGAATTTTCACCTCAAAATAGAGGATGTGGTTACCACGTTATCACCTCTGATAGATAAGGATTTTCTTCATTAAAGGCTATGATTTCTTGATATCTTTTTGATCACAATAAAAAAATATAATGAATTTAATCAATTAGGAGCTAGAAGAGTTAAAGTACTTAACTATTATATATGATTATTTATTTTGGCATGTAACTTGTATATCATTTAATTAACAATTTATTACGAATATTATAAATTACTTTAATTAGCATAAAATAGGAGGTATTATGAAAGTGAAAATAGGTTTTAGTCTTTTTTTAGCTTTAATCGTAATATGTATTATAGTTCTGGTGAAATCACTTCCTGCCTATGGTGGATGTGGTTGTCAGAAACCTGCCCCACCACCTTCAGAAATCATTCCCAATGCCACCTATCCGGGGACCTATGTGAGAATATATGATGACAATTTCACTCCAGGAAGTTCTTATGATATATTCTTTAATCATACTGAAACTACTGGGGTTGCGGATTTTGACAGGGAAGGAAGAAAGAGGGTTAAGGTAATGATACCTGAAACTGATGATGCGGGTCCTACCACAGTAACGGTATTAGATGGCACAAGTATTATAAAGGTAATTAGCCGTGATCAATTTACACTGGCAACTAAACCTGTGCCCCTTTATGAGCAAAATGGTACTTACCTATATAATAATTATAAAGCAGCTGTAGATACAACGGGTACTTTAATTCTATCCTTCGACCTCACTGGAATTACTGAACCACTAAATTTTATTGGAAAATTCTTAAACAAGAGATTAATGATCTATGGTTCTGAGGATTGTGTCTTCTATAATATCCAAGGCTACCTCATGACAGATATGGGAAGTTATGAATTGCCATACCATATTCCAGGTCTTAATAAGGTTATAAAAAGTTCCGATCGTGGTTCCGATATGATAATCTACTGGCGCCACGAGTTTGAGACCTATGCCGCAGCACACGAACCGGGTCAACCTCACGAACGTGATCCCTTAGACACAGACTACCATCTTGATGGAACTCCCTGTATTGACCACGATCACATAATCTTAAAAGTAGCAACTAACTATCTAAATGGCAAAACGCTCCCTCCTGGAAGTATTGATCAGATTCAACTTCTCATAGGAGTTTATTCAGACAAGATGGATATTCCTGACTTCCTCACAAATCCGCGTCAAGTTGAATTTTACAACAAATAAAAGGATGATCTGACTTTAGGTTTTTATAATAATCCTTCCTCCTTTCCTTTCCCTTTCATTGAGCCCCTCGGTAGTAATACCGAGGGGTTTTTATTCTTAGTTGGGTTCATAATCTACCCTATTATTCAAGATATTTTTGCAAAGAAACGTTAACGTCCTGTAGTAAAACCCAAATCCATAATTTCTTGCAGATCTATCTGGGGATCCCGGCCGCTTGTAGTTAAATAGTTTCCTACCATTGTTCCATTGGCTCCAGCCAAATACATCAAAGGCTGCAATGTTCTGAGACTGGTTTCTCTCCCCCCACATACCCTAATATCTTTTTTCGGAAGGACGAATCGGAAAAGAGCAATAATCTTTAAGATCTCAAGTGGAGGTAAAAGTGGATATTTTGCTGCGGGTGTCCCAGCAATTGGATTTAGAAAATTAAGAGGGACAGAATCAACATCAAGATCCCTCAGGGTAAAGGCTAACTCAATCCTTTGCTCGACTGCCTCTCCTAGACCAAAAATACCACCTGAGCATACCTCAAACCCCTCTTTTTTTGCCATAAGAATAGTTTGAACTCGTTCCTTAAAAGAGTGGGTTGAACAGATTTTGGAAAAATAACTCTCTGCAGTTTCCAGATTGTGATGGTATCTCTTTAGCCCAGCATCACGAAGACAACGACTTTGCTCATGGCTCAGTACGCCAAGAGAGGCACACGGGACAAGATCAGAGTTTTTAGAAATCTCTCCGATAGACTCACATATCTTTTCTAATTCCTTTGCACCGGTTATACCCTTTCCACTCGTTACAATACCCAAACGATCTGCCCCACTATCTTTAGCCACCTTGGCTAATTTGATAATTTCGTTTGTATCTAATAGTGGATAAATCTTTATATCTGTTTTATAGTAAACTGACTGTGCACAAAATATACAGTCTTCAGAACACCTCCCTGATTTTGCATTTACCACAGCACAAAGATTGACGCGTGTTCCTTTAAAATGATTTCTAAGCACATTGGCGTGTGCTATCAGCGTAACTATGTCTTCCTGTGTGTGAAAAGAGAGAATATATTGCGCATCATTACGTGTGACACCAGCACCATTTAAAACCCTATTAGACAACTCATTTAAAAACTCATAATTTCCAGCAACAGCCTTTGGTTTCATTAGAACTCTTTTAAAACAGTAAAGTGTTAAAATTTCATAACTTTCCCTGCATTGGTAAGTACTTTCATAATCTCTAAGGTATTTGAGACAGTTCCTCTCCGAACTTTATCCCTGATTTTGAAAAAATTAAGAAGGTACCACAAATCAATATCTCAAATCCAGCGTGTTTAAGCTTCGAAAGGATATCAAGCACATAAGATTTTTTGCCTGCTTTACTGAAGAGTACTTTTTTCTCTACCTTTCTTCTAAAAATAGGTTACTTTTACTCTGAGAGTTCTATCTGAATGGGGTCTCCTTCTTTCACGGTTCCTCCTTGAATCACCCTGGCAAAAATCCCTTCTTTAGGCATGATACACTTACCCACTTGTTTAAAGATAGCACATCCTGTATGACACTCCTTACCAATTTGAGTGACTTCTAATAGAACTTCCTCCCCTACTAAAAGCCTAGTTCCTACAGGCAAAACGGCCAGATCTAAACCTTCTACTGTAAGATTCTCTCAAAATCACCTGGATGAAGATTTAATCCCATCTCACGCATTTTATTAATACTCTCTATAGCTAAAAGACTTACCTGTCGATTGGTATTACAATCACTGTGAGCATCATCTATGAGACCATAGTTTTCCCTGAATAGGCCATTCCCTACATTCTTCTTATTAGTACCCTTTTTCTCACTTCTACACACAGCAATAACCTTAGCCATCCTTTTCGCTACCATCCAGCCTAATGTATTTCACCACAGATTTATCCCATTGAAAAGAAAACTCCACCATTTATGACAGTGTTAAAGCAGAAATAAGCTTAACAAAGGATAAAGCCCCATTCAAACTTTCTAACAGGCTTTACTATCTAAGAGGGGGACTGCTAAGAAAGCAGATATATAACTAATTATTCAGATAAATCGGAATTACTTACCTCAACGGTATGTATTACCAATTGCAAATCTATCTATAATAAAAAAACGTATTCTCTTAATCATTATTCTTAATATATTTTTCTCTGAGTACTCTGTGGTTAATGATTGCTTTTAAAATTGAATTTCTAGTGCTCTATAGGGACATACAGTAATACAGAGTTCACAGGCAATACATTTATCCTTAATAAAAGAAACCAACATCTCTTCCCGATCTAAGTTTAAAGCACCTGAGGGACAGATAGGGATACAAGCACTGCAGTGGGTACACTTCTTCTCATGCCATTTTATATCTTGAGCTAAAGATTGAACTTCTACACCAAGCCCAGAGAGATAAGCCATTCCCGCATCCAAATTGTTCTTTTTACCACTCATCTCAACTACCAATCTTCCCTGCTCTTTTGGAGTAATGTTACCTCTTAAAATGTTAACCATTAAATCGTAATTCTTGATTAGATTATAAGCAATAGGTTGATCTATTAAATTAGGTGGGAAAGTGAGTACAATTCTTTTTTTTCTCATCCCTTATCTCCTCATTTTGTTCGTTTTTGTTGGCAAAGTCAGGAATCCCTTAATGCTCACTATAATTTTTTCACCATCCCTCTTACTTAACACGCATCACCGTAGCGCGTAACTTGCAATTAGTGATTACTATTTTATTCCCACTTCAGAGCTTCATCGTACATTCCATATCGAATACCGCACATGCACCAATTCCCAATTCCTAAATTTCTAAATTATCTATGTCGAGATTTCTGTAAGGGCCTCTCATGTAGTAGCTTAAAGATAACACCAGAATCTGCAGAAGGTAAAGTAGCAACTGGCTCAGTAAGGAGAAAACCTCCCTTCTTTATCCATTTCTTAAGAATGCTTGAAATTTCTCGTGCCTTTGCATAACTGGAAAGTCCACCTGTTGGAACCCTTTTACCGTTGATTGTAATACTTCCACTCTTTAGCTGTTCGTAGTTCACTTCACCCAAGCTTCCTGATTTAATCTGAGGATAAGAACGGCTGTAATCTACTGCTTGAGTCCATATCTCTTTATCTTTTACAGCTGTGTACTTAAGAATTTCTTCACTTAAAATGGGTATAGGGATACCAATGCCTACAGTAAGTGTTGGTCCATATCCAGTAAAACTTGCTCCCTTCAGCCACTCAGGGGTCATCTGTTTGAGGTCTCCCATGACAGCCAGGGTCCCTGCAGGTGATTTGGGAACACCATTGCTACCTCTTTTTACATTAGGATTGTGCTGAGTTCCATTCCATACCACATAGCCTATTCCACCACCTAAGAAAATTCTAGTCCCTATACCGATAGTCTTATAATAGGGATCATTGAGAAGGGGTGAGAGTTGACCTGCGCTGCAATAAGTGGCATTTCCCAATCTGGGTTGAAGCATTCCCATATAGGTGTATATTACTCTATCCGAAAGGTTTACCGCAACATTATAGTTCTGATAGCAATTACGGGGGTTGAACAGCACAGCTTCATTTAGATCTTTAATATTGATCCAGGTTTCAAGTTTATTGCGGGGATAGCAGTCTGTCCCATAGGTGGTACAGACCAATTTGATATCCTTCCCACTGACCAGTTCTTCAATCACGTGTCCACCTCCATACCTAAACTCTCCAGGAAAGACGTTATTTCTGGGATCACTATCTGGAAGAGCTGTAGCTCCAATATAAAGGTCTACTGCAGCAATTCCCGTATATGCTGGCACATTATTTAGATACGCAGAACCACCTCCACATTTCACTCGAGGTTTTGAGTGACCAAAGTTAAAGTAAGCCCCAGATGAACACATTGGTCCAAAAGTACCTGTAGTTACTACATCCACCTCCAGGGCTGCTTTCTTTACACCTTTCTTCCCAGCGAGCTCAATTACCTCTTCAGCAGTAACCACCACGGCCTTGCCTTTCTTGATACGTTCATTGATTTCTTTTATTGTCTTTGCCATCTGCGCTCTCCTCCATTTATAGGAAGTTTTTTTGATTATCACTATTAATACAGTAACGGTCTATAATTATTATTTGGGGCATAAAATAGTTTAAATTCTAGAGCTGCTTTTGTGATAGTGTTGTCATATACTACGGTTAAATCAGTAAAATTGCTGATTTTTAAAATGGAAACTATTAATGACCTCATTAATAAGTAGATGTTATTTAACCGATAAATCCTAAATTTTATAGTTTGACTCAATTCTCTTTGGTTATAAATTATTTGGGTGCACTGTACCGATTCTACAAATTCCAATACGAACTGCATAACCGCACTCATTTAACTCAGCTAAACCATATAAAGTTTTACCAACAAATAAAATAGCAAAAATATCCTCTTATTTATAACATCAATTATAGATGGTTCCCTTTACTGAAAGAGATCCGTTGTTAAGTAACGTTCACCTGTATCAGGTAAAATAACTACAATCATTTTATTCTTGTTTTCTGCTCTCATGCCAACTTCAAGAGCTGCCCATGTAGCTGCCCCTGAAGAAATACCGGCTACAATCCCCTCTTCCCTGGCCAATCGTTTAGCCGTTTGTTTAGCATTATCATAAGATACTCTTATGATTTCATCAACCAGATTCAGTTCCAATACCCCAGGGATGAATCCAGCTCCAATGCCTTGAATTTTATGAGGGCCTGGTGTTCCTCCCGATAAAACAGGAGAATCCAGAGGTTCTACTGCAATGGCTTTGAAGCCTGGTTTCTTCTTCTTTATCACCTCAGATACCCCCGTAATAGTACCCCCCGTTCCCACACCAGCGACCAGAATATCAATTTTACCATCTGTATCCTTCCAAATTTCAAGGGCAGTGGTCTTTCGGTGAATCTTAGGATTAGCAGAGTTTTCAAATTGCTGGGGCATAAAATAGGAGGGGTTTTCAGCAACCAATTCCTCTGCCTTCTTCACTGCACCCGACATCCCCTTTGATCCCGGGGTTAAAATCATTTCAGCGCCAAGAGAGGCAAGGAGATGTCTTCTCTCTATACTCATGGTATCAGGCATGGTAAGAAGCAGCTTATAGCCTTTTGCCGCACATACAAAGGCTAAAGCTATCCCGGTATTCCCACTTGTCGGTTCAACAATGATAGTATTACTCTTGATCAACCCCTTTTTTTCAGCCTCTTCTATCATACTCAGACCAATGCGGTCTTTTACACTGGCACAGGGATTAAAGGATTCTAACTTTGCAATTACCCGTGATTGTAATCCTTTTGTAACTTTATTCAATTTAACCAGGGGGGTATTGCCAATTAATTTGGTGATATCTTTCGCTATTTTCGCCATTACAACTCTTCCTATTTTCAGTTAATAAGGACGCAGACTCGCTCTGTGAAATACAAAAAAATGGTTATTTATTTATTAATAGGGTCAATAAATAGTTTACATAAAGACTAAACGTCATTGCGAACGAAGTAAAGCAATCTCATTTTATGGTCCTGTGTTAGGATTGCTTCGTCGCTATGCTCCTCGCAATGACATGTAAACTATTTTATGCTCCAAGTAATAACTCAACAAAACAACTTCCTTTGTTAGTAATTCTAAAGGTAAATTGTTATTATTTCACGGGGTAAATTCTCAGAGAATCGCAGATAATTTTTTCAATCATCAAGACTCTTAGTCAGACAGTTGCGGAGTGCGTGTTGAATGCTATGGCTTTAAAAATATCCTTTATTTCTTAAAACGCAACCTGTAACTCGCAACAGGTAACCTGAAACAAGCCACTTTTTTATATAACCTTCATATACTATAATCAAATGGGTGCTTCATATCTTTTTTAACACCCAGGTTTCTTGCTTTTTCGCAGAGATCACTAATAGTTATGGAATCAAAGAATTTTATAATTTTTTCTCCTGCTTCTTTCCACACTAGCCTAGTAACACACTGATCTACCCTGCTACACCTCCTACTTCGTTTAGTTTCGCTATCAACACAAAAAACTGGGTCAATTGGTTCCCTCATTGCTTGGATGATATCTCCCACAGTAATCTTTTTGGGATCATTGGCTAAAACATACCCACCGCCTGGGCCTCTCACACTTTTTACAATATTAGCCTTTTTTAATTTTTGGAATATCTGCTCAAGGTATCTTTGAGGAATATCCTGCCTCTCAGAAATATCTTTTATTTGTATAGGAACACCTGCAGAATGATAGGCGATATCAAAAAGTGCTCGAGCACCATATCTACTTTTTGTTGTCAGTCTCATACCTAATGACCTCTTTTAAAGATTAAATTATAATTGAATACCAATAAAGGGCACCATTTTCATCCTCCTCCAATTATAAGCCCCATCCAAAGCATGTCGCCTTCTTTTAAAGTGGTTTTAAGACCTTTAGGATAGTCTTGAACCCACTGTATTCTAGACTTATTAAGAAAAAGATTGGGGGTTTTAACCTTCTTATCTCCATAATATCCTTCAAAAAAGAGTTCTTTTTCAAATTTTTTGCCGTATTTTTTGACGAGTATATTTATGGCGTTTTCAACTGTGGCTCCCTCTTTTAATTCAATATTCTCATTTGCCTTTTTTGTTGCTGCAGCAACTAAACCATAGTACCTTACATTGACAAGCATATTCTTATAAACCTCTCTTTTAAAAGGTAATTAATTGTACATTTTTTTATATTAATAATAAAATATTCTACTAATTATATCAAGTATTTTAAACAGATTACAATGTTTCTAGTTTATTTTGGAGAAATGATGTAAATTCTCATTCCCCCTTTTTAAGGTAAAAAAATGAAAATGCTCTCAACTATAATTACCTCCTTTCTGCTGTTTTAGCCCAAATGGATGCCATTTGGGGCTATTTATTGCTGGCTATCACCTTATCCCTTGTTTGAAAATCTGTCCGGTACTTCAGGGGATGATTATAGTGATATTTAAGTGCGGTTTGTTTATACAGAAATAAAAATAATTGTCCCTTAAATAGCAATGCGTGAAATTTTGTTTTTCTTAAGTTTTTATGAATATTACCGAAAAGCAATTAATAGTGAATAATATTAATGAATCACATATTAAAAAGTGAATGTGCCAATAAAGGTAAAGATTTCTCCCATAATATAAGCAACAGATGAATATTTGATAAAGAGAAAATTGATGAGTGACTATTAGATAGAGGGAAAAATAATAAATGAATAATGTGTGTATCAAGTATACTTATTTAGGTAACTGATATGAGAGATGAGAATAAGACAAAAGAGCAACTCATAAATGAATTAGCAGAACTGCGCCAGCAGATTTTTGAGCTAAAAGAAACGGAGACTCAACGCACGCACTTGGAAGAAGAGTTAAAAAGATCTGAGGAGAGATATCGTTTGATGAACGAGAATACGAACGATTTAATTGCTATAACCACGTTCACACTGAATCCCACTTACACTTATATTAGCCCATCACACAAGAAAGTTCTTGGATATGATTCTGAAGAATTGATTGGTAAATCAGGTTTATATTTTCTCCATCCCGAGGATAAAAAAAATTTACTTCCTTTATTAAGAAAATACATTAAAGCAAAGACTAAGAAACTATTTTCAGAAAATGTTTCAGATGCTTCAAAAACAATAGAATATCGTATGAGAGATAAATCAGGGAAGTGGCACTACCTAGAGAGCACTATAAGCATCATAAAAGATGAAATACTTTTTCACTCACGAGATATCACCGAGCGAAAACGAACGGAAATGGAACTACAAAATGCTTATGATGAGTTGGAAAGAAGGATTGAGGAATGGACAATTGGAATTTCGAATGCGCATGAAGTATTAGGGGTTGAAATCACTGAGCGCAAAAAATTTGAGGAGGCGCTGAAAAGGTCAGAAGAAAAGTATTATAATCTTATCGAATTTGCAAATGTAGGAATCATTGCTTCTGAGGATGGTAAGATAACCCATGCTAATAAGCAAGCTGAGAAGATTTACGGCTACTCAAAAGAAGAATTAGTAGGTCAATCACCGCGTATGCTAACCCCAGAGAAATATAGCACGCACCATAGAGAGATCTTGAATGAGTTTTTAAGGTCGGGCAAAATCAGTAAAATGATTTTTGAAGAAGAAGGAATAAAAAAAGATGGTACCCTTTTTCCTATAGAGATTTCATTTTCTCTTTCGCAGGCAGTGGAAAATACTGTCATTGCTGTAATAAGAGATATCAGCGAGAGGAAAAAAGTTGAAGAGGCATTAAAGAAATCAGAAGAGAGATACCATAAATTAATAGAGCATGCCAGTGATGCCATTATATGTATAAACAACGATGGAGTTATAATAACTTTTAATAAAAAGGCTGGAGAAATATTCGGTTTTGATTGTGATGAAGTAATAGGTAAATTTATTACTTTGCTATCACCGATAAATGAAAGAGAAAAACAGAGAAAGCTCTTAGAACAATTTAGACTAACCAATGAGTTATATATAATTGGTAAAACTATGGAAGGGAAAGGCTTGAGGAAAGATGGTCATGAATTTCCTTTTGAAGGTTCTGTGTTTACTCTGGAGATAAACGGTGAATATATTCTTACTGTTATACTACGGGATATCTCTGAGCGGAAAAAAGCTGAGAAAGAGCGGAAGCACCTACTCGATGAGCTGAAGGACAAAAACAAAGAGCTAGAGCAGATAGTTTATGTTGCCTCGCACGATTTGCGTTCACCATTGGTGAATGTACAAGGTTTTAGTAGGGAATTAGAACAAGCCCTCACAAAGGTATGTTTAGTTTTGCATAGTAAAGATGTTCCTACCAAGATAAAAGAAGAACTCGCTACTGCTCTAGAGGAGGATATTCCTGATGCACTTCAATATATTCTTATAAGTATTTCAAAGATGGATTTTTTACTATCCGGTCTTTTGCGCCTTTCACGCCTTGGACGAGCAGCCCTTAATATAAAACACCTGGATATGAATAAACTTATATCTGATAGTGTCAGGGCTTTTGAGTATCAAATCAAAAAAACGGGGATAACGCTCCAGATCGATCAATTGCCTTCATGCTTTGCTGATGAGACGCAAATCAACCAAGTTATTTCTAACCTTTTAGACAATGCACTTAAATATCTCGACACCAATCGGCCAGGTATTATAAGAATTTCAGGAAAGATAGAAAATGGGCATGTTTTATATTATATAGAAGACAATGGAATTGGCATTGCTGTAGAACATCAAGATAAAATTTATGAGATTTTCCATCGCTTAAATCCGGCAGCGACTCCTGGGGAAGGGTTAGGATTAACTATCGCTCGCCGCATCCTCGATCGGCATGCGGGAAAGATATGGGTTGAGTCTGAACCGGGCAAAGGGAGCACATTTTTTATATCTTTGCCAACTATCTAAAAACATTCAGGAAAGGAGTTTGTAAACATGAAAAAAGAAGTAATAATACTTATCGCGGAAGATGATGAAGGTCATGCATCTTTAATAAAGAAAAATCTTAAACGCGCAGGCATTTCCAATGAAATCCTGCATTTCAAGGATGGGGAGGAAACTCTGGACTTCTTAATGGGAAGTAATGAGGGACGACATCGTGTGCCAGGTATTGCTTACCTTTTGTTGTTGGACATCCGCATGCCCAAAGTTGATGGTGTTGAAGTCCTAAGAAAGATCAAACAAGATAATGAACTGCGTAAAATTCCTGTAATCATGATTACCACCACGGATGACCCACGGGAAGTTGAACACTGCCATAGTTTAGGTTGTAGCAATTATCTTACCAAGCCTATCGATTACAATAATTTTGTTGATGCCATTATGCAATTAGGACTCTTTCTTATGGTAGTGGAAGTGCCGAAACTCAATGGAGAAATAAGGGCATGAGAGAAAAGAGTGGACAAGAGCACCGGATAAAAAATAATACGTATGAACCTTCTATTATTCTAGTTGTTGAAGATGATGAGGGCTTATCGCACCTCATTCAGAAAAACCTCCAACGTGTAGGCTTTCAAACAGAAGGGGCTTTGAGTGGGGTTGATGCCATTTCTTATATAGTAAAGAACCAGACCACACTGCTATTGCTTGACTACCGCTTACCGGATATGTCAGGAAAACAGATTATAGAATCCCTCGTCGAGCGACAGGCTAGCATCCCATTCATTATTATGACAGGTCATGGTGACGAAAAAGTGGCAGTAGAAATGATGAAGCTTGGTGCTCGGGACTACCTGGTTAAAGATGCAGATTTCCTTCATGTGCTGCCTTCAGTAGTTAATCGAGTATTAGAACAGTTAGAGATAGAGAGAAGATTAATTGAAACTGAGTCAAAATTAAAGGAGTCAGAAGAAAGATACCACGATCTCATTGAATTCGCTCATGTTGGAATTATTGCTGTTGAAAATGATAAAATAATCCAGGTAAATAAAAGAGCTGAGGAGATTTACGGTTATTCTAAGGAGGAACTTAATGGTCAATCGCCAGATATTTTAATCCCAGAGAAATTCAGAAAAATGCATAGAGAAATTTTGAGTAAGATTGTAAAGTCGGAGAAAGCAAAAAAAATGATTTTTGAAGAAGGGATGAGGAAAGATGGTACTCTTTTCCCTCTTGAGATTTCTTTTTCTTTCTCACAGCCAAAGAAAAATACGCTCATTATGGTAATGAGAGATATCACGGAAAGAAAAGAGATGGAAAAAAAACTTATCCAAAGTGAAAAACTAAAATCACTGGGAGAACTCGCAGGAGGAGTAGCCCATGATTTTAACAATGTTCTCGCTGCAATTCTAGGCAGAGTTCAACTATTAGAAATGCGTCTCTCATCACCATTAGAGATAAAAGAGAAGGGAAAATCGATGCTGGATCTTAAGAAAGGGTTGGAAGTTATTGAGAAGGCTGCCTTGGATGGTTCTGAGACGGTAAGAAGAATTCAAGAGTTTTCAAGAAGAAGAACCGATGAAAAAAGCTTTACTCAGGTTGAAATTAATGAATTGATAAATGGTGCTTTGGACTTTACCAGAGCGAGATGGAAGGATGAGGCCGAATCAAAAGGAATAAAATTTATCGTTAAAAAAGACTTGTCTCCTCTTCCTCCCACTGCAGGAAGTGGAGCAGAGCTAAAAGAGGTGTTCATAAATATTATCAATAATGCCCTTGATGCCATGCCTCATGGTGGTCGCATCACCATTAGGACCTTCAAGGAAAATGATCATATTTGTGTTATTGTGAAAGACACAGGCATTGGTATCACTAAAGCTATACAAGGGATGATCTTTGACCCTTTTTTCACTACCAAGGGTCCACAATCAACTGGACTGGGGCTAAGTGTTTCCTACGGGATAATCAACCGTCATCGAGGAGCTATCACAGTGAATAGTGCAGAAGGTGAAGGAACTACCTTTACCACCAAGCTTCCCATATTAAAAGGAATAGTTAAGAAAGAAAAAGGCGAACTCACCCCATTGAAGCAGAGAAGGGCAAGTATTTTAGTTGTTGAGGATGAGGAAGGGGTACGTAATGTACTTAAAGATATATTAACTGATGCAGGTCATGAGGTTGAGATCGCATATGATGGGATACAAGGGATTGAGCTATTTGAGAAGAAGGAGTTTGACCTGGTATTTACCGATTTAGGGATGCCGGTGATGTCGGGCTGGCAGGTGGCAGAAAAGGTAAAGGGTATCAACAAGAGGGTACCAGTGGCACTTATCACTGGCTGGAATGTTGATCTTAAGGAATCTGAGTTGAGGGATAATTGTGTAGATCTTATTATCAAAAAGCCGTTTGCGGTAAATCAACTTCTTCAGTTAGTTCAGGAAGGGATGGAATTGAGAGATCGGTTTAAAGCGGCCTTATATAGGTAGAGAGTTATAATGAAGAAAAGGCATGTATCAAAGATGACACTTGCCTTTTTATTTGTTAAATTCCAGCTATCTCTCATTTTACCTAATAATTTCAACTATTATTCTTTTAAATGATACAGCTGAAAATTGAAAATTCGGATAGTCCTTTTATGTTTCATTACAAAAACTATCATCTTAAATCTATTTTTTTTAACTTGTTTTAAGTTTCTTTCCCTTTCTGCCATTAGTGAGCAAAGATTTAAAATTTAGAAAGAAGGCAGCCATGAGTGAATTAGTCATTTTTAAGACTGTGTATATCATTCCAAATATAAAAAGCACAAATATCCCCAATGTAATAAGCGACCATTTCATCATAAATTATCCATCAACAGCGATTCACGTATTTACAGACACCTAATATAATTAATCGACAACTCTGGAAAAATCTTTAATTATTTCTTAAATTTCATCTTTGTATAATCAAAAAGGGGAATGGTGATTTAACATCACTCCCCTCGTATAGAGGTGAAAAACAATGAAAAGCTATCAACCTCTAATTATATAATAAATACTATATTAATTTTGTCAAGTATATATTTTTAACTATTAATAGTTAATTGATAAATAAGGTAAATTTATAAAGTGCAAAGCTGACAATAGATTATTTGGCTAAGCATTTCTTCTCAAAGGCAGGGAACAAAATTTGCTCCTGTTTCTTCTTTTATAACTAAGAGAAAAAGGCAAGGAAAATCCAATCCCAAAACGAAGTTGCTATTGGGTTGTGAATAATATTTATAAAATTTAAAAATTTTAGATGTGTTATTAGGAAATCTTGCGGCAGGGAATTGATGAGAGGAAAACGTTTACATTTTTTACCAAAAGCGATACTCCCTACTGCTGGAATGCATCGTAACATACCTTCGGTAATATTCACTTATATTATCAGGTCAAAGCCTTCTTATAAATATCTCTCAGGTCAAATCTGGACCTTTATAATTCATTCTATTTCTACCCTTTTTACCTCTACTGGGTAATCTTGATCAAATTCTAGTTTACCTTTACGGTCATAAGCCTTTCTGTTAATCTTTTGTCCATTTTTATAAGTGTCTATATACTTTATCCCCCCTTTCCCGTAGTATATCCTGGTTATGCCATCTAGTTGATCACCTCTGTAGTTCCATTCAGCCCGTAACGACCCACTCCTGTAATACGACTTAGTTATACCTTCTTTTTTACCATCCTTGTAGTTCCATTTAAACGCTAACTTCCCATTCCTATAGTATTTTTTGATTATGCCTTCCAGTTTACCGCCTTTGTATTTATACTCATACTTTAACTTCCCATTCTTGTAGTACGACTTCGTTATACCATCTCGCTCACTATCCTTATAGTTATACCTAAACATTAACTCCCCGCTCTCATAGTATGTCATGCATATGCCTTCTAGCTTCCCGTTTTTGTAGTTCCATTCTGCTTTCAATTTCCCACTCTCGTAGTATTCCTTAATAATTCCATCTGGAATCTTGCCATTTGCCTTTATAACGTTACCATCTCTATCCAGTATTTCTCTTGCTACTTCTCTACCATCACTATAAAAAACAATTTGTTTGGCTCCCTCGGTATTATTCACTATCTTTCTGGTTACTTCAGCAAAAATAATACCAGGGCTTAATGCTCCTATTAGTAACCAATACGATATTATCCTTCTCATTTTTTTACCCCATCTCAACTGACTATTATGCTATTATATTACTAAATTTTCCCATAGTGACGGAAAAAAATCAACTATCATAATATCATTTTAAATCACCATGTTGTATAATTTCCCCCACATGTAGCTTGATACCTAAATGCCATTTTTTTACCCCTTATATATATTTTCTATACCACATAATGGTCTTCGGGTAAACCCCGTTAGAAAATTTTAATGAGGCTTTAAAGCCCACCGAATTTATTACGCTTTTCCCCTCTTTTTTAATACACAATGCGTAACTCGCAACTCTTTATATTTAAAAATGATAACTGCCTATAAAAAGAAATTCTCTACTACTAATCTTTCCCAAAAATACACTATCTATAGCACTAAATATAGAGTATGTACTTTATTTACCAATTTACCAACCTGAAGTATACTTTTACATACTATTTTACACTTCTAGAGAGCTTAATAGATGCAGAAGACTCAAGGACATTTTTTATAATAAATATTTTTAACTTTTATGACATAAGTCATACTTCGAGCTACATTTATGTTGTATTATTTTATTGAAAGATAGGAAAAATTAGCATAAATGTAATCAAATGGTAATAAGAAAGATTGTAAAGATTGATGATGAATTATGCAACGGCTGTGGAAGCTGTGTAACCCCCTGTGCTGAAGGAGCTATCCAGTTGGTTGGTGGTAAGGCTAAAGTTATAAAGGAGGAGCTTTGTGATGGTGCAGGGTTTTGTTTAGGAGTATGCCCAACCGGTGCTTTATCCATTGAAGAGAGAGAGGCAAAACCATTTTCTGAAAATGCTGTGGAAGAAAGTAAAAATGAACATACTAAAGGATTTATCTCTCAAAAATGCTTTCGCTGTGGTAACTCTGAAAAAGAGGCTATCCTCTTCCCCTGCCGCAAAAAGGGTGAGAGCCTCTGGGTGTGCATTAAATGCCTACCTCCTTTAATACATGGGTAGTGAAAAAAAGGGGGCTATTATGAGAAGTAAATGTCCTGGTCAGGATTTTAGAAACTTAACCATAAGTATTCACATGTGTCCCCAATGTGGGAAAGAGGTAGAGATGTTCTCAGATGAGATGAAGACAAAGTGTCCTCAATGTAAGACCGTTGTAGAAAAAGAGAATGTTCCCTCTTGCATTGAGTGGTGTAAAGAGGCAAAGAAATGTCTGGGATCCGAGAGATGGAAAAAGCTGATGGAAAATATAGTAAAATAATAGTAAATAAAACAAATAATTACTTTTAAACCATAAAGGAGTACATTATGTTTTGTTATCAATGTGAACAAACAGCAAAAGGAGAAGGATGTACTAAAGTAGGTGTATGCGGAAAACAGCCGGATGTGGCAGCACTACAAGACCTATTGATTTATGCCCTAAAGGGATTATCCCTTTATGCTGTGGAGGGACGGAAGATAGGGATTAATGATCGGGAGGTGAACGTTTTTACCTCTGAGGCTATTTTTTCTACCCTCACTAACGTGGATTTTGACCCAGAGCGGTTCATTCCCATGATCAATCGCTGTGTGGAGCTGAGAGAGAGTCTCAAGGATAAGGTCAAGGTTGCAGGAGGCAAGGTAGACTTCTCAGAGGGACCGGCTATCTTCAAGCCAGAGGCAAGTTTAGAGGAGTTGGTCAAACAGGGAGAAACAGTGGGAGTCAAATCAGATCCGGAAACTAACCCTGATATTTTATCCTTAAAGTACACCCTCATTTATGGAATCAAAGGGGTTTCCGCCTATGCTGATCATGCTCAAATCTTAGGACAGGAAGATGATGCGGTCTATGCATTTATACATGAAGGCTTGGCCGCTACCCTGAAAAAGGACTTGAGTCTTGACGACTGGGTAGGGTTAGTACTCAAGTGTGGAGAGATCAATCTTAGAACCATGGAATTGCTCGATGCAGCTCATACTGGGGCTTATGGGCACCCCCTACCCACCAAAGTCCCTCTTGGAGTTAAGAAAGGGAGGGCAATCCTTATCTCAGGTCACGATCTCAAGGACTTAGAAGAACTTCTCAAGCAGAGCGAGGGTAAGGGCGTTTATGTCTATACCCACGGAGAAATGTTACCCTGCCATGGTTATCCCGGGCTGAAAAAATACTCCCACCTCTATGGCCACTACGGAACAGCCTGGCAGAACCAGGCCAGGGAATTCGATGAATTTCCCGGTGCCATCCTGATGACTACCAACTGCATTCAAAAACCGAGAGAATCATACAATGACAACATCTTTACTTGCGGACTGGTTGGATGGCCTGCTGTAACTCATATCAAGGACAGAAATTTCGCACCGGTTATTGACAAAGCGCTTGCCATGCCTGGTTTCCCTGACGATACAAACGGTCGGTCAGTCATGTGTGGATTTGGCCACAACGCGATGATGGGTGTTGCCGACAAAGTAATCGGAGCTGTTAAAGAAAAGGCGATACGCCACTTCTTTCTGGTTGCCGGCTGTGACGGTGCTAAGCCTGGCCGTAACTACTACACCGAATTCGTAGAAAAGGTCCCTCAAGACTGTGTAGTTCTCACCCTAGCCTGCGGCAAGTTTCGTTTCTTTGATAAAAACCTGGGTGATATAGGAGGCATTCCACGGCTGTTAGACATTGGGCAGTGTAACGATGCCTACTCAGCTATTCAGATCGCCCTGGCTCTGTCTAAGGCATTCAATTGCGGTGTAAACGACCTACCACTCTCCTTAATCCTCTCCTGGTACGAACAAAAGGCAGTTGCCATTCTTCTGACACTTTTGTACCTAGGGATTAAGGATATCAGACTGGGGCCTAGCTTGCCAGCATTCATCTCACCCAATGTGCTCGATGTGCTGGTCAAGAACTTTAATATCAAACCAATTACCACACCAGATGAAGACTTAAAAGCCATATTGGGATAATTACACATAATGATCTCTAACTGGTAACCAAAAGAGGGGGTGGAACTGGTTCAACAAAACCGTACATAATAAAAAAAACGGCTAAATAAAACCACTTGTACTAATCTGTTTCATTGAAGAATGTAGAAATCACTGGTTTATAGAAAAATAAATTATTACTCGGAGCATAAAATAGTTTACATGTCATTGCGAGGAGCATAGCGACGAAGCAATCCTAACACACGACCATAAAATGAGATTGCTTCACTTCG
>Ga0209427_10000368_pt1 | contig 47212 bp, 39 predicted proteins | sample DeeMarSWOR136_30_FD_187465 | JGI IMG/M metagenome (GOLD analysis project Ga0209427, IMG submission 187465) | Marine sediment microbial communities from White Oak River estuary, North Carolina - WOR-1-36_30 (SPAdes) (version 2) | ecosystem: Environmental > Aquatic > Marine > Intertidal zone >...
AAATCTCTCCCACGCATCTGCATTTGCCAGCTCTGGGTCTTCCCCGTAAACTATGACCACGTCACTCAAACTTGCTCCTAGTTTATCTATTGAAAACCTCAACCTGACATGCTCTCCGCTGCCTTTGTACTCAAAGAGATTAGCCCAACTGTCTTTCTCCTCTTCGGCAAATCTATATGTCCTCACGATGCCGTTATCATACTCCTTTTTCCTTCCCATGACCCTGAAAAGTGGGGCGTCCTCAAGATCGGGGAGGGCTCCTTTCCATTTCTTATAGATCCTCGGTAGTAGATTCTCCTTCTCTGATGAGCCTGCGGAACCTCCAACGGTTTCGTTAAGCAAGGCAAGCACTTCGTAGTGTTCTTCCAGTGGTATGGAGGTAACTTTTCCAAGTTTTTGCATTTCGTTCACAACAAACGCCACCAGTGAGAGGTAAAACCTCCGCGATGGCGAGTCGAAATGAAGGCTCAATTCAATTCTGTGCTCGATTTTGATGTGTAGCTTGAATTGATTAAGGTCGATTCTTATGGACTCTTTGGCTTTTTCGACCATTGCCTTACCGGGTCTAATGAGAGGCATTAGGCACTTTACGGTCTCATAGATACGATTGAAAAAAGTTTCACGGTTCGCACCGTGACCTAAGCTTCGATTATTTTAATATCCCCATAAACACTATGGAACATTTATCGAGGAGCCAGATCAGGTGGAAGTACAGAATTAAGAGGTACAGCGGTTCCTTGCAGCTTCAGATCAGTAGGTCGACGAAGGAAGCTAGCAGGAATATATGAACATGGAATTGTTGTTTAATCAAGCTCTTTTTAGGAGGGAACCATGAGAAGAGATCCCCTGAAGATGCCGATATGAAGCCTCCAAGGAGATTTTATATCCCTTTTGAGGCTATCATTCTTGTAATCCTCGATATAATACACAGACGTTTTTCCTTATTAGCGGCAATAATTTATTCTCAATCTGAGCTATCTAGGAGGTTGAAGAATGTATAAATTAAGTAAATATTTCCATTTTGTATTCAAAGTAGCAAACATGGGCAGAGGAAAAGCTCACATAGCTCTCTTGGTGATATTAGGTGCTTTCATACTAGGGGCAGGTCCCTCAACAGTATCCAGTGAGCCAGTTGTGTTAAAGCCTGGCATGCCTAATACCATTACCCTTCCAAATGGGGAGGTTGTTTATGACTTGAATGGAGAATGGGAGGCGGTTTATGACGTTGTGTTTAGGTTTGGAACTGAAGATAGGAAACCAAGCAAAGATATCGTAAGAATCACACAAGAAGGCAATAAATTTGTTGGTATAAAAGTAATCGGCGATTCATGGGTAGGCAAAAACCAAGGAGCGGTACAAGGAGAATTAAAAAAAAATGGATTCGGAAAACTTTATGTTGTATTCGGGGGGACAGAGTTGAGATGGGTTGCCGGTAAGGGAGAAATAAGTGAGGATGGCAATAAAATAGTAATAAAAGCTAGAACCGGACCAAATAGTTTTGTGACGATAGAATTAAAGAGAAAATAGCTAAAAAAGTGTGATGGGGGACGTGTGATAGGGGGTGCAGAAATTGCCTGACGGCTCACTATTTCAGCTAAAGACTCCATATGTCGGAGATACAGATCTAAAATGGTAAGAGGTTGGAATAGGGGTGTATATTTGAAGAGCTGTGAAATTTCTGTACCCCCTTATTCTCTGAAACAAAACGTGCCAAAGAGAAAGATTGGGGTAGCTGTGAGAGCTGAATTAGATAAATAGCTGCCATTTTGAAAGTAAAACAACATACTGCATGCTCCAGACCGCCCCAAAATAGTCATTTATTCATCACGTATTCATCAGGTAATCTGCAATCCTTTAGGACTAACGATTACTGCGATGACTGGCAAGGATTGAAAAGCCCAAAAATTTCAGTATACTGTACCAATACCTGAATAAGGCCTTGCGGATTGTGACTGCAGAGTTTGGCAGTATCCTTGAATTCTTTGGTATTGGGGCAGCACATGAAAATCGTTCTCGCAACCTTTGGTTCGCGCGGCGATGTTCAACCGATGTTGGCACTCTCATTGGGCCTAATGTCGGCTGGGCACGATGTTCTTTTAGCCGCGCCCCCTGAAAAGACGGAGTGGGCTGAGCAACTAGGATGTTCATTTCATCCTTTGGGGGGCGATGTCACCGCTTTCATCGATGGAATGACAGATGCCCATTCGCTTCATTCCGTTCCTCGCTTTATCTCTTACCTCCGCAGAGAAGTGATTTGCCAATTTGACATTTTTCCACAAATCATCGCCGGAGCTGATCTAGCGGTCGGTTCATCTCTGGTATTCGCTCTATCGACTGTGGCTGAGTCCATGGGAATAGGGTACCGTTATATTGGATTTACACCGCAGCTCTTGCCTTCTGGCGAACATCCCTTCCCGGCTTGCAAACATCATGGGCTGCCCAAATGGTATAATCGAATGACCTGGCGAGTTGGCAGGATGTTGGATCAGTTCAATTTGACTTGGCTGATTAACAAGAAGCGCAGGCAACTCGGATTAAAGCCGGTTCAGGATGCCTGGCTTCATATTTTGGGCCATCACGTCATCGTGGCCTCTGACAAGGTCATTGCCAAAGTTCCACAGGACGTTGAGCCGGCTTTTACCCAGACCGGCTATATGCATTTAGACCAGCCGGATCGAGGTCTTCCGGAATTGGAAGCATTCTTAAGCGCTGGTCCACCCCCTGTCTATGCGGGGTTCGGAAGCATGCCAAGGCAGGATCAAGCCAGCAACGTTCCGATGATTATCCATGCCGCACGATCGGCCGGAAAGCGAGTGGTTATTGCCAAGTTTTGGGACGAGCCCTCTGAGTTTTCCAACTCAGATGATGTCTTCTTTATTAGGGGGTATCCGCACCTAAAGCTTTTTCCCCATATGGCCGCGCTGATCCACCATGGAGGTGCTGGAACCACTGCATCCAGCGCTATCAGCGGCGTGCCGCAGATCATTGTTCCTCACCTCCTTGATCAATACTATTGGGGACATCAGGTGTATCGATCCCATCTGGGCCCAAAACCAATATGGAGGTCCAAACTGACGTCCCGAAAACTCGCGGAAGCCATCCAGGAATGCCTATCGAATGATCTGATACGGCAAAAGGTGAAAACCGCCCCGGAAATGATAAATCCGCGGGATAGCTTGGAAATGACCGTGCGCGAAGTATTAAAGGCCCTACATTAAGGCTCTTACACTTTTTGGTATACGCAGCCGAATGTTTTGTTTACTGCTAATAGAAGGCCTCCCGTAAATCTCCTGGCTTACGATTACTATTCGTACCATGGACAGGCTAGGTGCAACATATCTAACCGCATTCAACAGTTTCCGGTAGTCCCAACTAATAGCATGTTTCGATCGGAATCGAGGTATATCTTGAAAGCCTCATTAATCAAGATATAATGGCTGGGGAATCCAATAATGCTTGCCAAATAATGAAAGTGAATCTTGCCTGATTTTATTTGTCAATACAGCTAGTACTGGAAAGTTTTTTTGTGTTGCCTAACCTATCACTAATAGATACGATGCACCATCCCTTGGTCAACCTTTGGAAAGAAGGCTGACAATGAAAAAGACCCAAGAAACCCTGACAAACGTCTGCTAATGGGAGGTGCACGTGGCCGCGGAGCGGAACGGAATGAGTGGACTGATCTGGCTCACCCTGGCCCCTTTATTCTATGCCGGTATGAGCGCCTCGGCCAAACTGGCTGGAGTCTACGTGAGCGTCTGGCAGATCGGTTTGGGACGCTTTGTCCTCGGCCTGGTACTGGTGCCAGTTATCGTCCGAGCCCTGGGGCTGAACCTCTGGGGGCGCCAGCGCTTTCTCCTTACGGTGCGCGGCCTGTGCGGTGCTGTCGCCTTCCTGCTCCTAGTGGCCGCCTTCCAGAGAATTCCCCTTTCCGTAGCGATGGTCCTTTTCTACCTCTATCCGGCCTTCACCGCTATCCTGTCACCTTGGGTGACTGGCGAGCCTACGGGCAGAGGGGCCTGGCCGTTTATTTGTGGAGCGTTTGTCGGTACGACCCTCATCCTTTGGCCGGGCGAATCCAGTGGGAGCCTGGGCTTGGGCCATCTCTTCGCCCTGATCGCCTCGCTCATGTGCGCGCTTACCCTTCTTCTGGTTCGCCGTTTAGGCAGGGAGAACAACATCTACACCCTGTTCTTCTACCTGTGCCTGACCGGAACCTTAGCCAGCCTGTGGCCATTGCTTATGCAGGAGGGTTCAATTCTTCCCGGGCAGGTAGTCGGGTGGATAGGGCTCGCTGCGGTGGCGGTTTTTTCGGTTGGGGCCCAACTCTCTATCAACCAGGCTTTGGTTCTGATCCCGGCCCCAAAGGTGAGCGTTATGATGACGGCCGAGGTGCCCATTCTGGCCTGCTTTGGGGTGATTTACCTAGGTGAACCGATCGGCTGGCGGCTGGTTGTGGGTTCCCTGCTTATCTTCAGCTGCGCGCTAGGACTCAACCTTCGACCAGCCAAGTCGGTCCCGGCCTAGCAGGGCAGGGCAGCCTCTGGCCTGGCATGGTGTCGGATCAAATCTCCATAAATCCAAGAAAGTGAATGCGGGGATTTAATATCCACATGAGCAGCCCTAAGAATCCGCTCGCAAATGATCATAAAAAGCCACTTCTCTTTGAACAATTGTGGTTGAGAAGACCTGATGCTGATTAAATAAATGAATCTATTTATTTATAAATTACCTCTTTTTTTATTAATTCTAAAAAAATAGTTACTAAATATAATTATAGATTTATAATTATATCTAATATATATTAATAATAGAAAACTGGAGTTTAAACCAGGTCACAAGGCAAAACTACAGATAGCCCTTATCTTACTTGAAGAAACTGCAAAGCTGGATTATAATAAAGAATTGAGGGATAGTGTCATATAATGGAGTCCATAGAGACATTCAAGGTTGATCACCTTATTGGCCAAGAGGTTGGCACTGCCACCCTTTTAAAGGAAATTGCGCGCGGGGGAATGGCAGTTATATTTACTGCCTACCAAAGGACACTAAAACGTCAGATTGCGGTCAAAATCTTGCCCAAGTCGCTCCTTACCACCTTGACCGCCGAACTGTTCCAGCAGGAAGCAGAAGCAGCCGCCATCCTGTCGCACCCCAATATTGTCACAATCTATGAAGTCGGGGATACCACAGATTTCTTATTTTTCACCATGCAGTTCGTAAAGGGGAGGGCAGTTTCTGAATATATCAAGATGGCGCGAAGAAATGTGGTGCCGTCCAGGCGATTTCTACCCATAAAGACGACCATTGAAAACGTCATAAAGGTCCTCGATGCCTTAGATTACGCACACCAGCAGGATATCGTCCACAGAGACATTAAACCTGCCAACATACTCATCGAAACCCATACGAAGCGCCCGATTATCACGGATTTTGGCCTTGTCAAGATATCGCGGGGGCCTGACCAGAAATCCTCGGTAATTCTGGGGACCCCGACCTATATGGCCCCGGAGCAGATACTAAATAGCCGTGTGGACGGGCGGGCCGATATTTACGCAACCGGTACCACGCTGTTTGAGATGCTGGTGTCGAATTTGCCATTACCAAAATACGGTTCGGCACAAGCCCTGCTCACAATGAAATTGAAATTAAAGGATCGGCTGTTTCAAAAAAGACCTTCGGAAATGAACCCGATGGTTGCGCAGGAGATGGACGAGATTGTGTGTAAGGCGATTTCCTTTGACCCAGAAAAACGTTACGCTACTTGCCGGGAGTTTTTAGAATGTCTGAAAGCGTATTCGGATCGTAACCTGAGTAAATAGAGGTAATAGGGGGCTATGCCAGAGCCGAAATCAAACAAACAACAATTTGCCCAATTTGGCCGTAATCTTTCCTTATTGTTTAACCGTGCCGCGATTTATCAGGCCGATCATCCTTATACCAAGCAGTCCATTGATGCAGCTTATAAGGCCATTAACCCGCTCCTTGACTCCATCTCCCCTCTGGTCTTCATCATGGACCGTGGACAGTTCTTTATTGATGAAGAGCCTCTCGATCCGCGTATAAATGTCAGCCGAGTCGTGGCAAACTTTAGGAAAGCCGGCATTCAATCCATTTCATTCCACCGGGGGCTTGGCAAAAACGAACTCCGAGCGTTCGTGGAAATATTTTCGTCCATGAATAAATACCCCAATGCAGAAGCCATGAAAAAGGGGTTGACAGGTAAAGGTGTCAGCCGTTTGAAAATCAACCATGTCCTTTTCAAAAAAGTCACCGCGGAGGATGAGGTGATTTCACGCGATGCACTGAAGGACGTATTGCCCCAAATGATGGATGACGAAGCTCAGCGCAAATCCAAGAAATTGTTCATTGACGCACTCCTTGAGAGTGTGCTGACAGAAGAATTTGTGAGCACTATTAACATCAAGAACCTCATTAAGAACCCTGCCGGGCTTTCAAAAGATATGATTGAAGCCGACCTCACCAGTTCCCGCGGAAGTGGGGCTGAAGATCGACGCCCCGGCTCGATCCTTGTGCAACAACTTGAGCTTATAGACCAGAAAGTGGAAAAGAACCTCTCCGGCGAGGAGGCCGAAGAGGTGAACCTGTCAGATTTGGCCAGTGCCGTCTTTGACATGAAAAAACAGCTCATGGACGGCATAGAAGCCCAAAAAGCCCTGGGCATCGCCTATTCCCATGAGGAGTTGATTCTTGATAAGGCAAATGAAATCACGGACAAAGTCCTTATCCAACTGGTGAAACATGAATACAAGGGCGGGGAGATTTCCACGGCGCGCCTCGCACAGATTCTGCGTAGGTTGGTCCCTGAAGCTGATGAACTAAAGCGCCTTCTCCCCAAGATCAAAGCGGCCCTGCTAGAAGAGGGCATGCCCCTTTCCGAGTATGTGCATCTGATTCAAGAGCTTGGCAGGGAACTTCAGAGTGAAGGGTTGGCCAAGATCCTTAAGGAAAGTTCCGAGGAGATCGGCATTGATGGAGACGGGCTGATACAGGAGCTGAAAAGAAACCCTGCACAGGCAGCGGAACTCATTTACCTGGCAGCTGCAATTCAAAAAGAGACCGGCGATGAAAAGGCCCTGACCGATCTCCTAGTGGACTATATCGAAAAACTGGGTTCAAAGATGACCTTAGACATCGCCAGGGAAGATGACCTGGAGGGAAAACAGCAGCTGCGTGAGGTCATGACAGGCGTTGAATCGCAAATTGTCAGGCACTTGAAAAAAATGGATATGCAGGATGATGTCCTGAACCGCTTGGAAGAGAGACTCAACCAGCGGATGGATGAAATCCTTGATAATATCAGGGCCGATTGGATTCGTTCTCAATCGGGCGAACCTGAAGAAGCCGGCGGAAGGAATCTAAGCGTACTGCAAATTATGGAGGTCAGTGTTAGCGACAACGAAGAACTTGGTGAGATCCTGAAGATAGTACGCTCCAAGGTTGAATCCAATGAGATTGACGAAAATGATTTCAAACAGATCTACACCGAGATCTCCAAACAAAAGGAAGAGAGGCGACAGCAGGAAGCACAGAAAAAGATGCCACCCAGTGTGTTAAAGTCAGGGGGTCTGATGTTCTTCATCCAAAAAGAAATATCGAGAGCCAAGCGTTACGACACTCCGTTTGCCTCTTTAGCCTTTTCCATAGTAGAGGCCAAGCCCAAAGCCCGGGTGCCCTCAGGCACTATTACACAGGAAGCTCTGACAGATGTGATTTTGCAAAAGCTCTCGAATACCCTCAGGAACGCGGATATCATCGGTCAGTTGGGAAAAAACAAAATGGCGGTCCTTCTGCCCATGACAGCGGAAAAGGAGGCCAAGTCGGCCCTGCGAAGGAGCATGAAGCTGCTTAGTTCAGAGCCGATTGAGGTGAACGGCATCCCATTAGATTGCAAATTTGCAGGTGTGGCCACCATTTTTGACGCTGTTCAAACGCCCAACGCCAAAGCCTTTGCCAAGGCCTTGTCAACTAAACTTATAGACATGACCGCCAGGGTCAAGAATATCCATGCCTACTTCTAAATTATCATTCCATCAGGAAGGGAACCCAATACTACGCGATTAAAGAATATGGGAGTGGGGGTTCTCTTTTCCCTAGAGCACATACCAGAAGTGGCTGAAAAGATAATCAGGGAGGAGATAGCTGTCTTAAAGAAGGGTATCACGCCTGACCTCTGATTTTCGTTTAAAATTTTCCTTGACAAATTTTTTCTCTCTCGGTATAGGGTGAGTCATGTACCGAGTGATAGAAAGAATCTGTATCATATCACTGAATGGCTGGTGGTGGCCCATCTCCCATTAGGAGGTGAGGCCACTGGGAATAGCTTAATAGCATAAATTAAACCGTGGGTTCGCTTCCGTAGGGCCCACGGTTTTTTAACTGGTGTGATGAGAGAAAGGCCGTGGGTCAGCGACCCCCACGGCCTTTGCTATTTTGGAATCCTGCAACATCTTTCAAAAAAGGAGGAGGGGAAAATGATAAAAGAAGCTATTGCAAAGGTGGTAAGGGGGGATGATATGAATGAGGAGGAAATGGAAATGGCCATGGAAGAGATTCTGACCGGTAAGGCCACACCTGCCCAGATAGGCTCATTCATCACGGCCCTCAGGATAAAGGGGGAGACGGTAGATGAGATTACTGGGGCTGCCAGGGCAATGAGGGAGAGGGTGGAGAGAATATGTCTTGACAATCATACGGTAAACATTGATCGGGATGAAATCAATGTAGAAGACGAAACCATCCTCGATACCTGCGGGACAGGGGGAGATGGGACCAATACCTTTAATGTATCTACAGCAACTGCCCTTGTTGTCGCTGGAGGTGGAATTAAGGTGGCCAAACATGGCCACCGAGGGGTCTCCAGCCATTGCGGGAGCGCCGATGTAGTGAAAGCGCTCGGCCTGAACCTGGATATCAACACCTCCAATGTGGAAAGATGCGTTCAGGAAGTGGGGATCGGCTTTCTCTATGCCCCCCTCTTTTACGGTACCATGAAATACCCCGCCGGGCCGAGACGGGAGATAGGGATCCGTACCGTTTTTAACCTGCTGGGTCCCCTGACCAACCCGGCAGGAGCGACAACACAGGTCATGGGTGTGTATGGTCCGGATCTGACCGAGAAGATGGCCAATGTCCTGAAGAGACTCGCAACAAGGGAAGCATTCGTGGTCTTTGGTGAAGGCACTTTTGATGAGATAAGTATCTGCGGGCCTACCAGGATCTCTCATCTCAAGGATGGCGAGATTACTACCTTTGCCATAACCCCAGAGGAGTATGGGTTCAAAAGGGCAAAACCTGAAGACATAAGGGGAGGGAGTGCAAAAGAGAATGCTGCTATTATCAGGGAGATCCTTAGAGGTGAGAGAGGCCCAAAACGGGATATAGTTGTGCTAAATGCAGCGGCCGCGTTTGTGGCCGCAGGTTTTGATAGTGGCTTTAGGGAGGGTATCAAAAGGGCAGGGGAGGTTATAGATTCTGGCCGTGCCAAGGAAAAGCTTGATGCCCTGATCTCTTTTACCCAGCAATGCACGTATTTTGTCCTGAAAGAGCTGTAGGTAATTGCTGAAAGATCGCTGATCATCAAGACAGAGTAACTAATGTTAAGCCATCTTCAGGTGGAGCGTTGGGATGACCGAATCATCATCGCGGAAACCACGCCCAAGTAGGTATAGTGGTTCAACAGAAAGAGCCTTTGCCAAAGTCCGGCATACGACAGAAGGCTCCCTGTACAAGAAGCATCCTCTTAGACTGCAAACAGAACAAGGGATGCTAATCCCAGCACGTATAATAAATCGACTTTTTGGTTTCACCACTTGAGTTTTCTCCACGGTATGTGCAGGGTTTGTTTTTATGGAGGACTTATCTTGTGTTTGTATCCTGTGCGTGTTTGCGGTGATCGAGTGGGTTAGACCCTGCTCTTTTTAGGCGCAGGTTGATCCAGGCTGCCTCTTCCTTAAGATTTTGATTTTCAAAGAATTCCTTGAGCCTTTCATACCTCTTGATTATATCAAATCCCCTGTTCCATTGTAGTTTCTTAAGACAAATGGGGCACAGGTGCAAGGGCCTGCGATCGGATTCCTCAAGTGAATTGCTCCCACTCATAGCACATCGGTAGTATACGCAGTGGGCAAGTCCAAAGATATGGCCTACTTCATGAGCCAGCACCTTGCAGCTCCTTCTCAGTGAAAGGTGGTAGGTATCAGCTGATTCCTTTTGCCCCCAGAACTGGGGAAAGTATCGTGCCATACTGTACACGCCTACCCCCTCGGAGAGGGAGGCCTGCCCAAATACAAAATTCCAACTCTCCTCTGGATAGAGGTCTGCCATGGTAATGGCCAGATAACAGACCGCATCAGGTGGAAGTCTTCGGGGCAAAAGCCTGTTGAGGAAGTAACCGGTCTTATATTGCTTAACAGGTTGAGCTTGCCAGGAGAAGTGTCTGATTCTGTCCCATCCTCTCTCAGGAAGGGGAAGGGACGGCTCAATCCTTGCGGGGAGACCAAACCAGATACCCGCAAACTCTGTTGCCTTGCCTAAAATAGTGCTCTCCAGAGGAGAAAATGGCCCAACCGGTTGAAGTACAAGTACCCGGCGACCGGCCGTAGTTCTCATGGGATGACTGGAAACATAGTCCTCAAATGATTGGCCACGCTCATGAAAGTGATAAAGCCACTCCCCTGGTTTGGGCTTCCCCATCTTTTCAAAACCAGGATCATCCATTAGCAACTGCTCACCGCAGAGATCTGGCTCGGGCAGATTGAAGTAAGATTTTTCCTCTCTGCCTCTTGTGGTGAACTGTGTCCTTTTGTTAACCCAACGACCTTGAGATTGCTACCGGATCTTTTTGTATTTTGTCGATTTTATCTCTTTTGGAATAAATTTCATTTACATTACTATAGTTGATATTTTTAAAGACACAACCGTTAATTGATATGAAAACTATGAGTAATTCTCCGGAACACCTTTTAAAACTTGGCGTTATTTATCGGCTGACAGCAGGGAAACCTTTAGCGCGCCATAAGGCTTTTTGCCTTCCGGTTAAGCTGCCTGCCTTACCTTTTTTTATTGCTTATTGTAAATGCTGAAAGCTTTCTGTATACTCACATAGTATTCAGCTATAAATTTTTAACAGAGAATAGAAAGGGGGATTGAGATGGGGACGTTTTTCATGTTTGGCAAATACTCATCCGAGGCATTGAGGGAAATATCTGCTGAACGCACAGATAAGGCTCACAGCCTAATCAAAAAGCTTGGTGGTGAAGTGATCTCGATGTATGCCCTGGTCGGGGAAAAAGATCTGGTCTTTATTGTAAATTTGCCCGGGATAGAACAGGCAATGAAGGCCTCTATTGCCTTAAGTAAAATGACAGGCATCTCATTCACCACATCACCTGCGGTAACGGTGGAAGAGTTCGATAAGATGATTGCTGAGGTGTAAGTCAAGAGCTTTCCCTTGCTGTGTGATCATTGTAAATGCTGAATGAGATCGTGGTGATTCCTGAGGTTGGAAAGGCTAGGCGCAGACTCCGCACCTGTTACAGTTGCCAAGGGCGCATGGGGGGGATTCAATTGAGGCAAGGGCGAGATTGTATTCTTCCTGGAGAAAGGATTTCTGGATATCGTTATCAATAAAATCCCATGGCAGTTTTTCATTGAGGTCTTTAGCCCTATATACAAAGAAATCTGGATTGATATCTGAGGATCGAAAGGTCTGCCTCCAGTCTCTATTATTCCTGTGGGCGGCCAATAGCATCTGCCCCACCCGTCTGTCACCCATAGAAAGTAGGGTCTGTATATAGGCCCATTTTGGGACATCAAAACTAATCCCAATACCTCCCTCACCTGAGAGGGCCCTTTTTATTATTCTTTGCTTTTCCTTAAGGGAGCCAACTGTACCCATAGAAAACCACTGGAAGGGGGTGAATGGCTTGGGAACAAAGCAATTAATGCTCAATCTGATCCTCCCTATCCTTTTCCTGCCCTTACTTTCCTTGATAAGAGAATGTCGTATAGATTTCACCAGGCCAACAATGGCCTCTATATCCTCCCTTGTTTCAGTTGGAAGGCCGATCATAAAATAGAGCTTGATATGAAAAAGGCCTGCCTTTGCTATGAGTATAATGGCGTCTATTATCTGTTGTGTTGTCAATTTTTTATTGATAACCCTTCTTAATCTTTCACTCCCCGTCTCCGGGGCAATAGTCAGGGTCTTCTGGGTGCTTCCCTTTAAGTTTTCCAGGAGGCCTATTTTCAATGAATCTGCCCTGAGGGAAGAAACAGAAAAATCACCACCTTGGTCAAGGATATACCTAGTCAATCTTTCGATACAGGGGGCATCAGAAACTGATGGGCTTACAAGACCAACCCTGGTGTTTTCAGCCAAAATGCGCTCAATTGAGGCGAATATCTTTGCCTCTTCTATGGCTCTTGGAGGCCTGTAGACAAAACCAGCCGCGCAAAATCTGCACCCAATGCCACATCCGCGGTTGAGTTCCACAAGAATGGTATCAGAGAATTCCGTAGATGGTGTAATTATCGTGGATCGACGCAGGGGCCCCTCAAAGGGCATCTGCCTGACAGCCTTTACATTGGAAGGGATGGTGGGGATTGAAGGCTCAAATGATGCAATTGAACCATCTTCCTTGTATCTAACGTTGTAAAGGGAAGGACAGTAAACACCCCTGACCTCCTGTGCCAAAATTTTCAGGGCCTCCTCTTTCTTAACCGTTGGCAATGGAAGCTCAAGATAGGTTTCAAAGAATTGCTTCAGGACAACCTCACCTTCCCCCAGAAGGAAGCAATCTATGAAGTGAGCCAGGGGCTCGGGGTTCATAAAGGTTGTGATGCCCCCTGCCAGGATGAGGGGATGATTCTCGTCCCTATCCTTACTCATGAGGGGAATCTTGCTCAAATCAAGTATGGTAAGGATATTTGGATAATCATTTTCAAATGAAAGGGAAAATGCCAAAAGATCAAATTCTTGCAGGGGAGTCTGTGACTCCAAAGAAAGGAGGGCCTGATCTGTTCTCTTATATATGGACAATTCCTCTTGTTCTGGCAGAAATGCCCTCTCTGATACGATAGCAGGGTTATCATTCAATATTCCATAGACTACCTGGTAGCCAAGGTTGGACATGCCAACCTGATAATAATTGGGGTAGATCAAGGCCAGGGATATCCTGCCACCCCAGTCCTTTTTTATGGTACCCCTCTCTTTAGAAAGCCTCCTCCTATAGAGAGTGGTAACTGTGGCCATTAATCTGCCTGCTTCCTCAAAAAGGTGGGGTATTCAAGATTCTCCTTTTGAAAGAGCCTGTTTAATATACCCTTTTTCCCAGAGTTTAAATCCGGCTCTAGCAGAGCACTGGCACCCTCTTTCTCAGCCAACCGCCGCTGGAATGTTGGCTTATCAAGATTCTCCTTTGACCTTATTGTCCAATTCTCTTCTGTTTCTTCAGGGGTAAGATCCCTTATATTAACAACCTTTCTATCCTTACTCCTCCCTATTCCAGTAGCAATGACGGTTACCCGTACCTCATCGTCCATATTGTCATCAAAGACCATCCCCCATATAATCTCTGCATCAGGATGGACCTCATTTTTTATAAAGGAGGATCCCTCCATAACCTCGTCCATAGTCATCTTGGTAGACGCAGTGATATTGATGAGCACACCTTTTGCTTGATCAATTGAGATATCCTCTAACAGGGGGCTGTTAATGGCCAGCTGGGCGGCTTCAAGGGCCTTATTTTCTCCGCTGGCTTTCCCTGTGCCCATTATGGCAGTTCCCATTTGTTCCATGACCCTTTTCACATCTGCAAAATCAAGGTTTATGAAGCCAGGGATGGTAATAAGATCCGCTATCCCTTTGACTGCATAGAGAAGCACGTCATCGGCCATTTTCATAAGGGCCAAAAAGGGGGTATCTTTGCTCCCTAATGCCCTTAACCGCTGATTTGGAATAATAAGCAGGGTGTCCACCTCCTTTTTGAGATTCTCAATGCCAGTGAGGGCCGCTTTCATCCTTTTTTCACCCTCAAAGTCAAAGGGTTTTGTGACAACTGCTACTGTCAGTGCCCCGACATTTTTACTTTCCCTGGCGATTATAGGACAGCCGCCTGTCCCTGTTCCACCACCCATGCCTGCGGTAATAAAGATCATATCCGCATCTTTGGCAGCATTCCTGATTGCATCGACGCTCTCCTCTGCAGCCAGGGCGCCCCTCTCTGGGTCAGCTCCAGCCCCCAATCCATGGGTTAGATTGGCCCCCAATTGCAACTTATTGAGGGCAGAGTTAAGATCAAGGGCCTGTTTGTCAGTATTTGCGGCTATAAAATCCACCCCCTTAAGTCCCGTAGCAATCATGTTACTGATTGCATTGCCCCCTGCGCCTCCAACACCAAAAACCTTTATCTTGGCGCTTGGGACCTCATCAACAAATTCGTATCTCATAGTTCCCCTCCTTTCATAACCTTATTTATTCCCCTTCCGTAAACCATCTCTTCATCCTGGATACTATCCGGTTAAAGATATTTGTATCCCGTATCCTGAATCTCTTCTCTCTCTGCTGCGAGTTAGCCCCATAGAGCACAAGACCCACTGCTGTGGCGTACATGGGGCTGTTGACAATCTCTTTTAATCCTCCGATACCAGTGGGATAACCCAGCCTTGCGGGCATATTGAAAACCTGCTCCACGATCTCCGGTACACCCGGCAGGAGAGAAGACCCTCCGGTGACAACAACGCCAGAGGTGACCAAATCATCATAGCCAGACCTAACCATTTCCTGGTAGATAAGGGTAAAAAGCTCTTCCAGCCGTGGCTCTAAGATCTCTCCGAGCAATTGCCTGCTGATAGTCCTTGGCTTCCTGCCACCCACACTGGGAACCTCAATAGTTTCATCCTTGCCAATGAGTGAGCTAAGGCCACATCCATACTTTATCTTTATCTTTTCTGCTTCTTTGAAGGGGGTCCTGATTCCCACAGTAATATCATTGGTGAGGTTGTCACCGCCTAAGGTTAGTACAGATGTATGTTTTATCGAGCCCTGGGAAAATATCGCCAGATCCGTAGTCCCGCCTCCAAAATCTATCAATGCAACACCCAGATTTCTTTCCTCGTCTGTGAGGGCCGCCTCACTGGAGGCAAGCGATTCAAGGATAATATCGTAGACATCAAGACCTGCCCTGTTTGCGCATTTGATAATATTCTGCGCCGATGTAACCGCTCCAGTTACTATATGTATCTTAACCTCAAGGCGGACACCTGACATCCCTGCGGGGTCACTAATGCCAGCCTGATCATCAACAATAAATTCCTGGGGTAGGGTATGGATAACTTCCCTATCCATGGGGATTGCAACCGCTCTGGCTGCATCAATCACCCTGTCAATATCTGTTTTGCTTACCTCATTGCCCTTTAAGGCTATAATCCCGTGGCTGTTAAAACCCTTTATATGGCCCCCGGCAATTCCAGCGTAGACAGAGCTGATCTCACAGCCAGCCATAGTTTCTGCCTCTTCTATGGCCTCTTTAATACTATTTACCGTGTTTTCGATGTTGATCACCACGCCCTTCCTCAGCCCGATAGATGGATGAGATCCCATTCCTATAATATCAACCCTCCCATCAGGTCTCACTTCCCCAACCACTGCACAGATTTTGCTCGTGCCAATGTCAAGACCTACAATCAATTCATTCATCATAAACATCTCCCTTAAAGTGCCTAAAGTTTAAAGTGAGCTTATAAGTTTAAGTATCTAGACCACCTTATCGGTAAATGCAACGACCGCCTTATCGCTATAATCCAGATCTATTGATCTGGCCTCATAGAGCCGATGAGTCGACCTGAGATGCATGATAATATGCCGTAATGAATCAATTTTTCTGCTAAAATCGTCTCTACCAAAAAAGACCTTAAAAGGTAGTCTATTGAAATAAGTCGTGAGATCTCCATCTTCTTCCACGTAAACCTCGGATAGCTCTTTTACCGATAGTGGAGTATCGCATAAGTAGAGGGCATCTAAAAAAGATGCGACCCTCGTAAGATATTCCGCATCTTTTTTATCACCTGTGGATAGGCCTGTTACTACAGGAAAATCAATACAATCATCTCTTGCGACCTCTTTAAACATAACCCCCTCACTATCCATGAGGTATATCTTCTCTTTTAATAGCACTATTGCCACTGCCTCTTCATTTTCTACTTTGATAATAAGGGTGTGGGGAAATTCTTTCTTTAAAAAAACAGATTTTATCCATGGATATCTCTCGATATTTCTTTTAATGGCACCGAGATTCAGTGATAATAGATTTTCCCTTTCCGTAATGCCCGATATTTTGATCAACTCTTCCCTTAGATCATCATTAACCCCGGTCACAATAATTTTTTGCAACCTGAGATAGGGCGATGAAGACAGAAAGTGGTATGTAGAGACAAAGGCTAAAGAAAGACCTCCGAGCACTAAGAGGAAGAGAAACGTCTTAATCAGGCCAAAACCTAATTGGCCTAAAGTTCTCTTGAAGTGCAAAAAACCCTTTAGCCTATCCCTCTTTACCGACTGGTGATCTAATACAGAACCTCTTTTCATCCTTTACCCCTTACCTACTATCTTTATCTCAGGGATTAACTCGATATCAAATGTCTCCCTTACCCTGACTATTGCCAGATCCATGAGGGCCACTATATCAGAGGCCGAGGCCTTACCGGTATTCACAATGAAATTGGCATGCTTTGGTGATATCATCGCCTCTCCTATTGTTCTGCCTTTTAAACCAACGGCATCGATCAACCGGCCCGCATGATCACCCTCAGGGTTTTTAAAAATAGATCCGGCAGACGGCATATCAACAGGGAATCGGTCTTTTCTATGTTTAACCTTAGAAATGACCCTTTTCCTGATTGAAGCTGGCTTATCGAATCTTAGATTCAGCATTGCATTGAGGATTACTTCTCCAGGGTCTAAATCAAGCCCCCTGTAGGTGAATGCAAGACTCAGGCTATCTCTTTTTTCAACGACTCGACCCCCTGCCAAAACCGTTACCTCACTGATCAGGTCTTTAATCTCTTGGCCCTCACTTCCCGCATTCATGGCCACTCCTCCACCCACGGTTCCTGGAATCCCAGCCAGAAATTCCGCTCCAGCAAGACCTCTTTCTGTGCAAAAATTTACGAGTTTATCCAATAGCAGACCCGCTCCAGCCGAAATATATGGCTCTGCCATAGTCGCATCCTCAATCGAGGCAAAGGATCCATCCAAGATAATCGCAATCCCGCTCAATCCCCCATCCCTCACAAGGAGATCACTTCCGCGCCCTATGATCAAATATGGAATCCCCTCATCAATTAGAAAGGCCATCATCTCCTTTAATTCCCCCAGATTCCTGGCCCTGTACAGGGCCTCCACATTACCCCCGACCCTGAATGTGGTGTATTGACTCATGGGCACATCAAAAAGGATTGCCTCACCTCCGATCTCTCTCACCCTTTTCTTGATATGAGCGTCCAATTCTCAGTGCCTAAAGTTAAAGAACGTTCACCGTTGTTGTGTCAACTCCCTACCGCTTACTCCCTGCTTTCATCAATTCCTCGATCCCTAAATTCGTTTCAATAATTCCGCTCCAACAAGGTGTATATCACCGGCACCGAGGGTTAAGACCAAATCGCCAGGCCTCATCTCATTGAGAAGCAGAGATACAGTATCCTCTGTACTGGGGCAAAAAGTTACCGCCCTGTGACCACGATCTCTTATCCCCTGGTAAAGGGACCTGCCATCTACGCCTGGTATAGGTTCTTCGCCCGCCCCATAGATATGGGTAACGATCAGAAAATCTGCCTGATTAAAAGAGACAAGAAAATCATCATACAAATCTCTTGTTCTGGTATACCTATGAGGTTGAAAAACCACCACCAATCTCCGGTCAGGCCAACACTCCTTGGCTGTCCTTATGGTTGCCACTATCTCTGTAGGATGGTGGCCGTAATCATCCAAGAACAGTATGCCACCCCGTTCATCTTTTATCTCAAAGCGCCTCTTGAGCCCTCCGAGACTCTTGAGTCCCTCTCTGATGTATTCAAAATCAATATTCAGCTCCAACCCTACCCCTACTGCTGCCAAGGCATTCAACACATTATGGTCTCCAGGGGAGCAGATAGTGATCTCACCAACCGACCCATTCTTAAAGGTGACGGCAAAATTGGTGTTCAGCCCTTCTTTTGATATCTCACTTGCCCTGATATCTGACTGGGGATTCAGACCGTATGTCAGATAACTCTTCTTGAGGTTAGGGATTAATCCCTGGACCTCTTTGTCATCAAGACAGAGTATCGCCCTACCGTAGAAGGGGATCTTATTGACAAAATCGACAAATGTTTTCCTGAGATTGGCCATGCTCCGATAGAAATCTATATGTTCGTAATCTATATTGGTAATAACAGCCATGCTTGGGAAGAGGGCGAGAAAGGATCCGTCACTTTCGTCTGCCTCAGCCACCAGAAAATCACTAGATCCTAACCTCGCATTAGAGCCTCCCCATATATTCAATCTCCCGCCAATAACAACAGTTGGGTCAAGACCAGCGCTGGTCAAAATCGAACCTATCATAGTGGTCGTGGTAGTTTTTCCATGGGCCCCTGCCACCGCTATCCCGTATTTGAGTCTCATCAGTTCAGCCAGCATCTCTGCCCTTGGTATTACAGGAATGGACCTTTCCCCTGCGCTCACTATCTCCGGGTTATCGCCCTTTACCGCCGAGGAGAAAACCACAACATCTGCCCCCTCAACATTCTGAGGGCTGTGCCCCAGAAATATCTTTCCACCAAGATTTGAGAGATGGTCTGTCACCTCGGTTCTGGTAATATCTGATCCGCTCACAGAGTACCCTAAATTAAGGAGGAGCTCTGCTATGCCGCTCATTCCAATTCCGCCAATACCCACTAAATGGATATGTCTTGCCTTGCCAAAAAACTTCATTTTGTCCGCTGTCCGTTGTGCGTTATGCTCACTTTAGGCACTTCTTATAAGCTCCATCAACTGATCAACTATGATTTCCTTTGCCCTTGGCCTGCCAGCCTTCAAGGCAAGAGATGACATCCTTGTGAGTTCTCCGGTGTTCTCCATATACCTTCTAATTCTCCTGGCCAGGCTCTTACCGTTGAGATCCCTTTCAAGAATCATATCCGCCCCTCCGACTGCCACTAAGGCCTTCGCATTAATGTCCTGATGTTTATGAGCCGCATAGGGGTAAGGGATAAGGATCGACGGTTTTCCCAAGGCGGCCAATTCAGCAATTGTGGTTGCACCTGCCCGACAGATAACTAGATCGGCCCTTTCGTAGGCCGAGGCCATATCTTCTATGAAGGCCTTTACTTCTCCATCAAGACCAAGGCTACGATAATCATCAAGTACCTTTTGCAGATCTTCCTTGCCTGTTTGATGGATTACAAAAGGAAGGAGACCCACTGCCTTCAATTCCTTAAGCGCAGAGGTAAGAGCCCTATTTATTGCCTTGGCTCCTTGACTTCCGCCCATAACCAGGATGACAAATCTCTGAGTAAGGGTTCCTTCGGCGGATTTGGAAACCCTTCTGGGAAATGATTTTAGGTGCATCAGTTCATCCCTTATCGGATTTCCGCTTAGAAGGAGATTTCCCCTCTTGAAATACCTCCTGCTCTCCTCAAAGGATATGAATACCTTCTTGACGAAGGGGGCCAGGATCCTGTTTGTCAAACCTGGAAAGGAATTCTGCTCATGTATGGCGATGGGTATTCCGAGAAGCCACGCAACCAGGCACACAGGCCCAGATGTATAGCCCCCGACACCAACTATCAGATGGGGTTTAAGATCTCTCATTATGGTGAGCGACTGGATTGAGCCTATAAGTACCTTGGAAAGGACACTTATCCTTTGTAACAAGCCCTTACCCAGCATGCCTTCAACATCAATTGACCTGGCCTCAAACCCAGCCTTGAGGATGATTTCTCTCTCCATCTTCCTTCTACCAACGATAAAAAGGATATGTATATCGTCAAACCTTTTTTTCAGCTCCCTCGCAATTACTATCCCTGGGAATAGATGACCACCCGTTCCTCCACCAGCAATTATTATTCGCTTCTCGTTTCCCGTTTCCCGTTTCCCGTTAATGCCTGCCCGTCCCGCTCTGCGAGGCGAGGCGGGCGGGGTTAGTCGTTGATCTTGTTCTGCTTCCTGCTTCCTCCTGCCTGCCTGACTCCTCCAAGGAGCTTCTTGAGATGCTCATTAGTATTCCCATACCCATGAGACTCACAACGAGAGAGGACCCGCCATAACTTATAAAGGGAAGCGTTAACCCCTTGGTGGGCAAAAGGGCCATTACCACGCCCATATTAACAACTACCTGTATTGCCAACATAAAAGTTATCCCCAGGGCAAGATAGGTCCCAAAAAGCTCTGGCGCATGTAAGGCAATCCTGATACCCCTGATCACCACAAAGGCAAACAGGATTACCAAGACACTCACCCCTATAAACCCTATTTCCTCAGCTATTATCGCCAGGATAAAATCGGTATGGGGTTCGGGTAGATAAAAGAGCTTTTGTTTGCTATTGCCAAGTCCAACCCCTAAGAGGCCCCCTGAACCAAAGGCCAGAAAAGAGTGGATTATCTGAAAACCAATTCCATGAGGATCTTCCCATGGATTTAAAAATGCCCACCATCGATTAAGCCTATAAGCGCTATGGGATATCAGGTAAAAGACAACAGGGGTTATGAGGCCTAACAGGACAAGGAGTTGCCCTAAATGTACTCCACCTATAAAAAGAAGGATCAACATCCACATCCCTATAAGTATAGCCGTTCCAAGATCTGGCTGGAGAAAGATAAGGATCATAAAGACTGCTGCCACCATTAAATGCGGCAAAAGCCCGTGAAGGAAGGTCCCCATGTGCTCAACGTTTCTGCTCATGCTATAGGCCACAAAAATGGCCAACGACAACTTGGCTGCCTCTGATGGCTGGATTGAGATTAAGCCAATCCTGAACCACCTCTGGGCACCCCCCACTTTAACTCCAAGCCCTGGGACAAGCAGTAATGTCAATAAAATCAAATTCGAGCCCAGAAAAAAGTAGACCAACCTTCTATAGAAAAGGTAGTTGATATTCTTTGCGAGGATCATGAGGACGAGACCAAAGAGACAAAAGATAAGCTGCTTTCTAAGATAGTAATAGTGATCTCCATATCTCTCCTGTGCAAGGATTGAACTGGCACTATAGACTGCAACCAATCCGATACCAATCAGCACTATAACCGCGATGAGGATAACAGGATCATAGTTATAATAAGGTCTTTTCTTAGCCTCCATTTTTTAACCTTCTTACAGCCTCCCTAAAGACCATTCCCCTGTGTTTAAAATCCCTAAACATGTCAAAACTCGAACAGGCAGGGGCAAGGAGCACTACATCTCCTTCCTGGGCCTGATCAAATGCAAGGGATACCGCATCAATCATAGTGGTTGCCTTACTCCATGGTATTCTTCTGCCAAATGCCTCTGCCAAAAGACACCGTGCCTCCCCCAAAAAAACAGCCTCCTTTACCCTGTCAGACGCTGCTTCCACAAGGGGAAGATAATCACTGCCTTTGTGCCTGCCCCCGGCGATCAATACTACTGGTCTCGAAAAACTGGTAATAGATTTTACGGCCGCATCTATATTGGTGGCCTTTGAATCGTCATAAAAAGCGACCCCTCGTACCGTGTCAACAAGCTCAGTCCTGTGGGGCAAGCCCTTAAAATGGTTGATTGCTTCCTGTATTGCAGAGGGAGGTATCTTCAGGGTCAAAGATGCGAGGGTTGCCGCCATCAAATTTGCCCTGTTATGGGTGCCATGCAGCGAAAACCTATCCAGGTTTAAGGCAGTCATCTTCTCCCCTGGAAGTTTGGCCTTTATTTGTCCATTATCTAAGAATGCGTGCCGACCCGGCTTACTTTTCAATCCATACCTATATACAGTGGGTCCATCTTCGGGCCGGAGCTTTCTCAGTAAGGGATCATCATCATTTACAATGAGGATCTGCCCCGGCCCTTGGTTTGCAGATATCCTTTCTTTGGATCTTGCGTAGGAATAATAATCTGTATACCTATCGAGATGGTCAGGGCTTATATTAAGAATTAGGGCCACGAGAGGGGAAAAGGTTTGGGTGGTATCAAGCTGAAAGCTGCTTACCTCTAACACCACATAATCAGCTATCTGCTCTTCTGCTATGTAATGAGTAAGGGGACGGCCGATATTTCCACCGACAAAGACACTTTTTCCCCCCTTAAGGAGCATATCACCTATTAGATTTACAACCGTTGACTTCCCATTTGTTCCGGTTACGGCGATACATGGTGTTTTTGTAAATCTACTCGCAAGCTCTATCTCCCCTATTATATGGGTTCCCTTTTCCCTGGCCTCGACAAGTGGTGTGATATCGAGAGAAACACCGGGACTGACAATAATCAAATCCGCCTCTGTAAAGGTCTTCCTCTTGTGTCCACCAAGCTCGAGCCTAATGCCCGATCTTAAAAGCGCACCCAAGACATCGTTATCTAGATCAGACTTTTTTTGTTTTTCACTGACAGTTACGTGACAACCTTGCCTCGCAAGCCATTGGGCCGCTGCCAGGCCACTCTCACCGAGCCCTACCACCAGAACCTTATTTTCAATTTTCAATTGCCAATCCACAATCTTCAATTAATTACCGCAGCTTAAGTGTACTCATTGAAAGCAGTGCCAGCATAATTGCAATAATCCAGAACCTAATGGTCACCTTTGTCTCTGGCCATCCCTTTAGTTCAAAATGGTGATGTATGGGGGCCATCTTGAATAGACGCCTCCCACCGGTTATCTTAAAGAAGGCGACCTGCAAGATTACTGACAGGGCCTCAACCACAAAAAGGCCACCAACAAGGATAAGGGTTATCTCCTGCTTGCTAATTATCGCTATCACCCCTAAGGTAGCACCCAGGGACAGGGAGCCTGCATCACCCATAAATACCTGAGCGGGATAGGTGTTGTACCATAAAAACCCCATACCTGCCCCTACCACGGCCCCACAGATCACAGAGAGTTCTCCTGCACCGCTTACATATGGGATCAGCAGGTAGTTGGCAATCTTTACATGTCCAGCAAGATAAGAAAACACGAGATAGCTCAAGAACGCGATAATAATCGGGCCTATGGCCAGGCCGTCTAACCCGTCGGTTAGGTTAACCGCATTGGATGCACCTACCACAACCAAGATAACCAAGATGATGTAACCTATCCCGAGATCAGGTAAGACATTCTTAAAAAAGGGAAAGCTAAGCCTGGAATCAAAATCGGTGTAATGGTACAGTATTATCCCAACAAAAAGGGCAATCCCGACCTGCATGGAAAATTTGCTCCATACCCTTAGCCCCCTACTGCTCTTTCGGATTACCTTGAGATAATCATCCACAAAGCCAATGCCACCAAACGAGATGGTGACAAGTAAGACCAGCCAGACATAAACATTCTTCGGCTCGACCCAAAGAAGGGAAGATATGAGGATCGAAAGCAACAGAAAGGACCCTCCCATGGTGGGGGTTCCCACCTTATTCTTATGGTTTGGAGGCCCATCCTCTCTGATATATTGACCAATCTGGAGTCTCTTTAACCCTGGAATGATCCAGTACCCGAGAACTAATGAAATAATAAGGGCACTCAGGGTCGCGTACATAGTCCTGAAGGTTATGTACCTGAATACATTCAGAAAGGAGTAATCGGTGTGAAACATATAGATCAACTTGTAAAGCATTCTTCTATCCCTTGCGTACTCCAAAATATTCTCTGATACCCTCTACTACTACATCCAAGGCCGCCTTCCTTGAACCCTTCAGGAGAACGATGTCACCCTCCCTTATATTCGCCTTTATTGCATCGATCATCTCGCCGTGGTTGGCCGCAAGGTATGTCTGTGATATATCCATACCACCTTTACATGCCCCTTCGATAACCTGGCGGCCATGCTCACCTAAGACGACCAAGGACCTGACCCCCATGCCAGCCATAAGTTGACCTGCATCAAAATGGTATCTTGAGGCCTCCTTACCCAATTCCATCATCTCTCCAAGCCCTACTACCAGCGCGTGCTTTTTTTCCAACAACTCATTAATAGTGAGGAGGGCCGCCTTTAGAGATGATGGATTGGAATTATAGGTATCGTCAATAATCCGTATGCCGCCATCCAAGTCTATGATCTGAAAGCGGCCTTTAAGTGGCCTGAAATCCTCTAAGCCCTGGACAATCAACTCCTTTGATACAGATGAGCACAAAGCGATAGCTGCTCCACTCAATGCATTAAAGACATTATGGATACCAGGGAGATTTATTTTTGCCTGGATACGCTCACTGTTCATGTAGATATTGAAGGCTTGGGCGCAGGCTCCGATCTTTTTTATGTTTTCGGCCCTCACCTGATTCATCTTGCCTAATCCGAAGGTAATTATCGGCCCTTGAAATGTTGAAGCCAGCCGCACAGTTGATTCATCATCTCCATTCAAGATTGCCGTTGACTCCTGAGACATCTCTCGTAGGAGCTCACCTTTGGCCTTTATCACCCCGTTTAAATCACCTAAGCCCTCTAAATGTGCGCTTGCTACATTGGTTATCAGCCCTATATCGGGTTCGGCAATCTGGGTTAGCCTTGCAATCTCACCAGGCCTGTTCATTCCCATCTCTAAGACAGCCATCTTGTGATCCTCTTCTAATGATAAGATCGTCAAAGGTAAGCCAATGAGGTTATTGAAATTACCAGGGCTCTTTGTGGTATTTGTCTTTAGAGAGAGGATCGAGGCGGCCATCTCCTTTGTTGTGCTCTTGCCATTGCTTCCGGTTATGGCGATCACCTTGCCTGCCCACTGCCTTCGCCACCACATGGCCAGATCACCCAGGGCCTTGAGGGTGGATGACACGGTAATTACAACCAGTCTATTAGTTGAGAGCTCCTTGGGTATAGTGGTGTCAGATTCCACAATTATGCCACCAGCTCCGGCATCAACCGCCTCAGCCAGAAAACTGTGCCCATCGTATCTCTCACCCTTTAGGGCCAGAAAGACGTGGCCAGGGACCATCCTTCTCGAATCAGTTGAAAGGCCTGCCATAAGTTTATCTGGAGAGCCACATATCTGCCTTCCACCGAGTGCTGAGACTATATCCTTAACTGCTATTTCCCCCCACCGTGCGCTCATTCAATCCCCTACTCACCGGCTGCCAGGGCTGCCTCCTCTACATCGTCAAAATGTCTCTTTCTGTTTCCAATAATCTGATAATCTTCATGCCCTTTACCAGCGATCAACACAATATCCTCTTTTTTGGCCCTACTGATGGCGGCATGGATGGCCTTTCTTCTGTCCAAAATAATTTCATAGCCCTTTTCTTTACATGGGAGACCTGATTCAATCCTCTTTAACCCAGATTCTCTTATACCGAGTTCAACATCATGGGTAATCGCTGCTGGATCCTCTCCCCTTGGGTTGTCCGAGGTGATTATGGCAAGATCACTATAGTTCCCTGCAACCCTGCCCATATCTGGTCTTTTTCCCCTGTCCCTATCACCCCCACATCCAAACACAGTAATCATCTTTCCATTAGCTCGCCTGAGGCGAAGTAGTGTTTGAAGCACCTTTTCCAGGGCATCGGGACTGTGGGCATAATCAACAAACAAGGAAAGCCCCCTTGTGTTGCCCACCGGCTGAAGTCTGCCAGGGACGTGGGTGAGTTTCTTTATTCCCCTTGCAATAATCCCCAGATCTATATTGAGGCTAAAGGCGGTGGCAGCAGCCCCCAATATGTTATAGACATTTATCTGGCCTAAAAGGGAGGAGGTAATCGGCACCTCCCCAGAAGGTGTAACCAATCTGAAACGTAATCCGCCCGCGGTGGACTCAATGTCGGTAGCCCTCAGCAGACAATTGTCTCCAAGACCGTAGCTCACCACAGAAACCTTTGTTATGTTTTCTAATATGCTGCCCTTTGGGTCGTCCATATTGATAACTGCTCTTACCTGATCTGTGTTCTGATCCTCTCCCAATGAACAAAAGAGCCTGGATTTTGCGCTAAAATACTCTTCCATTGTGGCATGGTAATCGAGATGATCCCTGGAAAAATTGGTAAAGAGTGCCCTTGCCCAATTCAGTCCCCTTGTCCTTCCCTGGTCAAGAGAATGGGATGAGACCTCTGCGATAATATCAGTCACCCCAGCATCTCTCATCTCACGTATGATTCGCATCAAATCACTAGATTCAGGTGTAGTTAATGATGCCTTAAGTGATTTCCCCCCAAACCTGTAACTGACGCTTCCAATAACCCCTACGTTACTGCCCACCTCTTTCAATATTGACTCCAGTATGTAACTTGCGGTTGTTTTGCCATTAGTACCGGTGATACCTATTAAATTCATACCCCTCGCAGGATAGTCGTAAAACCGGGCAGCGAGCTCAGAAAGGGCAGCCCTTGTATCAGGCACCCTGACAATAGTTATACCCCTGATAACCCTTTCAACATTTTCTACTACTAATGCATGGGCACCTCTCTGAACGGCATGAGCCAGATATCTATGTCCATCCTGATTGCTCCCCTTGACAGCAACAAATAGGTACCCCTTTTTGACAGCTCGGGAATCACTGGTCAGCCCTTTGATCTCAGGATTTTCCTTTCCGTGGTGCTCCAGGATACTGAGCCCGTTCAATAGGTAATCAAGCCTCATAATCCATTTTCCAATTGACAATTGAAAATTGTCGATATTTCAACATGGCGGCCTAAATGTGACGGTAAGCAATCTGTGTTTTTTTAAAGGTGCACCAGGTGCTGGAGTTTGTTTCACAGCCAGCCCGCTTCCCTCGACAACCACCTCTAGGCCCAATCGTTTTGCTTTTCTTAAGACATCTCTCACCCCAAGCCCTTTTACGTTGGGTATTGAATCTGGCAAATCAGGATTGGAGGCCGGGTAGGAAAGTCTTTGTTTGCCTACCCGCTCGCGCCCTGTCCGCCTCGGCAGGAGGGCGGAGCTCAAAGTGGCAGGGGGGAGTGATGGGGTTACATTTAGATGTCTAAGAGTCCAGTATCCAACATCACTAAAAACAGGGGCTGCAACGATCCCACCGTATGGATTTCCTTGTGGTTCATCAAGGGCTACCAAAATCACTATAGCAGGTGAATCTGATGGGGCAAAACCACCAAAAAAAGCTACAGATTTCTCGTCCGAATAGCTCTTTTTAATCGGATCTACCTTTTGTGCCGTACCTGTTTTACCCGCAACCGGATATCCCTTTATCGCAGCTTTAGGGGCTGTGCCGCCCTTTTTGACCACTTCCTCGAGTATATCCCTTACCTTTCTTGCGGTCTCAGATGATATGATATCTCTTCTCACTGACGGATAAAACCCTCTTATTTCTTTGCCTCCCTTATCCAGAATTGATTTTACCAGATAGGGCCTCATGAGATGCCCGCCATTGGCTATCGCCCCAAAGGCCATGGCCAATTGAAGGGGAGAGACTGATATACCCTGACCAAAATAGAGGGTATTTTGACCAAGAAGGCTGGTATTTTTGATGGATTTTAGGGTTCCGTCTCTTTCGCCTGGAAAATCTATCCCTGTCTGCCATCCAAAACCGAATCTTTGTAGATAATAGTGGAAGCGTTTTGCCCCAAGCCTCTGACCTATCTTTATCGCCCCTATGTTACTGGAAAATTTAATTATTTTACTGACACGTAACATCCCAAAGGGTTGCCTATCATTTATAGTGAAACTGCCAATGGGATATTGCCCCTTTTCACAGTTAAGAACTGTTTTTGGGGTAATTACACCTTCCTCTAAGGCAGCAGCGAGAAGAAATGCCTTCAAAGTAGACCCAGGTTCAAAGCAGTCGGTAACCGTCCTGTTCCTCCACTCATATGGTTTATAACGCCAAAAGATATTGGGGTTGAATTCTGGCACCACTGCCATGGCCAAGATCTCGCCTGTCCGGGGCTCTATTACTATACAGACACCACTTCTTGCCCCTGATATTTCCACAGCTTTCCTTAGTGATTTCTGGGCCTTATAGCTTATCTCCTTATCCAGTGTTAAAATGAGATCAAAGGGGTCCTTGTTCTCTATCCCTGGCCCGTCAAAAAAAAGGGGCCTGCCAAGGGCGTCATGAATCCTGTTAAATCGTATCTCTCGTCCCTGTAAGTACCTATCATATTGTAACTCTATGCCCTCGAGGCCCTTATTATCCTGGCTCGCAAATCCTATAACATGGGCACCTATTTCCATGCAGGGATAGTAACGCCTGCTCTCCTTGGTAAACTCTATTCCGGTTAGGTTAAGTTCTCTAACCCTCTTGATCTCCTCTGGGGTTACCTTCCTTTTAATCCATACAAAGGGGTGAGAGCTCTGTAGTTTTTGCAGTACATCCCTTCTATCTATATGGAGGGCCTTGGCAATAAGGGTTGCTGTTTTCGTCTTATCCATTACCCTTTTTGGATAAGAGTATACTGAGCGTACCTCAATACTGAGCGCCAGTTCCTCGCCATTCCTATCAAAAATGGTCCCTCTTTGGGTGGTAAAGGTAAGCCTTCCTGTATAGTCCTCCTCAGCCAAAGATGAAAGTTTGCCTCTTTCAAGGATCTGAAGTTGATACGCCCTTAGGAAAATGACGCCGAGAACAAGGATAAAGCCGATCCCTGTTACGTAGATCCTGATTCTTATCCACCTTTTATCCTTTATCCTCATGGCAAAAAAATCATCTGTTGAGGCAAGGGATGTCTTAAACCAAATTCTTTCATCGCCCTATTTTCCAAAAACCCAGGGGATTTTAAAAAAGCTATCTCCAACTTCAACTTCCTGTTGTATTCCTCAATCTGCCGTACCTCTCTTCTCAGTTGGCTCAGTGTATAACCTATCTGGGTCCTTTTGAAATTCACCGAGACATGAGAGATACCTGCTAATATAAAAAGAAAAAGCATAGCTACAAGAAAATGGAATAGCCGTACCGATCCCTTTTTCTTTGACTTCACCTCAAATCCTTTCCGCCACTCTCATCATGGCGCTCCTGGATCTCGGGTTGACATCTACCTCAGCCTGGCTAGGCCTAAGCCCCTTTTTGGTTACGGCCTTCATAAAGGGAGGCCTTGTTTCAGGAGAAACTGGAAGCTTTCGAGGATACGCCTCATCTTTCTCCCAGTGGCGAAAGGCCTGCTTAACAACTCTATCCTCCAATGAGTGATAAGATATCACCACCAACCTTCCCCCCTTAAAAAGCAACAGCGGGGCCTTCTCCATAAAATCGGCGATGTTTTCCAGCTCCCTATTAACAGCAATCCTGAGGGCCTGGAAGGTCTTGGTGGCTGGGTGTCTTTTCCGAGGATGATGTTTGGCAGGGATAGTGGCTTTAACGAGCAGGGCTAATTGCCTGCTTGAGGCTATAGGCCCTTTTCGCCTTTCTTGCACTATCGCGCGCGCAATCAATCTGGCCCACCTTTCCTGAGCATAATTCCACAGAAGTCCCCGCAACCTTTCCATGGAACTATTGTTCACTAATTCACTTGCAGTTATGGTCTCCTCTTGGTTCATTCTCATATCCAAAGGTTCATCCCTGATAAAACTAAAACCCCTCCCAGACGAGTCAAGTTGATATGATGACACACCAAGATCTAAAAAAATGCCGTGTGCCTTATCAATTCCAATTCCTTTGAGTACCTTATCTAAATCAACGTAGCTTTCCCTTACTATCTTGATTTTCTCTCCAAAAGGAGAAAGCCTTTCCCTGGCTAATCTTATTGATGATCTATCAATATCTGTGCAAATCAACACTCCCTTGGGGCCTATCCTTCTCCCTATCTCCACACTATGTCCACCAGTGCCAGTTGTCCCATCAACATATATCCCGTCAGGAGTGGTAATCAGATAGGTAATAACCTCATCAACCATCACCGGTTGATGAGAAATGATCATCTTCTCCCCCTGTCAAATCCCGAGATCGGAAAGGGATTGACTTATCTCTGGAAAGGATTCTTTGGCCCTTTCGAACTCTTCCTCCCAATAGGCCTTATCCCAGATCTCGAACCTGGTTAGATGGCCGACCAAGACCACCTCTCTCTTTAATCCAGCCAGCTCTCTCAGATCTGAAGGAACCAAAATCCGACCCTGTTTTAAGGGACACTCTATGGCACCGGATATGAAATAGCGGATATAGATGTTGGCCGCGGAGTCAAAGAGTGGGAGATTTACCGCCTTGTCTTTTATTTTCTTCCAGTCATCCCTCGCAAATGCCACCAAGCAGTTGCTAAGATTGGTAACCACAAGGGAGGAATCCCCCCTTTTTTTCAAAATCTCCCTGAACCTGGCTGGGATAGCCAATCTCCCCTTTTCATCAAGGGTATGTCTAGATCTACCCTCAAAAAGATCTTCTGTGGTACTGTCCATGTATTTTGTCCCACTTTCTACCACTTTATGACACTTTGTAACAAAAATGCCCCTTTGTCAAGAAAAAAATTAAACAAATATCAAAATTTCTTGAAAATTAAATAGGTTCCGTTGATGGTTATCCGTTGTTGCGTGAAAAGAGTAGATACATCAATTAATTCAAGTGCATGGAACCAAGGATAGTGGTAATTTCTGTTTTTTATCTAATTAGGTAGAAATACAGGTATAATTGATACGCGGCAGGACAATGCACCGCTGACACTGGTGAGAATTGGAACTGCCCTTTCTCATAACCGTGCAACGGCCGGGCCCATAGCTCCGCGTAAAAGAGGACAGCCATTCTGAGATTGCATAGCTATTGTGATGTTCTGTTAGGCTCGTTGCAGACACGTCCGGCAAGGTTTGGCCGGGTTTTTTTCTGAGGCTTCTCTCAGCGTGGAAAGACAACCATCCGAGTTCTGTAAGAGTACCCACCTGTGTTGAATTCAAGAGATTTAGCCCCAAACACCGGCTCAAAGGGGCCAAAATTCTTGCTGTCCCATCTTTCTTGTAACGTCAAATAAGCTGGGTAAATATAGTTCACATGTGTTGCGTAGTGGTCATCCCAAATGAGGTCCTCTTGCATTACCCTGGTTTTGAATTCTATTCTTTTGAGCTTAAATTTTGGGGAATCGGGATTGAGCGGAAATGTACCTACGTGTAACCAATGGCTGGGGCCTGACATTTCATGCAATGCCACTTGTCGCGTAAAGGTATGCCCCGGTCCCTCTACCGGTGGCCCTTCTTCGTACTCATGCTGGGACTCAACTTCGATCCGAATCTCCTCGTGGTCCGAAAAGAGTTCCTTAGAATACACATAGATCCACCCGATCTTAACGTAAATCCTGAAGAAAGGCTTCCCGGCATCGGTGAACAAGTCGCAAAAGTTGTCGGATATCACTATCCTATCGGCCCTTATCTTGGTGGATTCAAACAAATCCCACCAAAAACAATGAATGAACCCATAGACGAATGAAGCCACGTCTTGCCTGAAGTAATCGGCTTCATTGGAGGTCACCAGATTGGATGTGAGGTCATTCAGTGCGTTTGCTAAATTGGCTGCAGAGACATCTGTACGCTCCGGTTGCGTTCCTGTGATGCGGTACTCGACCACACCATCCGGCACGAACTCAACGTATAGACGATATAACCTGGGGAAGCTAGGGCGATTCATCGGGTTCAGTTGATATGCGTACGGCACGACATAAACCGACATTTCTAAGTCCTGGAAGTCCCACAGGGTATCTTTTTTCCGCAATTCATACTCAAAATCCCCCACCATTTTGAACGCAAGCCGTATGGATCCGCCGTAGAGGCTGCTGTAGGAAATGCTATGTAATTGCATAAGTATCTTATTTACACCATCATTTAAAGGAACCCTTCCTGCTTCGTAGGTCTGGGGGGGCGTTGGCTCCAGGTGTTGTAGTGATGGACGGTAGTACGCTGCGTATCTATTTCTGTCTGGTTGTGATAGTTGCTCGAAATAGGAATTATGATACCAACGCGCACCTTCCCTATCCAGTACCACCTGAATCTCTTCAAATTCCTTGTACCAGAAGGGACCAAAATGCCTTCGCATGCACCAAGAGCGTTCCCCAATCCCCATGGATAGTACCCCCTCAAGTGCCTGCTTCCGCTGGAGTAGTGCGTCTTTAGGTTTCACAAAAGCTTTTTCCACTTTACCTTTCCTCGCTGCGGAGACACCGCTTGGCTTGCGAACCCTCGCTTTCGATTTCTTCTTCTTTTCCATCTTTACCCTCCTCCTCCCAAAGGGTTTGGCTTTGTCGGCTGAGTCCATTTTCGCAGGATAAAAGGATACCTCAGCAAGAGCCAAAACCCAAGGTTTCTAACTCCATTAAACGGCTCTTCCTGGATCCGGCCCTATTGATTAGTGATTCATGGTATCAATATTACATGGAGGGAGACATCCTCTATTCCCCCTTTTCATGAGCACTGAGTGAGGAGACGATTTTTTCTTAAATAGGGATTTGCCTCACACAGGAGTGAAAATCGGCAATTTTAGGCCTCACCCCCAAATTCACCGTGGGTCAGATCTATTTTCATTAGTGATGCGAGATGTAGTATTTCGCGCCGCCCTGGGCTTCAGGGGAGTGGCAGGCATTTTAATGCAAGACCTTTGGCTTCTCCTCTTCAAGTGTCTGTTGCAGCTGTAACTGACGGAACCGTTCTTCGATCTTTTTGATATACTTCTTAATCTCTTCCTCCTGATATCTGGCCATGGCCAAAAGTTCACCCAAGTCAATATTGACATCTAAGATCTTGGTCAAGATGGAAAGCACAGCGTAGGAGGCCTTTGGATATTCTATATGGGTGAGATAGTTCGGCATCTCCCCCAACAAGCAGACGCCTTCGATCCCTTTTTCCTTGGCAATTCCCAAAAGGAACCCATTCAAGCCGCTAATGCTTCCGCCAGTCATCAACTTTAGATCGAACCTTTTCAAATCTCCTATCAGTTCAACATTGGTCGCCACACAGTGGACTTTCGATTCCTGGCTGATCTGGATGGGAAGGGCAAATGCAGCGGTGGTGTATATCCTCTTTACCTTGAACTTCTCCCCTACTTCAATAACCTTATGAGCGAGTTCATATTCCATTCCGCTTGGCTGAGCCTCTCCGATAAATAGTATTATATCATGGCCGGAATGCCTATTCTTCCAGCAGTAAAACCTATTGCTGGGTGATATTGTCAACATGGGGGATTCCACTGTTCCGTCATCCTTGACGGACACGCCAGAGAAGCGAAAAGATTCGGCCAGGTTTATTTCGCCAAATACTTCGGCCCCCAATTTATCCCTCAGGTATTTCGCAACCCCAAAAGCGACATTACCCATCCCGGACCAGGCGGCAACCAGGTAGGGATCCTTAAGCTCAGGTTCATGATGAAGTTTAACCGTTATAATTTCCCTTTTTTGATCAGCCTTTTTTGCCTCCATTGATGATTCTCCATGTATCTTGGTGAAAAAATTAGGGGAATTTCCTTTTGCGGCAAGGCCTGGACCCCACATAGCTATTAGGGAGATATATCTTTGAACTTTTCTGAAGCTGGTTCCCCGCCAATTCCCCAGTGCGATTTTTGGATCTCATGCACGATTACTTCCACGGCATGGGACGGCACACCCAAATCCACAAAGACTTTGGTTATATTTTTGATCACGGTTTTGGCTTTTTCCTGTCCAAAGCCTTCCCAGACATTTACATGGATAATAGGCATTTTCCACCTCCCAGCCATAAATAGAATCTAGTGCGTCAATTCACATTCCAGCCCGCTCGAGCGTATTGTGTCGATAACTGAATCGATACGATCACGGGGAGACGTCTCGAGCCCCTCTAAGGGGTAAGGCCGGCCTAACATTGAATACTTTGATTCACCTAAACGATGGTACGGCAATACTTCTATTGTGTTTATGCTCCCTATTTCATTGACAAACTGGATCAAGGCCCTGATATCAGTCTCGCTGTCGTTGCAGTGAGGGACAAGGGGATACCGCACGATGATGTCAGAATGGAGCGCTGATAATCGTCGCAGGTTATTCAGCACGAGCCCATTGTCTGTCCCGGTCAGCAATCTGTGCTTGGAAGGGTCCATGTGCTTGAGGTCATAGAGAAAAAGATCGGTAACCCCTGCCAGATCTTTGAGCGTTTCCCATTTTGTATGTCCACACGTCTCAATGGCTGTGTGGATATTCTGCTCCCTGCATGCCCTCAAGAGTGCATAGGCAAAATCAGGCTGAAAAAGAGGCTCTCCTCCACCCAACGTCACACCGCCGCCTGATCTCCTGAAAAAAGGCATCTCTCTTTCCACTTCGGCCATAACTTCTTCAACGGTCATCTTGTATCCCACAAGCTTTCTGGCCTTATGGGGGCAGATCTCAACACAGAGACCGCAAACATTACATTTCTGTACCGCATAGCCCATCTGTCCAGAGGCATCACGTGTAATGGCTTCTGTGGGACAAACATCTATGCACTGCGCGCAGCCCTGACAACGCTGCGCGTCAAACATGATCTCAACCTCATGAGATTGTGATTCTGGATTCGAACACCAGATGCACCGCAACGGGCATCCTTTAAAGAAAACCAGAACACGAATCCCTGGTCCATCATGAAGGGAATAGCGCTGGATGTCAAATACGAGACCAGTTTCCTTGCCCGGCGTTATAGGCAATGTTCGGTCCTTCGAATGATATCATCCTGTACTTCCTTGTGAAGCTGGGTAAAGTAGGCACTGTATCCTGCCACGCGAACCAGCAGATCAGGATACCTATCAGGATATCTTTGCGCATCGTGCAAGGTGGTGGAGTCCACCACGTTAAACTGGATGTGCCACCCACCCAAATCGCAAAAACCGCGAATGAAACCTGCCATCTTCTTGAGTCCTTGCCGGGTGTTAACTGATGTGGGACTGAACCGCATATTCAGAAGGTCACCATTTCTCAATCGGGCCAGATCAAGTTTGGCCACTGATCTGACCACAGCGGTGGGCCCCTTCCTATCATTGCCCGGGCCGGCAGAGGTGCCATCGGCAAAGGCCTCCCCTGCCTTCCGTCCACTGGGCAATGCGCCCACGACCTTACCAAAGGGAATACCGGCTGTTACGGGAATAATACCCCCCTGCGCGGTATCCCCGAAGATGTTCTTGTACCTCATGCATTCCTCGTTAAAGAACTGCACGGCATCGTGGGCGACCCTATCTACCTCATCTTCATCATTTGCGAATTTCGGTAGATCAAAAAGAAGTGTGTTTCGGATCTCATCGTAGCCATCAAAATTCCTTTCCAGGGCCTCTAAGATCTCAGACATGCTGAATTTCTTGTCTTCAAACACGGCTTTCTTGATTGCAAACAGGGAATCTGCCGTATCGGCAACGCCAATCGCGTTGACCGCCGGTCCGAAGTTATAGATTGCTCCTCCGTGCTGAAGGTCTTTGCATTTCTGTACGCACCCATCGGTTATGGCGGAAAGGAGCGGTGTGGATATCAGCTCGGAGTAGGCATTTTCAGCAAGCGCGTTTACTATGAACATGTGCCGGATCATATAGGACAGTTGCGCTTTAAAGGCATTCATAAACTGATCAAAGGTGGTGAAGGTAGTCGGGTCACCCGTGGACAGAGCCACCTTCTTCCCAGTGAAGCGCCACCGTCCATCATTCAAGGCGAGTTCCACAGCCGCAGGAAGATTGATAAAGCCGCCGGTGAGATGAATTCCTTCTTTACCGGTCACTCGCGGTTCGACACACCCCATAATGGAAAAATTCCGTGAATCCTCCAGAGAAAGACCCTTGCTGGCCATGGAGTGGGCAATCAGGTCTTCGTTATAGAATTTGGGGTGCCCGGTACCCAGCCTTGCCAATTCGCAGGCCTTGATTAGGAAGGGTTCCGGGGTTTCCGGGTGAATACGGACAGAAATATCGGGTTGGACCAGCCGGAGGTCCATCATAGCCTCCAGGCACATGTGTGAAATCTCATTGGTCGCATCCCGGCCGCCTTTTGTCCGGCCGCCCAGATTCAGATTCTGCCACTGTGGGACGCCTGTATAGAATTTTGAGGTATCCGTGCTTGAAAAGAGCATAAATTCAGAAAGCTTGATGAACAGGCACTCTATCAGTTCCAGGGCCAACTGCCTCTTTTCCGGCCTGGTATCGCCCTCATAGAAGGGAGACATATACTGATCAAGGCGTCCCGGCGAAAGGGAATGACCACTCTCTTCAAGACGAACGGCAAGATGGGTGAACCAGAAAGACTGAAGCGCTTCCCAGAAATCCCGAGGCGGATTAGAGGGGACCCATGCGCAGACCTCAGCTATTTTTTCCAGTTCTCTCCTCCTTTGCTTACCCCTTTCCTTTTTTGCCATCTGGCTTGCCAATTCGGCATGGCGTCTGGCGAAGAGGGTGAATCCTTCAAGCGTAGTCAGGACTGAGTTCAGGAATAACGATTTCGGCACCTCCTCCGGATTTGTTGGATCCAGAAGACCCATGGCCGAATGTACCTCTGAGATTATGCCCTTAACCCCCAGAGTTAAGATCTTCGCGTAGTTGGGAACGACAGTGCCAATACCCTTGTGTATGAGGGAAAAATTATCAATGAGGGCGCTCGACCTCGTTGGAAAAGCATCAGGATCTTGAAAGATAAGATTCTTGGTGTCTGAAGGACAGTAGCTGTAGACTCGATCATAGATCGTCTTCCCCCTCCAGAAGGGGAGAATCTTCTCCCTGAGTTCCTGTATGTCCTCCCCGCTGATGAGAAGAGGATCCCATTCTCTGGTGCTGACCGTATCAAGCTCCTGATCCAGCCACCCGGCCTGAACCTCGGGAAATAACAGGGCAGCCCGAGGCCTCAGCGTAGCACTTCCCACTATCAGTTCATCTTCCCGGATGGCTATGGGAAGCCCGGCAAAGATTCTATACATGGCTTTGCCCCGGACCGTTACGATAGGTTCGCCAACTGCCTCTCGATGGGCCTGGGTAATCAGTCGTGCCCGGTTTATGTCCACTGACGGAACGGAATCCAAAAGACGTCTCCTCAATCGTTCAATCCGGGCTTTCATCTCATTTTCCCTCCATATTTAACGGGACTCGGGCGCAGCGCGGTGGGTGAAAAAATCCCTGTACCGTCCACTATTTTTTGGCTTTCACAGAATTCCCAAGTGCATTGGTTTTTTAGAGTCAGTTTTCATGGCGATTATCAATAGATAGGGGTCTCGCCGGAATTCTCTCGAGAGAAGGTGATTTATCAAGGATAGAGATTTGGCCCCCATTCACTGATCGCGCTCTTTTCAGATAAACATAGTGTTCAGTAGAGATAGATGATTTTTGGATCTCTGGAACCATCTACATTAAGTGTTACGCTTTTACGCTGGTTTCTATAAATTACTTCGCATCTATGGCTACCTGTGGGCAGGTTTATAATAATACGACCATACTTGTCTGTATACCCTTGTAATGTTCCATCACAGTACACAGGTGAATATGCTATGTAAAATCCACTATCTCTGTCTATTATTTGGAAATTGTCAGCATATGCAACGCCCACGAACAAGAATAATAGAAAAGAAATAAATATCATCCTCCTCATTTCTCTCCTCCTTAATCCTCACGCACCCTAATAGTCTTTAGGGGTGATAAAGATTGTTTGGTATTTCCTTGTATGTCCTGTAGCACTCTCAAGATATGATGCCGGATCTTGTTTTTTATATCTTGTATACTCATCTTTTGGAATGATCTCAATTGATCCACGAGTATGAGTATAGTCCATTCTTTCAATCTCTTCTTCAAATGTTTTCCCCTCCTCAATCTTTGCTATGATATTGAACCTTCCATTTTTATTAACTTCGATTTCAAAGTCACTTGGGAATACAGCTAATGTACCAGTTCCATAATCAATATTTTCTTCATCTCTAATCTTGAATGAACCTGTTACTTTCCATTCTTTTTTTGGAGGAGCCTTATAAACTTCAATTTCCTCTGGAGTCTTATTGGCTGCAATGACTGATAATGCAAATCCTACGAACACAAATACTAATGCTGGATAATTAGTTCTCATCCTACCAACAATAGGGATTTTAATTTGTGTCGCTTTTTGTGTTTTCGCATCCATGTATATCTTTTGTGTGAGTAATGCAATAAAACCAAGAATTATTGCCAGTGCAGATATACCGTAGATAATCAGAATACTTTCCATATTTACACCCCCCAGCTTTTAATTGGGGTCAAGCCCCTAATGATCTAAGTGGATACTTTACATCCTAGAGAGCCAAATGATTGAGTTCAGCCGCCGCTCCAAAGCGGTCGGCTAGTTGCTGTGCAGTTACCTAGGAAAGGCTTGCTACAGCTAAGAATGAAGACCTGACGCGGTTCAATCTACCCTCTTTTAATCTTGAAATATAGTTTATTGAAAAATATTACGCTCAAATTAGCAGAAATGATTAGTGCAAAACATGCTACTACAATTATTCCAAGCCAAAAGCATCCGGTTAATGCTAATTTATAACCTAATAACCTGCCAAAGATTATTCCAATAAAAAAAAGGCTCAGTTCAATCAAGAATATGACAAAGATGAGTAATTTGAAATATTCCCAAGTTGGATTAGGTTTCTTTTCCAATTTATCTTGATTTCTCAGTTGCTCACCTTAGGCTATACTGCCTATATGCAGCTTTATGCTACTGCAAAATCAATTTCATGTTACAATCATCCAATACATAAAATATGGTGGCCAATAATAAGGGTAATATTGGAATTGAGAAATACTGAAAATAGTCTCGTTATATGAAACTCCTTGATCAACTCCGTTGGGTGCTTTGAGAACGCATTATTCGATCCGGGCTGAACAGGCATATGTGAACCGGATGAGACATTATACCTTACTCACCAGAAAATGCCACCCAAAAGGTATGGGAGGTTCCAGGGCTAACGGATTTCATAGGTTGGCCTTTGAAGGTGTGTTCCTTTGCATCGCGGGCAGCGACTGGGACGGGTAAAGCGCTCTCGGTCTTCAAAGACGTACCCGCAGCTCAGACACTGGGAAGGCAGGATGACAAGCTGTTTCCCTTGGGCCAGTACCGACCGTGCAACATGGGGGAGATGTTCATAGACCAGCTTTTCTCTAATCCCCAGATACTGGGAGATCTCAATGGCGTTCATTGGCCCTTCGCTTAAACAGTCCATGATTTGCTGACGGATCGTTTTCACTTGACCTTTGTGTTTCTATAACATCATTCGAGGACTTGCTCAATCAGTGAGAGGGGGAGATCTTTATGAAAGTAGATAAAGACCATTTCATCTCAAGGTATTCAGAGATTTAAGCACGCATTTCCGCAAAAGGCATATCTACCCGGTCTTTGGGGGAATCCATTATATAGCTTTGCGCTCATGAGTATTTGTGCTATAAGGGCCAGGTGCCACGTGAGGATCGAAAAGACGTTCCGCGTGCACTGTGATCCTATTACTATCAGAGGGGTAGAGCGCAAAAGGATTTTATCCATTGTTTTATAACATTCTCTTACAGCAGACGGTGAGATATTTTTTTGAGTTGATGACATTGGTAACAAAGGAGGAATAACATGGAGAAGATGAAATCTGGTCCACAGACATTACTTTATCCTATGCCTGCGGTTTTGGTAGGTGCCAAGGTGAAGGACAGGCCAAATTTTATGACTGCCGCCTGGTGTGGGATTGCAGCACACGAACCACCGGCTATTTCTGTTGCCCTGCGCAAAGAACGGTATACCCTGAAAGGCATCAAGGAAAACGGAACCTTTTCTATTAACGTGTGCTCCTCGGATATGGTTAAAAAGACCGATTTTTGTGGTATCTATTCCGGTAGAGATAAAGACAAATCCAAGATCTTTAACGCCTTCTACGGAGGACTCAAAACAGCCCCTCTAATTCAGGAATGCCCTGTAAATCTGGAGTGTAAGACTATCCATTATCTGGATCTGGGCAGCCATACCCTGGTTGTGGGTGAAATCGTTGAAACTTACATAGCTGAGGCTTGCCTGGCAGATGGAAAGGCAGACCCAGACAAGATTGATCCCCTTATCTACATCCCTGGTAGCATGAAATACCATCGGCTTGGAGAGGTCGTTGCCCCGGCCTTTAAGATCGGAAAGGAGTAGGAATTAGAGGCGCTTCTCTTCTTCGGATCCCTCCGACTCGGCCGAGCTCGTCGCGGGCCACCAGTCACTCATAGGAGACCTCAAGGCTGCGTCTACCTCTAAGTGCCACGGGCGTAAGCCCGTGGGTGTCTATTCTGGTAATTAGGAGCTAAATCCATATTTGCTTCGCATTATGTGAGATATTTCGTTGGTCATGTTGAAGGCAAGATCTGACAGCTCAGGGGTCATCATTACGGTGTCACAGGAGGGCATTAACCATGAAGACGATGCCAGTAATTCCTCCTCAATACCCTTGCTGGCGAGAAGGCTGATGCCCTGGTCAAGCCTTTCCACCAGGGATTGAACATTTTCCTTTGCTATTAACTCATTGGTGACGGGTACGATACCCCAAGCCAGCATTCCTCCACGCTGCAGAAAGGCCTTAACGTGCTCATCGTAGAGGGCTATCTTGTCTGAGTATTGATAGGCGTCAAAATTGATGACATCAATATCGGAGTCCGTAAGCAAGGTCCAGTCAATATTAGCACAGCAATGTACCCACGTAAGGCAATTCAATCCCCTAAACCCCCCATTTATGGTGTTTATTATTTCTTCTCTTGTTCCGGTTCCCCCTGCAGAAGTAAAGCTCACCAGGGTTGTTTCGGGCAGACCTGCTATTACTTCGACACCTGGAAGTTCTTCCTTTATTTTTTTCTCGAGCCACCTTGCCTTCATACTTATTGCCTTGGTCAGCATATCCCGTAAGGTCTCATTATGGAATGAGGAGTTGCCATCGAGCTGTTTTACCGCATCGGCTAAGAGCACTGGTCCCGCAGTTTGAAAAGCAACCCACTTCAGCTGAGGTGGTCGGTTTTCCTTAAGTTTTTCAAGAAGTGCATAAAAACCAGGTGCTGTCTCAGGGCTGGTAGCGAAATAGTCCAGATCCTGTGCTTCATATCTATCGTAGAATTCAAAGAGTTCTTGTTCTCTTTCGGGTGACGGATCTAAAAAAACCTGCCGCTTTTCCCGATCAAACACTAGGCAAGGAATTCCTTCGAGCATATGTCTGATGGTGCGGCTTAACACCGGCAGGCAAGGGGCTTCTGGAAAATTGTCTAAGATCACCTGAATTGCCCTTTGCGTGTCCCGGTAAGGGACAAAGGCCATCATGGTGGCTGCAAGATTTGGTTTATCACCTATCTTATCCATCTTTTATTTCCTCCTTTTCCTATTCCTTGATGCACATGCCTCACACCTCTATGCTCTCTTTGGCAAAAAGGGCGCTCCATCAATATCGACAGGTTCCTCAAGGAATCACAAACCCCCTTTTATGATTATTAGTTGCAATTGATCAGATGTATCCTCGGCCCTGTCAGAGACCGTAACTATACTTTCAAGACACTGTTTGAGGTGGATCTTATGAGCATAATCCAATTCGGTGCTAAAGATATCCCGGGTTATATCCCATTCTTCTTTATCCACAGCCGATTCCATAATGCCTACCTGCTTAGCCTTTTCTGGGATAGTTTTGATATTCTCATTCTTGAAAAACGAACTCACCGCCTCTTTCAAAGGGGTGCAGGAAGAGATAGACTTTTCCATTATGCTGCGGAAATTGGGCTTCATCGCTTCAGGAATGTGGGGCCGCTGATCAAGAAAGAGATCGCAACAGGCCTCGGCCGCATTGGCTACACTGTCCAGATGCTGTACTAGGTGGAAAATATCCGACCTGATTGAAGGAAGATATGCCCCTGAGTAAAGTTTGCTCATTATTTCGCGCAGCACAACATCTGTCTCCGTCTCAGACTTGTCCACCTTTATTGCCAGTAATTTTGCCTCTTCTATGTTGTCATTCAGATATTCTTCGACCGTCTTCAGCGCTATCTTGAGACACTCGTCCACCTTTTCAAGGTGCTTCAGGATTAGATTATTTATAGCCCTCTCTTTTTTGAATAGCATATATTTACCTCTATCATACGAAGGTTACTATTTTTTCTCCCAGATTATAACATAAGGTCGCTAAGCTCAAACCAGTTTGTGGATCTATATCAATAGACTCAAGTGCTCATAGAAAAATAGGTAATCCTACATAAATATTCTTAGCAGAATATAGGAGATGATACCAGCTGAAACTGGGGTGGATACCCACCCAATTACGATTTCTATCAGAATTCTTTTGCTTAAGGTTGTGACACCTTTCACCAGCCCAATGCCAGCAACCCCTCCCACGATAGCCTGGGATGATGAAACAGGTACTCCCACCTGGGTGAATATCTCAACGGTGATCGCTCCAGAGAGTACCGCAATTAACGCAGCATACTCATCAAGAGGAGTAATCTCTCTCCCTACCGTTATCATAACCTTTCTGCTGTAAGTCAAAGCCCCGCTCGCAATGCTGAGACTTCCGATGATTAACCCTTCAAAAGGAGTGAGCAATCCCGAGCCAACGTAGACGCCTGTTACATTGGCAACGTTATTAGATCCCAGTGCGTAGGCACCAAGACATCCTGCGAAGATTAGGCTCCAAAAAATAATAAAAGAACGCCTCTGTGGGCTGATAACAAACCTCGCAATGAAGAATCCAATAAGATGATACAGGATGAAGCTTATCAAAATACCACCTACAGGCGTTAATACCCAGCATGCGACTATCTTGTAGAGCTTGGAGAAGTCAGGTATTCCTGAAACCATGCTGGTTCCTAAAATTGCGCCAATAATGGCTTGAGATGTAGAGCTGGGCAGAGCAAGATAGGTTAAGATGAACATGGTAATGCCTGCTGAAAGAGCAGCCCAGAAGGCACCTTCGGGAGTCAACTTAGAAAGTTCTCCTACTGTGGAAAAGCATTTCTCTCCCTCTACCAAGGCGCCTAGTACTACAAATAGAGACGTAAGCAGGATTGCAGTTCGATAGGCAACGATTTTTGCGGCAACAGCAGTACCAAATACATTGGCAGAATCATTACTCCCCAGCGTCCAGCCCAGAAAAATTCCTGAGATCACCTTCCACATCTTATGAGACTCCGGCAGAATGTCTTGCCTTTTATGGCGGAGATGAGTTTGCCCCTCCTTGCCCCTTGGGATGCCCAGTCATTCATCCCAAGTAGCTTCACTAAAAAGGCTATAAAACATGTATTCTGTGTCACGGCATGCTAGAGTTCAGGGATAAAAAATTTTCCTTTATTCCGAACGCTCCGCTTTTCACCACTCAAAAAACCCGAGGGTATCCTCTTTAGAGCTCATCACCTTAACGTGCTAAGATGTTAAAGAAATGATTTGATAAATCCCTGGATATTTCTTTGACCCTCGAATATTCCAAAATGTCCCTCACACAAGATATCCACTTTGAGGGAAAGGAGGAATTTCAAAGATCTGACATAGTCTCTCTGATTGGACAGAAGAGAAGGATCAAGTGGGCCATGGACATCCTGGCCGAATAGTATTCGTTTACCCTCAGATTCTACCAGATACACTACCGAACCGGGGGAATGGCCTGGGGTATGAAAGGATTTGATTGGTCTGTTGCCAATCAGGAATGATCCCTCAGCGGAGGTGATCTTGTGGTCCACCTTTAATGGCGCTAACACCTCACCATACCACCTTGCCGCTGTAACATCCCTGTCGCCTTTTTCCAGATAGATCGCCTCCAGCTCGTGTGCTACAGTCTTACAGCCAAGTTCTTCTCTCAGCTTGCGTGCTCCCCCTGTATGATCATAGTGGCAGTGTGTGAGGAAGAGGTATTCGATCTGTGAGGCATTAACGCCGCACTTTTCGATGTGAGAAATAAGTCTTTCATAACCTCTGCCGGTGCCAGCATCGATCAGGGCCGCGTGCCCGCCAAAACATAACAAGTAGATGGCGGCATCATCAGGATCTGTGAGGCTACCTCCTCCGACCTGCCAGACCTCCTTTGTAACCTTCATATACCCAATCTCCCTTTGTATTAATGTTTTATTCGCGAATAAAAAACATTAGCGACGATGGGGATTTAACAATACTCTTATATCATGAATAGTGTATTTTGGCGAACGACCATATGGAATTTTGGCCTAGGTGCTCTAATTCACAACTGGGGTGACGTATTTTAGGTAGTATTGAATGTTGTTGCATAGCGGATAGCGCCCCAAGCCCATAGACTCTTGCTGGTTACGCTTTGCTCTGTACGCTTTGCGCTGTGCCCGAGCGCATACCGTATGTGATCATATCTATGAAAAGACCTAGGAGGGTAGGGCAAGGAAGGTAGAGGTTATCTCCTATCGGAAACAGACTTCCCCCAGGATCAGATAGATCTGATCTCCTGTCTCATGAACACCGCATAGGAGACACCAAAGCAGATAAAGGTAATGGCGATGAGGGTGATAATGTGGGGAATTACCACATAGATGCTCTCAGAGAGGGCCAATGGCCGCTTGAACCTTTCTGAGGAGAGCCTCTCAAGGGGCCCCATAAGCACCAGTGGCCCCGTTGTTTTCCTCATGGGACTGATTATTACGGCGGTGGAGTCATTGTAGTGTTGCATGGGGGAGATGAGCGAGACGATGCGCTGGATCCTTATGTGCTTCATAAAGAGCTCAGGATCTTCCTTGGATGGCACCATGGCATCTGCCACCACACTGGCCCCCATGGAGACAAAGAATGAGAAAAAGATCCAGATGGCCAGGGTCGCCAGAGCCGAGGTGGCGATACCCCGAAACAGAATGGACAACAGGATACTGATCCCCAACCAGAAGGAGATGTAGAAGATGCTGATCACCAGATAGACAATGATCCTCCACAGCTCTTCAAGGCCAGGCACCACCCCAATCAATCTGAGCCCCAGGCCTGAGACCACCAGCAGGATACAGAGCAGCATAAGAGAGATGGTCACCACCCCTGCGAGGAATTTCCCATTGATGATGGCATCCCTGTAGATAGGCTGGGAGGCGAGCTTGCTCAGTGTCCCGCTGCTCCGCTCCCTGTTGATGGAGTCAAATCCGAGGATGAGCCCAATGAGCGGCCCAAAAAAGGCCACAAACTGCACCAGGGAGAAAAGCGGGCCCGTGGAGGTAAAGAGCATCAAGAAGACAAACTTTGGCTTGGCCACACTGCCGAGTTCCTCCCTCAGGCCAATGCCCACCATGTAGGTGGTGATCAAGGAGACCATGGCGATCAGGGCAAAGAGGATAATGAACCGATAGCTGCTGAAGTGATCTGCGAGCTCTTTTCTTACGATGGTACCGATACCGCTCATAGGGGGCCCTCCTGAAAGTATTTCATGTACACCTCATCGAGGGAGATTTCCTTATCATCTATCCCGAGCCTCTCTTTTGCCAGGGTTTCAATGGGTCCCACGGCGATCATCCTGCCGTTAATCATGATCCCTATCCTGTGTGAGAGCTTTTGCACCTGTTTGAGATCATGGGAGGACAGCAGTATGGTCATGTCCTTGTCCCTGCTCAGGGATTGAATGTAGTCAATGATCCGGATGGTGCCCTCAGGGTCAAGCCCCAGGGTAGGCTCATCCAAGAATGCAATGCGGGGCTCCTTGATGAGGATCTCCGCAATTCCCAGCCGCTGCCGCATGCCCCTGGAGTAGGCACCGAGCTTTTTCTCTGCCTCCTCCTTGAGCCCCACACCCTCCAAGGCCTCCTCTATCTTCAGTGCGCTCGCAGAGTCAGCGATATTGTTGAGTCTCGCGATAAAGCGCAGGTTTTCTCTCGCATTCATATCATCATAGAAGCCTATGCTCTCTGGGATGTAGCCCACAATCCGCTTGACCTTTATTGCCTCCCGTGTGGGGTTATAGCCTGACACCCGTGCCCAGCCACTGGTAGGCTCAGTGAGCCCGAGGAGCATCAGCAGGGTGGTGGTCTTGCCTGAGCCATTGGGCCCAAGGAAACCGAATATCTCACCTTCCTCCACCGTGAAGCTGAGCTCATCAACTGCGCTCTGGCTGCCATAGGTTTTGCTCAGGTGATGGGTTTCAATGATGTGGCCCATACTACCTCCTTCCCAGGGAGACAAACAGGCCAAAGAGGCCCACAATCACCAGCACGATTATCCCTATGCCTATCCAGCCCCAGGCAGCCGAGGTCTTCACGGTCACCCTGAGCTCAAGGTCATCTGAGCTCTTCTCCCCATTGATGTTCAAGCCCACCGCGTAGTCCCCGACAAGTGCCTCCTGGGCTGGAAGTATGCTCACCTCAACCTGCGTGAGGCTGCCTGGCTCAAGGAGCTCGATCCTCTCCGGGGTGAACTCCACCTTCCAGTTCTCCGGCTTCACCGAGAGAAACTCGATAGTGTGGATTGTCGCTGAGCCGGTGTTCTTGATATATACAGAGATATTGCCAGGCTTCCCCTTCTGCGTTTCAAGGGACAGAAGCCCGGTGGCAGTGCCTGCCTTGAGGGAATAGGTGCCGGTGATGGCTACCTTCAGCTCCGCCTCTGCACGTGACTCCCCTGCGGTGATGGTCACGGGGATGAGGTAGTCTCCTGCCTTGGAGAGGCGATCAGGGGTCACCTGCACATTGAGGCTCTTGCTCTCGTCATCCTTGAGCCTGAGGGAGGAGATATACTTATCCTCATAGGGGGGTTTGAAGTTGATCTGCCAGTCCTTTGGTGCCTTGGCGGTGAGGTTAAAGGTGTCTTCCTTGTCGGTCTTGTTCCTGAGATCAAGGGAGAACTCAAACTTTGCATCGCTTGGCCCCCTGAGCACAGGATAGGAGGTGGTGAGCTCTATCTGTCCCTTCTCTTTTTGCTCCTCCTTGAGGGTAATCTTCAGGTGATGGGATGCCCGCAGGTGGCCATCCTCTGTTCTTGCATCTACCTTAAAGGCATAGACCCCTGGTTTGGTATCCTTTTGGGGCTCGGCAAGAAAGCTCACCGTTCTCTCATCTCCCCCAGGCACGTGCACAGAGGTGATAGAGAAGCTGTAGGTCTTGATCCTGCTCTTCCATCCAGGGGGGGTTGAGGAGATGGTGAAGTAGAGATTCTCATCGCGTTTTCCCTTGTTTTTGACAATGAGATCCACAGAGGCATCATCTCCCTTGCTGATGAGTATCTCTGGGTATTGAAAGGCCATGGAGATTCCCCTCTCTGGTCTTTCCTCCTCCTTTTCCTTGGCCTC
>Ga0209427_10000369_pt1 | contig 47185 bp, 44 predicted proteins | sample DeeMarSWOR136_30_FD_187465 | JGI IMG/M metagenome (GOLD analysis project Ga0209427, IMG submission 187465) | Marine sediment microbial communities from White Oak River estuary, North Carolina - WOR-1-36_30 (SPAdes) (version 2) | ecosystem: Environmental > Aquatic > Marine > Intertidal zone >...
AAGATACTGAAAGAGACCCTGAAAGAGGGTGGGGAGTTTGCCGATCTTTTCTTTGAACAGACCCGTTCCGTCGTCATCATCTGTGAAGAGGATCGAATCGAGAGAGTCATTTCAGGATTGGATATGGGGGTAGGACTTCGAATCCTCCATGGGGGAAAGACCATTTACGGCTTTACCAACGAGATCTCAGAAGAATCCCTTCGCCATTTAGCCCAAAGATTAAGGGAAGCAACCAAGGGGGATGAGGGGTCGAAGATGATTCATTGGACGCAACGGCATCCTTCCTCCCTTCCCCCTTCTTCCTTTCCGAATTCTCTTTCTGGGATTGAGAAACATCCAAAGGGGATTTCCATCGGGGAAAAAGTCTCTGTTGTGAAGCGTGGAAATGAGGTGGGTCGAAAATTTGACCCCCATGTCCGGCAGGTGAAGGTCCTCTATCGAGATGGTAGCCAGCTCCTTTCCATCGCCAATTCAGAAGGGACCGTCGTGGAAGGAGAGAGGGTAGGGACAGTTTATTCTGTCCAGGTAATTTCAGCCGAAGGGGATATGATCCAGACAGGATACGAGCCCGTGGGGGGGAGGCTAGGATTTGAGCTCTTCGATTTTCACCCTCCGGAAGAAGTCGCCGAGATAGCAACGCGGCGATCTCTTCTGATGCTGTCTGCGAGAAAAGCACCGATGGGGAGAATGGCAGTTGTCCTGTCGAGTGAAGCTGGAGGAACGATGATTCACGAAGCCATCGGGCACGGGTTGGAAGCCGATCTCGCTCAACAAGGGCTCTCCGTCTATTCCGAGAAAATTGGAGAGAGGGTAGCGTCGCCTCTCATCACAGTGGTCGACGATCCTACGCTTCCTCAAAAGAGAGGTTCTTATGCCTTCGATGATGAGGGCGTTTCTTCTCGAAGAACGGTCTTGGTGGAAGATGGAGTTCTCAAAAGCTATCTGTATGACCGCCTCTCGGCATTTAAGGATGGAGTGGAATCGACTGGGAATGGGAGAAGGGAGTCGTATCACCACAAACCCATCCCCAGGATGAGTAACACCATGATCCTTCCGGGCAAGAGGAAACCAGAGGAGATCATTCGTTCTGTGGAAAAGGGTTTATTGGTCAAGAAGATGGGAGGGGGACAGGTCAATACCGTGAATGGAGATTTTGTTTTTGAAGTCAATGAAGGATATTTGATTGAAAAAGGGAGTGTGGGAGAACCGGTTCGAGGAGCGATCCTGATTGGCAACGGGCCTCGAGTCCTCAATGAGATTGATATGGTTGGAGAGGACCTGGGATTTGGAATCGGTACCTGTGGGAAGGACGGTCAGGGTGTGCCCGTTGGTGATGCCCAACCTACATTAAGAATCCCGGAGTTGGTCGTGGGAGGACAAGAGGAGAAACCCTGATAGGGGGATGGCGAAATTAGGGAAATTAAGGAAATCAGGAAACCAGGGCATCCGGATATCAGGAGACCAGGAGTTGAGGGGATGGGGAGATTAAGGAAATCGGGAAATCAGGGGATCAGGATATCAGGAAATCAAAAGATCAGGAAATGGGGAGATAGAAATAAGATGCGGGAGATAGAGGATAGACCGCGCACTTAAATAATTAATCAATAACTTATGGGAAATATACTGTTTTATTAGAACCGTCCCTAAAAACCAAATAAATAAGGCGTTTCTATTTCTTACCCTATGCGCTCTGCTCTATGCGTTCTCTTGAAGGGGTTCTGGAAGTTTTTCTAACTTGACTTTCGAGATTCGCTGTCCCACCATTTCAACGATATTGATTCGTTTTCCCTCGGATACGACGACGTCTCCAACCTTCGGGATCTTTTGAAGCGTCGTCATCAAAAACCCCCCAAGGGTTTCATATTCCGGGGATTCCGGGAGTGCGATCTGGTAGTCTTCCTTTAAATCTCTCAGACTGATCGAAGCATCAATCAGCAGGGTTCCATCGGAGAGGTGAATGACGGGGCTCTCTACATCGTGTTCGTCTCTGATCTCTCCGACAATTTCCTCCAGCAGATCCTCGATGGTGACAAGGCCCGAGATGCCACCATATTCATCCACTATGAGGGCCATGTGAATCCTTCTTTTCTGCATCTCCCTTAAGAGAAGGCTCACTTTCATCGTCTCAGGGATGAAAAAGGGAGGTTTGATGATCTTACGGGTATCCACCTGGCCTGTTTTTGCCAGGAGGGTGAGGAAGTCCTTTGCATAGAGGATTCCTCTGATGTCATTCAATTCCTTCCCAAACACGGGATAACGGGAGAATTGTTCCTCTTCAATGAGGGAGAAAATCTCTTTGGGAGGTTTATCAATTTGTATCGTCACCATCTGGGTGTCGGGAACCATGACCTCTTTTGCCGACATGTCTGTGAATTCAAAAACGCTTTGAAGAATTTTTTCTTCCGCCGGTTCAAAAACCCCATGCCTTCCGGCCTCCTTGATGAGCATCTTCACCTCTTCCTCAGTGATGTAGGCCCTTTCAGTGAATGTCTTTCTGCCAAAGGGTCTAAGCATCAGCGAGGTACTGAAGGTGAGTATTTTCACGAAGACGGAGGTGATCTTCGAAAGCGAATCAATCGTTCTTGCCGTCCAGAGCCCTATCGTTTCAGGATGCATTAATGCGATGGACTTCGGGATAAGCTCTCCAAAGATCACCGAAAAATAGGTGATGATCACAACGACAATCCCGATCGCGATTGGCTCCGCAGCTATTGAAATGGCCTTGATGGGGACTATTTGGAGAGCGGGTTTGATGACCGTCACGGCCGCTGCCCCTCCAACCGCAGAGGCCAAAACGCTCACGCCTGTGATTCCAATCTGAATGGTGGCCAGAAACCGGTCCGGTTCCTCTCTCAGTTTGAGAAGGATGTTTGCATTCTTCTTCCCGCTTTCGGCCATCTGTTGGATGCGGCTCTTCCTGGAGGTCACCACCGCGATCTCTGTCCCGGCCAGGTAACCATTCGATAAGATGAGAATGGCAATGAAAAATATTTCAAAAAAAAGTTCTTGCATCTCTGGCTCCTGTTTCTGAATATTTTCCGTCTCCTGTCTGTTCTTAAATGGAACCGGACAGGAGAAAAGGAGTAAGTGACCTTACAGAATGGGGAGTAACAAATTCTACATTTTGATTTTTTTAAGCCTCTCAATGGCCTCTTTCAATCTCTCGTCATCTACGGTGAGGGCCATCCGCATAAAACCCTCCCCATCTTCTCCAAAACCATTCCCTGGAGTGGCAACGATCCCTCCCTGTTCCATCAAGAGTGTCGCAAATTGGGCTGAAGTATATGGGGTTGGGACTTGAAACCAGAGGTAGAAAGTGGCTTTGGGAAGGTCGACCTCTAAACCGATGTCCCGTAGCCCATTTACGAGGATATCTCTCCGCCTCTCGTAGATCTGGATGATTTCGGGAAAGGGTGTGTCGAAGTGGTTCAGGGCTTCCATCCCGGCTTCCTGAATGGCCTGGAAGAGACCGGAATCAATATTTGTCTTTACCCTTCCCAATCCCGAAATAATTTCGGCGTTTCCTACAGCAAACCCAATCCTCCAACCGGTCATATTGAAGGTTTTGGAGAGGCTATGAAATTCGACCCCCACCTCTTTTGCCCCATTCACTTCCATAAAACTGGGAGGTTGGTATCCATCGAAAGCTATTTCGGAATAGGCCGCGTCATGGCAGACAATCGTTTCGTATCGATGAGCAAAGGCAACGACCTCCTCAAAGAAAGTCTTCTCGGCAATGGCCGAGGTCGGATTATTGGGATAATTGATAAAAAGGAGCTTTGCCTTTTCAGCTGCGTCTGGGGGGATTTTTGAAAGGTCCGGCAGAAACCCCTTCTCCTTCCGGAGAGGCAAAAAGTAAGGGGTTCCTCCTGCAAAAAGTGTCGAAACTCGGTAAACAGGATATCCTGGGCTTGGAACTAGGACATAATCCCCTGGATTTACAAAGGCGAGTGGAATATGGGCAATACCTTCTTTTGACCCAATGAGTGAAAGCACTTCTGAAGCAGGATCGAGCTTGACACCAAATCTTCTACCGTACCACTGGGCGACCGCTGTTCGAAATTCGATCATCCCTTCATAGGAAGGATACCGGTGGTTCCTGGGATTTTCGGCTGCTACCTTGAGCCGTTCGATGATCAACTTGGGAGTAGGAAGGTCGGGATCTCCGATCCCGAGGTCGATGAGATCCACCCCTTTCCGCCTCAATTCCTGTTTCTTTCTATCAATCTCAGCAAAGAGGTAGGGTGGAATCTGGTCAATTCGATTCGCTTTTCGAATCCGCATGAGTGTCTCCTTCCCAAAAAGAAATCATCTTCAAATCATAACATTCCCACTCGCTTGCCTGGGAAAGGCACAGAAAGGGTTTCTTCCATACTAAGTCTGAATCGAAGCCTTAACCATTACCCGAATATCCCTCCAACGATTTACTATCTTATGTGCTTTCGTATCGAAATTCAAGACAAAAGAAGGGCTGGAAGAAGTGCCTCCGTTCTTTCTAATGACCCATTCGGCAGCGTCAAGACGCCCCTTTTAAGGCGAGGAAAAGAATCGCCGCTTAGGGTCAACCCTGAGCAAGTCGAGGCCTTCAGGCTGTGGAGTCGAAGGGGAGTCGAAGGGTTGACATCATCATCCTTTCGGACCATAATAACTTAACTATTTTATAGATGGGTTTTTTGATGAGCCTCAGAGCCTTACTACAGAAGTGTTTCCTCCTGATCGTTGCGGTTAGCCTCTTGTGGGGATGTGGCGGGAAGAAAAAGGTAACGACCATTGAGGGAGATCCGGCGACCCTTTATCAAGAGGGGCTTGTTCGCTTCAATAAAAGGGATTATTCCGAAGCCCTGAAGCGATTTCAGGAATTGAAATCCAATTTTCCAGATAGCCCTCCTTATACCGTCTGGGCAGAGTTGAAGGTCGGTGATTGTCATCTCTTATTAGAGCAGTATGTGGAGGCGATTGCAGCTTATGAGGAGTTCAAGAAGATTCATCCCACCCATGGGGAGATACCCTATGTTCAGTACCAGATTGGGAGTTCCTATTTCGACCAGATGCTTTCCCTGGATCGGGATCAGACGTTTACAAAGAAAGCCCTCTCAGCCTTCGAATATCTAATCGCGAATTATCCACCGAGCCTCTTCACTGAAAAAGCAAAGGAGAAGGTGGAAACCTTGATAAAGCGATTGGCCGCCCATGAGTTTTATGTTGGAAAATTCTATTATAGACAAAAAAATTATTGGGCGGCTTCGTTCCGTTTCCAAGAATTACTCGCAAAATTTCCGAAAATGCCCAAGGAGGACGAAACGCTCTTTCTATTGGGGAAGAGTTGTCTTGAAACAGATCAAGTCATGAAAGCGAGAGAGGTTTTCAGTAGGATCGCCCATGAGTACCCCGAGAGCTCCTATTCAGAGAGGGCCAAGAGACTTCTTGATAAGAGCCTTAAGGAGAAGAAGGTCGAAAAGAAGAAGACCACTGAGTTGGAACCGGAGGTCCTTCCCTTTACCAAATATGAAGAGGAGGGAAGGGAATCCGTCCCTTTAAGTTCCCCGCTGGCCCTTCCGGTCAGGAAGGTCAACCCTCACCCCAGAGTGGTTATGGAATTGGAATTCACTCCTGAACAGGAGAAACGAATCATCATCCCACCCAAAGCTTCCACCCCGCCGGGGGAAAAAGAGAAACAGAAGAAGGGAGCCTTTCAAAAATCAGGGGAAGGGAAGGGGGTAGATACACGCCAGCCCATTGATATTGTCTCGGATCAGGTGGAGACCTACAACAAAGAGAATCGGGTCATCTTTAGAGGGAATGTCGTCGCCCGACAGAGGGACATCGTGATCTATGCCGATTCCCTAGAAGCAGTGATGGTGAAAGAGGGAAAGGGAATCGAGAAGGTCATTGCCAGTGGAAACGTCAAAGTTCAACAGGGACTTCGGGTCGCCAGTTGCGAGAAAGCGGAGTTTGACAATCCGGAACAGAAGGTGATTCTGACGGGAGACCCAAAGATTTGGGAAGGGGAAAACATGGTTTCAGGAGAGGAGATCGTATTTGATATCGCTCAGAATCGCGTTGAGGTGAAGGGTGGAGAGAGTCAGCGGGGCAAGGCGAAGGTTCATCCTGATAAAGGATTTGAAAAGCTAAAATGAGAAGAAAAGTCTCTGCCTTTCTGCTCCCTCTGATCATCCTGTTAGCTTGCCAGATATCCGAAGAAGATAGCATCCATCAGACCTTGAATCGGAGGGAAGAGGCTTTTCAAAAAAGGGACCTCTCTCTTTACCTCTCCTGCATTTCAAAGGCCTATTACGACAAAGATGAGGACTTCGGACAACTTCAAAAAAGAATAGAGGGATATTTTAAAACCTTCGACCAGATTAAATATAGCAGCTGGGATCGTTCCATTCATAGGGAAGGGGATTCAGCCAGAGTAACCCAGCAATTCTATATAGAGGTGGAAAGTCAGGGAAAGAAGAATCATCATTCAGGGAAAGAATCCATCTTCCTCAAGAAGGAAGGAAGAGAATGGAAGATTGTGAAAGGACTATAATAAGTGATCATTTTGGATTGAAGATTGTAGGTCTACTATCCAAAAAAACTTGGCTAGTGAAATTGACAATCTGAAGAAAAACTAATAAAATAAGTTATTTATCATTATCCAACTCTGAAAGATGTTTGAGAATCTAACCTCAAAACTGGAAGGTGTCTTTAAAAGGCTGAAGGGCCATGGGAAATTGACCCAGCAGAATATTCAAGAGGCTCTAAGAGAAGTCAGGATGGCTCTCCTCGAAGCAGATGTCAATTTTAAGGTCGTCAAAGATTTCATAGGGTCCCTGGAACAGAGGGCCATCGGTCAGGAGGTGATGGCCAGCCTCACGCCAGCCCAGCAGTTGATCAAGATTGTAAAGGAAGAGATGACCCATCTCATGGGTGATGGGGAACAAAAGATCCATCTTTCAGGAAGCGCTCCTGTCCCGCTTATGCTGGTTGGTCTCCATGGGTGTGGAAAGACCACCACTGCAGCTAAACTCGCAAGATATTTTCAGGAGCAAAAGAAGCGCCCCTATCTCGTTCCCGCAGATATCTACCGCCCAGCCGCCATTGATCAGTTGCAGAAGTTGGGGGAGGAATTGAAAGTCGATTTTTACCGTCCCGAGGCCGCCCAAGCCCCATTGGAGATCTGCCTGAGGGGAAGAGAGGTCGCCCTGAAGGGAGGTTACGACCTGATACTCATAGATACGGCTGGAAGGCTTCATATTGATGAGGCGTTGATGCTGGAGCTCCGGGAGATCAAAAACCATCTCAAGCCAAAAGAGGTGCTTTTGGTGGCCGATGCCATGACGGGTCAGGACGCGGTCAATATTGCCAAAAATTTCAATGAGCGATTGGGTATCGATGGGGTCATCCTGACCAAAATGGATGGGGATGCGAGAGGGGGAGCGGCTCTTTCGATTAGAGCGGTTACCCAGAGGCCCATTAAATTTGTGGGCGTGGGTGAAAAATTGGATGCTCTGGAAGTTTTCCATCCCGATCGAATGGCCTCCCGTATCCTTGGAATGGGGGATGTCCTCACCTTGATCGAAAAGGCTGAGGTCGCCTTCGATGCCCAACAGGCGAAGGAGTTGGAGCGGAAGATCCGGAAGGATTCCTTCACCCTGGAGGATTTTCGGGATCAAATCCAACAGGTTCGGAAGATGGGGTCATTGGAATCCATCCTGGGAATGATTCCAGGAGCCTCCAAAATGGCAAAGGCAACAGGAGGCTTCGATGCCGATGGAAAGAAACTGGTAAGGATCGAGGCCATCATCAACTCCATGACCCCCAAAGAACGGGCCAATTACGCGATCATCAATGGAAGTCGACGGTTAAGAATCGCAAAGGGAAGCGGGACCTCGGTTCAGGAGGTGAATCAACTCTTAAAGCAATACGCCCAGGCCCGTAAAATGATGAAACGTTTGACCCAAATGGGGGAGAAGGGATTTCGAAGAGGAGGCATGCCCTTTTTTTGAAAAACACGCATAACGCATAGAGCATAGCGCATGGCGGTTTAGCCCCTATCCACTGTGTGCTTTGCGTTCTGCTCTTTGTGATTAATTGAAGGAGGTGATCCAGAACAATATGGCTGTATCGATGAGATTGATGAGGTTTGGTGGAAAGAAGAGTCCTTTCTACCGGATTGTAGTGGCGGATCGTCGTTTCGCAAGGGACGGAAGATTTATTGAACAGATTGGGACTTACGATCCCAAAAAGGATCCGGTGGAGGTCCGATTCAAGGAAGAGAAGGCGATTCAGTGGTTGAAAAAAGGAGCCCAGCCTACCCCCACTGTCCGTCAGCTTCTAACCCGAACAGGGATTTTAAAAAAGCTGATGGAGAGAGAACATTCATAGATTGCCTCTTTCCGAACCATGACCATTTGTGGATCTCTGTCAGGACTGATGTGAGAAGGGGAGGTGGATTTCATGAGCACGAAGGAATTGATTGAATACATCGCAAAAGCGTTGGTCGACCATCCCGATCAGGTCAGGGTTTCTGAAGTCGAGGGAGAAAAGACTTCGGTCATCGAACTTTCTGTGGCCAAGGAAGATTTGGGGAAGGTGATCGGGAAGCAAGGCAGGACGGCCAGGGCCATCCGGGTCATCCTGGGAGCTGCCTCCGCCAATTTGGGGAAACATTCTGTTTTGGAGATCATTGAATAAGCATCTATGAGTCAAGATCTATTCCCCATTGGCAAGGTGATCAGACCTCACGGCGTCAAGGGGAAGATCAAATTGGAATACTATGGAGAGGATGTTAACCGTTTTCCTCCTACTCGGGAAGTCTTCATTGGATTGAAATCAGGCAGTTTCCAGGTCTATGAGGTTCTGGAGACGGTCCCCCAACCCCCCCGACTCATCCTCCATTTAAAAGGGATTGAGAAGAGAGAGCAAGTGGAATCGCTCGTTGGGAAAGAGGTTTTCATTAAACGAGAGGTTCTTCCTCATCTGGAAGAGGGTGAATATTACTGGATGGACCTCCTGGGAATTTCTGTGGAGACTCCGGACGGCAAGACAATCGGGCGGGTGAAAGAGATTTTCTCAACGGGAGCCAATGATGTCTATGTAGTGGATGGAAAGAGAGGAGAGATCCTTCTTCCTGCTACAGAGGAAGTGATCCAGAGCATCAACTGTGAAAAGGGGGTGATGAAAGTCAGTCGGAAAAAAGGATTATGGGAGGAGGATGATGAAGTTTGACATTCTCACCCTCTTTCCGAATATGTTCTCATCCCCCTTTCAGGAAAGCATCGTTGGCAGAGCGGTTGACAAAGGGCTCGTACAAATCCGCGCGATCAATATCCGGGATTTCGCTTCAGATAAACACCAGGTGGTAGATGATACTCCCTATGGAGGGGGGCAGGGCATGGTGATGAAGGTGGAGCCCATTGCCCGAGCCATCGAGTCGGTCAAATCCCAAGATCCCACTGCATGGACGATCTATCTGACGCCGCAGGGACAACCATTCAACCAGAGCATGGCCCAGGATCTTTCAAGCCGATCCCACCTCATTCTTCTCTGCGGTCGATATGAGGGGATCGATGAAAGAGTGAGAGAACTTTTTCTGAACCAAGAGATTTCGATTGGGGATTATGTCCTGACTGGAGGGGAACTGGCAGCGATGGTTCTGATTGAAGCTATCTCGAGACTTTTGCCCGGGGTTTTAGGATCGGATCGCTCGGCCCAAGAGGATTCTTTTTTCCAATCTCTTCTGGAATATCCTCAGTACACACGGCCTTCCAATTTCAGAGGAATGGAAGTTCCCGAAGTTCTACTTTCGGGAAACCATGCAGCGATTGAACGCTGGAGAAAAAGAGAGGCGCTGAGGCGAACCATGGACCGGAGACCAGATCTTTTAGCCAAAGCCTCTCTGTCCAGTGAGGACAAGAAACTTTTGGAGGAAATCCTGCTGCAGAACAAGACCGATAAGGCTGAGAATGGAGTCTAACCTCTATATCGGTTTGGTGCACCATCCGATTTATGACAAGCGAAGAGAAGTAGTGGCCACGGCTATTACCAACTTCGATATTCATGACATTGCCCGTTGTGCTAAGACGTTCGGGATAGGAGGATTTTTTATCATCACTCCCCTGGAGAGTCAGGTTCAATTAGCGGAGCGAATCCTCTGCCATTGGAAAGAGGGAACAGGGGCAGTTTATAATCCCACAAGGAAGGAGTCCCTCTCCCTCGTTCGGGTTTCTCGAACCATCGACGAGGCCGATCGATCCATCTCCAGCCTCTGGCAGAAAAAGGCAAAGAGAGTGGCCACAGGCGCTTCCCCCCATCCTAAAAGTATCAGTTTTGAATTTCTCAAGAGGTTGTTGGAAGATCGCGATACTCCCTATTTCCTCCTGTTTGGGACGGGGTGGGGGTTGACCCAAGAGGTGAAAGATGATTCTGACTATGTCCTGGCACCCATCGAAGGGAAAGGTTACAATCACTTATCGGTCCGCTCCGCCGTAGCCATCATTTTGGATCGGCTGGTGGGGAATCGAATTAACTAATTGCCGAATGCAGAATGCGGATTTCGGAGTTTCTTAATTTTTTGATTTTAGAAATTTATTTTGGATTTCTTATTCCGCAATCCGAATTCCGAACTTGAAAGAGGAGGGAAGAAAGATGAATCCCATGGAGTTAGTTGAAAGAGAACAATTGAGGACGGACCTTCCCGATTTCAGGGTGGGCGATACGGTCAGGGTCCATGTGAAGATTATCGAGGGAGAGAAGGAACGAGTCCAACCCTTTGAGGGGGTGGTGATTCGAAAGAAGAAAGGAGGAATTCGTTCCACTTTCGCAGTGAGGAAGATATCCTATGGGGTAGGAGTGGAGAGGATCTTTCCGACTCATTCCCCAAGGATCGAACGGGTCGATGTCCTCAGTCGGGGAAAGGTGAGACGGGCCAAACTCTTCTACCTGAGGAGTCTCAAGGGCAAGGCGGCTCGTATTCGAGGCGAAAAGAAACAGGAAGCCTAAAACTGCGTCAGTGTAAATTGTAAAATTAGCAGGTCAAAGTGCAAAATGTTTAAGATTTCTATTGTTTAAGTTACCATTTTGAATTTTACAATTTTCATTTTGCATTGTTCATTGGTCATTGATTAGTATGCTCTTTCCTTCCCTTCCAGCCCAGCCCATGGACTATTTCGAAAGGATGTATTGTCGGCGTGGGTATCAAAGGATCGCTGGGGTAGATGAGGTGGGAAGAGGGCCCCTGGCCGGACCCGTGGTGGCCGCTGCGGTTATTCTACCCGAGAAAGGGATTGGAGAGAGACTCTACGACTCGAAGAAGATTTCACCCAAGAAACGCGAGGAGCTTTGCGAACTTATTCTTTCAAAAGCTTCTGGGGTGGGAATTGGAATTATCGGACAGGAAGAGATTGATCTCTTCAATATCTTACAGGCCACCTTAAAAGCGATGGCCATGGCCATCGAGAACCTTCCCATGCCTCCCGATTTCATCCTCATCGATGGGAATCAAGTCCTCAAGGTTCCCCTGCCACAGAAGCCCATTCGGAAAGGTGACCAGCTCAGCGCTTCCATTGCCGCAGCCTCCATTGTCGCCAAGGTCAAGCGAGACCAACTGATGATCGAATGGCATCAAAAATACCCTCATTATAATTTTGCGAAACATAAAGGCTATGGGACAAGAGAACATCGGAGGGCTATTGCGAAATTCGGTGTCTGCGAACTTCATCGAAAGACCTTTAGGGGAGTGAGAGAACACCTGTGATGGGGAGAGTTTGGAGATAGGGAGATGGGGAAATAATAGAAATGATTGGGAGATGGGGTGATGGGGAGAAAAGTTAATTCCGGATGAGAGATTGCGAATTAAAAATCTAATTGAGAATTTGATAGGCTGGAGATTCTTGTCCCGCTTTATATTTGTGTAACGTGTGGAAAAGAAGGAAATTGGAAGGAGGAACGGATTCCTTGGAGACTGGAAAGAATCCACCTGAGGTGGTGGAGAGTAAATGTGACGGTTGTGAATTGTGTGTCACCACCTGTCCGAGTTTTGTTCTTGAGATGAGCAACCAAAAAGCAAAAGTGGTGAGGGGAGGATGGTGTATTGAGTGTGGCCACTGCGGAGCGGTATGTCCAACAGAGGCCATCTATCGTGAAGAAGCTTCTTCTGAAAAGGAATTTCGTCTGCAAGCGAGTGCTGCCCCATCTCCTGAAATGATGCAGCGTCTTTTTCTGGAGAGGCGGTCCCTTCGAGTCTACAAGAAAGACCCTGTGGCGGAAACGGCGTTGAAGCGAATTGTAGATGCAGGAAAATATGCCCCGACCGGAAGCAATAGCCAGAGCGTTCATTATATTTTGCTAACCTCTCCGGAGAAGGTCACTCAGTTACGTGACATGACGATAAGTTTCTACGACAAGATCTTCTCGTACCTCAAAAGTTGGTTTGGAAAGCTGATACTTTCTTGGATGGCGGGATCCAAAACGGTTGAATATCTCCGTGAATCCCTCCCCAAGTTTGCGTATGCCTATGAAAAGATTAGAGAGGGAGGAGATCGCCTTTTTTACCATGCGCCTGTTGTGATCCTTACCCACGCCGAATCCTGGGACAGTTCATCTCCCTTCAATTGCTCGGTGGCCCTCTACCAGTGTTCTTTGATGGCCCAATCGTTGGGTCTCGGCTGTTGCTTTAACGGCCTTTTGGTGAATGCCGTGAACCACAACCGCAGGATCAAAGGATGGCTGGGCATTCCTGTTGATCATGCCTGCTATGCTGCGATGACCCTCGGATATCCGGAGGTGCAATACCAGCGCCCTGTCAACAGGAAGCCTCCGAAGGCGACGTGGCGATAGAAAGTGGCACGCATGAATTTCGCTGAAAGACATTTCGAGGGAGTAGAAGGATATTTATAATCTTCCTCTCCCCCCTTTGGCAAAGGGGGGTTGGGGGGATTTGTTCAGAGATTTTAATAATGCAGAAAAAGGAACTTGGCAAAAAAGGGGAAGAGATAGCGATCCGTTTTTTGAAAAAGAATGGATATAAGATCATTGAAAGGAATTATGTCTGCAAAGTAGGTGAGATGGACATCATTGCCAGGGAAAAGGATACCCTGGTCTTTATCGAAGTGAAGACCCGCACATCGACGGCCTTTGGCCCCCCTCAGCTTGCAGTGAATTCAACGAAGCAGATGCAGCTATCCAAAGTGGCCTTATATTTTTTAAAGGAGAAATGCCTCGAAGATATAAAAGCGAGATTCGATGTGGTCGCCATCGTCGTTCGGCCGAAGGAAGAAGAGATCGAACTGATCAAGAACGCCTTCGATCTAAGGTACACATAAGAAAGGAGTTTGTCGGAACCCCTCTTTGAAATCATTGATTTCGCCTGCCTGCCGGTAGGCAGGGCAGGCAAGTCAAATTCCAAACACCAAATTTCAAACAGATCCCAAATCACAAGCTCACAATCTCCAGACCATTGAGGGTCCGTAATTTAAAATTGGTCGCTTGGAACTTATTGGGTGTTTGAATTTGGCATTTTTCAGAGCTTTCGTTCAACCATTTCTTTTCTTTGGAGACCACTGTTGGTGTATAGATCGATTTGACATGTTACAAATCTTTTAGTATTAATATTTTAACGATTCGCTAGGGGAGCTCAATTGGGCTGAGAGTCTCCACTATTTCGCCAGGGTGGGGAGACCCTATGAACCTGTTTGGGTAATTCCAGCGAAGGGAAGCGGAACATATGCCAGGAAAGCCGTAATACCTCCAATGGAATTACGGCTTTTTTTACTTTGGGTATGCCCTGATCCCCATTCTCGGATGCTGGATATCTGTATGTTGAGATTACTTCACTTCGTTCGGAATGGCAATTCGGTTAATCCGTTTGTATTAAGTAAAAAGTGTACAGATTCAGGTGACAAAGCGGGTGGAAAGGTCGGATGATCAATTACGCAAGAGTTAAGGAGAAGGAGATGAAACGAATATTGACCATTGCTGGATCAGATTCCGGAGGCGGGGCAGGAATTCAGGCGGACTTGAAGGCCATCACTTTGCTGGGGGGGTATGGAATGAGTGTTCTTACCGCTTTGACTGCCCAGAATACCGTGGGGGTTCAAGCCATTCATGAAGTCCCTGCCGGATTTGTTGAAACTCAGATCGATTCTGTTCTCTCGGACATCGGGACCGATGCCATCAAGACAGGGATGTTGGCTAATGCAGAAATTGTGGAGGTTGTGGCCAAGAAAATCCGACAATATGGTGTGAAGAAGCTCGTGGTCGATCCAGTCATGGTTGCCAAGAGCGGAGACTCCCTTCTTCGTAAGGATGCCCAGGATGCGTTGATGAAGAGGTTGCTCCCCCTTTCGACGGTGGTCACGCCCAACCTTCCGGAGGCCTCGGTGCTCGCTGGATTTAAAGTGAATTCGATGGAGGAGATGAGGAAAGCGGCTCATCGGATTCACGAGTTGGGGGGGAAGCATGTCGTCGTGAAGGGAGGTCACTTAAGGGGGAAGGCCATTGACCTACTTTACGATGGGAAGAGATATGTGGAAATAGAGGGCAGAAGGATTGAGACAAGGAATACCCATGGCACAGGTTGTACGTTTGCTTCAGCCATCGCCACACTTCTGGCCAGAGGCGAAACGGTTCCCGAAGCAGTGAAAAAGGCCAAAACTTTCATTACCATGGCCATCCAATCGGGTCTTCCCCTTGGAAAAGGCGCTGGGCCAACCAATCCCTTTGCCTACATTCTAAGAGAGATGGAACGGTACCGAGTGATCCAGGAATTGAAGAAGGCCGCGGAAATACTGAAGGGGAAAAAGGTTGGGCACCTTATTCCAGAGGTCTCATCCAATTTGGGCTATGCCCTTCCTCAGGCAGAGGGGACGGACGATGTAGCTGCCTTCCCAGGTAGGATCGTTCGCTGGAAAGACACGATTGCCACACTCAGTGATCCAGAGTTCGGTGGCTCCAGACACATCGCCAATATCATCCTCACGCTGATGAAATTCAACCCGGAATATTGTTCAGCGATGAATATTCGGTATTCGAGAGTGAATATCGCCCTGATAAAGAGAAAAGGCTTTTTGATCGGATATTTTGATCGAACGCTGGAACCAAAGGGAGTAAAGGAGAGGGAAGGATCGTCCCTTGAATGGGGTGTTGGAGAGGTCCTGAAAAAGTCAAGGCGGGTTCCTGATTTCATATACGATGAGGGGGATGTGGGCAAAGAACCCATGATAAGGGTGTTGGGAAGAAACCCCTTAGAAGTCATCCAGAAGGTATTGCAGATTGCAGATTTTAGATTTGAGATTGGGAAGAGATAACGAAATAGAAGTAAGTCACATCTGAAGCTTCCGATTCCGACAAAGGAGGGTCTGAAATCTCCAATCTGAAATCTGAAATTAAGGAAGGAGGTGATCTTATGGCTGGGATCGAGCCGATTTCGAAGGAGGAAAGGAATTTGGGGGGGTGGGATTTTTTTCTCCTCTGGGCAGGGGCAGCGGTCTCGCTCGCGGAGATATGGGCTGGCGGTCTCATGGTCCCCTTGGGACTAGGTTTGGGGGTTTGGGCGATTCTCTTTGGTCATCTCATAGGCAATACCCCTTTTGCTCTGGGTGGATTGATTGGAAGTAAATGGGGTATTCCCACCATGGTCAGCGTCCGGCCTTCTTTCGGCATCAGAGGTTCATATTTTCCTGCTGCTCTAAATGTGATTCAATTGATCGGCTGGACAGCCGTGATGCTGATCGTGTGCGGGGGAGCGGCGGATGCGATCTCTAAGTTTTACGGATTTTCAAACATGACGCTCTGGATTATCCTCTCCGGGATCGTTACCACCCTTTGGGCTCTCATGGGACACCGTGTCTGGAAATGGTTACAAAGGATTTCAGTAGCTGCCCTGCTCCTGTTGTGTATCGTCATGACCTATATCGTCTTCCAAGAGTACGGCTGGCAGAAACTTTCTCAGATTCCGAGACAGAAAGATTTTCCATTCATGATTGGGATGGATCTTGTGATTGCCATGCCCATTTCGTGGCTTCCGTTGGTTTCCGACTATTCACGTTTTGCCACAGATTCGAAATCGAGCTTCTGGGGGACCTGGATCGGCTACTTCATCGTCTCCTCGTGGATGTATCTCTTAGGGTTGGCTGCTTCATTGGCTACCCAATCTCCTGATCCTTCTGGAATCGTGATGACTCTAATGGTCAAGTTTGGATGGGCCATTCCCGCGCTCATCATCGTCCTCTTCTCCACCTTTACAACAACCTTCCTAGATATTTACTCCACCGCAATCTCAGGGCTGAATATCGTTCCAAAATTGGGAGAACGAAAAGGGATCATCATCGGAGGGCTTTTGGGAACGGTAACGGCCCTCATTTTTCCCTCCCTTCTCAACTATGAACATTTCCTGCTCTTCATTGGAGCCATGTTCTGTCCTCTCTTTGGGATCGTCCTCATTGATTACTTCATCTTGAGAAAGGGTACCATTGATGTGGAGGATCTCTATAAGGGAAACGGAAAGTATTGGTTCTGGAAAGGAATCAATCCTCTTGCCTTCATCGCATGGATTATTGGATTCGCTATCTATCTGGGTTTCTCACCGATGCTGATGGAGAAAGTATTGGGGATCGAGGCGGCTTTTCCGTGGGGGATCGGTTCGTCTCTGCCGAGCATGATTTTGGCTGGTCTGGTTTACTGGTTATTGAAGGGGAGTAGATAAATCTATTGACATTTCCTTCAATAATATGAGAGGATCAAGCAAAGTATCATTCTAGAATACGAACACACTCCATTGGATTAACAAATAGATCTGCGCAGTTTTTTAGTCTTCTCTGTACTCAACTGTCTATAGACAATACAGCCTTTGTAACCGGTAAGCGTGAGTTAGTTGTCCAGTCTCCGAAAGAAAAAAGGGAAAGATGTTAGAAGTCAAAGATATTAGGAAAAGTTTTGGCGGGATCCAGGCAGTGCATGAATGCACATTTACTGTCCAAGAAGGGTTCATCACAGGCCTCATCGGTCCAAATGGAGCAGGAAAGACCACTCTTTTTAACCTCGTCACTGGTTTTCATAAACCCGATGAGGGAAAGATTCTATTCAAAGGAAATAGAATCGACGGTCTTCCACCTCATCAGATTTTTCGAAAGAAGATCTGCCGTACTTTCCAAATTACCCGTGAATATGCCAATATGACCCTTCTTGAGAATCTCATGGTGATACCGGAGAATCAAGTGGGTGAAAAGATATGGAATACCTGGTTTCGGAATAAAGCGGTTCGAGAGCAGGAAAAGACGCTTCGAGATAAGGCCTTAGAAATTCTGGAGTTTGTAGAATTAATTCATCTCAAAGATGAATATGCTAAAAACCTCTCTGGCGGGCAAAAGAAACTTTTGGAACTTGCCAAGACTCTGATGGCAGACCCGCAATTAATCCTTCTGGATGAGCCTGGAGCAGGGGTGAATCGAACCCTGATGAAGAAGTTGGGTGACAATATTAGAAGTCTATGTGCAGAAAGAGGAATTACTTTTCTCATCATTGAACATGATATGGATCTGGTGATGAGTCTCTGTAATCCCGTCATCGTCATGAGTGAGGGTCGAAAGTTATCGGAAGGTACCCCAGAAGAGATCAAGAGTGATGAACGCGTTTTAGAGGCCTACCTCGGAGGACAGTACCGATGAGTCTTTTAGAAGTGAAAGACATCATAGCGGGTTATGGAGAGACCGATATTTTAAACAACGTATCGATAGAACTTCTGGAGAAAGAAATCGTCTCGATTATCGGACCCAATGGGGCAGGAAAGTCCACCCTTCTTAAGACCATTTTTGGCCTCCTCACCCCAAAGAAAGGTTCTGTTAAACTCCAAAATGATGTGATCACCGGGCTCAGCCCGGATAGGATTGTCCGCAAGGGAATGGGATATGTCCCTCAGGTCGAAAATGTATTTCCTTCATTAACCGTCCATGAAAATTTAGAGATGGGGGCTTTCATCAGGACCGACGATTATAGGGATAAATTGAACGAGATCTACACTCTCTTTCCAATCCTCTTGGACCGAAAGACGGATAAGGTTGGAAAACTTTCAGGTGGCATGAGGCAGATGGTCGCCATGGGGAGGGCATTGATGCTTGACCCAAAGGTTCTCTTATTGGACGAGCCCACGGCTAGTCTCTCCCCGTTATTGGTGGGGATGATCTTCGAAAAGATCATCGATATCAATAAGACAGGGGTAGCGATGATGATCGTGGAGCAGAATGCTAGAGAGGCGTTAAAGATTTCTGATCGCGGCTATGTGTTGGTCACGGGACGGAAGGTGTTTGAAGACAACGGAAAGGCCCTTTTGGAGAATGAGGAGATCGGAAAGCTCTATTTAGGGGGTTGAGATTTGGCTGAACTGTTCGTCTATGGGATCGTTCTCGGGAGCATCATCGCCTTAGGATCGATCGGTCTTACTTTGGTCTATGGCATTCTACGGTTTGCCAATTTTGCTCATGGCGACCTGATGACAGCAGGGGCCTATGTGGCTCTCTTTTTGGTGACCGGGCTTTTCAGTTGGCTTGGGATTTCAGATGCTAACTTTGGTTCCCTTTCGTTTGGCTGGAGAATGGCATTGGCCATTCCAATTTCGATGATTGCCATTGCTATGCTGGCTATCCTTCTAGACCGTATTTTATTTCAACCCCTGAGAAGAAAGAAAAGCGGGTCAGTGATCTTAGCCATGTCAGCCCTGGGCGCCTCTTTCATCATTCAGATGATGGTCCTTATCTTGTGGGGAGCGGATTCTCTCTTTTATAAACCGGGCGTCCTTCGACCCGCGTTGATGTTACCATTAGGAATTAAAATCAGGCCTGATCAGATTTTCATTGTTTTAATCGTCTTCATCTCATTCGCGACCCTTCATCTCTTTCTAAAGTATACCCGAATGGGAAAGGCAATGCGTGCGACTGCGGATAATCCAGAATTGGCTCGTGTGACCGGCATTGATACGAAGAAAATCATTCTATGGACATGGGGAATTGGTGGAGCCATGGCTGGCATGGGTGGCGTTTTATATGGCATTGATGTTCAGCTCCATCCCTTAATGGGATGGGGATTTCTCCTTCCCCTTTTTGCTGCAACGATTCTGGGAGGAATCGGGAACATGTATGGAGCCCTCATCGGAGCCCTGGTGATGGGAGTGGCTCAACAAATCTCTACTGCCTATCTTCTTCCCACTTATAAGCCTGGAGTGGCCTTCATCATCATGATTCTTATCCTCCTCATCAGGCCACAAGGAATCTTTGGAGGTCGGTCCTAATGGATCTTGGTGGAATCATTGCGTATCTGGTTTCGTTAGCTATCCTGGCGGGAATTTATGCGGTATTTACATTAGGATTAAATATCCAATGGGGATACACCGGTTTGTTCAATATCGGCATTGCAGGATTTTTCTGCATTGGTGCTTATACCTCTGCCTTAATTACCACACCAATGCCCACGGGGATTTATGCCCAATATGTGCATCAGATCTTTGGATGGAATCTCCCTTTTATCTTCGGAATCTTGGGAGCGGCTTTAGTCTGTGGTCTCATCGCCATCTTTATCGGGATTCCCACATTAAAATTACGTGAGGATTATCTGGCCATTACGACGATTGGGATTGCTGAAACCATCCGGTTGGTCTTCAATAACGAGCAATGGTTGGCCAATGGGCCAAGGGGACTGATGGGATTACCTCAACCCCTCCAGGAATGGATCAATGCGAGAGATTACAATTATCTCTATCTGGTCATTGTTATTTTGATTCTGGTGGTCATCTATCTGGCCATTGAGCGAGCCATCCGATCTCCTTGGGGTCGGGTTTTGAGGGCGATCCGTGAAGATGAGATATCCACCGCAATGAGTGGTAAAGATATCTTCTATTTTAAGATGCAATCTCTCATTCTTGGCTCGATGATCATGGGCATTGGAGGTGCCCTTTATGCCCACTATACGAAGTCCATTTCACCCGATGTCTTTACTCCTCTCTATGGAACCTTCATCATCTGGGTGATGATCATCGTAGGAGGGAGTGGAAATAACAAAGGCGCTATCTTGGGGGCTTTTGTGGTTTGGGGAATCTGGATCGGGACGAAATTCATGACCGATCTTCTTCCTTATACATTAAAGGCGAGAGCTCCTTACATCCGGTTTCTTCTCATCGGAATCCTTCTTGAAATTATACTTATCTATAGGCCACAGGGCCTTCTTGGGGAGGAAAAGAGGGTCTCAAAAATGATAGAGTAAAAAAGGGGAAGCCAGTGGCTTCCCCTTTTTTGATTATTATTTTATACTCTGTCTCCAACCTATAGTCTCCAACCTAACCGTTTTGATGTCCCCGCCTTTATACTGCCAAATCTCAATCGGGGTGACTACGTCACCATTGTCATCGAAGTCCACTGCCCCGGAAGCTCCCTCATAGTTGATGTCCTTCTTCTGATTAAGAAGTTCGAAGGCTTTTTTAAATTCACCCGGTTTGATCACCTCGCCCGGTGGATTGGCCACATAGCGGAGATTGTCTCGAATGTTTTTTGATGTAATAGACAACCCCTTTGCCTTCGAGGCATAAGCCGCTAGTCCTATTAGCGCGACCGCATCGTATCCATTTGTAATATAGGGCAGCGGGGGAAGTTTGCCAAATTCTTTTTCATAATCCTTAACAAACATATCAAAGGTATCGCCAGTTACAGTAGCAGCTACCGTTCCATATTGGCCTTCCACATTGGGCGCCCCAACCGCCTTGACGATGTCGAAAGATTTGGTGCCGTCACAGTAGAGGAAGTTTTTGAATTTAAAGAATTCGATCGCCTCTTTGATATAAATCTTACCGTGGTCGGGATAGCTGAAAGCACAGATGACATCGGGTTTCCCTTCCATCGCCTTCTTCAATTCCGCTGTGTAGGACTCCGCAGCTTTCTCGTCATGGGGTACCGCAGCCAACACTTTACCTCCTGCGTTTTCAAAAGATTTCTTAAATTCCTCCATTAGGCCCTGACCATAGGGATTGTTCACGTAGAGGACTGAAGCCGTCTTGTGCCCAAGTTCGTTTGCGAGTTTGCCAGCGATGATACCTTGAAGAGCATCCGAAGGGCAGGTCCGGAAAAGTAAGTCCTTATCTTTGTCAGCCGGGAGGACTGTGATGAGAGGAGAGGTTGAAGCCATGGAAATTTGAACCACTCCATTCGGAATGGTAACGGATTCTGCAACAGGGATAGTCACGCCACTCGCCAATGAACCCACAAGAGCTACTACCTTGTTCACCTCCACCAATTTTTTGGCAGCATTGGTTGCGGGAATAGCAGAAGTCTCACTATCTTCATGGAAGAGAGTTACGTCGAGTCCTGCCTCCTTTAACTGTTTTCCAGCCAATTCGCAACCGTTTTTGATATTCGGTCCAAATTCCTTGAGAGGGCCTGTAAAGGAAAGAAGCGTTCCGATATTAAAGCTGACAATTTCGGGAGGTCCAGGTCTAGTGACAAAGTAAACAACAATAGCAGCGATCACCACAATTGCGACAACAATAATCCATTTAAGTCTTTTCATTTACTTCACCTCCTTGGTTAAATTAAACGATAAATACTCTTTAAAATTATAGTTTTCACCACCTCCCTTCTTCCTCCGATTCTTATCCACATATCTGAAAATTTTCTTCTTGTCAATAAGTTTTCTTATAAAAGTTCAAGGGGGTTTTCCAGGTCTCCTTGAGGTCAAAGATATTGGCTTCGATAATCGTCTTCTTCTGCGAGCCACCTACATGAAAGATTTCTCCTCCCGTAACCATGCTGATCTCTCCATAAATGGCATCGCCGAACAATTCTTCAAAGGCCTTCTTCTTTGAGGCATCAATTTTGAGTTTGATGCGTCACCTTAATCTCCTAAGGCCCAGAGAGCATAGCACAATACATGAATGATTTACTCTTTGCTCCCTGCCCTATCCCCTTTGCTATGTATCGATGTATTTTTTCACTGCTTGCAATCCTCTCCAGAGATGGTCCTCTTCATGAGGTTCGAGGGTGTAAATCGGGTTCAGACGATATTGAGAGAGAAGTTTAAAGAACTGATCAAAATCGAAATTTCCTTCCCCTATAGGAAGATGCTCGTCCATTTCTCGGTGATTATCGTGGAGGTGTACCTCGACCATGTATTTGCCGAGGGCATTGAACCAGTCGGGGAGGGGGGTCTTATTAAAGACATGGTAATGGCCGGTGTCAAAACAGAATCGAAAATAGGGGGAATCGATCTCCTCCAGAAGAACTTTAAGTGGACCAGGACTATCCTCAAAGACATTTTCAATGGCAAGGGTCAACCCCAACTCCTCGGCCTCCTTCATCAGAGGTTTCCATGTGTGCAGGCTGCTTGCCAGCCAAAGATCTACATTTCCATTGAACTTCCATTTTTCATACCCCGGGTGAAAGACAATGGTCTTTGGCTTAAAGACCACGGCCATTTCGATCATCTTCAAAAATCGGTCCGATGTGACCTGTTTCACCCTTTGGTCCGCTCCTCCCGGGCTTAAATCCATGAAGGGTCCGTGGAGGGTGATCTCCAATGCATTTCCTCGGAGGGTTTCGGATAATTGTTTAACATCCTTCTCTTGACAGGAATCCAGGTCTTCAGCGCTGAAATAGATCTCGGGATGGATCCGGTTCTTAATCGCAAAATCGATTCGTTGAAGAAGCATCGAATAAGGGACGTTGATATGGATGATAGGCATGGCAAAATCAGTTTCTGACAAAACTCAACCCATTCATTGTGACTCCAGGAGGTCAACGGCCTGGCAGACCCCTTCCTTTTTCCCTATCAGGTATACGATGTCACCGGGTATGAAGATGAATTCGGGCTCGGGACTTGGGATCACTTCCTCTCCCCTTCTCACCGCGATGACCGTGGCGCCGGTTTCGGTACGTATTTTTAAATCCTTAATGGAGCGACCGGAGGCCTTAGCCTTTTCATCGATCAGGTAGGTTTCGATGTCGAAATCGGAGACGATCTCACATTTCTGTGCAAAGCTCTTAACCGGAAGATCAACCCTTCTCAAAACCTCGTAACTTCCGCTCCTAATCTTTTCGATCTGATCTATAATGAGGTTTCTGGGGATCTGGTACTGATGGAGCACCTTTGCAAATATTTCGATGGATGTCTCAAATTCTTCTGGGATCACTTCGTTGGCTCCCAGCTCGATTAAGTCCTGTATCTCTCCGAGGTACCGGGTTCTCACGACGATATAAAGTCTTGGATTGGCTTTCCTTGCAATTTGCACAATTCTCCTTGTGGAGGCAGGATCGGAGATGACCACCACTAGCAATCGAGCTGATTCGACCCCTAATTTATGGAGGATCTCGGGACTCGTCCCATCTCCGTAGAAGATGGGTTCCCCTCTTTTCTTCATTTGGATGACCGTATCATTATTCAATTCAAGGACAACGTAGGGAATGGACGTCTCTTTTAAAACCTCGGCTAGATTCTTGCCATTTAAGCCAAAGCCGATGATGATGACGTGGCCTTCTCTTTTTGAGGGGAGACCCTCCCTGGCCGCCCTCCGGCGCATCCGATCTAATCGTTCGATAACCTTTTTCGAACTCACCCAGCTTGAGATACTGGATGAGGATTGGATGATCGAAGGGGTGAGCAACATGGTCAAAATGGAAGCAGATAGGAAGAGCTGGTAGAGGCTCTCACTGACGAGTCCCGCCGATCTCCCTACGGTAGCCAGGACAAAAGAGAATTCACCGATCTGAGCGAGGTTGAGCCCAGTCTGGAGAGAAACTCTGAGGGGATGTCCTAATAGATGAACGGACAAGAAGCCAGTGGATGTTTTGAGAATGAGGATGAGGGCGACCGCCAACAGGATGATGAAGGGATTTTTGCCGAGAAACCCCAAGTCCATTAACATCCCTATGGAGATGAAAAAAAGGCCATTAAAACTTTCCTTAAAGGGCAGGATATCAGAGATCGCTTGAAAGGCATATTCAGATTCGGAGATGACCAACCCAGCAAGGAAGGCACCCAGGGCAAGAGAAAGGCCAAGCCATGATGTCAGAAGGGCTGTTCCCAAACAGAGGAGGATGATCGTGATCAGAAAGAGTTCGCGACTTCGGGTGTGTACGATTTGATGGAGGATATTAGGGACTAACCATCGCGCACCAAAAATGACGACGAACAGGATCGCTGCGGATTTGAACATGGTCCATAATAGTCCGCCAATATTTCCGTTGCTGCCCCCGAGGATGGGAATGAGGAGCATCAGGGGGACAACGCATAAGTCCTGGAAAATTAGAATTCCCATCGAGAGCCGTCCGTGAGGGGAATCCATCTCAGCCCTATCAAAAAGCATCTTCATGACAATGGCGGTGCTGCTGAGGCTGACGAGAAAGCCCGCAAGAATCGACGCATTCCATTGACGAAGGAAAAGATAGGCAATCACCGATGTCGTTAAGGCAGTAAGGAGGACTTGAGAAAAGCCTCCTCCCAATACAGCGGAACGGATCCGTTTGAGGTTTTTTAGAGAGATTTCGAGACCGATGGTAAAGAGAAGAAGGATGACTCCTACCTCGGCGAGAAGTTCCACTTCGCGGATATCCTGGACAAACCCAAATCCATGCGGACCGAGGGAAACTCCTGCAATGAGGAACCCTACGATGGAAGGGATCCGGAACTTGTTAAGAACAAAGACGACAGTCGCGGAAACTGCAAAAATGATGACCAATGTTTTTAAAAATTCAAACTCCATATCTTTTCTATTATAAGGACAATTAAGGGAAACGACAAGCAAAGCTTCCTTTGGAAGATGCCCCATTGAAATAAGGTCGAAAATTATGATATAAAACCTTGAAGGAGGAAGGATGTTTAACATCGGATTGCCGGAATTGCTGATCATCGCAGCGATCGCCTTGATCGTCTTCGGACCCACTAAGCTTCCCGAGCTGGCCAAGGGCCTCGGGAGGGCCATGAGGGAGTTCAAAAAGGCCACCGAGGAGGTCAAAGAGAGTTTTGAAGCGGAGACGAAGGATTTAGAAGAATTAAAAGACACGTTAGACCAAGAGAATCTATTAGGCGATCTGGCTGAAGACGTCGCCCTTTCAACAGAGCCTTCTACCGAGACACCCGTATCCGAGGAAGGCTCTGGTCTTTCAGAAACTTCAACAGAGGCAATGGGTCATCGTGAAGCCTCTGCCACCTCAGAGACCCTTTCCCAAGAGATCGCCTCCACCCCCGCAGAGGAAACCAAGATCGAAAAAGAAAGACGGGAAGAACCGGAAGGAGGAAAAGAAGGAACCTCCTCCCATGGATGAAAAGAAACTTCCCCTGACCGCTCACCTTCAAGAATTAAGGAAACGGTTGATTCTCTCGTTTATCGGTGTGGGAGCGGGTTTTGCCATATGCTACGCCTTTGCCGAACCCATCTTCGATATTTTGGCAGCCCCTCTTTTAAAGGCGATGCCAAAGGGAGGTTCGTTGATTTTCACCAGTGTGGCAGAGGCCTTCTTCACTTACATGAAAGTAGCTTTCATCGCAGGGTTGATCTTGGCCTCTCCCTTTGTCCTGTATCAAATTTGGGCGTTTGTGGCCCCAGGACTCTATCGGCATGAGAAGAAATATGTCGTTCCTTTTGTCCTTGCGGGTTCTTTCTTCTTTGCCGTAGGAATATTTTTCGGCTACTCTGTCGCTATCCCCATCGGTTTCAAATTCCTCCTAGGTTATGCTACAGACTTCATCAAGCCGATGCCAAGCATGAAGGAGTATCTTTCCTTTAGCATTAAATTCTTGTTAGCCTTCGGCATTGTTTTCGAATTTCCGGTGGTGTTGGTCCTTTTGACAAGGATCGGGGTGGTCGATTCAAAGATGTTGGCAAAGCAAAGAAAATATGCCATCCTCCTTATCTTCGTCTTTGCCGCTATCCTGACCCCGCCTGACGTCGTCTCACAGGTGATCTTAGCGCTTCCTCTCATAGGGCTCTATGAGCTGAGTATCGTCCTCTCAAAAATTTTTGGAAGGAAGTCCCCATCGGTTCAATCCGCCGCCTAAAAAATGATGACGGAATCCTCTTACAAGATACCTCGATGGCCGAAGAATGAGAGACCCAGGGAACGCTTGCTTCAAGATGGGCCACAGCATCTTACGGAAGCAGAGCTTTTAGGGATTCTCTTAGGAAAAGGGACGAGGAAGAAGACAGCCATTGACCTGGCCAGAGAACTTTTAGAGCGGTACGAGTCTCTCCAGAAGCTCTTCTCACGCTCGCCCTCGGAGCTGACGACCATCAAGGGTATCGGTATCGCCAAAGCCGCCATCTTATCGGCTGCCTTTGAATTGGTGAGACGGATTCAGTCTCAGAAGGGTGCGGAGAGGCCTCTTTTTAAAAGGTCCTCTGATGTCGCCAAAACCTATCTTCCTCTGATGAGAGATCTGAGAAAAGAGGTGTTCAAGGTCCTTCTTCTCAACCGGGCCAACCGTGTCATCAAAGAAGTCTTTATTTCAGAAGGGACGCTCGATGCAAGTATTGTTCATCCAAGGGATGTTTTCCGGGAAGCCCTCCTGGAACCTGCAGCCGGGATCATCTTGATCCATAATCATCCGAGCGGAAATCCGAGTCCCAGCGAAGAAGATCTCCGGATCACAAGGCAACTGGTGGAGGCGGGACGCCTGCTAGGAATCAAAGTTTATGACCATATCATCCTGGCAGGGGAGGCTTATCGCAGTTTGGCTGATGAAGGCCTACTTTAGTTCGGAGTAATTAGTTCGGAGTTCGGAGTGAACAAGAGGTATCTCCGAATTCGTACCTCCAAATCTTAAACACATGAAGGTTTGAATTTTCTTACTCCGGACTCTAAACCCCGAACTCATAACTTGAAATATGGACGTTCTGGTTACGGATGGACACTGGAGAAAGACATTAGCTCTGGTTCGATCCCTCGGTCGTAAAGGAGTCCGTGTTACCGTGGGGGAGAGGACCTTTCTCAACACCTCCTTTTTCTCAAAATATTGCTCTAGGCGTCTTGTTTATCCTTCTCCACGAAGATCCCCCCGTCAATTTATCGAGTTTATAACCAAAGAGATAGGAAAAAATCGCTACGAATGTCTCTATCCCATGGAGGAAGAAACACTGCTTTTGTTGGCACAACATCAATCTGAGATTTCAAAACATACCTACCTTCTGATTCCAGAAATTAAGAAGATTGAATTCGTTCGGGATAAAGGAACTCTCCTCCAATTTGCAGAGGCTCATGGGATCCCGATTCCAAGAACGATTTATGACCCCCCCACTCCTGAACCATGCAAGGTTCAGGACTCACGCCCTGAATCCACCGTGGTTCAAGGCTCGGGCTCTGAATCAAATGTGGTTCAGGATAGCCCTGCATCCAACGTGGTGCAGGGCCTGGCCTCACAACTTGATTCTATCCCAATTCCAGCTGTCATCAAACCGCGAATCAGTTCTGGATCTTTTGGCATCGCCTATGTGAGAAAAAAAGAGGATCTCATTGCTCTCTATCAAAAGATCCACACCCACTATCCTTTTCCGCTGGTCCAAGAGTGGATTCCAGATGGAGGGGGGACGTTTGGCTTCTCTGCTTTATTGGATGAGACCTCCAATGTGAAGGCGGTTTTTATCCATAAAAAAGTGAGGATGTACCCGGTTCAAGGAGGACCGAGCACCTTGCGAGAAGGCGTTGAACACCCTCGTATTATGGAACTCGGGATGTCCCTCCTCAAGTCATTAAAATGGGTAGGCGTGGCCATGGTGGAATTCAAGGTGGATCCAAGGGATGGAATCCCAAAATTAATGGAAGTTAATCCCCGTTTCTGGGGTTCGCTTCATCTGGCCGTTATCTCCGGCGTCGACTTCCCATACCTTATGCTTAGAATAGCCCGAGGGGACCCATTTGATCCTGTCCTGAACTATACGGTTGGAAAAAGATGTCGCTGGCTTCTCTTTGGGGATCTTCTCCATTTTCTTAAGAATCCTTATCGTTTTCATCTTCGTCCCCCCTTCTTCCACTTCTTTGATCCCGACACGGCCTATGATATAATTTCAAAAAAAGATCCACTCCCTATACTCGGAGCGATGGCCACCTTTTTCACCTTCCTTTATGATTCAGAGATGAAACGATTCCTGGAAAGACGATGATAGATTATAAATTCGAAGCACGAAATACGAAACTCGAAACAAGCACGAATGTCCAAAATTGAAATTACCGAAACGAAGAGAAACAGTTTTGAATTTTGAAATTTGAATTTGTTTCGAATTTCGATATTCGAATTTCGGATTTTGCCACAAAAGACCCGTAAAGGTTGAAGGGAAAATCTGGCCAAAGCGATTTGTATGGGGATAAGAAATATCTTAACGGTGGATGTGGAAGATTGGTTTCACATCTGCGATATCGAGACTATCCTTCCTCCTTCAAACTGGGAACAGTGTGAGAGTCGGGTCTTAGCCAATGTGGAAAGGATCCTTACCTTTTTCAGCCGTTTTAAAGTGAAAGCCACCTTCTTCATTCTGGGAGATGTGGCAGAGAGAACTCCGGAGGTTGTTAGGATCATCCATAAGGAAGGTCATGAGTTGGCCTCCCATGGCTATGGCCATGTCCAGGTTTATAAACAAAGAGAAGATGAGTTCCTTCGAGACCTCCTTCGATCGAAAACTCTGATTGAAGGAATCACTGGAGAGAAGGTCATGGGTTATCGGGCGCCCGAGTGGTCGATTTGCAAAGGCAAGAGGGACTCCTTTTGGGCTCTTGATCTTCTGGTCCAGAATGGATTTCTTTTTGATTCAAGCATTGCTCCTCTTCACTTTATCGGAATTCCTGATGCACCAACAACACCCTATACCCTTCCAACATCCCATGGTGAGATAAAAGAATTTCCACCGTTGGTGATGCGATCCCCTCTTGGAAACCTCCCCATCGGAGGTGGATGGGGTTTGAGAATATTCCCCTACCGGAGCATTCGGAGAACGATCGATGCCTTGAACCGTCTCGGACACCCTGTGCTTATCTTCTGCCATCCTTCTGACTTCGATCTCCAGACACCCCGCCTCCCTCTTCCCTGGATCAAGCGATTCGTCTGTTATGGGAAGATCAAGACAACGGAAGAACGAATGACCCATCTCCTCAACGAATTTGAATTCTCAACGGTGAAAGATGCTCTCTCGGTATGACTTGTTCTTTTTTTTGGGATGTCGAGTTTTTTCACTATATTGTTTTGGATTTGGGGCTTGTCAATTGAACATTTTTGAGGCAAATTAGGTCAATTATGATAAGACAGTGAATATTGATTCTATGGAACGTTTGGATAAAGCTTGTGTGCTCATTGCTGCCTATAATGCCGAGCAGACTCTCGGTTCGGTTTTGGAAAAGGTCCAGCATTTGAAAATAGATACGATTGTTGTCAATGACGGTTCTATAGATAAGACGAAACGGATCGCCCTGGAATACGGGGTCCAGCTCCTCGAGCATCCCTCGAACCTTGGAAAAGGGGCGGCTCTCCGGACAGGATTCAACTATATTCTCGAAAAGGACTATCAAGTGGTCATCACCCTTGACGCGGATGGCCAGCATGATCCCTCCGAGATCCCCTCCCTTCTCAAAATTTTTCAACGCGTCAAACCGGACATCCTGATCGCCTCCCGGGCAGGAGAATTTGGTCGAATGACTTTCCTTCGCCGATTCTGGAACCGCCTGGGAGCCAGGGCAGTGGCCAGGTTTTGCCATGCGGATATTACCGATAGTCAGTCCGGTTTTCGGGTGATTCGAACAGAGGTCCTAAGGGAGATTCCCTTGGTAACCTCCCGTTTTGAAACGGAGTTAGAGCTATTGATCAAAGCTTGCAAAAAAAGTTTCAATGTGTTATCAGTTCCTACAATCACTCCAAGGGTGGATGGGACAGAGTCTAGCCACTTCAAGCCGGTGGCCGATACATGGGGTGAATGTAAACTCTTTCTTCGAATTCTTTTTGGGTTTGGAGATTGAATGGATATTTACCAACGTGCCAAGCACTATTCCTTAGAAAAGTTTACAACGGCAGCCTTTTCCCTTCTGGCCAATACCTCGAAGGAGAGTCTGGTTCGTCTCACCTATCTGGCTGAGAAGATCCCTCAGAAGGAATCCTATCGAGAGAAGATCCGATGGATTCGTATGCTCTTCCAGACCAATCACCCCAGTTTGGCGATCGCCAGGAGGGTGCTCAACGAAACCCATCCCCACCATCGAAAAAAGGTCATCTCGAACTTCATCATTAACCAACTTCTGGTCGGCACCAACCACCGAAAGGCCTTTGCAGAAAAGAGTGGATTCTATCCACCGGATGCGATGCTGATCAGCCCCACGATGCGATGCAATCTCCAATGCTATGGGTGTTACTCAGGATCCTATTCAACCGAAGGGGAGATTTCCTTTGAGGTGATGGATCGTTTGGTCCACGAATGTAACGAAATGGGAATCCATCTCGTCTTGATGACGGGGGGAGAACCTTTCTTGAGGAAGGACCTTTTTGACCTCTTTGAGAAACATGAAAATACTATGTTCCAAATATATACGAATGGCACTCTGATCGATGAAAAGATGATAGAGCGATTTGTCGCCTTGGGTAATGTGGTCCCAGCGATCAGCCTCGAAGGGCTCAGGGAAGAAACGGATGAGAGGAGGGGAAAAGGCCATTTCGACAGAGTCTCGAAGGTCATGGATTGGCTCAAGAGCGCTGGGATCTTCTTCGCTGTTTCCACCACCCAGACCTCGGGGAATACCGAGGTTCTTGCCAGCGATGCTTTCATCGACTTTCTGGTTGAGAAAGGATGCATCCTCCTTTGGAATTTCCATTACGTTCCCGTTGGGAGAAAACCAGATCTCAGCCTCATGGCCACTGCAGAACAGAGAAACCAGATGAGGGAGCGGTTCACCTATTTTCGCGCCACCAAACCCATGCTCTTTGTCGATTTTTGGAACGATGGCTGTCTCACCCAGGGGTGCATTGCTGCGGGAAGAAAATATTTTCATGTCAATGCCCGGGGGGATGTAGAACCCTGCGTTTTCTGTCATTTCGCCTCCGACAATGTCAAAGAGAAATCCCTCGCTGAAGCCCTGAACTCCCCGCTCTTCCAATTGATGCGCTCACGCCAGCCTCTCTCGGAAAATTACTTCCGACCCTGTCTTCTAATCGATCACCCTCAGCAAGGGAGAGAGTTTGCTCTTCAACACGCCAAATACTTCACCCATGAAGGTGCGGAGTGCCTCTTTGTCGATCTTGCTGAAGCGATTGATGCCTATGCCGAGTCTTATCGAGAGATTGCAGAGGCCGCCTGGAAGGAGAAGTTGGAAAGTCAAAGCGGTCCGTCTCTCTCAGAAGGGAAGAAGGTAGTGGGTAGACATGGATGAAGGTGACCTTTCCCCATCTGGGCACGATGCATATCTTCTGCAAAGCCATTGCAGAAACTGCTCAAATCCCTTATATCGTTCCTCCTGAAACTAGCCGAAGAACCCTGACACTCGGTGTCCTCCATTCAAATGAATGTATCTGTCTTCCCTTCAAGATCATTCTTGGAAACTTTATTGAAGCGCTGCAGATGGGAGCGGATACCATCGTCATGGTGGGCAGTGGTCCGCCTTGCCGGTTGGGACTCTACGACCTCGTCCAGAAAGTGATCCTCCAAGATATGGGACTTCACTTTCGATGGTTGACCATCCCACCCCGGTTGACCTGGCAAGCCCTCTGGAGGAATTACGAGGAAACGAAGGAGCTAAGGAAGGAGTTGACCTGGAAGAATATCCTTCTGTTTCCCCATGGACTCAGGATGGGGTGGAAGAAGATGATGGCCTGCGAAGGATTGGAGAAGTTGGCCATGAAAGTGAGACCCAGGGAAGTGAAGAGAGGAGACACCCAGAAGAGGTTGAAACAGGCCCTCTCCTGGGTAGACTTTGCCAAGACACCCAAGACCCTGAACGAAGCTGTTTTAAAGGGAACGGCTCATCTCAATGAAACAGAGCAGGATCCTTCCCGAGTTCCTTTCAAGATTGCTATCGTAGGTGAGCTCTATACGGTGATGGATCCCCATATTAACCGGGGAGTGGAACAGAAGCTAGGGGAATTAGGTGTAGAGGTGACACGGACCTCCTGGTTTTCCACCCATATCAGGAGAAGCCTCCGGTGGGACAAGAATGAACAGGGTTCGGAGCGGCTACGTTTCCTGGAGGCCTCGAGAGCCTATCTCGGTTATGATGTAGGTGCAGAGTGTAATATCTCCATTGGTGAGGCGGTCCTGAGAGCTCAAGAAGGATACAACGGCGTGGTCCATCTCATGCCTTTTGCCTGTATGCCGGAGACCACGGCTTCAGGCATTCTTACTCAAGCCGGCAAGGATTGGGACATCCCTATCCTCACCCTTATTTTAGATGAACAGGAGATCGAAGGCCGAATCCAGACACTTCTGGAAGCCTTTGTCGAGATGCTTCAATGGAAGAGAAAGGCCGTATCGGCATCCCCAAAGCCTTGATGTATTACCGTTACTTTCCCCTCTGGCATGCCTTCCTCCAAGGGCTGGGCTGGAAGGTTGTGGTTTCGGATGGGTTAGGAAAGGTGGGGAAGATCATCTATTTTGAGGATAGCTGTCTTCCCATGAAACTTCTGATCACCCACGCCGTTTCTTTAAGAGACCAAGTGGACTTTCTCTTTGTCCCGCGGTTGGTCAGTGTGCATCGCACCTATATCATGTGTCCTAAGTTCCGTGGGGCTCCGGATATCGTCCGCCTCGCTACCGAAGGCCATCTTTCCCTCATTGATGAGACGATCGATCTCCGGGCCGGAAGAAACGCCCTTCTTCAATCCTTCTTGAAGATCGGGAAAAAGTTGGGTGCGTCGAGTCAAGAGACAAAGCGGGCCTTTATGAAAGGGGAGCAGTTTTACTCCCAATTCAAAAAGGAGTGGAGCGATCGTATCAATTGGCTTCCATCAAAAGACCTTTTCCAATTAGACATTTCAACACCCTCTGGGAAAAATATCTTTTCTCCCCGGGTGAATGATCACTTGCGTGTTGCTTTCGTCGGCCATCCCTACAATCTTTTCGATCAAGATATTAATAAAGATGTTCTGACGTTAACCAAACAACTGGGAATTGAGATCTTTACCCCCGAACATCTCTCAGAGGAAGAAATCAATCGACAGATCTCCGATCTTTCCAAAGAGATTTACTGGTCCTCCGGAAGGGAGATTGTGGGGGCTCTGTTTCACTTTCTCAAAGGGGGAATGGATGGGGTTATTTTCCTCACTGCTTTTAAATGTGGGATCGATGCCCTCCTTCAGGAATTTATTAAAAGGAGTTTAAAGATCCGAGGAGAACCCTCTACCCCGTTTCTCGTTCTATCCTTTGATGAACACACCGGTCGGGAAGGATTGGTAACCCGATTAGAGGCGTTTAAAGATGTGATCGAGAGCCAGAAAGGCTCTCAGGCTAAGGTTTAGGTTGAGGATGAGGTTACGATAACAAGCTGAGTCTCAGGGTTTTAAGTTCATAGTCCATAGTTCAAGGTTCATCGTTATGGGTTCTTACTTAGGCATCGACGTTGGCTCCATTACCACCAAGATGGTGGTGATCAATGAGGGAGAAGAGATTTTATCCAAAGTCTACCTTCGGAACAGTGGCCGGCCCATTGAGGCCATCCAGGAAGGAATGAGAGAAATTCTGATGCAGCTTGGGGGAGGGGTCTCCATTGAAGGTGTGGCCACCACGGGTAGTGCTCGACATCTGGCTGCCTACTTGGTGGGTGCAGACCTCATGAAGAATGAAATCACAGCCCATTCTATCGCAGTGATCGACCTGTTACCCGAGGCGAAGACCATCTTCGAAATCGGGGGACAAGATTCCAAAGTTATCGTGTTGAGGAATGGTGTTGTTGTCGACTTTGCCATGAATACGGTCTGTGCTGCTGGGACAGGATCGTTTTTGGACCAACAGGCAACCAGGCTTGGAATCTCCATTGAGGCATTTGGGAATCTTGCCCTCAAGGCCAATCATTCTGTCCGTATCGCTGGTCGATGTACCGTCTTTGCTGAAACGGATATGATCCATAAGCAACAGATGGGCCACACGGTTGAGGATATTGTGGCCGGCCTCTGTGATTCTCTGGTGAAGAATTATCTGAACAATGTCTGTCGCGGTAAGGAGATCCTTACGCCTATTGTCTTCCAGGGAGGGGTCGCAGCCAACCGGGGCATCCAGATCGCCTTTGAAAGGGAGTTGGAGACCTCTATGATTATTCCTGAACATTTTGATGTCATGGGAGCCATTGGGGTGGCCAAACTGGTCAAGAAGGCTAAACCTTCTCAAACCCAATTCAGAGGATTCGACCTTCCACAGAAATCTTGTTCCACACGGGGATTTGAATGCAATGAATGTGGGAATCAATGTGAAGTGGTTCAACTCATCGTCGACCGTCACGTCGTAGCCTGCTGGGGCGATCTCTGCGAACGCTTTCGCAAAACATGAATGGCATAGGGCATGGAGCATAGAGCATAGCGTTAATGATTTATAGGTTGGGGTATCCTATGGTCTGGTCGTTTTTTCGCCTTTTGACTATTGGACTAAGTGACGATCAGGCTATCTGACCTCTTTTCCCCTATCCTCTTTGCTCTATGCTCTTTGCTACGAAAAGGGTCTTTTCGTGAGAATACTTCTGGTCAATCCATCTCCCACAGGTACCCTTAAGGCAACGGGTGTTCTTTTTCCCCCTCTCGGCCTTCTCTATGTTGCTGCTTACGCCGAAAGAGAAGGTCACGAAGTGGTCGTGAGGGATCTCGCTATAAGAAAGAAAGGAGAAAAGATTGACTATAAGAAATACGATCTCGTGGGTATTTCCACGGATACGACACGCCACCGTCCGGCCCTCAAGATAGCCCATGAATCAAAGGAGGCTGGTTGTACTGTTGTCATGGGAGGACCCCATCCCAGTTATGTTGATGAAGAGATCCTTTTGACGCGAAAAGTCGATTTCATTGTTCGCGGCGAAGGAGAAGTCACCTTCGCAGAGTTGGTGGCTGCTTTAGAGAAAAAGGATGAGAAATTTGATTTGATCCAGGGGATCAGCTTTCTCTCGAATGGCACACCGGTTCGAAGGCCTCCACGGCCTTTCATTGAGAATCTCGACACCCTTCCTTTCCCTGCGAGACATTTGATTTCCATGGGCGATTATCGTAGGACCAAATTAGGGGACCGAGACATCACCCCCCTTATCACCAGTCGTGGATGTCCTTACCGTTGTGCTTTCTGTTCCTCCTCCCATTTCTGGGGTACCAAAGTGAGAATGAGAAGCATCGCATCCATCCTGAAAGAAATTGAGGAAATCTATAACCAATACCATTTCAATGCCGTGGCCTTCCTCGATGATACGTTTAACATCTCACCGAGTAGGGTCATCGAGATTTGCCGTGGAATCATCGAGAGGAAACTTGATCTCTGGTGGTGGAACTTATCCAGAATAGATCTGTTCAGCCGGAACGAGGAGATGGTAAAGGAAATGGTCCAGGCTGGAATGAAGGCCGCCTTCATCGGCGTCGAATCCCCTAATCCTGAAACCCTTAAAGATCTGCAGAAAGGAATTCGGGTGGAGGAGGTCATTGAAACCGTAGAGATGCTCAAGCGGAATGGCGTTCAACTGCATGCCTCCTACATCATCGGTGGACTTCATGAAACTGCCCAATCCATTCATGAGACCATCCGTTTTGCCAAAAGGCTCGATACGAATGTAGCCCAATTTGCGATTCTCACTCCTTTACCGGGGACAGCTATCTATGATCAGGTGAAGGACCGGATCTTCAGGTGGAGAGCGCCGTGGTCTTTCTTTGATCTGCAGCATCTGGTCTTTAGACACGACCATCTCTCTTTCATCCGAATGGAGTGGCTTCTGTTCAAGGCTCACCTGCTTTACTATACTCGTTCAAAAAGGGCGATCCTGGATATCTGGCGTCATATCAAGAAACACCATTTAGGTGTGAGGACGTTCTTCCGTTTTGTCAAAGAATACTTCAGGGGGTAAAATGAAAAGATGAAAGAACGTTACCCCCAAGCTGTTCATCGATTTATTTACCTATTTTTCTTTCAATTCTGTTCCACCCTTATTCCCAGGCCGATACAGAAATTTTTCAGCGTTGTTGTGGGAGACCTCTTTTATCTTCTCATGCGAAAGACAAGGGCCAAGGTTCGTAAGAATGTGCAAGGGATTGGCCGAGGAAGATGGTCAGATGGAAAGATCGATGTCATCACGCGAAAGACCTTCCAGAATTACGGACAGTATCTGTTGGACTATATGGTGATGCACCGCCTCCATCCCTCCACCAAAGAGAAATGGGTCGAAGAAGAGGTAGGAGGGGAGTATATGATGGAGGTCCTTCGAGGGGGGAAGGGAGTCATCTGTGTAACGCCTCATCTCGGAAATTGGGAGATCGGCGGGCTCCTCTTCTCCTTCAAGGGGGGAAAGCTGAATGTTCTCACCCTCGATGAATGGGAGGCAAATATAAGGTCTTTTCGGGAAGAGATTAGAAGAAGGTGGGGGATAAAGAATCTCTATATTGATCCGAACGATGATTCCCCGATGGCAATTTTGGATGTGGTAAAGGCGCTTCGTCGAAACGAGATCGTGGCCATGCTGGGCGATCGAATGGAGACTCAAAAGACGATGACCTTCGATTTTTTTGGCAGAAAGACTCCCTTTCCCATCGGCGTAGCCATTTTGGCCCTCAGCACCGGTGCTCCTGTCCTTCCCGTGTTTGTCGTGATGGAACGAAACCGAAAATATCGGGGCATCATCGAAGCCCCCATCCATTTCGAATCCTTCTCGAGGGAGGACCGGGAAACAGTTATTCGAAAAGGCATGGAAAAACTGATCAAAAAATTTGAGTGTTATATCGAAAAATATCCGGATCAATGGTATAATTTTTATTCCTATTGGGATGCAAATACGATATCCGCAGGCGAGGCAAAAAATGTCAGAACCGGGTAACGACCTGATCGAAAAAATCAAAGGGCTTATCATTCAACGTCTGAAACTCTTTGATATGACACCAGAAATGATTGAAACCGATGCCCCCCTCTTTGGTGAGGGACTTGGATTAGATTCCATTGATGCCCTCGAACTGGTTCTGGGTCTAGAGAAGGAGTTTGGAACCATCATCCCCGATGCAGAGGTGGGGAAGAAGGTTTTTCAATCGGTCAGGACGATGGCTCAATATGTTTTAGAGCAACAGGGCGAGGTATGATGAATCTTAAAGGGAAAACAGCTTTCTGTTTTCCCGGGCAGCTTCGAGAACGAGTGATCCTGGACGATCCCCATCCGTTAAGAAAGGATCCTCATTTTCAAGAATGGACTGAAAGGGCCTCTAAGCTAAATCAATTCGATCTTCTCCAATTCGCGTTCCAAGGAGAAGAGGAAGAAGCCGGGTTTAACCTCAAGCTCCAACTATCGACCTACCTCCTTTCCATGATTCACTTTCATCGGCTGAGGGCTGCAGGGCGGAATCCGGATATCCTAGCCGAGCACAGCATGGGAATTTACGCTGCCTTGGCTGCCTCCGAGGCAATCACTTTTGAAGAAGGTCTCTTCGTCACCGAATCCATCGGAAAGCTCCTCGAAAAGGAGGGGTCCCTCCACCGGGGAGGGTTAGCCAGCATCATTGGATTACCTTTAGAGGAGATTGAAAGGATCTGTTCCGATCTCAATGGCCATCACCTTTCGATTGCCAACTACAATGGGTCCATGCATTTCGTCGTCTCTGGAGAAGAGAAAGAAGTGGAGAAGTCGATTTCCCTGGCGCTTTCAAGAAAAGCCATCTCCGCTTCTCGGCTCCCCTTTCAAACGGCTCTTCATTCCCCATCTCTCCTCTCGTTGAGGGGAGAGGTTCAGCATCTCTTAAAGGATATTGAGATCCGACCTCCCAAGTTTCCCATCCTCAATCACTGGACAATCAAGCCTTTAAAGAGAGAGGAGATTAAAGATTTCCTCTCCGTCGAAATCGGGCACCCCGTCTATTGGGACCGATGTGTGGAGAGGTTGATTCAGGAAGGGGTGACCCAATTCATCGAAGTGGGACAGGAGACCACTCTGATCAAACTGATTCGATGGATCCATCGGGAGGCAGAGGCCTTCTCTGCAGGAGAGTCTCTGTAGGAAAGAGCGGAAGATGAGATATCATGAGACCCCTCTTCAGGTCCGATTCTATGAAGTCGATGCCTACGGGATGGTGTGGCATGGCCACTATGTCGGCTGGTTTGAAGCCGGCCGAAATGAACTGACCGAACGTTTCCATCTCGGTCCTCTCCAACTCAAAGAGAGGGAAGTCTTGGCACCCGTTGTAGAGTTGACCTGTGAATTCAAACTTCCCGCCACCTTTGGAGATGCTCTGGTCATTCAGACGACGATGGAAAGAACAGAAGTGGCTAAACTGATTTTTCATCATCGAGTGTTACACAAAGGGAATGGAAAAATCTTAGCAACGGGCTCCACCACCCACGTGCTCACCGATCTCAAAGGAACTCTCCTTTACCGAGTACCTCCTGAGGTCCTCGAAAGGATCGAGGAGATGAGAGCCTATTTAGAAGTATGATCCACCCCCACCCACCCCTCCCCCCTCGAGGGGGAGGGTGAGGGAGGGGGGCGAAGAGTTCGGAGTTCGGAGTTTTAAACGTGCAATCTAAAATCTGAAATCGAGATGAAAGTTCTTTTAATTGATCCTCCTCATCGCATCTTTCCAGGCCTTCGGATGTGGACCCCTTCTTTTGGGCTTCTCCAATTAGCCGCCTACCTGGAAAGAGAAGGAATAGAAGTTCAGGTTCTTGATGGGACCGCTCTTAAGAACGCATGGAAAGGTCTTGCCAAAACTGTCTCAACCTCGAAAGCGGATGTCATCGGCGTCACCTGTTCGGCTACCTGTCTCTCCCCGGAGGCCCTTCAAACCATCTCTCTCTGCCGAACACTTTCACCTGAGGCAAAAATTATTGCAGGCGGAGGCCACTTCACACTGATGGCCGAACCCATTCTGAAAGAGATCAAGGAGCTCGATTACATTGTATTGGGTGAAGGAGAGATCGCCTTTTTTAAACTTCTTCAGAACTTGTCCGGGGGAGGGAATGGCAACGGATTAAAGGGGATTGCTTTTTTGGAAGATGGAAGAGTCGTCTCTCAGGGGAGATATCCTCCGATTCCCAACTTAGATTCCATTCCTCTTCCTGCCTACCATCTCGTGGATATGGAGAGCGAAGCTTATTACTGGCACGGGATGGGAAAAAGGGCCTTTGGCATCTCCACCAGCCGGGGATGCGGGGATCACTGTGCTTACTGTTCGGAGACGAAATTCTGGGAAGGGGTTTGGAGAGGCCGGAGTGGAAGAAAGGTGGTGGAGGAGATTTCTTTTCTCCATCGTCACTATGGAAAGAGCCTTTTTGTTTTTAATGAAAATACCTTCAACTGGAATCGGAGGAGGGTGGAAGAATTTCTTGAAGAATTGGGAAGATCCGGTCTCCGCATCCATTTCTGGTTCCAATCTCGGATTAAAGATATCCTCCGAGACGAAGACCTCGTTCCGGAGATGAGACGCCTGGGCCTTTATGAAGTGATGCTTGGGATTGAGAGCATCCACCCAGATGTCCTGAATCGGTACGACAAACAGCAATCGAGAGAGATGGCTCAAAGGGCCATCGATATTCTCAGAAGAAATAAGATCATGGTCATGGCCAATATCATGTTCGGGGATTGGAACGATTCTGAAGAATCCCTCAAAGAAGTCTTCCAGTTTGTGAAGCCTCAGAGTGACTTTCTGATCCTCACCCTCACGACTCCCCTACCGGGGACAAGATACTTTGAAGAGGCCGAACGGTTGGGAAGGATCCGGGAGAGGGATTTTGGTAAATATGATTTCATGCATCCCATCATGGACACACAGTTCTTATCGGCTGAAAAGGTTCACCGGCTTCAACAGGCCTATCTGAAAAGATATTACACCCAGCCGAGAATCCTCCTGGGCGCTTTCTTCAACTCGAATCCCTTTAAACGGATGGCCTATCGGCTCATCCTTCGATATGTCTGGGAAAATGCAACCCGGAGACCATGGAGACAACCCAATCTTGAAGAGAACGCATAGCGCAAAGCGCATAGGGCATAGCGTAATAAATTCTCCCTTTTGTTTTTGACGGGAAGAGAGAGCAAGGGTTGATGAAATCTACTCCGCAATCGAAAAAGGTCTTGTTGATTTTTCCTCGGGAAAAAGGGGTCAAGTATTCAAACGACACCCTCTATCCTTTTCCCATGCTGGGCCTTACCATCCTCGCTTCTCTCTTCCCTAAACATTATGAGGTTAAGATTATCAATGAAGTCATTGAAGAGATTGATTTTGAATCTGAAGTCGATTTAGTGGGAATTACTGCCTTAACGTGTGTGAGCAAACGAGCCTATGAAGTTGCAGATCGATTCAGAGAGAGAGGGGTGAAAGTGATTCTGGGAGGCGTCCATCCAAGCCTTTTACCCGAAGAGGCCAAGGAGCATGCAGACTCCGTCTTCATTGGAGAAGCCGAAAAGAGGCTCGAAAAGGTTTTGAAGGACTTCGAAGCCGGGCGGCTTCAACCTTTTTATGGAAATCACGAGTGGGGCGATCTAAAGGGAATGCCTCTTCCCAGACGGGACCTCTTGGGGAAGCATTATAGTCCGATTTTCAAGGCGATCGAGACAACCCGAGGGTGCCCAAATCGCTGCGATTTCTGCTCCGTCCCCACAATTAATGGAAGGCATTATCGCCTCCGCCCTCTTGAGGAAGTGGATGAGGAACTCTCCTTCATCATTAAAAAGAAGGGGGAATATCTCTTTCTTGCGGATGACAACGCGATGGCGAGGGAGGATTATGCCTTAAAACTCTTCGATATCTTCAAACGCCATGAGGTGAAGTGGATGGGATTTGCCACGGTCCAGGTCGCGAAGAAGGAAGACCTGCTCAAAAAGGCTCAGGAGAGCGGTTGTATTTCACTCTTCATTGGGTTTGAGTCTCTCATTCAGGAGAATCTGGATGGTGTTTCTAAACGATTTGTGAATACGAAGGAATTGTCCGATCTGATCCGGACGATTCAAGGCCACCGGATCGGCATTCATGGTTCCTTCATCTTTGGTTTTGATGGAGATGATCCGACCGTCTTTAAGGAAACAGTTGACTTTGTCCAGAGGAACAATATCGAACTTCCCACCTTTTCCATTCTCACACCTTTTCCTGGGACTCCGCTTCGAAAGCGGTTGGAGGAGGAAGGGAAGATCTTTGACCATGACTGGTCCCATTACGACATGAGCCATGTGGTCTTCAGGCCGAAGGAGTTAACCGTTCAGGAGCTTCAGGAGGGATACCTCTGGGCGCAGAAATATACCTGTGCCCCTCGGTCGATCTTGAAACGTCTCCTCTGGGGCACCAGACATCACTTACTCTATTTCTTGATGTCAAACTTTGTTCTCCGGGGAGCTCAAATGGAAGTGATTCGGAAAATTAAGAAAGAAGAAACGTTCAAAACACCAATAACCAAATTACAATAATCAAATAATAACCAATGACCAATCACCAATGATCAAAATGGCGTTGAATTTGTTTGCTGATTGGTTATTGGAGCTTATTTGGTGTTTGATGGTTGGTGATTCGAAAGAGGTGGAGTTCAGATTTGCTATGAAAGTTCTCCTCATCTCTGTCAATCGCGAAAAAATGCCTTATCCTGTCTTTCCCCTGGGGTTAGCCTATCTGGTCAGGACCTTAGGGGATGAAGGCCATGTTACTGAGGTCCTGGATCTTTGCTTTTACGAGAACCCCTCCATTGAATTGAAAGATACCCTTCAGCGGTTTCAACCTGATTTGATCGCCCTCTCTCTAAGAAATCTGGATAATCTAACCTATCCGACACCCGTGTCTTATTTGAAGGAGGTGGAGGAGGTTATTGACGTGTGTCGCCAAACCTCCCGGGCAAAACTAATCCTCGGGGGTTCTGGGTATTCCTTAGCCCCCAAAGAACTTATGAACTATCTAGATATCGATTTTGGCATTGTTGGAGAAGGCGAGGAAGTTCTTCTCAAATTGATTAACTCTCTTAAAAAAGGGATTTCTATCTCCCCCTCTCCCCATCTCCTCGTCAAGGAAAAGCCTTTTCCCCTTCAGCCAGAGGGGGCAAAGGTCCTTCCGATCAAAACGCCTGATCGATCTCTCTTTGAAACGCGTCGTTATTTAGAGAAAGGCGGAATGGGTAATATCCAGACGAAGCGGGGTTGCCCATTCTCCTGTATTTACTGTACCTATCCTCTGCTGGAAGGGAAAGAGGTAAGGCTAAGGGAGACCGAGGAGGTGGTTGAAGAGCTTCAAAAACTGACGCAGGAAGGAGTGGATTATGTCTACTTTGTGGATGATATCTTCAATTATCCCTCTTCTTATGCTGAAAGTTTATGTCGAGAAGTCATCCGAGGGAAGGTAGCTATCAAATGGAGTGCTTTTGTCAATCCGGGTTTTTTAAACGGAGATCTATTGAAGTGGATGGCTGAGGCCGGATGTGTGGGTGTTGAGTTTGGAACAGATTCAGGCTCTCAGAGAATGTTAGAAAGTTATGGGAAATCGTTTACCATCGAGGATATTATTCAATCCTCCCGAGCCTGTTCCACATTGGGGATGAATCATTGTCACTATCTTCTCATCGGCGGCCCTGGGGAGGATGACGAGACGGTTGAGGAATCCTTCCGACTCATGGACCGCCTTGATCCGACAGCCGTCATCGCCATGCTGGGGATTCGAATCTATCCTGGGACAGAGATGGAACGAATCGCCCTTTCTCAGGGATTCCTCCGTCAGGATTCCAATCTCATCTTTCCCCATTTTTACGTCTCTCCAGCACTCGAAGGCAGGCTGGAAGAGATCGTCCGAGCAAAAGCCCTAGAGAGAAAGCAATGGATCGTTCCGGGTCTGGAGATCAATATCTCACAGAATCTGATGGAGGGAATAAGAAGATTTCAGATTCGAGGTCCCTTGTGGGAACTGGTTGGGAGAATGAAGAAACCAAGGGTTAAACCCTTAGGGTCTTGATTGCAGATTTCAGATTGCAGATTGGAGATTTTCAAATCTAAAATCTAAAATCTCAAATCTTAAATCTTAAATCTGAAATTGGGGAGAAGCACGATGCTATTAAAGGATGAGGTCGCAATTGTTACGGGGGGGACCAAAGGGATTGGCAAAGCTATTTCCCTTCTTTTTGCCAAGGAAGGGGCAAAGGTCGTTGCCAACTTCTCAAAGGATGTGGATGCTGCCGAGGGACTAAAGAAGGAAGCAAAATCGAGGGGGCTAACTATCGGTCTCTACAAAGCCGATGTCACACAGTTCGATCAGGTGAGAGGGATGGTGGAGGAGACCTTTGCTCAGTATGGGAAGATTGATATTCTTGTCAATAACGTTGGTCTCATCAGGGATAACTTTCTCATGCTGATGAGCGATGAGGATTGGAATTCTCTCATTGGTGCCAACCTGACAAGTGCCTTCAACTGCTCAAAAATGGTAATCCGAAAGATGATTCCCCAGAGAAAGGGAAAGATCATCAACCTCTCTTCTATCAGTGGAATTGTGGGCACACCGGGACAGACCAATTATGCAGCAACCAAAAGTGGCGTGATCGGGTTCACCAAGGCCTTGGCTCGAGAATTGGGGCCTTTCAATATTCATATCAATGCAGTGGCCCCTGGCCTGATTGAATCGGAGGTGGTTTCAAAGATGCCAAAAGAGAAAGTGGAGGCCATTATCAAGTCATCTAGCCTCGGAAGAGTAGGGAGACCAGAGGAGATAGCGCAAGCTGTCCTCTTTCTTGCATCCGAGCAATCGAACTACATTACAGGGCAGACGATTATTGTCGATGGAGGAATCGTGTAAATATATTTCAGACTTAAGAATGCACCTGCCTGCCGGCCCCGGTCCCGACCGAAGGTAGGGCAGGCAGGGATTTCCGATTGGGATGAAAACTGCGGGGTCCGTTCCCCGAACGCGGCGGCTTTAATGCCTACCTAATTCCCTGTCTCCGCCTGCAAAATCGATCCGGTGTAATTCCGTCTTAGTATATGGCCTGAAACGTCCACCATGAATCCAGAGGCCAAATAAGACTGCTGTTCCATCGTCCTTCCATGTCAGTCGACTCAACTGACACCCATCTGGTTTACAACGGTCTGGCCAGACCTTGCAGTCGTTATACCAGGTGACGCGCTCCACGTCCGTAAGGTCAGGGTTTGAAATATAGAGATCAGCAAGGTACCTGCCCCGGAAAGAGGGGCCCTTCATCCAGGCAATCTTCTTGCCCGAGGGCGAAAACATGAAGAACTCCTCGTGTTGGGACGAAGTGACTTGAAGCGCTTTGTTCGTTGCGGTATATCTCCGGCCATCCCATCTCCATTCGTAGACATACGGATCACAAAGCTTCCCCCTTCCTGCCGCATAGAGCAAGGAATAGGAACCAGAGGCGTTCCTATGGATATCATTCGGCTCATAGTACATCTGGCCATTCGGTTCCACCTCAAATTGTTTCAAGAGCTGTAACCGGCCATTAACATCCGCTACCAGGTTACAAAACACCATCTTGACAAACCCGAAAGCTGAGCGAAGGTTTCCCTTCTTATAGCGTAGCGGATAGACATACCACTTGCCGTCCTCTGAAATCGCCGAATGTTGGAGCCCTTGCCCAGGAGCGAGGTTGGTCAACCGGTAGTAAAGCTTCTCACGCACGTCCAACGCCCAGAGATCGTTGTCCCATCCGATACTCGGCGCATTGCGTAGCAGCCTGTGAAAACTGTGCTCGTTTTCCGCCTTGAAGAAAATAACTGGCAAAAAAGTATGGGCTTCGGGATCACCCTTCCAGTGAATCTTTGGATCCTTGCCGTCCTCGTCGAGCGGAAAATTTATCCCGAGGACGTTATCACCGTAGCAGGTGAGACAGCGCCTATGACCGCCATTTCCATCTATGACCCACAGATTCCAGTTCTCCCGATCGACGTAAACCACGTCCGCGTTAGACAGGGAAGGGGTTTTCCACGAAATCCAGCTTGGCCCGACGGCGTTTTCAGCCAGAACCGTGTCCTTTTTCACCGTGTATGGGGAAGAATCAGCAGAGACCTGTAGCGGTTCACACCAACCCCCCGGAGTTGCGAGAAGCAACATCGCAACCACCGCAATACGCACCATCTCGACTGTCGCGATGTATAGCTTCATCCTCTTTTTCCATCCAACGGAAATCAGCGGTAGCTGTAAGCCATCCCTGCCTGCCCCTGCCTACTGGTAGGCAGGTGCTGCAGAGTGTTCTTGAGCATTGTCGCCTTCTATTTCTCTATTTCAAGCTCTGCATCCTATTTCAATTTCTAGATTCCCTCCCCACGTCCCCACACCTTATCTGTTCTTTTTGAGCCGTCCTGTGAAATCACTAGTTAGCTTCTAATGTCCTAACACACGAATTCCGTCTGCAAAATTTCCGCTCCCTAAAAAGGCGACTAAAAAAACGAGCAAAAATCCCAGACCAACAAAAAAGAAAATAGAGCCGCCAAACAAGCCCGCTAGCGACAGCGAATAAAAACCAGAAGTTAATGTTGCGTCTTTAGGGTTGCTAGGATTATACAAAACTAGGACTCTATTTCCCTTTTTCAATTTTTTGAAAATTTCTTCATGAATCGTCTCATCCCCTGACGCATTATAAGCATGATGAATCCTTGATCCAGAATATCCTATTCCTTCAGCATAATATTGATAGGTGACTGTTACTTCATACGTTTTGTCTCCATCAGAATCTTTTTTCTCCCCTATTTCTGATGAAACAATTTTCCCTTCGGTGGTCTTCCAGGATCTTGAGAGAACACCGCCATATATCTTTTTTCCAGTTTGAAAGATTAGATAAGCTCCAGTTAGAATGAAGACACTGCAGAAAGGAATAATAACCCAAAGCCAAATTTTTCCCATCATTCACCTCCATGCTAACGATCACGCTCAGCGACCCCCACTGAGAGGCAACGTGGAGCGTGAAAGGCGCGTGCAAATTGCCACCCTGCCCCAAACGGAGAAGCATCGAGGCGGTTCGCTGCCGCCCACTTAGTAGGCTCACGGCTCATTTTTTGCATCAGCGATCTCCAAACGTCGAAATCGGGAATCAATCAAAGCATCAAGAGCTACCACAGCAATGAAAGCAACCCCGAACACAATCCAGCTCCGAAAAAACAAACCAAAACCCGCTGACAATCCGCCAAGACACAACGACACGATCATGAGTGGCACGGATTTCTTGACGCGAGAAGTCGCACCACAACTTGGACAACGATATGCGCCGAACCCGCTCCTGAGCCACATCTTTCCGAACGGAATCGAATCAACTTGGCATTTGGGACAAGTCATATGCATCGTGTGCCTAGCTATCAATAGACGAAATTCGTATTTGTTTGGAATCGCGTCTTCTAATTTTAGCTTCTTACCAGTGTTGGCCTCTTTCGTCTATAAAACTGTAAAAAATTGTTGATTCTATTTCGTGTTTTCCATGTAGTAGCACAGAATGCGAACTTCGTATAACATTGGAGTTTCGGCAAACTTGGGGCCATAAGTGAAAAATGGCGTTCTGCTGAGTTCCGGGACTTTCTTGTTTGCCGTTCACTTATCCCTGCAAAAAATGCGCCTTTTTATGCTCACTGGGTAAGTAAATTCCGGACTTTCTCGAACAGAAATCAAGATTTCGGTTCCAATCTGAAGATTTAAAAATTCTAAAACCAATTGAAATTACAATAGAAAATTGCCGACTGGCAGATCACATTGGCAGAGGAGGCTCTTTACTTTCATTCTGCTTGCGAGATCCCGCCCGAAAATGATATACATTGGTAATCCTTGAAGAATTGCTCAAAAAGCCAATGAACATGGAGTTCAAACGGGTCGCCATTACGGGGATGGGTATTTTTTGTTCTGTTGGAAAGAATATGGAGGAATTCCTGCAATCCTTGAAATCAGGAAGATCGGGCATTGGGCCGATCAGCCTTTTTGATACTTCAAAGTATCCCTCCAAGATTGGCGCGGAAATCCGGGATTATCAACCAAAGGAGTTCTTTGGGAAGAAGGAATTGAAGAGACTCTCTCGAACTGATCAGTTTGCTCTTATTGCGGCGGCGGAGGCGGTTAGGAATTCTGGTTTAAACTCCTATGGTTCAGAAGAAGTGGGGGT
>Ga0209427_10000370_pt1 | contig 47129 bp, 38 predicted proteins | sample DeeMarSWOR136_30_FD_187465 | JGI IMG/M metagenome (GOLD analysis project Ga0209427, IMG submission 187465) | Marine sediment microbial communities from White Oak River estuary, North Carolina - WOR-1-36_30 (SPAdes) (version 2) | ecosystem: Environmental > Aquatic > Marine > Intertidal zone >...
TTAATTTCCAACATGCAAAACAGTGCATGTCCTATATAATGGATGTGCACTGTCTAAAAATAGAAGAAATTCTCATACTTTATATACAATAAAAAAAAGCTAGAAAAATTTTAAAATTTTTCTAGAATTTTTTTAAATTACTTTACAAAGTCTATATCAACTTTAGAACTTGTTAAAACTTTTTTAGCGGGTAACTGCTGACTTTCAAACGCTGGTAGGTGGCCAAGAATATTTGGTGATTGAACACCCGTCATAATTGCCATAACTCTACATTTTCCCTCGAATTCAGGTTGAACTCTTGCACCAAGAATAACGTTTGCATAGCAGTCCATATCTTGTGTTAGTGATTTTGCAACATCTTGGACATATTTGAGGCTCATATTAGGACCACCAGTAATGTGCACCAATGCACCTGAAGCTCCAGAGTAGTCGACATTGAGAAGTGGATGATTTAATGCTTCAGTTACGATTGTATCAACCCCAGCATCTTCATCTGCTTCTCCCCATAACATCACAGAAAGCCCTGCAGAATCAACTATAGTTTTCATGTCAGCAAAGTCAAGATTTATCAAAGATGGCAATGTAATTGTTTCAGAAATTCCTTTTACCGTTTCTGCAACGAGTTGATCCATAACAGAAAAGGCTTGATTAATTGGTAAATTCGGTACAAATTCTAATAAACGATTGTTGTCAAGGACCACTGTACTATCTGCCTTTACTCTTAGTTTATCTAATCCTTCATCAGCTTTGACGAGACGTGCTCTTTCTACATTAAATGGAGTAGATACCATACAAGTTACTATAGCTCCATTCTTTTTTGCTATCTCGGAAACTATTGGAGCAGAACCTGTTCCTGTACCTCCACCCATTCCAGCGGTGATAAAAACAAGGTTTGCACCTTTAACCAATTCTTCAATTTCACGACTAGATTCCCGTGCTGCACGTTCTGCAACGTCGGGAAAACCTCCTGCACCCAAACCATGGGTTAGAGCTGCTCCTATCAATAATTTGTGGTCGGCTTCTACTAAATCCAATGCTTGTTTGTCAGTATTAATTGCTATAGTTTCAGCTCCTTTTACACCTAGTTTTTGTAATCTGGTTATTGTATTGCCGCCAGCACCTCCACAACCGATGATAACTATCCGAGGAATACCAAACATATCCTCATCCCTTACCATCTTAGTTTCTTCATCAACTTTGTTTCGTATTGCAGCCTCTATAAAAGATTGATTATTTTTACTATTTGTCATCCCATTCCTCCTATATTCTGGTAGTTGGAAGGACGCCGTTTTGGCGTCCTTCAAGGGGTGCATCCCATCCCCTATTTCTATTTTTATTTTTTCATATATGGCTCAAGGGCCTCAACCGCAGCTCCCAACTCCTGCACTTTTTTGAGCTTATCAGCCTTTTCAATTATGCGGCCAGCATGATTGCTGATATACTCGTTGACCGCGTGTCGTATGACTTCAGAACGAGTTAAAAATTCACCTGTTCTTATGAAAAGGTCTATCTGTTTAAGATAGATTTTGGGTAGTCGGATTGTTATGCGGTCAGTTTCCATCTTTCTCCTCACAATTTTAACCGTATGTCAAACAGGTGACGTTTTTAAGTGTCGAATGCGGATTAAGTGTACTATTATCAAACGACAAGATACATCATTTGTCTGACAGACGTAGAAATGAAATGACTGTTTTGTTTAAATATTTTTCCATTTTTTTGGGCTTTGCCCATTAATCCGTGCTAATCCTTGTTTTGCACAATAATTGGGTAAATTGCACAATAAATATTTAGATTACAATAATAAGCATTTTAGTGACAATTAATATTAAGAAACCTGAATAGGGCGTGTAACAAAGTAGTTATCCACCCTTTTTCTCTGAGAATATCGTCGAAAATATCGTCGAAAATCTAAAAATTTTTTCTTAAATCCTTCTTTTCTTTTTTCAAAAAACCCGTATATCTATCATACTATTCTTAATTATAAATTTATTAAAAATTTTATCTTTTCTTACAGAGTTTTTTTCCTAGATTAAAACTTTTATATTAAATTTAGATTATCTAATTGTACTTCATAACCACAATTAACGCATCTAACATGCATTACTCCATTTAAATACCCTATTTCTTCAACTTCTACAATCTCATCGCATAGATCTCTTAAACAATGTGTTTTATATGTTTTAAGGATTCCTCCGTTTGGCTCATTTTCCATTTTAGCACCTCATAAGGTATTTATTACTTATAATTAACAAATATAATAATGGCTAATAAATATTACTATTTTGTCTAAAAATTTTAAATTATTTCGGACAAATTAGGAATAATAAAAAGAAAAATTATATATTTTCTCTTAAAATTTGGACAAAGAAAGAATTATAAAAGCAATAAGTATACAATATTACAAAAAATATTGGGAGAATACACGGTATGCCAGATAAAAGAATCGACAGTTTAGATATAAAAATTATAAGATTACTACAGCAAAATGCCAGAGCATCTTTCAAAGAAATTGCAGCTTATTCTAAGAATTCTTCTGATACAATAAAAAATAGATACAATATACTTCTGAAAAACGGCATAATTCGAGGTTCAACAATAGTGATTGACCCAAAAAAAGTTGGTGAAGGAAATCTAGTTATGATGGGTATAAAAATAGTTCAACCATACTCAGATTCCATTATAAATATGATCAAAAAAATACCTGGTATATGTATTGTTTCTAGGACAATTGGAATATATGATTTAGAAGCAATATTTATACTAAAAGATATAGAACAAATTGGTGCTACTAAGGAGACAATTGAGGATTTTCCACAAGTTAAAGGCGTAAATGTTGGTATTTTTGTTGATAAACCCCTTTTATGTCCGAAAAATTTTGAGTTTGAGTAGAGGATATTTATGAAATTAGATAGAATTGATACTACTATAATTGAAATGCTAAAGAAAAATGCTAGAACTTCCTTAAGAGAAATTGCCAGAAAATTACATGTATCACCAGATACTGTTAGCAGCAGATTTGAGAAACTTGAAAAACAAGGATTCATTGTAGGATCCACTATTATAATAGATCCAGCAAAGATTGGTTACTCATTTATTACTCGATTTGGGATTAATGTTAAACCAGCGTATTCATCTCAGGTGCTTGAAAATATCATAAAAATTCCGAGTGTAATTGTTGCTACAAAATTAGTTGGACAGTGTGATTTAATTGCTATTAGTGTAATAAAAGATTTTCAACATTTATGCAGAATGAGGGACACAATACTTGAGATGCCATACGTAAATAATGTTGATGTGAGCATGTGGATAAAAACCATGGAACTTTGCCCCTATTATTTTCTAATTTAAACTTTAAATTATTATATACAATATTTTCGCATTTTGTCCAAATTAATTATTAATAAAATCGAAATAACCGCCATATTAATAAATTTTTTTTAAAATTATTCATTTATATCGATTTTAAAACGGACATATATTTTATTTTTTGATTTATGTTTCATATAATGTCCGAATAATTTAGATAATTTTAAAAAACCGTAGAATATACACAGAGATAAATTTTTGGGGGAAAAAAATGTCTGGACAATATGAAAATGCAAGATCAACAACTGGAACAGCTACAAGAGTTAAGGATATCAGCCCATTAAGTGGAATGTGTCCTATATGTATTAGAGAATGCCCGGTTTTGTGTGAGATAAGTAAATCAGCTTTTAGAGGAAGAGAAGTCCTATATCCTTCACCAGAATATTTTGGATGTAGCACCCAAGCAGCAAATAAGGATTATTTCATGGATTGGTCATATTTTCAAATACTAGTTAATGTAATAGGAGCAAAAGGTATCGATGCGAATTCTGATATGGCACTTTTTGAAAATGTGAATGTTAGCACAAGCGTAGGCGGCATACCCTTAAAAGTACCTGTGTTAGTTGCAGCTCTTGGATCTACTACTGTTGCGAAAAATAACTGGGAGTCACTTGCTATGGGTTGTGCGCTTTCAGGTACAATTCAAACTGTTGGTGAGAATGTATGTGGAATGGATAAAGAATCTAAATATACAAATGGCAAGGTTCAACATTCAACTGATATGAAGTATAGAGTTGAGTCGTACAGAAAATATTGGGATGGAAAACATGGAGATATCGCCATACAAACAAATGTCGAAGATCAAAGAAGTGGTGTTGATTTATATGTACTCTCAAAATTAGATGTCAATATTATTGAACGGAAATGGGGTCAAGGAGCGAAAGCGATTGGTGGAGAAGTACGTATTTCAGATTTGAAAAAGGCTCAGGAATTAAAACGTAGAGGATATATCGTATTGCCTGATCCAGAAGATAAAGAGGTTATAGAGACTTTTAAGACAGGATCTTTTAAAACATTTGAAAGGCATAGCAGAGTCGGTTTTCCAGAGTTTAAAGGATTTGTTGAGGATATTGAGTGGCTAAGAGAACAAGGTGCAAAGAAAGTATTTTTGAAAACTGGTGCATATAGACCAGAAGTTGTTGCATTCACATTTAAATGTGCTTCTGAAGCCAAAATTGACATGTTAACTTTTGATGGCGCAGGTGGGGGAACTGGTATGAGCCCAGTGCCAATGATGCAAGAATGTAGTACTCCAACAGTGTATCTCGAAGCACAGGTATTAAAATGCGCGGAACTTCTTAAGAAAAAAGGAAAACACATACCTGATATTGCTATGGCAGGTGGATTTGTCAATGAGACGCAAATATTCAAATCAATAGCTATGAGTAATTTTGGAGACGGCCCACATATTAAAGCTATTTCAATGGCTAGAGCGCCTATCACTGCTGCAATGAAATCAGATTATTTTGCTGAACTGGCAGATTGTAAAAAATTACCGAAAAAATTCGCTGATGAATATGGTGAAAAACCCGAGACGTTTTTTATTGTAGCAAAAAACCTCGAGAAAAAATATCCAAAAGTAAAACTTGGCAAGGACATTCCATGGGGCGCAGTAGGTATTTATACTTATTTTACTGAAAGAATAGGTGTAGGATTGAAGCAATTAATGGTAGGCTGCAGAAAATGGAAACTTAACCTATTAAACAGAGATGATTTGGGATCATTAACTCTTAGAGCAAATGAAATAACTGGCATACCATTAATCGAAGAAATTGAACAAAAAAAGATGGAGAGTATTTTATATTCTTAAATGAGGTGATGATTATGGAAATTAATGAGCCTGTTATGAGTAGTAAAATTAAGATTTATGGGCCTCCAATTGATAAAGCAGTAACAGCTCTTCAAAAACTTGCAGAAGAGCTACCTAATATCCAAAATGGCAATATTGCTAGTGGCATTATTCCATCTGGTGAAACGTTGATGGGTGATTTTGATTTTGTTTTTCATTGGTTGAAAAAACCAAATGAAAAACAACTTAGGAAGTTGATAAATCGTATCGATGAAGCACTTAAAAACCTTAATTGTAGATATACAATAACTACAACAGGCGGGTCTACATATCCTTATAGGTTATAATAAATTATATAAAATTAAAAGGAGAGGAAAATTGTGAAAAGCTATATTAAAATATATGGTCCGCCAATTGAAAAAGCAATTAGGGAATTACAAAAACTCGCGAAAGAACTTCCAACAATTTCGAAAGGAGAAATTTCTCGAAGTGTTATTTTGTCTGGAGAAACAATGAAAGGGGATTACGATTATGCGTTCAAATGGGTCACCGAACCAGATGAAGATCAGCTTCTTCGTTTGATATTTAATATTGATGAAACGCTTGATGATCTTGGATGTAGATATACTATTGTTACAAAATAAATAACCAACTAACATAACTAAATTTACACGGACTTAATAAAACCTTATTTCCTATTTTATGTGCGCATCGTGGTACAAAATTTTATTTCATACAAAAACCGAAAAAAATATTACATGCCTCTATCGTATTTTGTTAAAGCGACGACCTTTAAAGGTATAACCTTCCTATAAACATGTTCAGGTTTTCTAACTCTTCCATTAACAGTTAAAAGGTATTTAATTTTAATATCAAATAATCTTTCATTCTCTTTTAATAAAGGTAAAATTATTTTCCAATCGTTATTAGAAATCGAACTAATTTTACTGCCATTGAGCTGATCTTCTCCAACTGTTTTAAAAGGATCTCTTAAATATACTGTACCTGCTGCTGCAAGTGGAAAGAGATTTCCGCCATGATATGGTGTTTCTTGTGACAAAATTTTTCCATTTTCTGAAAATTTTATTCCATTTATGACTGTAAACCCAGATGCTGACATACATGATTCCCCCAAATAATCTTTGCAAGATCCATTTATAATAGCAGTTGCACTTCCAACAGAATTAATCAAAGGTCGATCAACTAGATCACCTAAAACAAACGCTACTCCACCTTTGGCACCATATTCAAATGTTTTTCCCACATCGCCATAGATAACAATTTTCCCAGATCTAAAACAATATGCAACAGAATCCTGAACGCTTTCATGAACATGAAACTCTGGTCCATCAGCAAAAGCTGCAAGACAATCTCCGACTCGTCCATATATATCAATCTTAACTTTTTCACTAGTAATCAAACCCGCACCAAAATTACGTTGCCCCCGAAAATTATATGCAATAAAGTTTCTCCAACCTAGATCATATGCTCTCTGAAGAAATTGACACGTTCCATTATTTCCTTCAGCTTTGAAATCATATACATCAACAACTAGAATCTGATCGGAAGTTAAAGGTTTAAAAAGTTTATCTCTCTGGTTATAATCGATCCTGAAATATTTATTAACTGAATTTGCTACTACTTGAGGCAAAGAATTAAAAATCTCATAGAGTTTTTCTTCATATAAAGTTATTAAATCACTTCTAAATTTTCTTCCAAAATCATATCTTCTATCAATAAGAAGGGTCAATATCTCTATTGCAAATGTTTTTTCAATATGACCTTTGGAAGCATATTTTCTTAGATTCTCAAGAAATAAAACAGTTCTATCAATATCCCAATTTCTTATATTATTAGATAAGTATTCAAAAAGAACTTTAGGTTCAAGGTTCCTAAATATTTTTTTGTTGATAGAAAGGAAATTTTGTGAATTACAAGTTTCTCTTTTGAAATAATGTTTGTTGTTATCTAAAATTTTAACTTTTTTTCCAAATTTATCTGTACAATTAAGATTTTTTGATTTATTTATTGTAAAAATAAAAGCACCACCATCAGTATAACTACCTCCTCGTGCATACCAATATCGATCAGCAATTGGAGAATATCTTTTGTCATCTTTTGATAAACAACTTAGTATTGTGTCAATTGCTTGTTTTTCAGATGCAATAAGACCTATTTTTATATCTCTTTCCTGAAGAGCAAAAACTTGTGGTCTAAGCATTGATGTATCTGTTATTCCAATTAATTGTAATTGTTTTTCAGACAAATTATTCCTAGCAACAATAAAAAACCATGGGCCATCAGGAGAACCATGAATATGTGTCGTTTGGATTGCTTTATATATTTTCTTTTTTGCCTTAGGTAGCATAGTAAAATCTTTTTCTGTTGTTGGAGCAATTGCTTCAATAGCGTATTCTAATGGATATTGATACGTTCTTGTCAAAAGATCCCAATAAAGCGCTGCAACTTCTGTATCTGTTAAAAACAAGGGATAGATATTTCGTTGTTTAAGATACTCTGCTATTGAATGATAATTAGCAAAATCTCCATTGTGGATAAGGATATCATTTAATCCAATGAATGGATGAGAACCTCCAGGATGCCAGATTTTTCCTTTAGTGGGATATCTTTGATGTCCTATCCATATTTGTGCTTCAAAGTCTTCTAGCTTATAGTATTGAATAACTTGTTCTGCATACCCAACTATTTTTAAAACCATCATGTTTTTTCCATGAGATAAAACAAAGGCTTTTTTATCCCCCAAAGAGGCATAAAATCTAGTGTTAAGCATGTAGCTGTTTCTGTAAATGAATTCATCTTCAAGTTGTTCTCTACTAAGATTTTCTAAACCATTTATTATTTTAAAATTATTTATTGCATCTTCTTTTACGTTTACAAAATAACTCCACACATCTGGAGGTTTTACTTCCAAACCTATTACTTTATAATCATTAATTGTGTCTATTTTTTTAACTGATTTAATATCAAAATATGGGTAAATGCATTCTTTTTCTACTTGTTCTCGGGAAATTGAATCCAAATAGGCTATTAGTAACAGGTATGAATTTTCTAATATTTTTGGTGTGACACCTAATTGTTTATGCGAGAGTCCTACTGCTGCTATTCCTCCTCCTTTACCATTTCCTCTATTATGCATTTGTATTAGTGATTGAAATAAGTATTTTCCTTTTATTGGAATTGTTGAAGCAACTCCAATTACACCACATCCTCCCTCTGCTTCTATTGTATCATTTTTTATTATTGATAAATTTGTAATTATGTTTTTTTTAGAAGTAATAATCTTATCTATTTGATTTATTGATCTTCCCATTGTTTCATCTCACATGATCCAGATGAATAAGATGGTTGAATCTTCCTTTTTTGAATTCCACCTTGTTTTTTGGTAGTAGTTCTTTTATGCTTCCCAAACCTAATTTTGTTAGAATATAGTCCCATTGTTTTTTCCAAGAAGAGTACATGTTAATTATTCTTTGACATCCCCATTCAGGGTCTATATAGTTTGCAAGTATTGGATCTGTTGTTGCAATACCTGATGGGCATCCTCTTCCTCTTTCACAATTAGCACATCTTTTACATCCTAAGGCTATTAGTTCAGAGGTTCCAATTACTGCTCCGTCAGCTCCCAATGCAATGATTTTTGCTACATCATATGCAGTTCGTATTCCACCACTTGCCATTATCGTAATTTTATCTCGTACTCCTTCTGATATCAAATAATTATGAACAATAGGTATTGCGTATTCAATAGGCATGGCAATATTATTTTTAGCAATATCTGGCGCAGCGCCCGTTCCTCCAAAAGCTCCATCTATTTGGATAATATTTGCTCCGGCATAATAACAGCCAATTGCAACCATATCGATATCTGTTGGTGTAGAGACTTTTACAGAGACTAATACTTCTGGATTTATGTCTTTAATGAGTTGAACATGTCGGTAATGATCTTCAACAGAATAGACATTATGAAAGGGAAAAGGAGAGAACAAGCTTATATTTGGGACAACATCTCTTATTTTTGCAACATCTGAATTGACTTTATCAGCTAAAAGATGTCCCCCTAGTCCCGGTTTAGCACCTTGAGCATATTTTAGGACCACAATTTTTGCTCTTTTAATGGTCTCCGCATTTACCCCAAAATGACCTGTAGCAATCTGAGTAATAATATGATTTTTATATTTGATTAACTCACTCGGATATCCACCTTCACCTGTGCTTGTAAAGATATTCCATGCTTGTGCAGCTTTAGCGCGTGCAAGCATAGTGTTCAGACTAACTGATCCAAATGACATATCAGCGCCATATACTGGAATAGGAATTATTATTCTTGGCCGTCCATCATTGCTTTTATTCAATGATATTGAAGTGTCGATATATTCAATATCATTTTGATTATTACTAACTCTTTTATTTTTTAATTCAAAATCAAATCTTAATCTATCAAATCCTCCCCCAGAACTACCAATTTTATATTCATATCTGTTGGATAATTTACCTGTTTCTGCTTGTTTCCATATTGAAAGTATTAGATCAGAAGTCCAACGATAATCCCCAAGTGCTAAATATTGAGGATTGATTCTTACTGATAATGCTTTTGTTGGACATTTATTAACACATTTTTGACATAAAAGCCCCTTACACTGAGAATTAAGGTTAATAATCCTAAGATATCCTTCGTGTTTTTGGAATGCTTCATAATCAAACCTTGCAGTTCCTATATATTTTGGGCATGTTTGAACACATAAACCACATTCTGTACATCTTGATCTATCTATTATAACCTCATATTTTGTTATTATATTTTGATACCTATAGGAACAATATTTTATTTCAGGTGTCTGAAAGAGTAATTTTTGCTTCAAGTATTATCACCAAATATTTTCTTTTCTAAGTTTTTATAAAACATAGCTCGTCCTATTTCCCCCCTTTGTCTTCTGACTTCTCTTAACCCCATTCCACCAAGTATCTCGAGCAATTGATCTCTCCAGGAACCTATTAAATTAATAATTCTTTGTGATGCTAAATCAATATCTTCCTCCTCAACATTTATCGGGCAATTTATTCTATGTTTATTTCCATAGCAGACCTTACATCCAAGTGCTATTTGATATGCCAGCCCAATTCCAACTGCATCAGCTCCAAGAATTATTGATTTTGGAACGTGAGAGGCCTCTGCAATTCCACCACTTGTAATTAATGTGATTTCATCTCTGATATTTTTGTTAATAAGATGTGAATTAACGTGAAAAATGGAATCAGTAATGAAATCAGGATTGTGTGTGGAATTTTTTTCATTGTTATATAAATGAATAATATTAATTCCTGATTTTGTTAAAATATCAACTTTTTCACAAATATTTCTATTATATTCTAGATGAATTGAGATCAATACAGATGGATTATATTTTTTTATTCTATCAATTAAGTATTTGATATCAAAGTTATCATATTCAATTTCAACAATTCTAGATTGCTTTATTAAATAACTAAATTTTTCAATTTTGTTATAAAATATTCTTGGTACAAGATTTGAATTATATTCTATAAGATTATTATTATAATCTTCTGCTTTGATAATAGAAAAAGTATTAAGTTTTAAAGCGGTTTTTGCTAATGCTATTAGGAGATTTTTATTTTTTTTAAAAAAAAGTGGGGCATCTAAAATTATTGGTATAGGAATCTCAATGCATACTGGTAGAGTTGAAACTAAATTTCTATTATAATCAAATTTTAGATAAGGTAGTTTTTTTCCTAAATCTACTGAAGTTGAGATATATTCTCTTCCATGGATTCCATCCCGTGTTGGTCTGACAATTTCTGAAAAATCAAACCACATACCATCAAAACCTTTACCTGCAAATCGTCCTTTGTAACCTGTACCTGAAACAGGAACTCTACCTGTTTCTGATTCAACATAAATAGTTTTCATTCTATCTGGAGTATAATAAGAATCCCCAAGTTTATCAAATTCTGGATTAATGCCTAATGAAATAGCCCCCTTTGGACATGCAAAAGTACAAAGATGACATCCTCTACAATAATCATTGAATGGATCTGTAATCTTCCCGTTATTATCAACTTCATGAACATCAAATATGCAGGTTTGAGCACATTCTTGGACGTTTAAGCAATTATTATAGCGTATAATTTTGTATTTTGAAGGAAATTTGATTTTCGAAATAGCATCTTTCGTTTCTATATGATATCTTTTAAAAGTTTTTGTCATTCTTCCCCTTTCAAAAATGTAAGGTTAGGTTAGATGGATTTTACAACTTGTATCCATAATAATTCTTTTTTTGCTATTTCTCTTGGAGTGAAAGATTTTCCATTGATTATTATAAGTATTTCATCTGCTTTTCCTTCCTTATTTAATTTTGCTAACCACTTTTGTCTACTGAATTCCATTTTATTACCTTTTTTTAACAGATATTGTATTTTATATAATATATACTATTCTTAAAAAAAATTAATCATATGAATAATAATATTAATTTTTTATGAACATTGTTCAAAATTTTAACAAAAATGCGCAATATTTTTAAAACATGTATAGTCACTTAGGATTTTGCACATTAATTCCTGCTAGTGGTTGTTTTGTACAATAAATATCCATTTTGCACAATAAATATTGACAATGATTGTCTCAGCTCAAAAAAATTATTTTCACACAGGTTTTTTTCAGATAATAAGAGATTCTATATCTTATGGTCCGAATTCTTCAGGTTCAAAACTCAAGAAATCTGTTGGATCGTTTTGATTGTTGTACGATGTTGAAATCCATGTATCACTACGTGCTTTATTTTTAGAGACACGAACCTCATCAAGATAGATATGTGCTGAGTTTGGCATATACGAGCCTCCACCAACTCCAGCTCTTCCTATACGGGCAAGATATTGAGATGAACTACTAAGATCATTATTGTTGCAACTGTCTGGAGCGTTTGGTTCTTTTTGCCCATTAATCCAAAGAGATGTTTCTACTCCTCTTTCAAATCGACCAATTAGATAAATCCAATGTCCAACATATGTATCTTCTCCCTCAGAAGACCAAGCAATTTCGCCTTCTTGGTTAAATCGATTTTGAGAAAAAAGCTTCCCGCCATTATTGTTAGGATATTCAGAACGTACTTTATGAATGGTTAATGAAGGAACGTTATCATTGTCTCCAAAATAAATTGGAGGTTCGTGCATATTTCTATTTTCAACAAAATACACCCAAAACTCAAACGTCACATCCTCAGAATTGAATTTATAGGTGTCATCAACAATATCAAAATACTCATTATTATCTCCATCAAAATAAATACATTTTCCAATTTTTCCAGTTTCCTGATAGTCAGGAGAACCAACTACAGCTCCGTCCTTTGTACCAGTTGAATCTCTGATATTTCCACTTGTTTCACCCATATGCCATACTCCAACATAGTTAGAATCCCAAACCATTTCAGGAGATTCTTGACTACAGCTGCTTTGGTTCCCATAATACATATATAAAATAGTATCTTGTTCTGAAGTGAGATTATTGACATTAACCCAAGCTGATAATTCTCCAGTTGATACCTCAAATATATCAATTTCATGATACATTCGATTAGCTACACCAGGACCATCCATGAAAAGTATATCATCCCCATCATATTGAACCTTATAACGTAAATCTGAGTCAGTTGTGCTTATAAGAACTGGGAAATTCGTAAGATTTTCTTTAACTTTTGTATGATCGATATTGATTTTCTTCCGATATTTCCAGCCATCTTCAAAAGGGTCAAATACTTTCTTGTGGTCAGCTTGGAAACAATAAACCATGTGTTTCCAATTCTCTCCATCAGTAACATTCACATACCACTTGTACTCTTGTGAGTAATCAAGGCCATCAATACTAATTGAATATATTCCATCACCAACACCAGTATTGCTTCCAGTACCAATATCTGGAGAGGTTTCAACAGTATAATCCATTAAATCACCTTGAGGATCTTTCAGATGGAAACTCAATTGATAGAGATCAACTGGTACATATCTTTCCCCATTTTTAGGATTTGGATCACAAACTATTGGAGCAACTGGCTCAGTTTCAAATGAAAATGACGACTCAACTGTTTTCTGCCCATCGGTAACTTTTACATTCCAAGTATATTCTTCAGAACCTTCAAGACCACTTATTGGAATAGAATAGGTTCCATCTAGTTTGTTATTCTCACCTCCAGATCCTATATCAGGAGTAGTAGAAATAGAATAATCCATTCGATCCCCATTTCTATCACTTATCCGAAAACTAAGTTCAGAGGTTGAAATAGCGACATCCTCATCTCCATCAACTGGAGACACTGCAGAAACCTCAGGAGCGTAATTGGGAGGCCAAGGCTCCATCTCCTCAGCAGTACACGTTGCCAATAAAGCATAACCTATAAACCCATAAGCCATTACCGGTGGAAGAAATACACTAAAGCCAATACCCCAGAATCCAAGGGCTGTTCCCCTCTGCATACCAGCAGCGATAAAACCTGTACCAGTAAGATAACTGCCACAAGTGGTAAAACCTTCATTTGCCGACCAATGCAAGAAAGTTCTAGGAATAGGTGTTAACAATATTGGAATCATTCTTGGCAGAATAATTATTGGAAACTGTGAACCTTCACCAGTTGTTGCAAAATTACAAAATAATGCAGTAGCTCTATTTCCAATAACAGGTATAATACCTTTTTTTTGATGTTTTATATCATGTGGGACGAATAAACGAGATTGTAGTGCTTCTAATGAAATGTCTTTCGGTAATAGGTTATACTTCTTTGCGTCGCAGATAATTTCACCCTGCAATTGTATTACCTCATCAGATAATGGATCATCAGCAATTATTTTAGCAAAATCATCTATTTTAACAAGTAGTTTCTCTGCTTCGGTTTTTAACATTTCAATTTGTTTTAACGATTTTTCTGGTATTCCAACAGCTTGACAGGATACAAGAACTTTTTCTTGGGATTCATATGAACTTTTAAAATCAACATCTAATTTAATAGTATCTTTAGAAAAACCGCTAATGCTTGATACAAAATTTGAACAGATAAAAACGATTATAATTCCAATTATCAAACTTTTTTTCAGTATATGTTTCTTCATAAATTATCCTCATTCCTAGTTTTACATTGATAATATGTTATATAAATGTTTACAATAGATTAACAACGCACATATGTTATAGTATATTCAATCCAATTTTTTCAGATAATTTGCTGATTTTCAAATATCAAGGACCTGTTTCCTCAGGTCCAATACTCATAAAATTTGAAGGACTGTGTTGGTTGTTATATGATGTAAATACCCATTCTGGAGACCTAGCTATTGTTGAAACTCTTATTTCATCCAATAACCCATCAAAATTATGATAATTCCCTACCTGATCTCCAATTGCAAAAGGATCAGAATCATTTGGCATATGTCCAGCCCAAGATATTTCATTGTTTAAAACACCGCTTCTATAGAGTTTTATCTCATCAGAATTATCTATAAACGTCCCTACTACATATTCCCAAGAGCCCAACAATACTTCATCCTTACTAAAAAGACTTCCCCCATCTCCATGAATAGCCCACTGGAATTTTCTTTGTATATCTTCTGAGGACTGCAAACCTCGTACTGAAAAATACCAAGCATCTTCATGCGTCACCATTGCAGCATTGTGTGTAGTTGGTATGGATTCTAAATTAAGCCAACATTCTACAGTGATTTCCTCAAGATTATCTAAAATATCACCATCATGAAAGTGATCATCGCTTGATTCTTCAAAATTTATTGCGTGTCCAATTTTACCCAATTGTTCATAATCTGGATTGCCCGAAATTGATTTACAATCATTAAAATTAATTGTACTGTCTTTTAAAATACCTTCGTGTTCATTCATATGGTAAACCGCTTTGTAATTTGAATCCCATACTTTTTCAGGGAATTGCTGATTGCCGCTAATTGAGTTACCATAGTATATATAAAAAGTTGTATCTTTTGTTGAAGAAATAGTTGGTATATTTACCCATGCAACAAGTTCTCCAGATGATCTATCAAAATCTTCGATCTCATGATAAACCTTTTTTGTTACACCAATATCAGCCATAAACAAAATGTCATCACCGTCATTTTGTGCCTTATTTTTTATATCCAAATCAGTAATACTTACTAGCAATGGAAAATTCGAAAGATCTCCATCGATTTTTGTATGATCAATTGTGACCTTTTTCCTATATTTCCATCCCTCGTTGAAGGGATAAAATGGTGGTTTTTGTTCTGTGCCAAATCCAAATTCCTGTATTGTAGTGTCCATTCCATCGGTAACCTCGACAGTCCACCTATAAATCTTATCATATTCAAGTCCACTTATCGAAACACTGTAAAATCCGTTTTTCTTGTTGTTTTCACTACCTGAACCGATTGGAGGATCTGTTGTTACACTATAACTCATACGATCATTATCAGGATCATCGATTTTAAAACTAAGCTCCGACTGTGTAACAGGTATATCCAAATTACCATGTATTGGATATTCACTTGATACCATAGGAGGGCTATTAGGTGGATAAAATTCAATATATTCTGATTTAACTCTTGAAACCATAGCATATCCAATAAGTCCATAAACACCCATTAACGGTGGTAAAGAAAAAGTAAAACCAATGCCCCAGAATCCAAGGGCTAGGCCTCTTTGCGGACCGATTGCGATAAAACCAGTTCCAGAAACTAATCCACCGCAACAAGTAACTGCATCTGATTTGTCAGCATTCCAAAATATAAACATTCTAGGAATAGGAGTCATTAGAATAGGAATAAATCTAGGTAGTGCAATTATTGGAACTGCCGATCCTGAACCAGTGGAAACAAATGAACAAAAGAATTCTAATCCCCTACTTGGAAAAGGCAGTGCTCTATATCCATGGTTCTTGGAAACCAAAGATGGATTTAAACATGATGGAAGAGTACTTAAAGATAAACCTTTTGATATCAAACCATATCCTTTTGCAAGCTCTATGATTTCATTTTGTAACTTTTTGGTTTTCTCAGATAATGGATTACAAGCAGCTTCAATTTCTATATCTTTGATTTTATTATATAAAAATTCAGCATCGGCATAAGAAATAGTAATTTTCTGGAGAGATTCCTCTGGAAATCCAAAAACCTGACAAGAAACCACTACATCCTCCTTAAATTTGCAATTATTTAGAAAATCGGTATCTAACTGATTTGTTTCTTCTAAATAACCACCTATGCCCATAACAAAACTTGTACAGATAAAACAAACTGATATAACGATTACTAAAATTTTGTTCACGAAATTAAACTTTTTCATCTCTTATTTCCCCCTATAGATTCGAATCGATACAATGTTATATTAAACTTTCCAATGGAGAGGTAAGCATGTTACAGTAAAAAGATCTAAATAATTTTAATTGACTGTAATAAATTAAAAAATCTATAAAAATCATTTTATCCAGGAAATATTTCAATACCAACAAATGGATTAAAACAAATTCTTAATCTGATTTCTTTTTAGAATTATTTTGGGGGAAGGGAAAAAAAATAGGGGGTAAATATGAAAAATACTAGAATTTGAAAACCCTTCCTCCATTCCAACGTTAGATAATATGCTCAATGCTTATTTAAATTTTACTTAATCTTCCTATTTTTGTGTTTATAAAAAAGCAGATAATATATAAAATAATTCTAATAACAAAAACACTTCTTAGGGTCTAAGGCAGAGGAAAATCACTACAAAATAGTAAAATAGTAGATATAAATATCATTTTTTAAAGATTATGGAAAAAATTGATCTCAAAGATAGAAAAATATTATACGAATTAGATATAAACTCTCGACAAACATTAACTCAAATTGGAAAGAAAGTAGGATTGCCAAAAACTGTTGTTGCATATAGAATAAATAGACTTCAGGAAAAAAGTATAATTAAAAATTTTTACACAGTAATTGACGTTTATAAATTAGGTTACATAATGATGAGATTCCAATATAGATACCAATACACTACATCAAAATTAGAAAAAGAAATTATTAATTATTTTGTAAATAAGACAAATTCAACTTTAGTTGCTTCAACTCAAGGTATGTTCAATTTGAAGGTAGTCAATATTATTAAAGATATAAATGATTTTTATAACATCTGGCAAGAATCCCAAAAAAAATATGGACACTACTTCCAAGATAAATCTTCGGCATTATTTATTGAGGAAATGTATTACGCACCATCCTATCTTTTATTCGAAAATTATGATAGAGAAAGAAGAGAAAAAATCACCCTTATCGGTAGAGAAAAACGAGTAGACATTGACGATTTAGATTTTAAAATATTAAAAATAATTTCTTTAAATGCACGAATGCAAATAACAGATATTGCTAAAAAATTAAATTGTACTACTCGTACGGTAAATTATAAACTGAAAAAATTATCACAATTAGGTGTCATCAAGGGCTTTAGAGTTGACATCGACATTTCAAGATTGGGATATCATATTTTTAGAGTGCATATTTTTTTAAGAGATTATAATCAAAGAAATAAAGTGATCAATTATATAAAATACAATTCGAATTTGGTGTTCATAGACACTTATACAGGAGATGCCGATTTAGAAATTGAATTTCATTTAGAAAATATGAATCAATTATATGAAATTATGCAGAATATCATTGAAAAATTTCCAAACGCCATAAGGGATTACAAACACCTTAACATTATAAAATATCATAAGTTTCTTTATTTGCCTGAATAAAGAAACGGGTTGCAATCTTGAAAAATACATTTCTAGATATCAGTTATAAATCAATTATTTGAACATAATGACCATAATATTAAAAATATTACCATTTTGTTCAAATATCTCGTAAAAGTTATTTTATACTTCAGTATAGGTGCAATTATTGTTATTTGGAAAGAATATTTGGGGAGAAACATGTAAAATTAATTAAAAATAGTTTCGGCTTGCCTTAAAATTAAGAATTAGTCCTTCTTAATTTCTCTTCCTCCCTTCCTCCGTTCCAACAGAACAATAGCATTTTTACCTTCTCCTCCTTCCAAATAACATAAATGACTAATTATATAATGCATTTTTTGATAGAATCAGATAATCAATATCAAGATAATTTAATTGAGAAACTGGTTATTTTGTTACAATAATTTTACTCTTTAACAATTTGTCCAAAAGCAACTGTACCAGAAATTTTTTGTATCTTTACTTTAACAACAGATCCCTTAACAGCTCCTGAAACATAAACAACATATTTATCAAAAAAAGCAACACCATCCCCTCTTTTTCCAATATCTTTAATTGTCAGTTCATAAATATTGCCTTCTTTTAATAATTTTTCAACCGTCTTCATAGTCTTTTTTTTCATAGAACCAATAGATCTGAATGCACCACAAGCATCACATCTTAGAAGAATAGTCCTTCCCTTCTTAACTAGATGGGTATCTGGACGATTACACTCTGAACAAATAACATACATATCTACATACTCAATAAGTTTATCTTGAATCATTCTCGCAGGGATTTTTCCCTGAAAAATAATCCTACCCTTAGATATTTCTCCTGCAGTACCTACACTACCTAAAAAAAATTTTAAAAGATGGTTTGGTTCACGATTTAAAGTACTGGTTATTTTATCAAAATTTTTTAATACGGTAGTATTTCCCTCATAAAATATATCGACCTTTGGTAATTTAAAACGATCATCATCAATGCTTTTATTTGAAGTTAAACTATGAACTTTTTTTAATAATTCCTTGTAATCTAGTTCAGACATAATTAAAAATGACAAATGAAAAAGCTCGATAAAAAACTTCCGTTGCAATAAAAATAAAAAAAATGAGGATAGTAATTTAACCCTTGAAAATTCTGGGTTTTTCTTTAATGCCCATTACTAAAAAGCCTTCCCTCATCGCTCTTTCAGCAACATCAATTTTTCTAGTATATATCTTTTTGTTACCCTTATTCCAATGCCAAATAAACTCGTACATTTCTCTCCCCCGGTATAATTCGGCTGTACGGGCAATTTGGAAACTTGTATAAATAATTTTTTAAAAAATCAACATGAAATATAGAATTTTATAATTTAATTGTTGATTAGTTTACTCAAATAAACACCGTCATCTGAAAAACCTAACTTACGATAATATTGTTTTACACCTATACCACTTAATACATACAACTTATTTTTATCAAACTCTTCAAAACAAATTTTTTCTGCTTCCTCTACTAGTTCTCGACCCAATCCTCTATGTTGTAATGCCGTCTTGGTTTTTTGACCAATAGCAAGTTCCATACCAAGTACCTTTAACTCTCTAATTATCATACATGGCTCTTTATTCAATTCATACCTATGAGAGTAAATAACATCTCTTAATCTTAGGAAACCTGCTATCATATCTTGTTTTCTATCTTCTATTGAAAGAAAAATTTCTAAATTACCACTAGCTTCGTAATTAATTCTAGACAAAACAAGATCGAGAGAAGTAAAATCTATTGGTTTTTCCAATGATTTATGACCAATTTCTCTGCATCTTATACACTGGCAAGTCTTATGATGAATTCTCATTTGTTTTTCAACAATTTGTCGGAGATTACTTTTAATCACTCCTGAACTAATTATTGGTGCAGGAACATCTCTTTGTATCCGTTGAATACGTACCCATCTGGGGACATATTCTTTCATACAAGCTATAAGTCTAGCAGCTTGATTAGAATCTAAAGGTTTATAGTCACCAGATTTCCACATGTTATAAAGATTTGTTCCTTTTATTACAAGAACTGGGTATATTTTAATCATATCAGGTTTAAAATCAGTATTTTCAAAAAGTAATTTAAAAGATTCGAGATCCTTTTTTTCATCGGAGCCGGGAAGACCTGGCATTATATGATAGCAAATCTTTAAACCTGAGTTTTTTGCTATTCTTGTAGCATAAATAATATCATTTACTGTATGGCCTCTACTCATCATAAATAAAACTTCATCATATAAACTTTGAACACCAAATTCTACACGTGTTGAACCTAAATTAAGAGCATTGTCAGCTTGTTGTAAACGAAACCAATCAGGTCTGGTTTCAATAGTTAAACCGATACATCGATGCAAAGCATGTTCGTTTCTTTTTTTTGCTGTTTCTAATGATGAGGATTTATATTTGTTTAAAGCATCTAAACATCGTTTTACAAACCATTCTTGATAGTCGGGGAGTCTTGAAGTAAATGTGCCTCCCATTAAAATAAGATCAATTTTATTTGTGGGATGTCCAATTGCTTCTAATTGTTCTGTTCTACTTTTTACCTGATAATATGGATCATAATTATTAAGAGCTCCTCTCATTGCTGCAGGTTCATATCCTGTATAACTCTGAGGTGTATTTTTTTCTAATCCTCCAGGACAAGGAATACATTTTCCATGAGGACATGATTCCGGAGAAGTCATTACTGCAACTATTGCAACTCCAGAAATTGTACGCATTGGTTTCTTTTTTAACAGAGAATAAACACTTTCGTTTATTGAAATATTTGAAGGTAAATGTGAAAGAATTTCACTATCGGGGGGGATCTTTTCAATTTTATATTTCTTACATAGTTTTACTTTCATTTTATGTAATTGTTCTTTTGTTTTAATTTCACCGTTAAGAATGAAATTAGTAATTTCTTCGTGAAATGACATTTTGTTTTAATATGGATAAGAGATAAAAAAACTTTTTTAAAAAAAATTGAAAGAGGAGTTTTTTGTTAACTGAAATCGTACATTCCTATTATTTGATTAAAAGGTTTGTATCTTAAGATAATTATTCCGACACAATTTGTTATTTCGTCTCCTACTGTAACAGATCCTGTTGGTAATGGATCGCAACTACCTGATCCTATCTGATCAATGTCATTCCACGATATATTTTCATAAGAAACATAAACAACGACTAAAGTATTATTTGCAATATCCATCTCAAATGAAATTTGTGGTATTATTGGTTGTTTCCAAAAAGCTGGGTCAACAAAACCTAATAAAACTCCTATTTTTATCCATTTAATTACTTTTATTGACCAGGTAAGAGTTCTCCACATAGTAATTTTTGTTGGAAATGAAACATAAATAAAGAGACTCCATGTGAACCTAAACATACGATATCTAAATACCAATTCCCAAATCTTTTGAAGGGTTGATACATTTGAATCTGCTTGTTTTATGACTATCTCATTATTTGTTTTTTTATTTAATTCTTCAATCTGTTTAGAAATTTCTTCTTGTATTTGTGGATAATCTTTTGTGATTTCAAACATTAGATCTATTATTTCGTCAATATCCATGTTTTTTATTTCTTCAAAACTAGTTTGTTTTGATGCTTCTTGCAACTTAGGGTTTAGTTGTATTGATGTAGTTGAGGGAAGCATTATCAGCATTATAATTGTTACTATACTACCAAGGATTATTTTTTTCTTCATAATTTTCCTCCAATAATTGATATAATAATCAAAATATAAATACTTATTGCTGAAAATTGTCAATTATCCCAAAAACCACGAGTTCTAGCATATTGCAATTCTGCTTTAAGTATATCACGTAAAAATTGTATCTTTAGCTCTTCTGATTTTTCAAGTTCTCTCCAACTATATCTCCTCAGAATACGAGCTGCTGTATCTGGACCTATACCGCGGCCCATTAATGCAATCAATGCATATTTCCTATAACTTAATATGAGGCTTGCATTTTTTAAAAGTCTTTTAAATTCCTTGTCTTCCTCTTTTGTTCTAGATTTCTTTCGTAGTAATTTTATCAAATCTGTATTATATCTTCTAATAACTGCAATTTTTATCGCTCCACATTTTGAACATTTGGGTTGAAAATCTGCTCGTTCAACAGTTGTATTCCACGAATGATTACAATTAGTACAAATAAGGGTAATATCCATATCAACAAGCCTTTTTCTTAATGCCATAAGAATTGATCTATCTGCTTTCTGTGGAACCATAAGTCCCCTTACTGTTTCAAATCCAGCTATTGAAATAGGCGAGAGTCTCTGTATATGAATAGTAATTTCATTATTCTGTATTTTCTGAAGAACTTTTTTTGTATTCTCAATATCCATTCTTTCCCATATAAGTTTATCAAGAGCTTCTTCAAATATAGGAGATTGCTGAAAAAGACCAAAAAGGCGTTTCATTCCAATATTTTTATAATCAAAACTTTTACTTAATGCTCCAAATTTTCGTGCTACATGAATAAGTTGCCATCTAATATAAGTAGAGTTTCTTAAAATAGTTTCAATTAAATATTCAAGTGTCTCGGGTTTTGTTTTTACTAGAATATCCCTAATTCTTTCAACTGGAATTCTAGCTGGAAGCTCAAGATTTATTCTATAAGAATCACTATTTAAACCTATGCTTTCTCCTAATGATTGGGCTAAGATTGCCGAAATCAATCTCCCTAAAGTTTCATTAACTTTTGTACCAAAACAAGCATTTACTACTATACTTTTATCATCTATTTCAAGTGTTATAATTTTATCACTAGGTACAATAAAACCCTGGTTTTTTTGATTCGAAATGTATTGTATGAATCTATCTAAGGTTTTACTATCACATGGATATTTATTTATTGTCTTTTTTTCATCGGCAAGTCTTCTCAGCATTCCTACTTCCAATGCAACTTCAAAATGTACTGGGATATCCTCTCCAACCCAGGTAGGCACATTACCTATTTCCTTAATTGGAGAAATTAAAAGCTTATCCTCTTCTCGTTTAACAATAACCCAAGGTCTACCTCTAAGAATGAATTTTTCTCCTTCAAAACCACTGCTTAAAACAAAGCTTTCATCAAGAATTCCAACTTTTTTTCTTGAACTTATATCAACTGCAACATATGTTTTTTCATCTGGAATCATTGAAATATTATCAAGAAAATACTCTCTTGATTTCATGCGTTTTATAAGATATTTTTCCTTGTTTTCATCTTCGATCCAAATAGTTCGTTGACTTCTTAATTGTTGAATGATAGTTTCAAATAATTTCCAGGATAGATTATGAAATGGATATGATCTTTTTAGAATTGTAAATATTTTTTTTGCTTCAATTTTACCATATTCAAGAGTAATTGCAATAATTTGGTTGGAAATAACAGATAATGGATTCTGTCGAACATTGAAATGTTCTAGTTCTCCAGCTAAAGCCTTTCGGGCAATAACCAAACTTTCGGCTAATTCCTCAGGATTAGAGGAAAGAACAAGTCCTTTAGATGTCATTCCGACCTTATGTCCTGATCTGCCAACTCTCTGCACAATCCTTGTTACCTCTCTTGGGGAATTATACTGAATAACAAAATCAGTCTTTCCAATGTCGATTCCAAGTTCTAAAGAAGAAGTACATATTAGTGATTTTAGTTTTCCACTTTTAAAATCATCTTCAGATTCAATTCTAGCATTCTTTGATAGGGATCCATGATGAATTCCTATTGGCATGTTTTCTTGCCACGTATGGAAACGAGAAGCAAGGATTTCAGCACCGTCTCTGGTATTGATAAAAAGTAGGGTTGAAATATGCTTATCAATAATTTCTTTACATCGTCTTAAGCAAGTAAAAGAAATCGGTTCTATTGAAAAACGATTTGCTTCTTTATAATCATTCTTATCAATGGTTGGTAATTCAACAGTAATATCTATGTGTTTTGTTACGTCCACTTCCAATATTGTAACTTCGCGAAAAAAACCATTTTCTTTTCCACCTAAAAAACGTGCGACTTCATTTGGATTACCAACTGTTGCAGAAAGACCAATTCTTTGGAAATCACGCCCTGCCTCTTTTGTTAACTCACTCAACCGTTCCAAACCAACTGAAAGTTGTGATCCTCGTTCATCACAAGATAATTCATGAATCTCATCTACTACTACCCATCTTACTGTGTTTAAATGTTTTCTAAGTCTTTTTCCCGTAAATAATATTTGAAATGTTTCTGGAGTTGTAATCAACATATTTGGCGGATTTCGAGACTGTTTTGCCCTCTCACTATTTGAAGTATCTCCATGTCTAACTGCTACAGTAATATTTAATTCTCTCCCCCACTCAAAAGTACGTTGTAACATATCGCGATTCAAAGCTCGCAATGGAGTAATATAAAGAATATGTATTCCCTTACTAATTTTCTCCTGATTTATTGTTAAATTTTTTTTTAAGAAATTATGGAAAATTGGAAGAAGAGCAGATTCTGTTTTTCCAAGACCAGTAGGTGCTATTAGAAGAACATTTTTTTCCTTCAATATTGGAATTATTGCCTTAATCTGGGGTTCAGTAGGTTTTTCTATTTTTTTTGAATTAAGTACTGATTTTATTTTTGGATCTAATAAATCAAAAATTGATTCCATTTCTTTTTGGCAATAATATCACATATTTATTACTTTTCTAAGGAAATTAATGATTTAGATAGAAAGTTAGTATTTTGTTGATTTTGGCGAATTTCCACAATAAATTTAAATACTATAAATAATAAAATATAAAATTGTATGTGAATTGGGAAAAAATGGGAGATATTTGGTATCTACCCTTCCCAGTGATGTGAGAGTGTTGGAGATATTTGATATCTACCAATAATCTCATGTTTTTCACATACAATAAAATCTAATTTTTAAGATTTTTAAAATATTACTTTCAACGATCTAGTTTCAAATTTAAAAAGGCATGATTTCATTGTATATTTTATGTTTATAAAACAATGCCCTAGATGCAGTAGAAATCATGTTATCTATTACTATATTAAAAAAGATGGAGGAATGCATACAATTTGTAAAGATTGTAGACAATCACTTTTTAATCATATGAAAAATAAATAAAAGAAAATTGAGGAAGTTATTGAATTATTTTAATAGTGGGTTTCATAACATATTTGTTACTACCTGTTTTATGAACTGATTTATATAGATCAAAGTCAAGAGTAAGAACCGTGGTTTCATTTTCATAAATCCAAAATGATTTTATCAGTTTGACTTTACCCGATGGTATTGTTAGGTTATGAACTTCAATTTCTCCGCTATTGTTGATGGTGATTATTGCTGATTCAACTGTTAAACGTATTTGTGTATATTTACCTTCAGATAAGTTTTTTTCTCCGAGTAATTTAGTTACATTTTGAAGTGCTATTAAATCAAATGTTTGTGAATTATTTACTATTGTATACCATCCTGCATTTGAGTTGTTATTTTTTTCAGTGATTTCAACTAATGCTACATCCCATGTAATATTACCGTCGAAATCTTTAACAGTTAGATTTGCATAAAATATGCCTATTGTCGAATAATTATGAAGTGGATTCTTTTCGTATGATAAGTTACCATCATCAAAATCCCAGGTCCAGTTATATGGTTCTTCGCCTCCACTGGCATTACCTAAGAATTGAATATCTTCACCAACATAACCTTCGTAATCACCATCGGCATCTGCTATAAAACTATCTTCATTGTTTCCATTACCATTGCCATTCTCATCTTCATCGTTATTAGTTTCATTTTCATCAACAGCACCTGATTTGTGTACTTGTACCATTGAAATTGTAACATTTGCATGTAATATGTCTAAATCTTTGGGTTTATCGGTTATATGAATTCGAAGAGTTCCTTCTGCTAATTCAATTCCATTTTCCTTTTCTTCTTGAATACAGCCGCTTAAGAAGGAGGTAAATCCAAGAAGGATTACTAGAAAAATTATTAATATCTTTTTCATTTTTTCCTCCAAATTTATTTTTTTAATTTATTATAGATGAATAAATTTTTTATATAATAAATTTTTGTAAAAATAATAATATATTTCTAAGATTTATATTATTTAAAATTTGCATTAAACATATTAATTAAAGAAATTAAAAATTCTTAGTTGTTCTAATTTTTAGTAATAGTTAATTAAACAAAACTTATCCGTAGTAATGATTTGCATCTTGAGTTTCTTCTTTTTTTTCATGCTCTTTTTCATCTAATATATCAATGGCCAGTATTGCATGTAAAGGAACGATCCTTGTTTTTCCTTTCTTTTTACCTTCTGTTTCACTAAGATCAATGACTAAACCGATTTCGTCAATACCTAAAGTAGAAAAACCAGTGAAAATCCCTTCTGTTTCAAGAGGATTTTCTCTTCCGCCTATAGAAATTATTCTATACCTAGATCCTTCTGTTAATTTTAGTTGTGTTTTTTTATCCATTTAAAGTCCCTTCCTTTGTTTTTCTAAAAGATTTTGTAAGTGTTCTACAGTTTTTCCATAATTTTCAATTGCAACTTTTATATGGGCTTCTACAAAATTCCAAGCTTTTTGAAGGTTTCCATATCTTATTCGATAGCCTTTTTTATTTTGCTTTGTTACATCGTCAAAAATCTGCACCTCTTCTAATATGTCAAATCCTTTAAGCTTATTAAGATGTCTATAAACTGTTGGTCTAGATGTTTTAATATCTGCTGCAATTTGATCTACAAGCCATGGTTTTGTTGGATGTTTCATAAAAAAATCTGAAAATATTTTGTATGGAATTGTGGGATCAGATCCCTTGGAAAGATAACCAATTTGTTCTAAAAACTTCTTTGTTGCACTATCTAAATCCTGGTCCCCTATTAAAGGAGTATTACTTACAACTTGCATTTCAAATGACATAACAAAACCCAGGCGAGTAATACAATAACTGATTTATAATATTTATTTAACAATGGTAAGGGTAAACATTAATTAATTTGCTTAAATCGTTATAAAACATTTAGATATTTATCTATTTCCCATTTTGTTATACTAGTCCGATATTCTTCCCATTCCTGACGTTTCACATGTAAAAAATTATCAAATACATGTTCACCTAATGTATCTTTAAGCAATTTACTTTCATTCATTAGTGAAATTGCATGTCCGAGACTTTCGGGCAAGTGTTCAATAACGTGATTTTTACGCTCTTGCTCTGACAAAGAATAGATATTTTTTTCAATAGGTTCAGGTGGCTCAAGTTTTTCTTCTATACCTTTTATTCCTGCTGCAAGCATTACTGCAAATTGTAGATAAGGATTTCCAGAAAGATCAGGGCTTCTTAATTCGCATCTAGTTGCATTTTTTCTTCTTGAAGGTATTCGTATTAATGCACTTCTATTATTATTCGCCCAAGATATGTAAGTTGGTGCTTCAAATCCTGGTACAAGTCTCTTATATGAGTTTACAGTAGGATTAAGTATTGCACTTATTTCTTTTATGTATTTTAACAATCCTGCAATAAAAGACATTGCAACATTACTTAATTGATTATCGTCACTTGGATCATAAAAGGCATTATTTCCGTGTAAATCAAAAAAGGATTGGTGGGTGTGCATACCAGATCCATTTAAACCATACAAAGGCTTAGGCATAAAAGAGGCGTGTAGGTCATGTTTAGTAGCTATTACTTTTGTAATATATCTTAGGGTAACAATACGATCTGCAGTAGTTAATGCATCAGAGTACTGAAAGTTTATTTCATGTTGTCCATCTGCTACTTCATGGTGTGATGTATAAGTTTTTATTCCCATTTCTTCTAATGCAAGAGAAATATCTGCTCTTACACCTTCTGCAAGGTCTCGATGTGATAAATCAAAATAGCCTGCAGTATCATTAGGGACTATTGTTGTATTTTCTCCATCTTTTTTAAATAAAAAGAATTCACATTCTGGTCCAGTATTATAAATATATCCCATTTTTTGTGCCTTACTCATCATTTTCTCTAAAATAAATTTTGTATCTCCTACAAACCGGTCTCCGTTTGGCTCATAAATATCGCAGTTTAATTTTGCAGTTTTTCTTTTCTCTATATCCTCTGGAAGAACTACAAAACTAGTAGGATCAGGCATAGCAATTTTATCTGATTCTTCGATAGTTGCATATCCAGCAATAGATGATGCATCAAAAGGAATACCATCATCCACTGCTTCTTCTAATCTCATAGTTGGAATAACAATATTCTTTGGCATACCCAGAATATCGACAAATTGTAATCTAATAAAAAGAATATTCTTATCTTTAGCAATATGTAGAATATTATCCTTATCAGTATTAGATTTATCTTCTTTCATTTTAACCTCAATCTCCATAAACATACCCCAAAAAACCAAGAACTAGGTTTTAAAATTGGGTATAACGTATAGATTGTAATTATTAAAAGTTAATTAAAAATTTTACTATCTAATATTTTTTAGTAATATAAATAATAAAAACGATAATAAAAGAAGTTTGTAGGTAAAAATACAGATAAGTTAAATAACAAAATCAATCTGAACATCTATAATTAACGCGTTACATCAATAAAGTATTAAAATAAATGAATGATACAGCCCACAAAATGGAGGCTCATTATGAATAAAGACGTTGAGACATTCATGGAAAAAATCATTGAAAGAAATCCTGGTGAAAATGAATTCCATCAAGCGGTACAAGAGGTCGTTGAAAGTTTAATGCCATTTATAAATAAAAATCCTCAATATAAGAAAGCAAAAATCCTGGAAAGAATCTGTGAACCAGAGAGAATTATTATGTTTCGTGTACCCTGGATTGATGATGTTGGCGAAATTCAAATAAACAGAGGATATCGCATTCAGATGAACAGTGCAATAGGTCCTTATAAAGGTGGTTTACGTTTTCATCCTAGTGTAAATTTGAGTATTTTAAAATTTCTTGCATTTGAACAGGTTTTTAAAAACAGTCTTACAACTCTTCCAATGGGCGGAGGTAAAGGGGGTTCAAATTTTAATCCAAAGGGAAAATCAGACAACGAAGTAATGAGATTTTGTCAGTGTTTCATGACCGAGCTTTATAGACATATTGGACCAAATACCGATGTTCCAGCAGGTGATATTGGTGTTGGTGGTCGAGAAATTGGATTCTTGTTTGGGCAATATAAAAAATTAAGAAATGAGTTCTCTGGAATTCTTACTGGTAAAGCACTTAATTGGGGAGGAAGCCTAATTAGACCCGAAGCAACAGGGTACGGTTGTGTATATTTTGCTGAAGAAATGATGAAAACAAAAAAAGAAACACTCAAAGGAAAAATATGTACAGTTTCAGGCTCTGGAAATGTCGCACAATATACAGTTGAAAAATTAAATCATTTAGGTGCCAAAGCTGTCACATTATCTGATTCAAACGGTATGATTTATGACCCAAACGGAATTGATGAGAAGAAACTAGCATATGTAATGGAATTAAAAAACATAAAACGAGGCAGAATCAAAGAATATGCAGTAAAATATGGTGTCAAATATGAAGAGGGAAAACGTCCATGGCATATAGAATGTGATATAGCATTTCCATCTGCTACACAAAACGAAATAAATAAAGATGAGGCAAAAACGCTTGTTGACAATGGTTGTATTTGTGTTGCCGAAGGAGCAAATATGCCAACAGAACCTGATGCAATAAACGTATTTATGGATTCAAAAATATTATATGGTCCAGGAAAAGCAGCAAATGCAGGTGGAGTTGCAACAAGCGGTCTGGAGATGTCTCAAAATAGTTTGAAATTTAATTGGAGCAGAGAAGAAGTTGATGAAAAATTACACAACATAATGAGAAATATTCACACTTCATGTGTAAAGTATGGAAAAGAAGGTAATTTCATTAACTATGTTAAAGGAGCTAATATCGCTGGATTTGTGAAAGTTGCAGATTCAATGCTTGATCAAGGATTAGTATAAATAAAAATCTTTAATTTTCTTATTCTGTACAATTACGGAAAAATTATAATATTAAAGAACCTTATTTGAGCAGTATTATGAAAGAATTAGACTCCTGTTTTGACTTCTCAAAAATACTAAAGGATTTCGAAACAGATTTCGAACTTAAAAAACATACATATCATATATTAATGCCTTTTAGAGTAAGAGATATTTTAATCGTTTCAAGTTTATATGATGCCTTTGTAATTGAAGAAGAGGGTTTGATTTCTGAGCTTGTCATTGGACAATATCAACATCATCTTTTAAGTCAACCTCCTAGAGTAACTCGAGTAACATCTGGAGAAGAAGCCCTCTTAAGAGCAAAAGATTGTGATTATGATCTAGTTATAACAATGTCAAAGAACATTGGAATGGACCCATTTGATTTTGGTAAAAAAATTAAAGAATTAATCCCCAACATACCAGTTATTCTTTTGGCAACTGATGTGGCAGATCTTGACCTTGTTGAAAATAAAGAGCGAGAACAAGGAATCGACCGCGTATTTTATTGGACTGGAGATTCGGCTCTTTTTCTAGCGATTATAAAATATGTTGAAGACCGTATTAATGCAAAATATGATACTAAAAATGGAAACGTCCGTGTCATAATAATGGTCGAAGATACAATACGCCATTACTCGATGTTATTTCCTATAATTTATACAGAACTTGTCGAGCAAACAAGGCGGTCACTTTCTGAAGATTTAAATGAAATGCAGAGACTCCTAAGAAGAAGAGCAAGACCTAAAATATTACTTGCCCAAACTTATGAAGAAGCTTTGGAGACATATGAAAAATATAGAGATTATGTCCTTGGAGTTATAATAGACATTAATTTCAAACGTGAAGGGAAAATAGATCCCGAAGCAGGTTTTAAATTAGCTAATCAAATTAGAAAGGAGGCAAAATTCCTTCCAATTCTTATGCAATCATCAGATCCGAAAAATAAATTAAAAGCTGAAAAAATTGGATCATATTTCTTAGATAAAAACTCACCAACTCTAATTCAAGATTTTCATCATTTCGTAATTAATCATCTTGGATTTGGAGACTTTATTTTTTTAAAACCTATTAAAAAAAATAGATATAAAACAAAGGCTGAAGACATTCATCAAGAAACCATTGAAATTGCTCGTGCATCAAATATGAAAAAATTCGAAAAAATCATTCAAAAAGTTCCTCTTGAATCAATACAATTTCATGCAGATAGAAATGATTTTTCTAATTGGTTGATGGGTAGAAGTGAATTTAAACTCGCTTTGAAGTTAAGATCTAAAAGGGCTTCTGATTTTACAAATTTAAATGAAGTTCGAAAATATCTTGTATCAGTATTTAATGAAAGCCGCAGGGAAAGACAACTAGGTGTAATTACTGATTTTTCTAATCAAAAATATGAATTTGATGCTTCTTTTACTCGTGTTAGAGGAGATTCCCTTGGTGGCAAAGGTCGTGGAATTGCGTTTATTCGATCTCTTCTTGCGAGATATGATTTTAATAAAAAATATCCTGGTATTAATGTTACAGTCCCAAACACTGTTGTTATTGGTACATTAGAGTTTGATAATTTTATTTCTGAAAATAATTTAATAGAAATTACAAGAAATAAAAATCTCTCTGATGAAGAAATTGCCAAAGCATTTCTAGAAGGTAAAATTAGAGATGAATTAAAAAAAGATCTTGCAGTTGTACTTGAACATTTCAAAAATCCAATTGCCATTCGCTCATCAAGTTTACTTGAAGATTCTCAGAGTAGGCCTTTTGCTGGTATCTATTGTACTTATATGTTACCAAATAATCATAAAAACAATGCAGTTAGATTAAATCAGCTTTGTCAGGCAATTAAACTTATTTATGCATCTGTTTATTTTTTAGAACCTAAAGTCTACATAGAGTCAACCTCCTCTAAGATTGAAGAAGAAAAGATGGCAATTATTATACAGGATCTAGTAGGAAAAGATTATAAAGGCAGATTTTATCCAACATTTTCAGGCGTTGCTCAATCGTATAATTTTTATCCTGTTGGACATCAGACATTTGTAGATGGAATAGCAACTGTTGCAGTTGGTCTTGGGAAAACAGTTGTCGGCGGTGGGAAAGCTCTTAGATTCTGCCCTAAATACCCTGAAAATATACCGGAATTCTCATCTCCCCAATCTATATTTCAAAATGCACAAAGGCACCTTTTTGTATTAGACATGACAAAGAAAAATTTTAAATTGTATTGTAAAGAAGATACAAATTTATTAAAATTGAATATAGAAGATATTAGAGAAGATGGTACGCTTGAAAATCTGGTGAGTACATTTGATAAAAATGATAGAATGATCAGGGATGAAGTATCAAATGAAGGGCCAAATCTAGTAACTTTTTCAGGAATTTTAAAATATGATATGTTCCCTTTATCCTCAATTGTTAAAGATATTTTAGATATTGGACAAAGAGGAATGGGGTGCCCAGTCGAAATCGAATTCGCAGTAAATCTTAATCAAAATTCTGATAATCCACCAACTTTTGCTATTTTACAGATTAGACCGTTGGTACCATCACATGAACAATCGCAAATTTCCTGGGATGATAATATTGATATGAAAAAAGTTTTTATTCATACAGATAAAGCTTTAGGCAACGGAGTTATTAAATCAATTAAAAACATTGTTTATGTTCCACCAAAGACATTTGATTCTACAAAGACCATTGAAATTGCTGAAGAAATTGGAAAAATAAACAAAGATTTAGTAGCATCTAAACAACCATATATACTTATTGGTCCAGGTCGCTGGGGAACAGAAGACAGATTTTTAGGAATCCCAGTTAATTGGGCTCAAATATCTGGGGTAAGAGTAATGGTTGAAACATCAATTGAAAACTTTATTATTGAACCATCTCAAGGCACTCATTTTTTCCACAATATTACTTCAAGAGGAATTGGTTATATCAACGTCCCATATAACTCTAAACTAAATTTCATCGATTGGAAATGGCTTGAAAATAAAAAATCAATAAGAGAACTAATATTTGTTAAACACATTCAGTTATCCAATGCACTAAATATAAAACTCGATGGTAGAAATGGTAGCGCTCTTATTGAAAAACCAATTGAGTAAATTGATAATAATGAAATATTGGCCTGTCCCCAACAGTTATTCAAAAAAGATACCCAATAAAGGAGCTAACGGGTCATTTTGGGAAGACAGAGGCGATCGGCGACATTGTGGTATTGATATATATGCGCCAAAAAATAGTAATGTTATTTCAATTGAAAATGGAAAAGTAATGAATATCGAGTTGTTTACTTCACCAAATATTTTGTCCTACTGGAACTTAACAAAATACGTTCTAATTAAATGTAACGACAATCTCTATTTTAAATATGCAGAACTTGGAGATATAACTGTAAATGTTGGTCAAATAATAAATGCTGGAGATCCAATCGGAAAAGTTGGTACTGTTTTAAAAAAGAATAAAATCTCTAACAAATCCCCAAAATATATTCAAGAAATTAAGAAAAATAAAAATCATAGCATGTTACATTTTGAAGTATATAACTTGGTTCCATTAAAAAACAAACAATATCTTGGTGGAAATTGGTTTGGCGATAAAAAACCAAAGCATCTTCTAAATCCAAACAAATACTTAAAAAACACTGTTAATTTAGAAGTATAATAAAGTGGCAAAAATATATTATACGGAAAGCAAGATACGGCCTTACCACCAGCATACAATATACAGAGTTGATTTACAATGAGAAAGCAGGGGGAGTTACTACCAAAAGATTTTAGATTATTAGATGCCATAATTAAAAAATATGAGGGGAAAAAAGAATTTTTAATCTGTATTCTTCAGGATATACAAAATGTATTTGAATATCTACCAAGGCAAGCTTTAATTCATGTCTCGGAAAAATTAGAAATACCCTTAATTCAGGTATACGGTGTTGCAACTTTTTTTAAAGCATTTAGCCTCACCCCAAAAGGAGGACATACCTGTACAATATGCCTTGGTACCGCTTGTCACGTTAGAGGTGCAGAAAAAGTATTAGATAAAGTGAAACGTAGCCTTGATATCGAAGTTGGGGAAACAACAAAAGATATGCAATTCACATTGAAAACTGTTAATTGTTTAGGTGCTTGTGCGCTTGGTCCAATGATGGTTGTCGATGATGATTATCATGGTCATATGTCACAGAATAAGGTCGATGAGATTTTGAAAAAATATTCTTCAAGATTTTAGGAAGTGAATCTAGTGAAAAAGGTTAAGAATCCTCAGGAACTCGAAACATTGAGAAAAACTATACTTCAAGAAAAATACTCAGAAAAACCTTGCATAATAATTTCTGAAAAATCAACATGTTGTTATCTAAGTGGTAGTAGAGAAGTCGTAGAGGCTTTTGAGGAGGGTTTGAAGAATTTTGATTTACAAAATCAAATTGATATTAAAACAACCGGTTGTCTTGGTTTTTGTGAGATCGAACCTATCGTAATAATCGAACCTAAAGGTATCGTTTATCAAAAGGTTAAAAGGGAAGATACCCTTGAAATTATCACTGAAACAATTTTAAATGATATAATAGTAGAGCGTTTACTTTATGTTGAACCTGTAAGTGGTAATAAATGCAAGACTGAAGAGAGTATGCCTTTTTATAAAAAACAAAGTCGCTTTATTCTTGGAAATAATCGCTTTATTAATCCACTTGAAATAAACGATTATATCGCAATTAATGGATACAAAGCACTTGCTAATGTACTATATAAAATAAAACCAGAAGATGTAATTGATGAAATTAAAAAATCTGGTTTGCGTGGAAGAGGCGGTGGAGGTTTCCCAACTGGCAAAAAATGGGAATATGCCAGGGCTGCTAAAGGTGACCCAAAATACGTTATTTGTAACGCTGATGAAGGAGATCCTGGAGCTTATATGGATAGGAGTCTTTTAGAAGGGAATCCTCACAGTGTTATTGAAGGAATGATTATTGGTGCATACGCAATTGGATCTCACGAAGGATTTGTTTATGTACGAAATGAATATCCACTAGCTGTAAATCATTTACAAAATGCTATAAAACAAGCAGAAGAATATGGTTTTCTGGGAAAAAATATAATAGGTTCAGGTTTTGATTTCACAATAAAAATAAGTCGAGGAGGGGGTGCGTTTGTATGTGGAGAATCAACTGCACTTATGGCATCACTTGAAGGTAAACCTGGTGAACCACGAGCCAAATATATCCATACGGTTGAAAAAGGATTATGGAATAAACCAACAAATCTTAATAATGTTGAAACCTGGGCAAACGTCCCATTAATTATAAATAGAGGAGCAGATTGGTATTCAAAAATAGGCACCGATAAAAGTAAAGGAACAAAGATTTTTTCTCTTGTTGGAAAAATCAACAACACTGGACTTGTTGAAGTTCCAATGGGTATAAAACTTAATGAAATTATCTATGACATTGGAGGCGGTATCCCTGATGGTAAAAAATTCAAGGCGGTTCAAACTGGTGGTCCTTCAGGTGGCTGCATTCCTGAAAGCCTGATAAATCTACCTGTTGATTATGAAAAACTTACGTTAGCTGGTTCTATGATGGGTTCTGGTGGCATGATTGTAATGGATGAAGAAACTTGTATGGTAGATGTGGCTAAATATTTTGTAAACTTTTTAAAAGAAGAGTCCTGTGGTAAATGTGTTCCATGTCGAGAAGGACTTGAAAGAATGGGTGAAATATTAACTGATATTACTGAAGGAAAATCAAACGATGAAGACCTTGAACTTCTTGAGGAACTAGGGGAAGTAATAAAAGATACAGCATTATGTGCCCTTGGCGGGACTGCTCCAAATCCTGTGCTTAGTACTATTAAATACTTTAGAGATGAATATAAAGCACATATTGAAGATAAAAGATGCCCAGCGGGAGTTTGCAAAGCCTTAATTGAATATTCAATCGATTTAAATAAATGTACTGGTTGCGGCTTGTGCTTAAAGCAATGTCCACAAGATGCAATAACTGGTGAAAAGAAAAAAGCATATAATATTGATCCTATGAAGTGCATTAAGTGCGGCGCATGCTACGATGTATGTAAATTTGATGCAATCATTAAAAAATAGAGGAAATTAAAATGGAAATAACACTAAACGGTGTAAAAGTTCAAGTCGAAGAGGGTTGGACTATACTTGAAGCTGCCAGATTTTATGGTGCAAATATACCAACCCTTTGTTATTATGATGGGCTTGAACCTTATGGTTCATGTAGATTGTGTGTTGTTGAAATAGGAAAAGACGATAGAGCAAAACTTGTTGTATCATGTATTCATCCAGTAAAAGAAGGATTGAAAATTAGAACTCACTCTCCCAGGGTTGTTAAAGCTAGAAAAATTCTTGTAGAACTTCTGGTGGCGAGATGTCCTACATCCAAAGTATTGCAAGATCTTGCCGCTGAACTTGGTGTTGACAAAGTGAGATTTAAACCAAAAAATGAGGATTGTATTCTATGTGGTCTTTGCGTCAGAATGTGTAAGGAACAGATGAATGCAGAGGCAATAGGTTTTGTCAGCAGAGGCGTAAATAAAAGGATTACAACTCCTTTTAATGCAAAATCAGATAAATGCAGAACCTGCGGCGCATGTGAATGGATTTGCCCTGCTTGTCAACTTAGGTGTCATGGTCCTGAACCACCTACCACACTCTGTAGTGGTTGTCTTAATTTTTCACCACCTTGCGTGGATAAATACGAGGATGCCATGTGTTATTTGGATCCTTGCGTGGCATGTTTAATAGATAAAAATGAAAAAAAAATTGGAAAAAAGAAAAAATGATGGAGGAATAATAAATGACATTAACAAGGCCAAATAGATCAGCAGCAACTTTAACAAAAAATAGAACTGGAGAACATATAACTCCTATAAGTGGGATGTGTGTAACATGTGTCGATGGATGCATAGGTATGTGTGAAATTGGAAAATCTGCCTATCGAGGACCGGAAGCGATATATCCACAACCATTTGGTATCACTACTTCTGCATCAGAAAAAGATTACCCAATAGATATGTCATATTTCAATATAATGGGTACTGCAGTTGGCGCAATAGGAATCGAGGAAGATAGCGATAAAGCAATCTTTCCAAATGTAAACATTGAAACACGCATTGGTAGAGATAAAAAAATAAAAGTAAGAGTACCCTGGATAATTCCAGGTCTTGGATCAACAAATGTTGCAAAAAATAACTGGGAGGGGCTTGCTGTGGGTGCAGCTATTTCCGGTTTTCCATTAACAATTGGAGAAAATGTTGCAGCCATGGATCCTGATTCCAAGATAGTGAGTGGTAAAATAAAACACGCACCAGATCTAGAATGGAGAATAAAACTCTATAAAGATTGGCAGCGAGATGGCTACGGAGATATAATAGTCCAAGCAAATGTAGAAGACACTAGACTTGGTGTTCAAGAATTTACAATATCAGAATGTGGTGTAGAAACTGTTGAACTTAAATGGGGTCAAGGTGCAAAAGATATTGGAGGCGAGGTTAAAATCAAGGATTTAAATAAAGCTCAGTTGTTGAAGAAAAGAGGATATGTTGTCCTTCCAAATCCCTTAGAACCTAGTGTCGTAGAAGCATTTAAACAAGGTAGCTTCAAAGAATTTGAAAGACATTCAAGAGTTGGGATGGTTACAGAAAAAGACTTTATAAATCGTGTGAAAGAACTCAGAGATTTTGGTGCAAAACATATTTTCTTAAAAACTGGTGCTTATAGACCAGCAGATCTTGCTCGTGCAGTTAAGTATAGCTCTAAAGCAGAAATTGATTTACTAACTGTTGATGCAGCTGGAGGTGGAACAGGTATGAGTCCTTGGCGTATGATGAATGAATGGGGACTACCTCAGGTCGAAATATATTCTCTACTTTATCAATATCTAGAAAAACTCGATAAAAAGAAAGAATATGTTCCTGATGTTGCTCTGGCAGGAGGATTTATTCTTGAAGATCACATATTCAAAGGACTTGCTATCGGTGCACCTTATGTAAAATTAATTGGGATGGCTCGAGGGCATTTAGCAGCTGCTATGGTAGGTAAAACAATTGGAACTAAATTAGAATCAGGTGAAACACCAGTTTATGTTGGGCGATTTGGAAGAACAAAAGAAGAAATATTTATAACAACTCCAGAACTTAAACAAAAATTTGGTAAAAAATTTGATCAGATACCACCAGGGGCATTAGGTGTTTATACTTATTCAGAGAGACTTGCTCAAGGACTTCGTCAATTAATGACAGGTGCTAGGAAATTTTCACTTGAGCATATTACTAGGGATGACATAGCAGCTCTTACAAAAGATGTGGCAGAAATTAGTGGCATACATTATATTATGGATGTAGATAAAAAAGAAGTAGACAAAATTCTTGGTTAATAGATATTTATAAATTTAAAATTTGAAAAAAAACAATAATTTATTCATATATTATATGAGGTGAGAGATATGGAAAGTAAAATAAAAATATATGGTCCACCAATTGATAAAGCAATAGATAAACTACAAAAATTAGCTGATGATTTACCAACTATTTCAAAAGGTAATCTGACTCGTAGTATCATTCCATCAGGTGAAACAATTATGGGAGACTTTGATTTTGTATTTCATTGGGCAAAAAATCCTAATGAAAAACAGCTCAGAGCATTGATTGTCAGAATTGATAATACACTCAAGGACATTGGATGTAGATACACAATTACTACTATATCAGATTCTTCTTATCCTTATAAATTATAACTAAGTTAAAAGATTTTATTTAAAAAAAATTTCTGGAATATTTATTCTAATTTATTTCAACATAAACTATTAAAAAAAACCCTGAATACAGGTAATCCAAATACAACCTTATGAAGTGTGAAAATGTACAAAATACTGGAAAAAAAAGCAATGTCTGAAACTGTAAAACTAATGAAAATCAAAGCACCACTTGTGGCAAAAAAAGCAGTTGCAGGTCAATTTATCATTTTAAGAATTGATGAAAAAGGAGAACGGATTCCTTTAACTATTGCAGATTATGATAGAAGAAAGGGAACAGTAACAGTAATTTTTATGGAAGTGGGTAAAACAACTAAACAACTTGGAACCCTAAAAGTCGGTGATTCAATTTTAAATTTCTCTGGACCACTTGGCCAACCATCTGATATTGAAAAATACGGAACCGTTGTTTGTATAGGTGGTGGCGTTGGTATTGCCCCACTTTACCCAATTATTAGAGAATTAAAACAAGCTGGTAATTATGTTATTTCAATTTTAGGTGCTAGAAATAAAAAATTATTGATGCTTGAAAAAGAAATTGATGAATTAAGTGATGAATTGCATATTTGTACCGATGATGGATCAAAAGGAACTAAAGGTTTTGTTAGTGACATTTTACAAAAATTAATTGATGATAAAAAGAAAATTGATATTGTATGGGCTATTGGTCCAGTAATCATGATGAAAGTTGTAGCAAATCTAACGAAAAAATATGAGATTAAAACAATAGTCAGTCTTAATCCAATTATGGTCGATGGTACCGGTATGTGTGGTGGGTGTAGAGTTTCTGTTGGTGGTGAAACCAAATTCGCTTGTGTTGATGGTCCAGAATTTGATGGCCATTTAGTGGATTTTGATAATTTAATGCTTCGTAATCGCCGTTTTCTATGTCAAGAAGAAGAAGCTTGCAGGTGTACAGGTGAATAGTTTATGGCTGTTAAAAAAACGAAATATAAAATGCCTGAGCAGGATCCAAAAGAACGTATAAAAAATTTTAATGAAGTTCCTTATGGTTATGACAAAAAAACTGCAATAGAAGAAGCAAAACGCTGTTTACAGTGTAAAAAGAAACCATGTACTGAGGGTTGCCCTGTCGGAATCGATATACCTGATTTTATTAATTCTATTGCTAACGGTGATTTTGATAAAGCCGCTGAGATCATTAAAGCTAAAAATAATCTACCTGCTGTTTGCGGTCGTGTTTGCCCTTATGAAAACCAATGTGAAGGTATGTGCACTGTTAAAAAAATATCAGTTTATAGTGAACCAGTTGCAATAGGGCGACTTGAGCGCTTTATTGCTGACTATGAACGTAATAAAGGTGCGAAGATCCCTAAAAAATCTAAATCAACAGGTAAAAAGGTAGCTATTGCTGGTAGTGGTCCGGCTGGTCTTACATGTGCTGGAGATCTAGCAAAAATGGGGCATGGTGTTACTATTTTTGAAGCACTCCATGCTCCTGGTGGTGTGTTGATGTACGGTATTCCAGAGTTTCGTCTACCTAAGGAGATCGTTAATGCTGAAGTTGATTATATTAAGAAACTTGGTGTAGAAATCAATTACGATGTTGTTATTGGAAAAACCATTACCGTTGATGAACTCATGGAAGAATATGATGCAATTTTCATTGGTACCGGCGCAGGTCTACCACGATGGTTGAGAATTCCTGGAGAAAACTTAGATGGAGTATATTCTGCAAATGAATATCTAACCCGTATCAATATGATGAGGGCCTATGATTTTCCAAATTATGATACACCAATTAAAATTGGAAAGATAGTTGCTACATTTGGTGCTGGGAATGTTGCAATGGATTGTGCTAGAACCTCATTAAGATCTGGAGCTGAAAAATCATACATTATTTACCGTAGGTCAGAAAATGAAATGCCTGCTAGGTTGGAAGAAATACATCATGCCAAAGAGGAAGGAGTTATTTTTAAATTCCTAACTAATCCTGTTAAATTCATTGGGGATGATAAGGGTATTTTAAAAGAAGGCGTATTTATTAAGATGAAACTTGGAGAACCAGATGAATCGGGTAGAAGACGACCTATTCCTATAAAAGATTCTGAGTTCAAAATGAAGATTGACACAGCGATTGTAGCAATTGGGCAAAATCCAAATCCTTTAATACCCAAAACAGTAAATGGATTAAAAATTGGTAAACACGGAAATATTATAACCGACGAAGATGGACGAACAAACATTCCTGGTATTTTTGCTGGCGGTGATATTGCAACAGGTGCTGCAACTGTTATCCTTGCCATGGGCGCTGGAAAACGAGCAGCTGTTGCAATTGATAAATATCTTAAATCAAAAAAATGAAAACATTTTTTATTACTTTTTTTCTTCTAATTGTTTCAATTTATTTTGTATTACACATAATGATGTAAATTCTGGATCAATGGAAAAAGTCATTTTTGGTGATAGATATGTATTTTTTAAAGCACCAATGCAATCTGGAAAACGTTGGTCAAGTTCTTCTTGCCACTCTAAATGATCCTCGATTTTGTAAAATGTGCTAAATAGTACCAAATTAAATTCTCCTCTACCAGTTACTGCTTTTATCATCCAGGTTATATGTGGATCGTTTTTTAAGGCCTTAATAACATCATCTTCCTTATTTTTAATATGGATTAGAGATTTAACTAAAATATATTCCGGTGGGACGATTACTCGGGGAAAGAAACAAACGGGTCTCCCTATTATGCCCTGACTGTAAAGGAGTTTAATTCTTTTATCTATTGTTCTTCTGTGAAAATTTAATTCTTTTGCCAATAGATTTTCATTTGTTTTTATACTGTCACCACGTAGTAGTTTTGTTAATATTTCAAAAGTTAAATCATCAAGATCTACTCCTCTTATCGTTTTTTGCTTTTTTGTTTTAAGGTTTTCTTCAATAACTTTGATTGATGCTGAAGGGGCATATTTTTCAAAACATCCTGTCCCCAGGTAAATTACTTCTTGTGGATAACCTCCTTCTCGTTTTGGAATTACTTCATTTTTTATACAAGCGTCTCTCCATTGTACATGCGAGCATACATTAGAATGAAATGATATCATTAACGTGTTATATTCTTCCTCTTTGAAGAAAAAGGCACCAAAAACATGATCGTCAAATTCAATGAAGTGTTTTGTATTTTTATCTCGTAAGAAATTTACTCTGGAAATTACCATTAGAGGATATTCCTTAAAAAGTTGTTGGAAAGGATATTGTGGTTTGTTAATTATATTATTTTCAAATAGTTTATTCACCCTATTTTTGATTGTCTTCCTATTTTTATTTAATTTTTTAGCAAGTTGACTGAGATTTATTTCTACTCCTTTTCCTGATACTATTAAATTGAGAATTTTTAGATTTATTGGGTCATTTAATAATTCTGTCATAAAAACCGCAATGTAATTCCCATTTTTGTAATTTTTTACTGAAATATATATCATTTAATCTATTTTCTAGTTTCAAAGGATATATAATAAATGAAAATGGGCAAAAATAAAGAAGAAAATATGACAATATTGGTAGTTTATTAACGTAAACAACTATCATTTATTTCACTAAATAATAGATGCATATACGTAAGATATAATAACCTGCTATAGATAACGGATTAACCTTTATGACATATATCTAAATGAAATTTGACATTATTGCTAAAAAATAATGTTCACCCTGAATTAAATTAAGAAAATATCAGTTAATTTGATTAAAAAAATTAGCATCAAACAAAATTCAAAGATTCGTTATAAATGGATGTCTTAAATGAATATTGATGTTTCTAAAACAAAAAAATTAATTAAACAATATAGAAGAAAAAAAGGGGCATTAATTCCATTGCTTCAAGCCATTCAAAAAGAACATGGGTATGTTCCTAAATCATCTATAGACCTTATTGCAAAAGAATTAAATATTCTACCTATCCAAATTTATGAAGTTCTAACTTTTTATTCTCAATTTCATTTAAAACCTCGTGGTAAACATGTTATAAAAGTTTGTCAGGGAACTGCATGTCATGTAATGGGTGGAAAAGAAATACTAGGTTATATATCAAGTAAACTTGGAATCAATGAAGGTGAAACAACCAAAGACGGTATGTTTTCTTTAGAACGTGTTGCTTGTCTAGGTTGTTGTGGAATGGCACCTGTAATAGTCATTGACGATGACTTCTATGGCACTTGTACTTATCAAAAAATAGACTATGCAATAAAAAAATCCAGCAAAGGAGGAAAGAATTAATGAAAGCTAGGATTTTAGTATGCATGGGGACAAGTGGGATATCAGCAGGTGCAAAAGAAGTTATAAAGGCTTTTGAAAAAGAGATAAAAAATCATAATCTTGAGGATAAATTCGAAATTGTTAGAGTTGGTGATAGAGGATTATTTAGAGATGTTTTAGTTGATGTAATTGAGCCAGGAAAAGATAGAGTTGTATACGAATATGTTAAACCGGTTGATGTAAAAAATATAGTAAAAAGCCATTTGATCAAGGGAGCGCCTATTAAAGAACTTCTTGCAGGAAAAGATTATGAACAATTTTTTTCAAATCAGATGAGAATTGTTCTAGCTAATTGTGGTGAGATTAATCCTCAAGATATCAAGGAATATATTGAAAATGGTGGTTATGAGGCAGTTAAAAACGCTCTTAAAATGCAGCCTCAGTATATAATAGATCAAATTAAAAAATCAGGTCTAAGAGGTAGAGGAGGAGCTGGTTTTTCTACTGGTCTTAAATGGGAGCTATGCCGAAATGCAAAAGGCGATATAAAATACATTATTTGCAACGCTGATGAAGGAGATCCAGGTGCTTTTATGGATAGAAGTATTCTAGAAGGAGATCCTCACTCTGTTATTGAAGGAATGATTATTGGAGCATATGCAATAGGAGCAAATGACGGATATATTTACTGTCGTGCAGAATACCCTCTAGCAGTTAAAAGCTTAAATATTGCTCTTAAGCAAGCACGAAAAAAGAAATTTTTAGGACAAAATATATTTGGAAGCAATTTTTCATTTAATCTATGTGTAAAAGAGGGTGCTGGAGCCTTTGTATGTGGAGAAGAAACAGCTCTAATGGCATCAATTGAAGGAAAACGTGGTATGCCAAATCCTCGACCGCCGTATCCAACACAAAGTGGTCTATGGGAAAAACCAACGTGTATAAATAATGTTGAAACCTTTGCAAACATTCGACATATCATATTGAAGGGTGCTGACTGGTTTTCATCGATAGGTTATAAAAACAGTAAAGGAACAAAGGTTTTTGCTTTGGCGGGTAAAGTAAGAAATACTGGGTTAGTAGAAGTCCCTATGGGTACAACAATAAGAGAAATCATTTGGGGATCTGGGGGGGGAATGGACAATAAAAGGATACCTTTCAAAGCTGTTCAACTCGGAGGTCCCTCTGGAGGGTGTCTCCCGGATGATTTAATTGATATTCCTGTAGATTATGAATCCATCAATAAAACTGGAGCTATTATGGGATCTGGTGGAATGGTTGTGATGGATGATCGAACATGTATGGTGGATATAGCTCGGTTTTTCCTAAGTTTCACAGTTAAGGAGTCCTGTGGAAAATGTGTACCTTGTAGAATAGGTTTAAAGAGAATGCTTGAAGTTCTTGAACTTATTACACAAGGTAAAGGCAACTATGAACATTTAGAATTTCTTAAAGAAATGGGAGAAACAATTATTGAAACTTCTCTTTGTGGTCTTGGAAGCACAGCACCAAATCCTGTAACTACAACTGTTCAATATTTTAGAGATGAATATGAAGCACATATCGAAAATAAGTATTGCCCATCACATGTTTGTACAGATCTTATAGAATTTAAAATCAACAGAAATAGATGTATTAGATGTGGTCATTGTTCTATGGTGTGCCCAGTAAAAGCGATTTTTTGGGAAAAGAAAAAATATCCTAAAATTGACAAAAATAAGTGTATAAAATGTAAATCTTGTATAACTAGCTGCCCTGTTATGGCGATAGTATGATAAACTTGAAAATAGATGGTAAAAATGTTTCTGCAAAAGACAGACAAACTGTTTTAGAGGCAGCTATTGAAAATGGTATTTACATTCCTAATTTGTGTTATCACCCAGATCTAAGTCCAATCGGTGGTTGTAGATTATGTATTGTTGAAATAAATGGAACGCGTGGTTTTCCAATTTCTTGTCATACTAAGGCTACTGAAGGGATGGTTGTAAAAACTGATGCAAAAAAACTACAGCAACTAAGAAAAAATCTTATCTGGCTAATTTTAAGTGAATATCCAAAAGATATTCCTTTATCGTCTCAGCTTAAAAAAGTAGTTGATTATATTGGTGTAAATAATATATTGCACAGATATGTATCTCATCCTAAAGCTCTCCCTATTTTTTCAGATGATCCTTTATTCATAAGAGATCTAAATCGTTGTATCCTTTGTGGTCGCTGTGTAAAAATTTGTCAGGAGGTTCGTGGTGTTGGAGCTATTGGTCTTATAAATCGAGGAGTTGAAACCTTTGTCGGAACTGGATATACTTCTTCATTAAAGGATAATGATTGTAAATTCTGCAGAGCATGTGTTGAGGTCTGCCCATCTGGTGCTCTTGTAGATAAAGAAGAGTGGAATGAAAAGAACCGTGAAAGGGTTTTACTACCATGTAAAAGTAATTGTCCTGCAAGCGTTGATATTCCACTTTATGTAAAACTTGTTGCCGAAGGAAGATTTCAAGATGCAATAGAGGTAATAAGAGAAAAACTTCCATTTCCTCATACACTGGGCCTTGTTTGTCATCATCCATGTGAAGAAGGATGTAGCAGATCTGATATTAATGAGCCTATTTCAATTAGAGAATTAAAAAGATTTGTAGCAGAAATTGACAACGAAAGATGGAAGAAAAAATTAAAGATTAAAAAGGATACCGGAAAAAAAATCGCAATTGTAGGTTCAGGTCCAGCTGGTCTTACAGCAGCATGGTTCCTTAGATTAAAAGGGCACAATATTACTGTTTTTGAAGCACTTCCTAAACCTGGCGGAATGCTAAAAACAGGTATACCCAACTATAGACTCCCCCCAGAAATTCTTGAAAAAGAAATAAAAAATATAATAGACATCGGTGTAAAAATCAAAACAAATACTAGAATTAAATCATTAAATGAATTATTCAAAGAAGGATTTAATGCAATTTTTTTAGCAACGGGTGCGCCTAAAGGAATCAAAATGGGTATTGAGGGTGAAGATGACCCAAGGGTTTTGGATGGAATTTCAACACTTAAAAAAATAAACCTAGGCGAACAGGTTGACATAAAAGGTGACATTGCAGTGGTTGGGGGCGGAAATGTTGCTGTAGACGTAGCTAGAAGTGCTCTCAGAATAGGTGCTAAAAAAATAATTATTATTTATCGAAGAACACGTGAAGAAATGCCTGCTTATGAACATGAAATTCAAGATGCTTTAGATGAAGGAATAGATATAATGTATTTAACAAATCCACAGAAAATTATTCCTGGTAAGGATAAACTCAATATAGAATGTATTAAAATGAAGCTCGGAGATCCAGATGAATCAGGAAGAAGACGACCAATCCCGATTAGAGGCAGTGAATTTATCCTTGAATTAGATAAACTCATAATAGGAATCGGGCAGCAATCAGATTTACCAGCGAACTTCGGTGTTGAAATAAATAAAAAAGGGCGTGTTGTTACTGATGAAGAATCATTAAAAACATCTAGAGAAGGAGTATTTGCTGGAGGAGATCTGGTAAGTGGGCCAGCAACAGTTATTGAAGCGGTACAAGCAGGCAAAAATGCTGCTAGTTCTATTGATAAATATCTAGGCGGTAGTGGAGAAATAGAACAGAAATATATATTTAATGAAGAGGAAAACCCATATATTGGCAGAGAGGAAGGATTTGCATATAAAAGGAGGGCACGAAATAAGAAGATGTCTGTTAAAAAAAGATTACATGGTTTTCCACAAATAGAGTTTTGTCTTGATGAAAAAACAGCGATTGAAGAGGCAAAAAGATGTTTAAAATGTCAATTAAGATTAAAAATTTCTAAAGCACCTTTACCTCCAAATTTGAAAAAATAAAACTCTAGATAAGTTGTTTATTAAAAAAACAATTTCAAACTCTTTTAAAACTAATTTAACTAAATAAAAATTATTTTTTATATTGAATTAGGTGAAATCTTGGAAAAGACCCTTTAATTTTTTAACTTTAGTTGATTTTTTTAATTCTTCATAATTTTCTAGTAGACTAATTTACTGAAAAATTTTATGAATGGAAAAGTATTTCCATTTATTACAGATTCAGGTGTTGAATCTTTATGAAAGAACATATGAAGAAAAGTGAAATAAGAGATAAACTTAGTGAATATCTTAAGAAATGCGCTCTTGGTAGAAGACAGCTTAGAAAATGTGTTATCGATGTCATGAAAGCAGGTTTAACAAAACAAGATGTGTTAGATTTATCTGATGAGTTA
>Ga0209427_10000371_pt1 | contig 47118 bp, 38 predicted proteins | sample DeeMarSWOR136_30_FD_187465 | JGI IMG/M metagenome (GOLD analysis project Ga0209427, IMG submission 187465) | Marine sediment microbial communities from White Oak River estuary, North Carolina - WOR-1-36_30 (SPAdes) (version 2) | ecosystem: Environmental > Aquatic > Marine > Intertidal zone >...
GCGGAAACCGGCGCCGCATCCACGCCGCCAAAGTTCCCCTGACCACTGCCACCATACATTGGTGCGTCGCTGTTTAGCCGCTCGGTCCAGTAGCCGCCGCACGGCACGCCGACGCGATAGTTGCTGCGCGGCACAGGAGTGAAGTTACAGATCACCAGTACCTGGTCTTCCTCGCGCGCGCCGCGGCGCAGGAAACTGATGATGCTCGACTCCCAGTCATGCACATCCAACCACTCAAAACCACCCTGCTCGAAGTCGCGCGCATGCAGAGCCGGCTCGCTGCGGTAACAGCGATTCAAATCCTCCATCCAGCGCTTGAGGCCCTGATGAGTCGCGTTCTCCAGCAGATGCCAGTCGAGACTGGTGTCGTGGTTCCACTCATTCCACTGCCCGAACTCCCCGCCCATGAACAGCAACTTCTTTCCCGGGTGACACCACATGTAGCCGAACAAGGCGCGCAGATTGGCGAACTTCTGCCAATCGTCGCCCGGCATGCGGCGGATCAGCGATCCCTTGCCGTGCACCACCTCATCATGCGAGAGCGGCAGCACGAAGTTCTCATTGAAGGCGTACCAGATCGAGAACGTAAGCTGGTCGTGATGATGCTTTCGATACACGGCGTCGCGCGACATGTAAAACAGCGTGTCGTGCATCCAACCCATATTCCATTTCATGCCGAATCCGAGACCGCCGAGATAGGTCGGGCGCGATACCATCGGCCAGGCGGTTGATTCTTCGGCAATCGTTTGGACGTCCGGATGCTCGCGATAAACGGCCTCATTCAGCTCGCGCAGAAAGTGCACCGCCTCGAGATCCTCCCGACCACCGAAAGCATTCGGGATCCACTCGCCTGCCTTGCGCGCGTAGTCGAGGTAGAGCATGGAGGCGACGGCGTCCACCCGCAAACCATCGGCGTGGTACTGCTCGATCCAGAACAGCGCCGAGCTCATCAGGAACGAGCGCACCTCGTTTCGGCCATAATTGAAGATGCTGGAATTCCATTCCTGATGAAAGCCGCGCTTGGGATCGGCGTGCTCGTAGAGATAGGTGCCGTCAAAAAAGCCGAGCCCATGCTGGTCGGTCGGGAAGTGCGATGGCACCCAGTCAAGAATCACGCCGATACCTGCCTGATGCAGGGTGTCGACCAGGTACATGAAATCCTCGGGGGTGCCAAAGCGCGAGCTCGGCGCGAAGTAGCCGGTGGTCTGGTAACCCCACGACCCGTAGAACGGGTGTTCCATCACCGGCAGCAACTCAACGTGCGTGAAGCCAAGTTCCCGCACATAGTTGGCGAGCCGAGGGGCAAGCTCACGGTAGCTAAGCGAGCGACCCCCCTCATCCGGCACGCGCTGCCATGACCCCAAATGCAACTCGTAGGTACTGATCGGCGCCGACAGGGCGTTGACTTGTCCACGCCGCGCCATCCAACCGGCGTCCTGCCAGGCATAGTCACCGTCCCAGACGACTGACGCGGTCCGCGGCGGCAACTCGGCGCGGCGCGCAAACGGATCGGCCTTGTCGACGCGGTAACCATCCTGGTGGGACAAGATGTGGTACTTGTAGATTGCGCCCGCGCCGACCCCGGGGATGAAACCCTCCCAGATGCCAGTGTGGTCGAGTCGCACATTCAGGCGATGCCGGCCGCGATCCCAGTTGTTGAAATCGCCAACGACCGACACCTCTGCGGCATTCGGTGCCCACACAGCGAAGTGCGTGCCCTTGACACCCTCATGCTCGACAACGTGCGAGCCGAGCTTCTCGTACAGCCGCACGTGGCGGCCTTCACCCAGCAGGAAGATGTCGTAGTCGGACAACAGACTTAATGGACGGACGGCCTGCTGCGCCTTTTTGTTGGTCGTGTCTGGTGTCTGCATGGGGTGCCCGCGAGAGTGGGGAACTACTTCAGAACCGCATCGGCTCGATTTCCTTCGCGCACGAAAGTCGCACGCGACAAACGACCTATGTTCGCGACTTTATTGCATTTACTTGACCCATTCAACCGCACAGCGTGAAAACGCTGCACAATCAGCGGTGAACGTGCGCCCTCGGAATGAATCAATGCGACACCGGCGTGCGCTCCACGGGGCGCGGCGCCGCAAGCTCGATCGACACGCGCCGGTTACGCTGGCGATTACTAGCAGAGTCGTTCGGTGCAATGGGTCGGTACTCGGCGTAACCAACCGCTTCGAGCCGCACGGGATCGATGCTGTGTCCGTGCTGGAAGTAACGCACGACCGCCGCCGCGCGCGCGGCCGACAACTCCCAGTTTGAAAAATACCGGTCCTTGAGCCGCTCACCGATCGGCACGTTGTCAGTGTGGCCTTCAACGCGAATCAGGTCGTCGGTTTCCTTCAGCACATTCGCGAGTTTGTCTAGCACCTGCTTGCCGGCCGGCAGAATATCGGCGCTGCCTGACCGAAACAGGATGCGGTCCAGCACTCGCACTGAAAGCTGATCCTTCAGCCGCTCGATCTCCACATCGCGATCCGCGAGTTCCTTGCCCAAACGCAAACGCAGATCCGCCTCGCGCGTCTTGAACCGTTCCGTGTTGCGACGCATCTCCTCCGCCCCTTGTTCGCAACGGGCGATCTGCGCGCGAAGGTCGGTGATCTCGGTGCGACTCGCCTCGCCTGCAGCCTTGGCATCACGCACGCAGGCGGCAAGCTCGGATTCCTTTTCCTCGAAACGCGATTGCGTGATGCAGCCACTTGTCAGCAGCATCGCGATCGCGCCGACTGCAGTCACGCCGACGATCTGTCGCATGGCAAATCCTCCAAAGGCTGGAGAAAGCATGGTCCGATCGCATCGCGAGGTCGTTGACGCACGTCAAACGCCTGCACTCAGCTGGACGGTTGGGGATTCTCGTCCGCCGCGGGTGTCGCCGGGGCACTCGCCTTTTCGGCGCGCGGCCCGAACCAGAGCAACAGGTCGCCGCTCTTTGGCTTGAGCGGATGCTCCGGCGAATTCACCTGAATGCCACCATCCGCGCGCTGCAACAACACCACCAGACTGTCCGCCGGACGAGAGGCAAGAAACTCTTCATAGCCGAACTGGTCACTAAGGCGGGTGCGCTGGAAGCTCCAGCCCCGATACCATCTCGACATGAGTTCCTCGAACCTGGCCTCCTCGGACCCGAGGATGAGTCCGCGCACCGTACGCGGGAGGCGCTTTGGATCGAGGTCCTCATCGCCCACGGCTTCGGGAAACTGAAACACGCGGTTGCGACCGAGCTCCGCCGCAAACTGTGTACAAACAAGCGTATTGTAGGCGTCGTTCTCTGTCGCGGCGACCAGGTAGCCGTAGTCGCCAAGCTCAAGCCGCTGTTCAGCCTCCTCCGACAGCAGCTCTCCATAATAAGTAGGTATGCCGGCCAGACGCGCCGCCCGCAAACGTCGCCAGGTGCGATCGACAAGCAGCACAGTTACCTCCATCTCCTTGAGCGCTGTGGCGAGTGCCTGTGCCCAGGGAGAGGCGCCGACGATGAGCACGCCGTTGGCGGTGCGTGCGCTCAGTCCCAGCCGCCGGGCGAGCCAGCCGATGCTCATCCCGTGCAACACGACAGTAACGAAGATCAAGACGAAGACCGCTGGCAGCAATAGTTCGGCGGTCGGATAGCCGCGCGCAAGCAGCGCTGTACCGAACACACCGGCCATGGCGGCGGCCACGATCCCGCGCGGGGCAATCCACGCCACCAGCACGCGTTCCTGCCAGGTCATGCTGGTGCCAAGCGTAGCCGCCATCACGGCGAGTGGGCGGGCGACGAACAACAACACGACAAGTAGCGCGGCGCTGCGCCAGTCGAGCTGCAATAGGATGGCAGTATCAATGTCGGCGCTCATGAGAATGAACACGCCTGAGACCAGCACCAGCGCGACGTACTCCTTGAAGCGCCGAATCTCATCGATGCTCGGCAGCGACATGTTTCCGAGCGTCACGCCAAGCAGCGTCGCAGCAAGCAGGCCGGCTTCGCTCAACACCATGTTCGCAATCACATACACGGCGATCGCCGCAGTTAGCGCCGCAGGTCCCTTTAGATACTCAGGCATGAAGCCGCGACGGAAGACAATGCCCAGGACCCATCCCGTTCCCACTCCGAGTGCACCGGCCAGCACCAGACCAATCGCCACGCGCGGCAGCATGTGCACGAGCGGCGCATCGCCTGCCGAAATCAGGTACTCGAAAATCACGACCGCAAGCAGTGCGCCGGTCGGATCATTCACGATTCCTTCCCATTTGAGATAGGACGCGGGCCGGCGGCGCAAGCGTGCCTGACGCAGCAACGGAAGAATGACCGTTGGCCCGGTCACGACGATGATCGCGCCAAAGACCAGCGCCACTGGCCAGGAAAACCCACCAAGGTAGTGGGCGGCGACGCTGTACAGCGGGAACGACAACAACACACCCACGGTCACCAGGCGCGCCACGCCCTGACCAGCCTGGCGCAGTTCATGGAAGCGCAATCGCAAGCCACCCTCGAACAGAATGACCGCGACACCTACCTTAATAATGGGATCGAGCAGCGTGCCGAGATCGGCGCTAGGCTCGATCCAGCCGAGCCCGGGTCCGGCCGCCAATCCGAACGGCATGAGCAGCACGATGGCCGGAAGACGCAGGCGCCAGGCGAGCCATTGCGCACCGAGGCCGAGCAGGCCAACCAGCGCAAGTACCAGCGTGAGGTGATGTTCCATGAGGTGGCAGTGCTCCCCTTCCGCAGGGGGCAACGCCGCCATTGTAAGGAGCGGATGATCAGCGCGAAAGCACGGGCTGCTCGGCTAGCCGCGTGTCACTCGCTGGGCTTTTCTGGCGACTGCACGGTCTTGCGATGGCGGCGACGAAAGGCGATGTAGGCGTGCGCAGTCCAGCCAATCAGCATGCCTGCCGCCAGCACAAAGAACACCAGCAGCGCCTGCGACATCGCCACACTCCAGAGAAGGAAGTGCAGTTCGACACTGCCCGCATTCTGGACCATGAACACGGCCAGCAAGGCAGCGACTATCAGCGTCAGTACGAAAAGCACGCTTCGTTCTCAGAAGAGCTTGCGCAGCCGGTCGTAGCCGCGCCCAATCTCCTCCAGCGCAAGCTTGAGCGCAGATCCCACCTCCCGGGTGGTGTCGCCAAGCACCGCCCCCGCCTGGGCAACCCGCGGGCGCACCTCTTCCCACTGGCGTTCAAGCCGATTCCACTCATCGCGGCCATCGGCCTTCGCGAGATGCATCTTCAGACGCAGCTCATCGCGCTGCTGCTCGAGCCGGCGAACCAGACGTTCAATTTCCTCACGAACATCGTTCATCGCAATAATCCTATGTCGTTAGACATGGTCGGTATCTACCGTACACCAGCGAAGCACGCACTGACACAGATCAATAATTGATACCGTGGGTTGGCAGCTATTCGAATTTATGTTTAACTCCTTATCACTCCAGCAGTTTTCCGTTTCGTGTTCTTGCGCGCCCGCTGCCGGGCGCCGCAGGAGGCGATATTCGCAACTCGCTATGCAAACACTCCAGGACCGGCTGAGCCTTTCTGATTTCCTGGCGCGACTGCCAACGGCACGCCGCCGCATTCTGATGCTCGACTACGACGGCACACTCGCGCCCTTCCAGCTTGATCCGCTCTCCGCCGAACCGTATCCCGGCGTCCGCGAAGTACTCGACCTCATCATGTCGGCCGATCACACGCGCGTGGTGGTGGTAAGCGGGCGCTGGACGCGGGATCTCGTGCCTTTGCTTGGGCTCAAGATCCGCCCGGAGATTTGGGGTTCGCACGGCTGGGAGCGCCTGCACGCCGACGGCGAGTATGAGACATCGCGCATCAGCGAGGACGCACTGAAGAGCCTGCTTGCCGCGGATGACTGGATCCACGAGATTGAGGCCAGCGGCGGGCGCTGCGAGCGCAAACCGGCAAGCCTGGCCATTCATTGGCGTGGACTCAGCAACGGCCAGGTGGCGAACATCCGCGAGGTCGTGCTTGCCAACTGGCGACTGCAGGAACTGCACCGCTCACTCATCTGGCACGATTTCGATGGTGGAATCGAGCTGCGCGCCCCGGGACGCAACAAAGGCGATGTGGTGCGCGAAGTACTGGGAAATTCCGCCAGCGATTGTGCCGCCGCTTATCTTGGCGATGACCTTACCGATGAGGACGCCTTCAAAGCGATGGTCGGGCGTGGCGTCGGCCTGCTGGTGCGGCCGCAATACCGGCCGACCGCGGCCGACTTCTGGATTCGGCCACCGGAAGAACTGCTGGAATTCCTAGCCGACTGGCATCAGGCCTTCGGAGGCGTGAAATGACATTGCTCGAGCGTGTCCTGTTCGGCAACAGTACGCTCGACTGGCTCATCGTGCTCGGCATCGCGATCGGCCTCGCGGCCGGGCTGCTGTTTGCGCGGCGCTTTCTGATCGCACGGCTTCGCAAGCTGGCGCGGGCCACGCCGACACCACTCGATGACCTGCTACTCGATGTGCTGATCGGCACACGGCGGCTATTCCTTATCCTGCTCGCGCTCTACGCCGGCATCCAGTACCTCGAGCTGCCGGCACGCGCCGGCCGCGTCGTCGACGCCAGCGCGGTCGTCGTGCTGCTGCTGCAGGTGGCGCTGTGGGCCAATCGCGGAATCGTTGCCTGGCTCAAGTACTACCTGCAGGCCAAGCGTGAAACCGACGCTGCCGGCGCCACCACGGTCGCAGTTCTCGGCTTCATCGCGCGCCTCGTGGTGTGGGCATTGATCGCGCTGCTGATCCTCGACAACCTCGGCTTCAATATCACGACGTTGGTGGCGAGTCTCGGTATCGGCGGCATTGCGGTCGCGCTCGCGGTACAGAACGTACTGGGCGACATCTTCGCCTCGCTCTCGATAGCATTGGATAAGCCGTTCGTGATAGGCGATTTCATCGTCGTCGAGGACGTGATGGGTACGATTGAGTACATCGGCCTTAAGACCACGCGGCTGCGCAGCCTCTCCGGCGAGCAGATCATTTTTGCCAACAGCGATTTGCTGAAGAGCCGGATCCGCAACTACAAGCGTATGGCGGAGCGGCGGGTGCTATTCGCATTTGGCGTCACCTATCAAACGCCGGCTGACAGACTCGAGCGCATTGCGCAAATGGTGCAGGAAATCATCAGCGCGCAGCCCAACGTGCGCTTCGACCGCGCCCACTTCAAGGGTTTCGGCGACTCCTCGCTCGACTTCGAGGTCGTGTACTACGTGCTCGATCGCGACTACAACGTGTACATGAACGCACAGCAGGCGATCAATCTCGAATTGGTACGCCGCTTCGAGGCGGAACGCATCGAGTTTGCCTACCCGACACGCACGCTGTACATGGTGAACGCGCCCACGCCAGGCTGATATGAACACCCGCGCCCGAAGCGGTCTGGTCGTCGCCTCCAACCGGTTGCCGGTTGTGGTGGTGCGCCACCCGGACGGGCGTTGCGAACTGGTACCCGGCAGCGGCGGACTCATCACGGCACTGGTCCCGGTGCTGCGCGACCGCGGCGGGGTGTGGGTCGGATGGCCGGGAACTTGTGGCGAGCTGTCCTCGCTCGAGTCGGAGCTTGCGGCGGCAGGCGAACGGGCCGGTTATCGCCTGGAACCGGTCTCGCTCACGGTCGACGAAGAGCGCAAGTTCTACCAGGGGTTCTCGAACGAGATCATCTGGCCGCTGTTTCACGACCTGCAGTCGCACTGCAATTTCGACCCCGAATACTGGGAAGTCTATCAGCGTGTCAATCACCGCTACGCCGAAGCGCTCGCCCGCCACTGCCGCGAGGACGACTTCCTGTGGGTGCATGATTACCACCTCACCAGCGTCGCCACAGAATTGCGCCGCCTCGGCAGGTCGGCACATCTTGCCTTCTTCCTGCACATCCCGTTTCCGCCGCTCGATATCTTTCTGAAGCTGCCGTGGCGTTTCCAGCTGCTGCGCGCCCTGCTCGACTACGATCTCGTTGGTTTTCAGACGCCGCGCGACCTGCGCAATTTTCTTGGCTGCGTCCGCCATCTCATGCCCGAGGTGCGCGTGCAGGGCCGGCGCGGCCAGATCCAGACACTCCAGCTCGACCAGCGCGAGGTGCGCGCCGGCAGCTTCCCGATCAGCATCGACTTCAACGCCTTCATGAAGCGCGCCGCCGCGTCCGAGGTAGGCGAAAAGGTCGTGGAACTGAAGGCCATGCTACCGAACCGCGAGTTAATAGTTGGGATCGACCGGCTCGACTACACCAAGGGCATCCCCCAGCGATTGCGCGCCTTTGGCCACGCGCTGGAGCGTTACCCGGAACTGCACGAGCGCGTGACGCTGATTCAGGTCGTGGTGCCGTCGCGCGAGGAGATACCGCGTTACCACGACCTGCGGACCGAGATCGAACAACTGGTTGGTGAAATCAACGGTAAGTTCACGCGGCCCGGCGGCTGGGTGCCGATCCACTACGTGTTCCGCAGCCTGACAGGAACCGACCTGCTCGCCTACTACCGGGCTGCGCAGATCGCGCTCATCACCCCGCTAAAGGACGGCATGAATCTGGTTGCCAAGGAATATTGCGCGTGCAGCATCGAGGAAGAGAATGCACTGATCCTCTCGGAATTCGCCGGTGCGGCCGCTGAACTGCAACACGGCGCGCTGCTCGTCAATCCCTACGACATTGAGGGCATGGCCGAGGCCATCCACCGCGCGGTACAAATGCCGATCGATGAGCGCCGGGCACGGATGCGGCGGATGCGGCGCGTGATCCGCAACCATGACATTTTCTGGTGGGTCGACTCGTTTCTGCGCGCTGCCATCGCGAAGGATCTGTCGGCCTTCCCGCAGCCCGATGACTACGTGCCGCAACCGGAGTCCGGCTGGCCATCGGTCTGAACCGCCGCCTCCGCGAGGCATATGAGCTAGGTCGCCGCCGCGCGTTTCGCCGCCCAGCGCTCGGCAAGCTCCGCGAGATGCTTCTCGTGCGTGATCAGCACTACCTCGTCTCCGCGCTCGAGACGTTCGTCGTCTTTCGGCAACAGGAAATCGTTCTCCCGATAAATACACACTACGCGGGAAGCGCCTGGCAGGCCGAGTTCGCTCAGCGCCCGGGCATCCTCCGCGCGCGCCACAAACGAGAACACACGCGCCTGACCCTTGATCATCGCCGATATTTCGAGCGGATCGCGGCCCTCGACCATGTCCGCGAGGTGACGGCCGATGGTGCGCGCCGGAATGACCACGTCCTCGAGGCCCAGTTCCATGCAAATATGCTCGAAATCGGGACCGTCTATCTTGGTAATGACACGGCCGAAGCCGAGCGAGCGTCCCACCAGGCTCGCAATGATATTTGACTTATCGTTGCCGGTGAGACAAAAAAGATAGTCGCTCTCGCGCGGATGCACCTCGCGCAATACCCCCGGGCGGCTGCCGTCAGCATGCAGGAAACCACAATCGAGTTCCTCCTTCAGCGAGTCGATGGTCTCCTTGTCCTGCTCGATGATGACCACTTCATGACTGCGCCCGAGCAATAGCCGCGCTGTCATCACCGCGAGCGCGCTCGCACCGATAAATACCGCTCTCATTTGCTCTCACCCCTCTGGCCCCACCATGTGGGCAGGAAGAACAGGATCAATACTGCCATGAATTCCAGCCGCCCGAGTAGCATGTCCAGACATAACACGACCTTCAGCGGACTTTCGAGCGCCGTGGACACCACGCCAGTGGACAGACCGGTTGTGGCGGTTGCCGAGACCACGTCGAACAGCGCGTCGAGCGGATCATAGCCGTACGCGAGAAACGGAATCCATGACGCCAGTACCGTGAGAATGAAAACCAGTATCAGCCCAATCCCGCGCAGTGCCTCGTCGCTTTCCACCCTGTGCCCGCCGATTCGCAGGTCGGCAACTGCATGAGGTGGCAACGAGAAGCGCCGCAACCATAACCGCAGCAGCCGGCCCAGCATCAACAACCGGAGCAGCTTGAACCCGCCGGCCGTTGAACCGAGGCTGCCGCCGCTTGCCATGGCAAACAGCAAGACCGCCTTGGCGCCGGCATTGAGCTCCGCCGCGGGATAGGTCGCAAACCCGGTCGTGGTCTGAGCCGAAACCGCTGTCAGCAGCGAATGCCCGATGGCATCGGCACTGGCGCCGCCCGGCCCGAACTCAAGCAGAAATAGCAGCAGCGCCACAACGAGGGTGAGCGCAGTCAACAACCGCAGTTCTTCGTCACGCACGAGCACCCGCCAGCTCTCATGGCGCGCACGATAGTAGAGCGGAAGCGCCACCGCACCGCAAAACGCGATGCCAAGCACGGCACCGCGCACCGCCCATCCGTCAAAGGCCGCGAGGCTCGCATCGTGCGTCGCGAAGCCGCCGGTCGAGATCGCGGCCAACGTGTGACAGACGGCGTCGAACGCGCCGAGCCCCAGGATCAACAGCACGCCGATTCCCACACCGCTCAGCAGCAGATAGACCACCAGCATGCGCCGCGCGTGCACGCGTGTCGTGGTTACAAGGTTCTCCTCGCTTTCCGCGGGCAGAACCAGTCGCCGGGCCGAGACGTCGTTCGCAGAGAGTAGCGTCGCGGTCAACACGACGATTCCAAGACCGCCGTACCACTGCATCCAGGCACGCGCAAACAGCAGTGAACGCGGCAAGGCCTCGACACTACCGAGCGTCGAGAGCCCGGTGGTCGTTACTCCAGACACCGCCTCGAACCATGCATCTATTGGATCGATGCCTGCCGCCATAAACGGATAAACCATGACAAGGGATGCCGCGAGATACGCCAGCGCCGTTACGACCATTGCTTCGTTGGGTTGTACCGGTGCCGCCGCACGCCGGCGCGCACCCCATGCGCCGATCGCGGCCAGCCCGCCCGACACCAGGACAAGGCGCCACGCGACCGACGGCTCGCCCACCGCAAGCGCTACTGCGAAGGGAACCAGCGTCAGTGCCGCCAATGCAAGCAGCAGCTCGCCCAGATACCTGAGGACCACAGGGAAGCGGACCGCGTGACTCAGCACACGCAGCGAACTGTCAGTTGCCATGTCGCGTCGCTCTTCTCAACCTGCCCTCGCAGACTCTCGCCGGCTCGCACCGCAACGACCCTGCGGGATCAGCGCAGTGTGCGCCCACGCGCCACTACGTTATCATGCCAGCAATGCACGCCCATCACAGCGCCTGATCCCGATGTACGCTCCTCTTCGCAGCCTGCTGTTCCAGTTAGACCCCGAAACCGCGCATGATCTGACGGTGCACACGCTTGCCGCGATGCAGCGCCTGCCGGGCACAGGCGCGTTGCTGCGGTTGGCACGTGGCGGTACCGTGCCCCCAGTTCCGGTCCGGATCATGGGTATGGATCTCGCCAATCCGGTCGGACTCGCGGCGGGTCTCGACAAGAATGCTGAGTGCACCTGTGCGCTCGCCCAATTCGGCTTCGGCTGGCTCGAGGTGGGCACCGTGACGCCGCGCCCGCAATCCGGAAACCTTCCGCCGCGGATGTTCCGTCTGCCGGAGCACGGTGCCATCATCAATCGCATGGGCTTTAACAATGTCGGACTCGCGTTATTTCTGAATAACCTGGCGAGCTGCAAGCCAGCCTGTCCGGTCGGCGTCAACATCGGCAAGAATCGCGACACGCCGCTGGAGCGTGCCAACGATGACTATGTCGACGCGCTGCGCGCGGTGTACCCACATGCAGATTATGTAACGGTTAACATTTCCTCCCCCAATACTATTGGTCTGCGCGACCTGCAGCAGAGCGAGCACCTCGATTCACTGCTGGCGGCACTGAAGCGCGAACAGACTGTCCTTGCCGAGCAGCACGGCCAGTATGTTCCAATCGCCCTCAAGATCGCGCCGGATCTGGACGACGGTCAGATTGCCGCGATCGCCATGCTGGTTCGCGCGCACCGTTTCGATGCGGTCATCGCCACCAACACCACGTTGGCCCGCGCCGGCGTCGAAGACCATCCGCTAGGCAACGAGGCCGGTGGCCTGAGCGGCCGGCCGCTGAAAACGCCCTCGACCATTGTGGTCGGCAAGCTGTTCGCGCATCTCAAGGGTGAGGTGCCCATTATCGGTGTCGGCGGCATCGAGACCGCCGAGGATGCCTGGGGGAAACTGCTCGCCGGTGCCGACGCAGTGCAGGTCTATTCCGCCCTCATTTACCGTGGACCGGGGCTAGTGCGGGAGATCGTGACCGGCCTCGCCGAGCGCGTGGCCCGCGCCGGCACGGCAACCCTCGCCGAGGCAGTGGCGCGCGAGCGCGCCAAAAAACCGTCGTCCTGAGGGCCTTGCGGGATCACCAGGGGCCAGATCAACCAGCGCAATGCGGCGGCACGGGTGATGCATCTATATATATTAGGAAGAACAACCCGCCGCTGACTGCATGAAGCCCCGCCTGCTGCCCCTTATCCTGCTTGGCGTATCGCTCGCCGGCTGCCACTCCATTTCGCCGGAAGCCCTGGCCCCACTTCCGCCGGAAACCGCACCGGTGCGGTTTCTGCTTACGTTCGACGACGGACCGAGCATCCTCGAGGACTACAACCCGACGCTGGCGATTCACGAGCAGCTTGCCAACAATCCGGTGCAACCGGGCATCAAGGCCATCTTCTTTGTGCAGACGCGCAACCGCAACGGCGGCGGGACCGCCCGTGGCAAGGAGATCTTGCGCCAGGCGCTCGCGGCCGGCCACGTCATCGGCCTGCACAGCGGCTCGGCCCGGGGACATATTCGCCACACCAAGATGTCGCCCGAGGAGCTTGCGCAGTCGCTCATTGATGGAAAGGCCGATATCGCGGCGCTGACTGGCGAGGCCCCGCGCTTCGTGCGGCCGACCTTTTGGGGACACAACGAGAGCACTCGCCGCATTTACGCCGAGAATGGTCTCGAGATGCTGCTCACCGACATCAATGGCGCCGACGGCTCGCGCCTCGCCTTCCACACCTGGTTCAATCGTTATAGTCATATTCGTGCGGAACTTGAACATGTGCGGGCGGCCCTCGCGCGTAACGATATGCCGGTCTGGAACGGACGCACGCCGGTGGTGGTGACCTTTCACGACCTCAATGTCGATACCGCACAGCATCTGACCGAGTATCTCGCCATGCTGGTTGACGACGCCAGACAGCTTGGCATTCCCCTTGACGAAAAGCCCTTCTATGACCGCGCACCGGATGCCACCGCGGTCGCTGCGCAGCGCACGACGCCGCCCGAGAGCGTGGTCGAGGTTCGCCGTCACTGGGCCGCACGCAAGCAGACCCGTGCGGCTCTGCTGGTTCCAGCGACCGCAAATTAGTTATCCTGCGCTCGTGTCGCGCAGCATTCTCAGGCGGTTCGGTCGCATCCCTGTCGCAGGCCTCGGACTGCTGGCGCTGCTTGTGCTCAACGGTTGCGCGAGCCTCTACTTTCAGGACGCGGGCGCCCCACCCGACCCGCCGCCGCGGTTTTCGCTCGACCACCTGCCGTGGCAGGGCTACTGGACAGGCATTGTCTTTAACGGCGAGAAAATCGGTTTCTCGCACACGCGCATCGCGCCCGCATCACAGTCCGGCGAATTCGAGATCCATTCCGAAGCGGCATTTCTACTGCGCTTTCTAGGCGTGGAGAGGAAATTTCGCATGAAGAGCGTCGACCAGATAGGTGCCGACCTGCAACTTGTGCGCTTCGATTACGACTACGACATCGACGGCATCCGCCAGCAGGTGCGCGGTGAAGTACGTGACCGCATGTTGCGCGGCGAGGTTCGCACGCGCGATAACGTCACCGCCCAGATGCTGCCCCTCTCTGGCCCGCTCTATCCCGCAGCCGCCATGGGCCTATTTCCGATCCGCAGCGGCCTTGCGGTCGGCCGCACCTACAGGTATCTGGCCTACAGTGGTGAGACCCAGACGGTCGCCGAGGCAGAACAACGGATACTCGCCTTCGAGCGCAGCGAGCTGTTCGACGGAGCGGCGTTTCGCATCGACACGACCTACCAGGGACAGACCACCACCACCTGGATGGATACGCGCGGGCTGCCGGTGCTCGAGCGGTCGCTGAATGGCGTGTTAATCTCGGCGCTGGAAGACGAGACGCGCGCCAAACGCTATCTCGCTGCTGCGAGTCTGAACAAAAAGGACATGATTCTCGATTTCAGCCGCATCCCGCTCGAACCTCCCCTCGAGAAGCCGCGCGATCGAGCCGCGCTGGATCTCGAGATCGCTGGGCTCGATGCCCGATTCCTCCTCGCACCGACGCCGCAACAGCACTGCACGTATGAACGCAACCAGCTGCGCTGCGCGTTGCACCGGATCGCGCCGGGCGATCCGGCGGCCGACCGGGCGCCTGCACCGCGCGTCGCGGATCTAGGCATGAGCGTCGCGGTACCGACCGGTCATCCCCGGATCGCAAAACTTGCGCGCGAGATTGCCGCCCGTGCGAGCGGCCGCACCGCGCAGGCGACAGCTATCGTTGCGTGGTTGCAGCAGAACATTGCGCAAGGGCCGAATGACGTGTTCTCTGCGCTTGATGTGCTCGATAGTCGTAAGGCCGAGTGCCAGGGCCACAGCTTTCTGTACGCAGCGCTCGCGCGCGCGCTCGGTATTCCGACACGCGTGGTAAATGGCATCGTCTACTCGGACGACTACGCCGGCTTCTACTATCACACCTGGGCGGAAAGCCTGCTGGACAATGGCTGGATTGCGGTCGATCCCACCTTTGGCCAGGTCGGTGCCGATGCCACGCACGTTAAACTCATCGAGGGCGAAACACCGTCCGATCTTCTGCCGCTTGTCGACCTTGTCGGCCAACTCAGGGTACGCCAGATCGGCAGATAATTTCCGGTTCGGTAAGCCACCGCGACACACACGGAAGCGCCGGGCAATGCCTCGCCAGCAATCAACACGACGGGCGCGGACCCGGATGGTCTTGGTCTCCTTGATTGTCCCGGTCAGTGCACTCGTAGCCGAAATTAATAGGTACCGATCAGCATATCCGGATCAGGAAATGCGGCCACCGAAGATGGCGCTGGGTACGAATCACTGCTGCATTCAGCAGCGCCTCATGCGTATGGTGCTCACCCACACGGCCTTCCCCTTATCGGGATGGAGGCAATGCGGTCTCAGTAAGCCTCGCCCGAATCCGCGTGGAAAAGTCCGGCGCCTGGTCCGCGTCCCGGGCCAGCCCGTTGACGTGGCCACGACTCCTGAGCTCGGCAAATGACAGCCGGGTATCAAGCCGGCCCTGCTCATACAGATACTCCGGCACATAGCCAGTCGCCAGTATCTTCCAGGAATACGGCACGTGCCCGGGATTGACGCGCGCGTGCAACCAGATATTGCCGGTGCAGTTGGTCGTGAGCGTGTTATAGAACTCGGGCTGCTCACGGAGTGAATTGATCTGGCGCAAATACTCACGCAACAGGCGTCGCGCGTTATCCGTCGATCCCTGCAGGCGGTAGAGATAAACGTCTTCCGGCGGTTCACGGCGATAGTTGGTGCGAAGGCGGATTACATCGCGCTCATCGGCCACCACGTAGAACAGCTCGTACTGTTTGAACAAGCCCTTCAGGGTCGAATAGTCCTCGCCACGCTCGTCGCGCCGCTCAATGGAAATGGCGAGATAGTCGTTGGCGCCGAATCCGAAACTCGTGAACACATGCGCAATCGCCGGACCTGCCCAGTAGGACGTGACGAGGTCCACTGATTGGAGTTTGCGCAGGTCGAAGGTCTTGTCGTAGTAAGCCGGCGTGAAATCCGTTTCGCTGCGGTATTTGAAGTTGCGGATGTTATGCAGCGTGACGAGATCGCCGTCAAACGTCGCGTACGGCAGCACCGCCACCTCCGGCTTCCAATCCCGATCATTGGACGGCGCAATACTGCCCCACCAGGCAAGCAGGACGGCAAACACCAGCGCGAAGGCGCCAATCGCTCGCCAGCGCCACCGCTGGCGAGCGAGCAGAACAAGTGCTGTCGTTCCGAACAACGCGAAAGAAAGCGCCAGTGTTGTCCGCAAGACAGAGCTCTTCAGGTCGGAATAGTAGATGGCGAGCGTGCCCCAACCAGTGGCACCTGCGAGCACGCAGGCAACCAGCAGGCTGCTCGCCGCGCGCGCCAGCCGTCGGCCCAGCGCGCTGTGCGATGGCATTCCGGTCAGGGAGTCAGGCACGGCGGCTGCCGAAGCGCCCCCGCGTATTGCGCGCGCGTCCGACACAGGCGGCCGCGGGCCGCGTTGCAGCTTCGACCCCGCAACAGGGACCACGTCGTGCTACGGTCTGGGATGCGTGTGCACACGGAGCTGGCTCTCGTCGAACACTCTTGCCATTTGGAGTTTGGCAACGTCCGAGCATGTTTATTGAACGCCGCTGACGGGCACAATGTGCGCAGCGTCACCGCCGAGCGTCAGCCTGCGATACGGCCAACGGAACGTCAATGTCTTTTCTTCCTCAGGTGCTGGCGAAGAACGCGCGCACTGCGGCGTGACGAAGATAGCCATGCACGCCGACGAGATAGATGGCGAGCGCCACGCCGGTGACCGCATCGAGCGAGATGTCCCACAAACCGCGCATGGCAAGCTGCACGAATGCCGCCGTCGCGGTCCAGATGATCCCGAGAAGCACAGCCGCCACGGCGAGCCGGTGGACGACCGGTGCGCGCCAGAGGAGCAGTGGCCCCGCGGCGATCAACGCTAGTAGCGGTCCAACCTGAAGCGCCGCCACGCCGCCTGCCCCCGTACCCAGCGCACCGACCACTCGCCATACGAACCACAAACCGAGCGTCGAGTTGATCAAGATCAGGTTGCGGATGCCGCGCGGCCGAAAGACGGTATCGATCATGTGCAGGATGGGTGTCTGCGGGCTAATTGCCAGCCGGAGATTGTAACTGCTTTTGGCCAACCGCCCTGTCGCGGCGCGATTCAGTTACCGGCCCGGAACCATTAGAATGACGAGCTGCCTCCGGACCCCGGGACTCTCCCTCGCTACCGCTCTCATGCCGCCTGCCTCGCACCCGGAAAGTCCTGACCGTTCCCGCAGCCTGACAACGGCGGCGATTGTGATCGTCGCGGTCCTCGCTGCAACGATCTGGTTCGCCCTGCTCGGCTATCGCGACCTGTTCGAGCCCGACGAGGGGCGCTATTCGGAGATTTCGCGGGAAATGGTCGCGAGCGGCGACTGGACGACCCCGCGACTGAACGGATTCAAGTATTTCGAGAAGCCGGTACTCCAGTACTGGGCCACCGCCATCAGTCTTGAACTGTTCGGCGAGGGAAACGCCAGCGCGCGCTTGTGGACGGCACTCATCGGCTTCCTCGGGGCACTGTGGACCGGGTTCGTCGGTTGGCGACTTTTTGGCGAGAAGCCTGGTCTTTATGCATTCCTCATGACGGTCAGTAGCCTTCTCTATGTTGCGACCGGCCATATCGTAACGCTCGACATGACCGTGTCGGTATTCATGATCATGGGTATCGGAAGCCTCGCGATAGCCCAGTCGCAGCGCGCCAATCCCACACTCGAGCGCAACTGGATGCTCGTCGGTTGGGCCGCCCTTGCACTCGCGATGCTCTCGAAGGGGCTCATCGGTCTGGTGCTGCCGGGCATGGGAGTTACGCTCTACATGCTGTGGCAGCGCGACTGGTCGCTGCTTCGGCACCTTCATCTCGGCAAGGGTTTGTTGCTTTTCTTGCTGATCGCGGCACCGTGGTTCGTCGCCGTCAGCCTGGCGAATCCCGAATTCCCGCACTTCTTTTTCATTCATGAGCACTTGCAGCGATATACCACGACAATCCATGAGCGCGTGCAGCCATTCTGGTATTTCGTTCCGGTTTTCATTGCGGGGACGCTCCCGTGGATCGTGACGATGGCGGCCAGCGTGCTACGCCCGGGATTTTCATGGCGACCGGCCGCATCCGCGGGCTTCGAGGCCGAGCGCTTTCTGTGGGTGTTCGTGGTCAGCGTGTTTGTCTTTTTCTCGCTTGGCCAATCCAAAATCGGCACCTATATACTTCCAATCATTCCCGTCACCGCACTGCTGGCCGGCAAACGACTGGCCGAGCGCGGATGTCTGCGTGCCGACGCCTGGATTGCCATCGCATTTGGCGCGCTCCTGCTGGCAGCGGCCTGGCAGGTCGAGCGATTTGCGAGCAAGAGCATTCCAGCAGATTTGTACCTGGCCTACCGCCCGTGGGCCGTGGCGGCGGGCGTCCTGGCCATTGCCGGCGGTGCCACGCTGCTCAAAGCGCGTAGCGGGCGGCCGCTTTACTTCATGGCCCATGCGCTGGCTGGGCTGCTGACCTTCCAGTGCCTGCTGTGGGGCGCACAGTCGCTCGCCGGGTCACGCTCCAGTCGTGAACTCGCCCAAGCCATCCAGGCCGCCGTACCCGCTGATACAGACATATATATAGTGGAGAGTTATCATCCGCACTCGTTGCCTTTCTATCTTGGCCGAACCGTGACGCTCGTGGCCTGGACTGGAGAAATGGAGTTGGGCATGGAGCAGGAGCCCCAACGCTGGATTCGCTCGCCGGAGGAATTCGCCAGGCGCTGGCAGCTCGCACAGCAGGCCGTGGCGGTGTTCGACAACAGCGTCTTCGAGAAGTACCGAAAGCGCGACTTTCCAATGCGCGTGATTTACCAGGGAGCACGCCGTACGGCGGTGACCAGACAATGACCATTGCCGCATTCGTCCTGATTCTCACCGGGGTCCTCCTCAATGCCGTTGCCCAGCTGGCGCTCAAGGCAAGCGTGATCGGCATGGGCCCGATCTCCCTCAGCATCGACACCGCGCTTCCCGTCACCGTGCGCCTCATGGCCGAACCCTGGCTCTGGGTCGGACTGCTGTGCTACGGGGTGAGCGTCGTTGTCTGGATCCTTGCGCTTTCTCGCGTCGACGTGACCATCGCCTACCCGATGCTTTCCATCGGGTACGTGGTCAACGCCATGGCGGCGTGGGCACTGTTCGGCGAGGCTCTGACCTCGGGACGCATCCTCGGCATCGGCGTGATCATTCTTGGCGTCTTCATTCTCGCCCGATCATGAGCATGCTGCCTTTCACGCGCCCCACGCTCGGCGAGGAAGAACTTCAGAGCGTCCGGGAAGTATTGGAATCGGGCTGGATCACTACCGGCCCCAAAGCCAAGGCACTGGAAGAAGCGATTGCTGCCTATGTCGGGGGTGGCGTGCAGGCACGGGTGTTCAACTCGGCCACCAGTGCACTCGAAGCCTGCCTGTTCGCGGCCGGCGTCGGCCCCGGCGACGAGGTAATCGTTCCGGCGATGAGTTTTGTTGCCACTGCCAACGTCGTGGTGCGCGTCGGCGCGCGGCCGGTGTTTGTCGACGTCGATCTGAATAGCCGCAACATTCGCGCCGATCGGGTCGGCAAGGCCATCAACTCGCGCACGCGCGCCATCATGCCGGTGCACTTTGCGGGCCTCGCCGCCGACCTGGACCCGCTATATGCGCTCGCCGGGCAACACGGGCTGCTCGTTATTGAGGACGCGGCGCAGGCAATCGGCACGGAGCACGCCGGCCACAAGGTTGGCGCCAATGGCAACCCGGTGTGTTTCAGTTTTCACCCGAACAAGAACATGACCACCATCGAGGGTGGCGCCGTGACCGCCACCGATCCCGCGTTCCTGCAACGCCTGGAGCGCATCCGATTCCACGGCATTGAGCGCGATGCCGACGGCAACATGGACGTGAAGGCCTGGGGTGGCAAGATGAACCTGCCCGATGTGAATTCAGCGATCGGTCTGATTCAGCTCTCAAAGCTCGACGGCTTCAATGCCAGACGACGCGAGCTTGCCTCGCGCTACCTGCAACGGCTCGCGAACGTCCCCCACCTCGTTTTGCCGGCGGACGGGCCGGGTCACAGCTGGCACATGTTCTGCGTCTGCGTCGACCTGAACGCGACCGGCCTGACGCGGCCCCAGATCCAGGCGCGTCTCGAGAAGCAGGGTGTCGGCACCGGCACCCACTACCCGGCCATGACACTGTTCTCGCTCTACCGCGATCTCGGCAATGCGCCGGGCGACTTCCCGGTCGCGGAGCGCATCGGCCGGGAAACACTGACGTTGCCCTTGTTCCCGACCATGACCGAGGCCGATGTCGATCACGTGTGCGATGCCTTGCAGCAATCGATTTCCTCGGAGGCTGCGTGAGCACAAAGCGCGGCAAGGGCACGGTGGCCGTGCCTGAGTTGAGTGTCGTCATCCCGGTATACTTCGAGGAAGCGGTTTTGCCCGCGCTTTTTGCGCGTCTCTACCCATCGCTCGACAAGCTCAATCGCCGCTACGAGGTAGTGTTCGTCGACGATGGTAGTCGGGATCGCTCGCCGGCACTGTTGCGCGCCCAGTATCAGGCGCGCCCCGATGTGACGCGCGTCGTCTTGCTGCGCGCCAATGCCGGACAGCATGCGGCCATCACCGCTGGATTCGAACACGCCCGCGGAGATTACGTCATCACGCTCGATGCCGACCTCCAGAATCCGCCGGAGGAAATCCCGAAGCTCCTGAAGGAGCTCGACGCCGGCCACGACTATGTTGGAACCATCCGGCGCAAGCGTCAGGACGTATGGTGGCGCCACCTAGCCTCGCGGGCCATGAACCGGTTGCGCGAGCAGATCACCAGCATCCGAATTACCGATCAGGGCTGCATGTTCCGTGGCTACCACCGCGACATCGTGCGCGCGGTACTTGCCTCCGAGGAATCGCAGACCTTCATCCCGGCACTTGCGTACGTGTTTGCGGCCAACCCGGCCGAGATCACGGTGGAGCACGAGGAACGAGCCGCCGGCACATCGAAGTATTCGCTGTTCAAGCTCATCCACCTCAATTTCGATCTGATGACGAGCTTCTCGATCGCGCCACTCCAGGTGTTCTCGCTGGTTGGCATGGGGATTGCGATCGCGTCGTTCGCATTCGTCATCTACCTTGCCGTCCGGCGCCTGATCGTCGGCCCCGAGGTCGAGGGGGTGTTCACACTGTTCGGTATTGCATTCTTCCTGATCGGGCTGCTGCTCTTCGGAATCGGCATTCTTGGCGAGTATGTGGGACGCATCGCCACCCAGGTGCGGCAACGGCCGCGCTACCTCGTCCACACCGTGCTCGAACCGCGCACCCCTGGGACAACGGAAGCTCCGCATGGCTGAGCTGCCGCGGCGCGCGGTGGTTTTCGGCTATCACAACGTCGGGGTGCGCGGGCTCGCCGTGCTGCTCGCGCTCGGCGTGGACGTGCGTCTGCTCATCACGCACGATGACAACCCCGATGAGAACCTGTGGTTCGGCAGCGTCGCCGCGCTCGCCGCCATGAACGACATCCCGGTCATCAAGCCCACGAACCCGAATGACCCGGCCGTCATCGAGCAGCTGCGCGCTTGCCGGCCAGACTGGCTTTTCTCCTTCTACTACCGCCACATGCTGGGCGCCGACCTGCTCGGTATCCCGGCACGCGGCGCTTTCAACCTGCATGGCTCGCTCCTGCCGAGCTATCGAGGGCGCGTCCCGGTGAACTGGGCGGTACTGCACGGCGAGCGTGAGACAGGCGCGAGCCTGCACCGCATGAGCGTGAAGCCGGACGCCGGGCCACTCGTGGACCAGCAGGCGGTCCCGATCCTGCCGAATGACACGGCACATGATGTATTCCAGAAGGTCGCCTGTGCGGCGGAGCAGGTATTGCTGCGTAGCGTGCCGCGCCTGCTGGACGGCAGCGCCCGGGAGACACCGCTTGATCTCGCTGCTGGCAGCTACTTCGGGGGCCGGCGCCCCGAGGACGGGCGCATCGACTGGCGCGCAAGTGCCTGGCAGATTCACAACCTCATCCGCGCCGTTGCGCCGCCTTACCCGGGGGCGTTTTTTGATCACGGACCGGTTCGCGTTCAGGTGCTGGGCAGTTACTATCGCGCCCAGAAGTCGAGTGGTCCCGGGGCCCGCGTCTATTGGCAGGACGGCCGATGCTGGGCGGACTGCGCGAACGGCGAGCGGCTACAGCTCACGCGCCTGAGTGTTGCCGGAACGGATCTGGACGAGGCCGGGTTTCAGCGCCACCTCGGCACGACTGAATTGAAACTGCATTAAGCCAACCGTATTACTGGAGCACGCAATGAATGTCTTGATACTTGGGGTAAACGGATTCATAGGCCACCACCTGTCGCGGCGTATCCTCGACACCACGCCGTGGCATGTCTACGGCATGGATATGCAGTGTGGGCGCATCGCCGAACTGATAGAACACGAACGCTTCCACTTCTTCGAGGGCGACATCACCATCAACCACGAGTGGATGGAATACCACATCAAGAAATGTGATGTGGTGCTGCCACTGGTGGCGATCGCGACTCCTGCTACCTACGTGCGCGACCCCCTGTCCGTGTTCGAACTCGACTTTGAGGCAAACCTTCCCATCGTCCGCGCCTGCGTGCGTTACAAGAAGCGCGTGCTGTTTCCGTCGACCTCCGAGGTCTACGGCATGTCGCCGGACCGTGAGTTTCATCCCTACGAATCGAACCTGGTACTTGGCCCGCTGACCAAACCACGCTGGATCTACTCCTGCGCCAAGCAACTCATGGACCGGGTCATCGCTGCCTACGGTCAGCAACGCGGCCTCGACTACACGCTGTTCCGGCCGTTCAACTGGATCGGCTCCGGCCTCGATAGCCTGCATACGCCGAAGGAAGGCAGCTCCCGCGTCGTCACCCAGTTCCTGGGCCACATCGCGCGTGGCGAGCCTATTCGCCTTGTCGACGGCGGCCGCCAACGCCGCAGCTTCACCGATGTCAGCGACGGTGTCTCGGCACTGATGAAGATCATCGAGAATGCCGAAGGCCACGCGAGCGGGAAGATCTACAACATCGGTAACCCGAAGAACGATCTCTCCGTGCGTGAACTCGCGGAACTGATGCTCGATATTGCGAAGGAATTTCCGGAGTACAAGCCGGGCGCTGCCAAGGTGACCCTCGAGGAAGTGCCGGCAGTGCAGTACTACGGCGCGGGGTATCAGGACATCCAGACACGCGTGCCCTGGATCGAAAACACCAGGCAGGAACTGGGATGGGCCCCGCAGGTTACGGTGCGCGATGCGTTGCGAGGCATCTTCGAGGCCTACCGGCACGAGGTCGGAGCAGCACGCGCGTTGCTGGACTGATCGGGCGAGAGCGATGCAAATCGCGCTCAAGGTCGATGTCGACTGCTTTCGCGGTACGCGCGAAGGTGTGCCGGCGCTGATGCGCCTGTTCGACGAGTTCAAAGTCCGGGCGACATTCCTGTTCAGCCTCGGCCCGGATCATACCGGCCGCGCCATCCGCCGGGTATTCCGGCCGGGCTTTCTGTCGAAGGTGGGTCGTACTTCTGTCGTGAGTCACTACGGCATCCGTACCCTGCTCTATGGAACGCTCCTTCCCGGTCCGCACATCGGCCGGCGTGCCGGCGACATCCTGCGCAGCGTGGCGAACGCCGGCCATGAGGTCGGTGTGCATTGCTACGATCACATCCGCTGGCAGGATTTCGTTGCACACAAGGATGCCGACTGGACACGGCGGGAGATGCAGCGCGCCGTTGACGCCTTCGAGGAGGTGTTCGGTCACCGGCCCACCGTGCACGGCGCGGCCGGCTGGCAGCTGAATGCACACACGCTCGCGCTCGAACAGGAGCTTGGCTTCCGCTACGCCAGCGACGTCCGTGGCCGGGACGCCTTCTACCCGGTCATGGATGGTGTCGTTTCGCGCTGCCCCCAGCTACCAACCACGTTACCCACACTTGATGAACTGATCGGTCTCGATGGCACGGATGAGACCAATGTCCATGAGCGCGTCTTTGCGGCAAGCCGGGTACCGCTGCCGCAAGGACATGTGTACACGTTGCACGCGGAGCTCGAGGGAATGAAGCTCATGCCAGTGATGCGCCGATTGCTCGAGCAGTGGCGCGCCTCGGGCGATGAGCTTGGCACCCTGGCGGCAACGTTCGAGCGAATCGATCTTCGGCGCCTCGAGCGCCGCGAAATCACCTGGGGTGAAGTGCCCGGCCGCTCGGGTTTGTTGGCCATCGAAACCGCGCACGCACAGGCCTGATGCGGGCGGACATCGCTCAAAGACGACCGGTATCTCCGCCGCGGCATCCGGCTCACGGCGATCCGGCGGTTGTTCGTCTTTAGTAGCGGCATTGCGTGCCAGCATGACCGCCAGCAGGACCAAGCTGAATGCTTTCGGAAGCCTGCTCGCCGCGAACCCGGCGCGTGGTTTCAGCGCGTTAGCCAGTAGATGAGACCCGGAAGATCTGCCACCCCGACGGTCAGGAACCAGCTGTTGTTTGCGTCATTGATATCACGCGCGCCCAGTCCAAGACGGATCCGATCCTTGAAGAACCCGAGATGGAAGTCGGCTGCCGGCGCATCCTGCCGGCCCATCTCAGGCGAGTGGAAGGTGTGATACCAACCCGCCATCGCGCCCCAGCTCGACCACAGCTGGTTGCCGGTGGCACGCGTAAAATCGAGGCCAAGCAACAGATAGTTCTCGCGTGGGTCGCTGGCGGAGGGACTGATCAAACCACCCGCGACGCCGATCGTGCCACGAATACCCAGCGCGGTATTTGCGCCAAGCGCCCAGGTTGGCTGCCAGGTGAGCATAAAGTCGCCATCGACGAGGTCAAAACCCACTTCGAAGGGAACAAGGTTGCGCCAAAACCAGTCATCCGGGGCGGTCGATGGCGCGAAGCTGAAGCTCGGGTACTTGTAGGTTGCAGACCGCAACACGTGGGAGGTCGCACCGAGCAGGCCGACCATCGCCTGCTCACGCTTCTCCTCGTTGGGCTCGCGCTCGGCATAGATGTCGCGCGCCTGCTGCTCAAGATACACGAGCCGGCTGGTGATTCGCCGCACCGCCTCCGCCGACCACGCGTCCGGATCCGCCATGATCTGTGCGAGCAAGGGCGCTCGACCATCGGGCGTCGGGCTAGGTTCAAATCCCTCGCTGCGCAGGTGCCGGAAGAACGATTCCTCCACGAAGAACAACTCCTGGCTGGCACTCGGCGCAAAATACCCGGCCTCGAGCGTCTTGCGCATGCCCTCATGGATAATGCGCATGTCGCGGTCTTCCTCGGGCATCGGGTCGTACGCAAAGCGCATTCTGCGTTCCGATCCGAATTCCGCGCGTGCCAGCAGTGCCAGTACATAGCGGCCACGCGGATCGTGCGCCACGCCAAGCTCGCCATAGAGAAAACGTGCGGTTTCATCGACGCAATCCGGATACTCCGCGCTGCGTCGATCGAGAGAAAAGCTTAGCCGGCAAATCGTGTCACCGACCGATACCAGCGCATCATAGACACCGACATAGTAATCGTACTCGCGGAACTTCCGGTCGAGAAACGCACCCAGAGAACTGAGCAGCGATCCGGTAACCGGCGCGCCGCGGCTCGAAACGCGCAAGCTTCGATCATTCTTTACTACCAGTCGCCCGCGCTGAACGCGCTGCACGAGCGGATCGTTTGCCAAACCGGCGCGCCGCATGGCGGCAACAAGTGCATCGGCCAGGGCGTCGCGCAACCGCACCGTGTCTATGCCGCACACAGTGCTTGATAACCCGACGCCGGCGCGCCCGGAAGCACGACAGGCATGCGCCAGCCCGGCTGCCTCCAGCCGTGGCGCCGAGAAAGGCGAACCGATCGGAACGGCCTGACGTCCGTAACTCAGCTCGAGCAACCGCGCTGTCTGGCGCACGCGCTCCGCACAGCCGGCCGTTCCCTCAAACACGGCCAACAGGTCCCGGCAGTTGGGTCGCTTGCCGCTTTCCTCCAGCCGGTGCGCCACGGCATACGCGAGGTCGGGCACGCCGATGCCCCAGTGTTCACTTGTCAGCTCACGGTAAAGCTCATACTTGCGTGCCGTGCTGAGCGCCCCGGACAGCAACTGGCCTTCCGAGGAGAGTCCGAAATCCAGTTTCCGGCACGCACGCGGAGGGTTCGGCTGCTCGCAGGCGCTGCCGCCGGTCCCCTTCGGGACGGAGTAACGAGTCCGGTCCGGCTCGAGATACACGTACATCACCGGCAACGGGTTGTCGGCCGCGCGCCGGTCCTGCTCGGCCAGCACACGCGCCACGCCTATCGGCAAATTGTCGAACAATCCGCCGTCGGCAAAGTCGGCCTCGGCAATCTCGTAGCCGCTCGGGCAGCTGAGCGCCGCTTCTACCACCGGCTGGGCCGGTGCAGAATCGCTGCGATCACCGATAAGCGCCCCCGGCTTGAGTCGGCAATAAGCAACGCGCCTGCGTCCGAAGGCGAGCGGCACTGACGCACTCGTGAACATGCTGTCAATGATCCGTTCCGGCGCGATCGAGAACATCGGCGCGCCGCGCTCCCGTGGCAACAGGATCATCGCCGGATCGGTCAGCGTCGGGAAATCGGCGGGATTGAAGAAGAAGCCGGCGCGGCCGTCTGCCTGCGTACGCAGGTCGAATGACAAATAGAAGCGTTGGTTCTGGATCTCTACATCGTTGACGTCGAGAAGCTCGGGCACGACGCGTGTGACGGTCAGGCCGATCGGGACGCGACACCCCTGGCGATACGCCGGCAAGCCCCAGAGCGAGATCAGATTCCGCCCGGATTCGCGCAGACTGCTGCGCGTGAAAAGCGCATCACCCTCGGCGTAAAGCGGCGATTCCGGATTCGGCGGCAGGAGATTGTTGACATCCGGCAACATCCACAGATTGCGAAAGACGTTGTCGTCGATGCGGTTGGCGAACCCGCCCTCCGATTCGGAACGTACACACCACACCATGGCGGACACTACCGCGTTGATACCGCCGGCCGAGGCTCCCGCGAAGCTTGCCGCTTCAATCGGACGAAGGGTTCCGCCCAGGTTTACCGAGTTCTGCTCGAACGCGCGTATCGCACGCAGTGCGCCCCAATTCAGACCCGCCTCGTAGGCGCCAAGACTACCGCCGCCGCTGATCGCCACTGAAAAGCGCCTGGCCTTGTCATCCAGACCGGATGCGGCGTGGCTGGCCGCAATCAACATGCCCCACAACCCGAACAGGGCCAGGGCATGACGCAAGCACATCTTCCGGCAAGTCGGCATAAATATCCGCATCGCGTTCATTTAACCAGACTGCGCTGATCCCGGCACGCGGGTGTGCGAGTCAGGATATCCCGGCATCCGCAACTTGGATCCTCATCGACGAATAGAGCGGCTGATCGCACCAGATTCTGACAACGGCTACTTGCGCACGGTTGATACTGGCGGCTAGGCGCCAGAGCCCATCACCAGAATTACGCCGGCTCCGGCGCTTATAATCCGGCACCCCAGCGATATTGCCAAAAAATTCCGACAGTATCGAAGCTGGTGCCCACACGCGTGCTGATCCCGCTGCTGGCGCTCAGTTTGATCGATTGGTATCTATCCACGGGCAGTGCCAGGATTGCGCCCGTGCGGGAGTTCCCCAGCGCATCATCGTTGCGCACGCCGTTCACGGTCGTCGCTCCGCCGCGGTAATAGGAAACGCCCAGCGAAGCCCAGGCGCCGCGACTGAAGTTGTAGCTGAGGTTGGTTTGAACCGAGTAGATCGGCTCCTGCTCGCGTGTCTGGCCGCCGTAATAGTCGTCGTTGTTGCTGTAGAAGGTGACTCCTGTGGTGAGGTCCAGTGTGAGCGAACCGAACGACTTGGAGAATCCAATGTCCGGTTTGAGCGACCAGCGGTTGGTGGCAAGGTTCACTGCCTTGCTGGAATCGTACTGTCCGCCGGGAGCGGACACCTGGACGCTGGCGCCGACCACCAGGTCCTGCTGGTAGGCGGCGAACTCCTGCATCGAGAGCGCGGGGGCGCCGTAGAAGTTGACCGAAAGGCGAAACTTCGGGTCGCTGAACCCGCTGACATCACGTTCCTTGGGCTCACCCGCTAACAACGCAGTTCCGGACAACCGGGAATAAGGCAGAATCATGTCGAACTTGCCGGACATGCCCCACAGATCCAGGGAGCGCGCGTAGGCCAAGACGCCAGTATGTGTCTTGAGTTGGGCATCTTCCATCGGGATCGACGGATCGGTCGAGAAACCACCCTTTGAATAGGCATAGCCCGCGATGAAGAAATTGAGCCCGACCGGCGAATTGGAATAGGCCCTGGGTTCGAGCTCCTGCGCCCCTGCCAGCGTCGGAATAAGTATCAGGACTGTCGTGAACGCGGCTAGCGCGGTCGCCGGGCAAGCTGCATCGCCCTGCTTCGCGCCCCTACTCAACATGTCGCTCCGCCTTCACCCAGAAAGACCGATTCGGCCAGCTGCTCATGGTCTGCCCGCGACTGACCCCAGCGCCGGATCATCGGGGTTGATGGATGCGAGGGTGCGAATTGCCGATTCGGCAACGGCGCTGTCGCCGGATTGTAGCGCAAAACTTGCCAGCGCCAGCAGGGCATCCCGATCACCCCGGGTCTGTAGCACGGTCTTGAGCACACGCATCGCTTCGGGCCGACGACCGGCGCCGTCAAGAGTAACCGCATAGACATAAGCATGTCGGGGATTGTCCGGAGCGGCTATGGCAGCGGCGGCGAATTCGGCAAGCTGGCTGATTTTGAGATCAAACACACGTTTGGCGTTGATCCGCTACCGCGATACCTGATCGAGCTGCCCGGCGGGCACTGACGGCGCTAGCCGCTCACTCCTGCCCTGCCTAGAATGATCCGGTTACGAATAATGTGGGCCCGGTGAATTGCATGTTGACCCGGCCATGCCAATCGGGATCCGAAAGATCGACTTCGAGAGAATAGTTGCGTAATCCAAGACCGAATCCAACGTGACGAAACGGCTGGTAGAGAAGGTCCAAACCCGTACTCGTCAAGCTTCCGCCAAACTCGTCATAAGTGAGCGAAAAATAGTCCACGCGAAAGCGCAATGCCCACTCATCGGTGAGTGCAAAATTCCCGTAGAGATTGAGAGTCGGTAGCGGCGCCAACACCTTTCCTTGCTCGTCTCCAAGGTTGGGTTCTGCAATGCGCGCCGTGATGCCGGCAACGTGCATACCAAGTCCGACGCCCAGTTCCTTGTCGCGGGTCTTGTAGAATGAATAGCTAGCGCCGACCCGAACATCGTAAAAGTTAAACGTCGACTCGACGGTAGTACCGATCGGATAAGAGACATCGTTCCACTTGATTTCGGTCGCCAGGGTCTTGATGGCATCCCGGTTCAATCTGAAATACTCCGTTTCCAGTCGCCAGCGCTCAGCAAAGCGCCACGTGAAACCAAATAGTCCCGTGTAGCTCCTGTCCTCCATGCCTAGCGTGTCCTCGAAGTTCACTATGACGCCCGTGCCTCCACTCGCCGTTGTTAGGACCGCATTGGTCGAGCTATCGAGGTAAAGCAAGCCGGCTGTAACACTAAAGCGATCGGTCAGCGCGGGATGATTCGGGATAAACACCTCCGCCGCCGTTTCCGCCCGGGCGGTTGCGATTGGAACCGAAACCGCCAGAACCAATGCTAGCGCTGACCACAAACGTTTCTTCTCGGCCATGCCCCGTATTGTGTAGTTCCATCTGATGTGGGTCAAACGTTCACCAACACGTACATTGACCGGCGCGCGAGGCACCAATCCTGGCGCCCTCGCACCCCGGCCTCCGATCCGGTGCGTGCTAACATGCGGCGATGAGTGGCGCCGACATCGAGCGCTGGGAACGCAAGTACGCCAGCGGCAACCCGAATCCGGCGTTTACCCCGGATGCCATCCTCTCCGAACACGCTCATCTGCTCGACGGGCAGGGAATGGCGCTCGATGTCGCCTGTGGCGTCGGCCACAACGCGCTGTTTCTCGCCCGTCGCGGTTATGACGTGATCGCCGTCGACGGAAGCCTCACGGGACTGCGCTACTGTAGCGCCCAACTTGCCACCACACCGTTACCGGTGCAGCTCGTTGTCGCCGATCTCGATCAGTTCGTGCCACCGCCGAAACGCTTCACACTCGTGCTCGTGGTGCGCTTCCTCAGCCGCGCGCTTATCCCGCACCTCAAGCGCGCACTCCTGCCGGGCGGGCTCTTGATCTACCACACGTTCAATCGCCGCCGTTTGCTGCTAAATCCTGACTTCAATCCTGACTACTTACTGGAACCGGGCGAGCTTCGCGCCATGTTTGCCGATTTCGAGGAGATTGCGAGCAACGACATGCCGGCCATGCGCGACCCAATCAGCCACTTTATCGGGCGGCGGCCGAACACGAATACCAGCTAGTCGAGAACGATAATGTCGGAGAGCTGCGGTCGCTCGGCGCTGATGCCATAGCGCGCCGCGATTGCGCCAGCGAGTGCCGCGCGCGCATCGTCCTCGCCGTGCGTGAGCACGATTCGCGGTTTGGCCGGCCCCACCCCGGACAGCCAGTCGAGCAGCTCCGATTGCCCGGCATGCGCCGAAAAACCATCGAGGTTATGAACCTGCGCACGTACCGCAACAGGCTCGCCGAAAATCTGAACCTCGCTCGCACCCTCCACCAGCGCGCGGCCGAGCGTGCCCCTTGCCATATAGCCCACCAGCACGACGTGGACATTCGAACGCCAGAGATTGTGGCGCAGGTGATGTACAACCCGCCCGCCCTCGCACATGCCCGAAGCGCTGATGATGATGCAGGGGTGCTCGCTATTGTTCAGCACCCTGGAATCATCGACTGATTCGGTCACGCGCAGTCCACGCAGATCGGATCGCAACTGGCCGCTCGTGGCAAGGGTACGCGCCTCCTCATCGTAGACCTCGGGATGTTCGGCGAGCGCCGCGGTTGCCTTGGTGGCCATGGGGCTGTCGAGGTAGATCGGAAAGTCGCGCGGCAACACACCCTCACGCACCGCCTCGGCGAGGTAAAAAAGAATGACCTGCGTACGACCAACTGCGAACGCCGGTACGATCACACGCGCGTGCTCGTGTACGGCGCGCGCAACGATGCGCTTGAATTCGGCGGCAACGTCCGCGAGTGTGGGGCGCTCGCGCCCGCCGTAGGTCGATTCCAGAAATACCATGTCGGCACGCGTTGGCGGCTGAGGATCGCGCAGGATTGGCGCGCCCCATGGACCGATATCGCCCGAAAACACGATCACACGCTCATCGGTGCCGTCCTGGATCGTCAACTCGATGCTCGCCGAACCCATGATGTGCCCCGCATCAAGAAAACGAGCCCGCACCCCATTGGCCACCAGGCGTGGCTCGTTGTAGCGCACCGCCCGCGCCAGCCGATGCAGGCGCCCGACATCGTCCAGCGTGAAAAGAGCTGAAATCGGTTCCTTCCCGGCGCGCTGGCGCCTGCGGTTGAGGCGCGCCACCGCTTCGTCCTCCAGCTTGGCCATGTCCGCCAGCAGGATTTCGGTGAGTGCGAACGTCGGCGGCGTGGCAAACACGGGTCCACGATAGCCGCGTGCCACGAGTAGCGGCAGGCGGCCGGAATGATCGATATGCGCGTGCGAGAGCGCGACCGCGTCCAGTTGATCGGGATCGACCGGACCGAGCGAGCGACTGCGCTCGCGCGCGTCGTCGCCGCCCTGAAACACACCGAAATCGACCAGCACCCGCGCGCTGGCGGTCTCGACCAGATAGCCGGAGCCCGTGACCTCCCCTGCCCCGCCACACAACCGGATCTCAATCACACGCCGCTCCTTGTACCCGCCGCTTGCACAATGTGCGACCGCGGTGACCAGCCGTCAGCTCCAGCGCACAAGCAGCACAGCCGCCAGCGCGGGACAACCATCGCCGAGCTGCTTTTATCGGCAGCGCCCCTGTCGGCGCACGATAGCCGCCGTGCGCGACGCTACTTGATTCCCACAGCGGCGATCTTCCGGCGCAAGAACGCGATTTGCGTCTTCAGCGGCAGGTTCTTCGGGCACACGTCGTGACAGGCGAGCAGGGACATACAGCCAAACACGCCATCGTCGTCGCCGATCAGCTCGTAGTAATCCGCGTCCGTGCGCGCATCGCGTGGATCGAGCCGAAAGCGCGCGATCTTGCTCAACCCCACGGCGCCAACGAAGTCCTCGCGCATGCGCGCGGTGCCGCAGGCCGCCACACAGCACCCGCATTCGATACAGCGATCAAGCAGGTAGATCTGCTCGGCCAGATCCGGATCCATGGTCTCCTCGATGTGGCCCAGATCCAATTCGCCAGCCTTCATATGTACCCAGGTTTCGAGCCGCTCACCCAAGTCCCGCATCCACCGGCCGGTATTGACCGACAGGTCGCCGATCAACTCGAAGATTGGCAGTGGCGCAAGCGTGATCTCGGGCGGCAGGTTCCTGGTGAGCGTGCGGCAGGCGAGCCCCGGCCGGCCGTTGATCATCATCCCGCAGCTGCCGCAAATGCCGGCACGGCACACGAAGTCGAACTGCAGTGACGGGTCCTGCTGCTCGCGAATCTCGTTGAGCGCGATAAAGAGCGTCATGCCGTCAGCCTCTTCTAGCTCGTAGCGCTGCAAGCGAGGCGTGCTGCCGTTCTCCTGCGGGTTATAGCGCAGGATGCGGAAGCTCAATTTGCGGTGTGCAGTCTGGTCGGTCATGGTCAGGATCGATCGTCAATGCGTTCGTTACGTCCGCGCAGCCGTGGTGGCAGCAGTTGCTCGTAGGGCATAAGCGCCTGCTGTACGGCGAAGCGGTCGGATGACGCCAGTTTTGCCTTGAGGGCCTCGACCTCCTTTTCGCGCGTCGCCGTGTCCGGGTGGTGGATGTGATCCCTGGCGCCGTAACCGCGCCAGCCGGGCGGCAGCTCCATTCTCCGCACGTCGAGTGCCTCATAAGTCAGGGTTGGCAGGGTGTCACTCTCGTTGCTCCAGCTGGCGAGCGTGCGCTTGAGCCATTCGGCGTCGTTGCGACGCGGGAAATCCTCGCGGTAGTGCGCCCCGCGACTTTCGGAACGTGCGAGCGCCCCGTAGGCGACGGTGAGAGCGAGCTTGAGCATTCTCTGCGTGCGATAGGCCGTCACCAGCTCCGGATTGGCGCCCGCGGCACGGTAACGCACACCGATGTCGCGGCTGCGCACCAGGAGCTGCTGAAGCTCGTCGACGGCCTGCTCGAGATCCTTGCCGCGGCGGAAGATGCCGACCTTGGCCGTCATGATTTCCTGCATCGCCACACGCAGCGCCACCGCGTCCTCGGTGCCACGGCCGGTGAGCAAGGCGCTTAGCCTGGCCTGCTCGCGTTCGAGATAGTCGTGCACCACCGCCGTTGGGATATTGATGTCGTTCTCCGGCCGGTCGCAGAAATCGCCAATGAACTCGCCTACGATCATGCCGGCCACGACGGTCTCGGCCACGGAATTGCCGCCGAGTCGGTTGAAACCATGCATGTCCCAACAGGCCGCCTCGCCCGCCGCGAACAGACCCTTCAAGTTCGGGCTCTCGCCGGTGGGACCAGTGCGCACGCCACCCATGGTGTAGTGCTGTGCGGCACGCACCGGGATCCACTCCTTCACTGGATCGACTCCGAGGAAGTAATGACAGATTTCGTAGACCTCGCGCAAGTTGTGCCGGATGTGGTGCTCGCCGAGCAGCGTGATGTCCAGCCACAGGTGATCACCGAAGCGACTTTTTGCGCCCTTGCCCCTGGCAATGTGCTCTTCCATGCGCCGCGACACGACGTCGCGCGAGGCGAGCTCCCTCTTCTCCGGCTCGTAGTCCGGCATGAAGCGATGTCCATCGGCATCCCTGAGCAGACCACCGTCACCGCGGCAACCCTCCGTCACCAGGATGCCGGCCGGGAAGATGCCGGTGGGGTGAAACTGCACCGCCTCCATGTTGCCAAGCGTGGCGACCCCGGTCTCGAGCGCGATGGCCTGACCGATGCCCTCGCAGATCACGGCGTTGGTCGTCACGCGATACAGGCGTCCGGCTCCACCTGTGGCGAGGGCTGTGGCCTTAGCCACATAGGCGGTAAGCTCGCCGCTCACTAGATCCCGCACCACTGCGCCGTAGCAGCGTCCGCTATCGTGGATCAGCGCGAGGGCCTCGTTATGCTCGTGCACCGGGATTGAGGCCGCGATCGCCTGGTCGGCGATGGCGGTAATCATTGCATGCCCGGTGCCATCCGCGACGTAGCAGGTGCGCCACTTCTTGGTGCCGCCGAAATCGCGCTGCGCCACCAGGCCGTGTGCTGCGTCGCGCTCGGTGATGGTGACCTTCTGGCCGTTGATGATCACCTCGCGATCGCCCTTGCGGACACGGCTCCACGGCACGCCCCATGCGGCGAGCTCGCGCACCGCCTTCGGCGCAGTGTTGACGAACATGCGTACCACCTCCTGGTCGGCGCCCCAGTCGCCGCCACGCACGGTGTCCTCGAAATGCACGTCCTCACTGTCGCCCTGGCCCTTGATGACATTGCCGAGGCTCGCCTGCATGCCGCCCTGCGCGGCCTTGGAGTGCGAGCGCTTGGCGGGCACCAGCGACAGGATGATGGCCTCGTGCCCGCGGCGCCTGGCAGCAATTGCCATGCGCAGTCCGGCGAGACCGCCGCCGATCACGAGCACATCCGTGTAGATGATTCGCATCCGACTACTCCGTTAACCGCAGACCGAGAATCGTGTAGGCAACCAGTGCCGCAAGCCCGAGGACGCAGTAGGCCCCAGCGATGCCCCACACCCAGGGCCTGAGTCTCACGCGCGACAGCTTGGGCCAACCCCACTTCACAACCATTCGATAGGTACCGGCGGCAGCGTGCAGCAGAACGACCGGCAACAGGATCGCATACAAGACCCAGGCACGCTCCGCCACCACGCGATGCGCAGACGCCGAGGCACCAATCGTCTCGGGCTGGGTAATCACGATATACAGGTGCGGCGCGATGAGAAAGAACAGGGCCATCCCTGTGACCACCTGCCACCACCACAGCCGGGTGTCGCCGTGGTTGATGCCACGCAGGTGATGGCGGAATGCGACGTACTCGCGCGTGGAGTGCGGCAGCTTGCGCAGCGCCAGCACGGCATGCACGACAATCAGCGTGAGCAGCGCCAGTGCGGCCAACGACACGATCCACGGGTGCGCAGTACCGAACAGGTATTGGCCTTCGAATGCGCGAGCCACGGCATCGGCGGCCGATGGGCCGATGAGGATGGCAGCATCAAGCAGCAGATGCATACCGAGAAACATGACCAGCGCGAGGCCGCTGATACTCTGCACCACATCAAGCAGCGCCGGCAAACGGTCGCGCGGCGCGCGCCTGGTCGCGGCGGCAACATCTGCGAGTTGGTCGCTGCCCTTCATCCGCGGCTCCACCCCTTTCCTTTTCGCGACCGGTCTATACGACGGTCACAGGAATCTTGCCGATGCGGGCACGCCATTCGGCGGGGCCGCTCTTGTGCACGGCATTGCCGCCGCTGTCGACCGCAACCGTCACCGGCATATCCTTCACCTCAAACTCATAAATCGCCTCCATGCCAAGCTCGGGGAACGCCACCACCCTGGAGGCGCGGATCGCCTTCGACACCAGGTAGGCCGCGCCGCCCACGGCGATGCAGTACACCGCACGGTGCTTCTTGATCGACTCAATTGCCGCCGGGCCGCGCTCCGACTTGCCAACCATGCCGAGCAAACCGGCCTGCGTCAGCATCGGCTCTACGTACCGGTCCATGCGCGAGGACGTTGTGGGTCCGGCCGGCCCGACCACCTCGTCGCGCACCGGATCGACCGGACCGACGTAATAGATAAAGCGGTCCTTGAAATCTACCGGCAGCTTTTCGCCACGCGCCAGCATCTCGGTGAGACGCTTGTGCGCCGCGTCGCGTCCGGTGAGTAGCTTGCCGGACAGCAGCAGGCGATCACCCGCCTTCCAGGTCGAGACCTCCTCACGCGTGATGCCGTCGAGGTTGACGCGCCGGCTGGTCGCGAGGTCTAGCGCGAGCTTCGGCCAATCGTCGAGACTCGGTGGCTCGAAATGCGCAGGGCCGCGACCGTCGAGGGTGAAGTGCACATGGCGGGTCGCGGCGCAGTTCGGCAACAGCGCCACCGGCTTCGAGGCCGCGTGCGTCGGGTAGTCGACAACCTTGACGTCGAGCACCGTGGTGAGCCCACCCAAACCCTGCGCGCCGATTCCGAGCGCATTGACCTTTTCGTACAACTCGAGTCGCAGCTGCTCGGCACGATTGGCTGGCCCGCGCGCCTGGAGCTCATGAATGTTGATAGGCTCCATCATTGCCCACTTGGCCATCAACATCGCCTTCTCCGGCGTACCGCCGATGCCGAGCGACAGGATGCCGGGCGGGCACCAGTCCGCGCCCATCACCGGCACCTGCGACAACACCCAGTCGACGATGCTGTCGTTCGGCAGCAGCATCGCGAACTTGGACTTGTTTTCCGAGCCGCCGCCCTTTGCCGCGACCGTGACTTCCACCTTGTCGCCCGGCACCAGCTGGACGTGGGTGACCGCGGGGGTGTTATCCCTGGTGTTGGTGCGCTTGCCGTCCGGGTCGGCCAGCACCGAGGCGCGCAGCTTGTTGTCGGGATCGAGATAGGCGCGGCGCACGCCCTCGTTCACCATGTCCTCGATGGTCAGCTTCACGTCCCAACGCACGTCCATACCGACCTTGATGAAGGCGATGGCAATGCCGGTGTCCTGGCAGATGGGTCGATGGCCCTCGGCGGCCATGCGCGAGTTGACAAGGATTTGCGCCATGGCGTCCTTCGCCGCCGGCGACTGCTCGCGCTGATAGGCCTCATACAGGCCCTTGATGTAGTCGACCGGGTGGTAATAGGAAATGAACTGAAACGCGTCGGCCACGCTCTGGATAAAGTCACCCTGTTTAATCGTCGCCATGAAGGACCTCCTGCGTACGCTTGCCAATAGACGATGGTTCGCCGTTAACGCGAGCGGCACATTGTCACGCACGCTAATCCACGCGCGTACGATGCATGCAAACGTGCCAACCGATGTTGATCTGCATCAAGAACCGGAGCAGCACAACCGCAACGTGGATTATGCCCTCGGGTCCGGCGGGAGGCGCTACTTCAACCGGCCAACAGAACCCTATCCCGGATTCAGCGCTATTTCCCATCTACCGCGATGGGTCGGACTCTTGTCTCGATGAATCCCAGCCTCGCCCGCGGCGCCGCACAAACCGATCGAAGTCTCCTGGGCCGCTCCCTTTCGTCCACATCCGGTGACTAGAACAATGTCAGCGCTGCCGCCCCGGTCGCGAGCGTCGCGACCGTTGCCACCAACAGTCGCAGGCGGATTGCCGCGCTACCGAATACCACGGCCAAACCGCACTTGACCACGGTATTGGATAGCGTCGCGATCACGATGGCACCGACTGCCGTGTGTGCGTCGCCACCGAGGCGCGCATAGTCGGCCATCGAAAGCGTAATGGCATCCACATCGGTCAGCCCGGCGAGCGCCGCCACGATATACAGACCCTGACCCTCGAGATAACGCCGCGTGAGCGCAACGACCAGCACTACCACGGCGAACAACAGCCCGAACTTGCTCGCCTCCCACAGGCTGAACGGGTTCTTGAGCTGCACCTCGGCCGGCGGTTCGCTTGCCCCGCCCGCCCGCCCGCGCCAGAAGAGGAAGCCCGCCAGCAGCGCCGCCACCACGGCCATCGCAATGAATGGCGCAAGCACGCCACCGACCAGACTCGCATTAACAATCGCGACCGCGATGATCACGCGCACGAACATGACGGCCCACGCGACCAGAACGCCCGCGGCGAGCATATCGCCGCTGCGGCGCCCCGGATCGATGCGGCTCTGGCGCGCGAAGGAAAGACTCACCGCTGTCGACGACACCAGCCCGCCACTCGCGGCCGTAAGCAATGTTCCGCGCGCGGGCCCGAGCCAGCGCACCGCGACATAGCCCACCATCGACAGGCCGGAAATCAGAATCACCAGGAGCCACAATCGGTGGGGATTGAGGGCCTGCCAAGGATCGACCATGCGATCGGGCAACAGCGGCAGCACGATGAAGGTTGCGATCAGCAGTCTCAGTCCGGCGTACAGATCGTCAGTGCTGATCCGTGCGACGGCCGCGTGCAGCGGGCGTTTATAGGCAAGCACCGTGGAGGTGATGATCGCAAGCGCCACTGCGATCGCGACGAAGCCGTACATTACGGCACCGCCCAGCAGGCAGACGGTGATCGCCGCTAGCTCCGTCGTTACCCCGATCTCGGTAGGTCGCACCCGGCTCTCAAGGACATAGCCCGTCACGACGATGGCCGAAATCGCCGCCACTGTCGCCACAAAAATCCACGGGTAACTGAGATGAATCGACAACCATGCGGACACGGCACCCGCCTGCGCGAACAGGATGAAGGTACGCAGCCCGCCAAAGGAAACCTCCTGCTCGCTGACCTTGCGCTTCTCGCGCTCGGTGCCGACCAGCGCACCGATCAACAGCGCGATGATCAAATTGCGAACTTCAAGGAACTCTGGCGAATCCACGGCTTGGCACGCTCCAGTCGGGTCATTCTGCCACAGCCCCATGTCCGGGAGACACGGGCTCTTTGCCAGCATGATCGCGCCACGACGACGCAGCGTCTGGCACCCGTCTTGCTAATCCGTGGGCTTCGGTGCCGGTGACAGATGCCACTGATCTTTGGAAACCACCTTGGGTTGCGGTGCATCGGCCACATAGGCGGGGGTCATGATTTGCACGCCGTACTCGTTGAACACATCGAGAATGTTCCGGTGCAAGGCAGTATAGAGCTGCGGCATCTGGTGCGGCTGATCGCAATGGACATTAAGCTCGTAGGTCACGCAGAAATCGCCCAGGGCCTGCTGCAACACGAACGCGGCCGGTTCCCGCAGTAATCCCGGTGTGCGTTCCGCCGCCATCAGCAGCATCGCTTCCACCTGCCGCCACGGGGTCTCGTATCCGATGCCAACCGTGGTGTGCAGAATCAGGCCTTGCGTTCCGGAGATGCCACTGTAGTTGACGAGGTCACTGTTCAGGATGATTGAATTGGGGATGACGACCCGCTCCCCCTTTAAACTGCGCAGGCTCGTGACCAGCAGCCGCACCTCCTCGACGTCGCCGACATGAGCGCCAATTTTCACGCGGTCACCGACCCGGAACGCACGCCGGTAGGTCATCGTGTATCCCGCGATAATATTGGCAATCACCGAAGTTGAACCGAGCGAGAAGATGACGCCGAGAAACAACGAGATGCCCTTGAACGCGCCGGAATCCGAACCCGGGATATAAGGGTAGGCGACGACCGCCGCGAACGCGATCACGAGCAGCCGCACGATACGGTAGGTCGGCCACGCCCACTCCTGGTCGAAGCCCCGCATTTTCACCGACCCGCGGGCGACTGCGACGAAGAAGAGTCGGATCGTCTTGAGCAGATAACGCGTGACGATGACAAGAATCGCCAAGAACAGGAGGTTCGGTATGGCTTCGACAATTCCCCGGCCAATCGACAACAACGGGTTCACTACCAGGCCGAGCAGGCGCTCCTGCAGCGCGCGCGTCCATGGAAAACGCCCCAACGCAAAGTCGATGAATACCGCCACGACAAGAATCGCCACGATCACATGCGTGGCGCGCAATGCCCCTTGCACACCGGCCCACAGGTGTTCTGCCTGCAAGATGCGGAAGGACTGGATTCGCACGTCGCCCAGCTTCGCCTTGAAGCGCCGGGCGATCAGCCCATCGAGCCCGCGAAAGCCCTTGCCGAGCAAATAAATCAGCGCAACGAGAAGTGCTGCTGCCGCAAGTGTATAACCAGCCGCGAGCAACAGCGCGCGTGGCGTTCTGTCGCTGCGGTACGCTGCGACCGCCTCCGCGATCCGTCGACGATAGACCTCGGCAATTAATGGACGCGCGATCCCCTCATTCTGTGCATCAACATCGAATACAGTCATGAGCTCGTATTTGCCAGCAGACAGCCGCGTGCGATTGCCGAGATCTACAGCCTCAACCGCATTGGGATCAAATGCCTTGTCCTGCGCGAACAACTCAATTCGCGCCGAAATCTCCGTAGCGCGCCGCTCGGCCGGAAAAGCCGTCACACCCCGCACCTCGAACAGCGTGACACCATCGATCACCACTGGCGCGGCTTCTCGCGCCGGCGCGGCCACGCCGGCGACAATAGTGCCTTGTCCACGTTCGCCACCGGTTTGCGACTCCGCGGCCTGCGCGCCAACGGCGACGAGCAATCCGGCAAGTCCCCAGATTGCACTGCGCCACCTGTCCTGACTGCCCCGTGCCTTACGCATCGTTTCCCGCACCCTTTGAACCAGATTTGGTTCCGATATCATCAAATTCAGTAGGCGTTGATCAACATCGCGGCCAATCACGGTTTGCTGCTGCTCCCGGCGCGTAGCCGCTGCAATTCCTGCCTGAACCACGCCGCACTCTCCATCGCCCCTTCGCCATCGCAACGCACCCGATAGGCCTCGCCCGACATGCTGCTTCTTGTCGCGCCCCGCTCGATGAACTCCTCGGTTGTGCCAATCAGATCGCGCGCACGCATGGCGCGATACTTGCGCTCAAGATGCGCGCGTGCCTTGGCCGCGTTCGCCCAGGTGCCGTTGCGATAGAACTCACAGCCGGACGTTTCCATGCGCGCCAGAAGCTGAGGCACTTCGGTTTCCATCGGCGCTGCCAGCACTGGAGCCGACAGAGCAACCAGAATCAGCGCAACCGATAGGAGCAGGGAACGCCGGTCGGACCCGGAGTGAACGGGTCGGATGCTCCGCGTGCGCTTCATAGGGTAACCATGCTACCCGGCCTTCCGGATTCCGGGGAGATACCCTCCAGATGAACCACGGCCGCCGGTCATTTAGCCGGTGGGCCAGGTTGCGCCGCCCCGGCGAGCGGCTTTGCAAGCAAGGCCGCGCATGGATTCTTTTCCTTCGCGCCGAGATCCCCAAACATCAGAAGGAGTGCGTAAGGCTGGGCAACGCCTATCGCAATCTTCCCAAGCGTTAACAACGAATACTCGGTGGGGCCCACGCTGGGCGCCCCCAAGGTTCCGCTCAGACGCAAGGGCGCCGCGAGTTTTACCAAAGACGCCTGTTTCGGTTGCGGCTTGAACAAGCCATTGATTTCCTCGGTTGCGAGATTCAGCACCATCTCACCTGCGACCGTGACGTCGCGCGAATCGAGAAGAAGCAACTCGCTACGGACGATGCCATCACCAATGTCGAAGCGCCCCGCAACGCAGTTGAGTTCGGTGTCGGTATTTCTCGCCCAAGACACCGGATTGAGGAGCTGCATGAGATTCCCTCCCCACACCTCGAGCAGCCTGCCACGTATGTAACCCTTGTCGCCGAGAATCTCCACCCTGCCTTGCGCGTGCTCCAGCATTGCGTGCAGATCGTTACCCTCCCCGGCAATTCGCGCCTGCAGTGCGAGCACGCCTTTCACGCCGCCGGTCACGCCGCTGGCCTTTAACAGCGCGCCATAGTCGATTGACGCTGCATCCAGCTGGGCCTCGACGGTTGTCGGATCTCGGCGCGCATCGACCGTCAAGTTGAGCACGGTCGGCGCACCGCTCACGTCACTGCGCAGGTTCTTCAAAACGAGTCGCCCGTTCACGGCCCGCAATTGTCCGTCGAATGAGGCAAGGACTTTGCCTTCGTCAAAGAATTGCAGATCATCGATCGACAGATCGACATCCGCCTCGCGTATCCGTTTTCCCGAAAGAGGGATTTCGGGGATCACTTTCCCTCCTTTGGATTCTGTTGGCTCGGTGTCCTGTGCTGACTCTGGTTTAGCGTCGTTTCGCAGGTCCTCGAACCGGATCTGACTCGGCTTAAGCACGATACGTATACGCGGCGACGCCTTCTCCGACCACGCGAACTCTCCCCGAAGCTGGCTGCCCGCAAGCCTTAACTCCAGGTCGGAAAGTCGCACGCGCCCCGGATCTTCCGCGAGCTTTCCCGACAGAGTCGCCGGCCCGCGCGGCGGCAGCTCGACCCCCGCCACTTCGCTGATGCTCGAAAGCTTGTCAGCGCTGACGCTGAACTGACCCTCGAAGAGCGCCTCGGACAGTGGCTTGCGCATGGCGCCACGGAACTCCCCGCTCGCCATCGCAGATTCGATTGAGGCATCGATGCGCCACGGAGCCTTCGGCGACAACAGCGCTTCAATACTGCCAAGCGTGCCGCGCGCCATAATTGCCTCGTTCCGATAACGACCCCGCACGACTGCCTTGATCGGACCCCCGGATTTCGCCGCCGCCTCGACCGTTGCGCCGTTCACCACGATCGGCGGCTTACCTTCAAGGTGCTGCCAGCGAAGCTCCGCGTCCTGTGCCGAGAGCTGCCAGTTCGCGCCCACCAACAATTCCGAAAGCGTCCCGGCCGTGCCTTGCCCCTGCAGCCGCAGCTGTCGCGATTTGATTTCAAGCGCCGACACCTCGTCCCTACCGGCCCACAGCTTGCTCAGTTCGGCGCCCGAACCCTCGACGTCCAAATCGAAGCCGAACCCCGCCGAATCTGATGTGAACCGCGCCACACCACGGTACTCAGCGAATCGCGGTACGTGCTCGGTAAGCGCCGAGCGCGTGTCGCCAGAGCGCGTGCCGAAATAGCGAAGCGACACATCCACCCCGGCGAGTTTCTGCGGATCGCGTAGACTCCCGTTGACGTCGGCGTGCAGACTGCCGGCCACCACCTTTCCGCGAAATTCCCAGGCCTGCTCAGCGGCAAGGAGCGCCTTGAGCGAGCCGCCATCCAGCGTCGCTTCGACTGGAAGATCGTGGAAACGGCCCGTCAGGTTCACGCGCACCGGCTGATCCGGCGCCAGCTGCGCTTTCAGGTCATCAATCAGTCCCGCGGTGCGGTCTCCGTTCGGTTCGCGATAGGCGAGCTTCGAGTTGGCGACACCGAACGACAGAACCTCCACAGACATTCCAGTCCGTCCGCCCGTGTCTTCCCTGGGGCCAAGCTGCCAGTTGGGTGTGCCGTCAGCGGTCTTCTCGAGCAGCACATCAGCACCGACAAGATTCAATTCGAGTATCCGGAGCCGCCCGCTCAGCAACGGCAAGAGCGCAATCTTGATCTCGAGTCTTTTGGCTGATGCGAAGACCGGCCGCGACGCCTTCGGCGGATTGGCAATACTCACGTCCTCCATGACCAGGCGCGGTCGAAGCGATCGCTCCAGAGTGATCGTGCCGCTAAGTCTCACCTCCCGGTCGAGACCGCGGGTTAGCAGCGCCTCGACCTCGCCGTGGTGCTTGTCGATATCAATTGTCATCACGGCCACGTACAGCGCAACCAGCGCCAACACCACGACCGCCGCCAGCACGGCGGCGGCAATCAGCAGGCGCTTTCTTGTCAGGACGTTGTTGGTCATGGAAGCCCGATGGCTACCTATTTATCGGTTGAGATGCTCTCGCCGCTTTGATCCGCGTCATTGTCGCCGTGATGGGAAGCGATTAGTGTAACGCCAAGTTCTGGGAGGATCTGCATGGCCATTCATCCGCTCGCGGGGAAACCCGCCCCGCGCGAGAGTCTCGCGGATATCGACGCGCTCAGGCGCGCCTACTACGATGAGCAGCCCGATGTGGGCAAGGCCGCCGAACGGGTAAGTTTCGGCACCAGCGGCCACCGCGGATCGAGCCTCGAGCGGAGCTTCAACGAGGCACACATCCTCGCCATTACCCAGGCAATCTGCGATTACCGCCGCGACAATGGCGTCGAGGGTCCGCTCTATCTCGGCAAGGACACGCACGCGCTTTCGGACCCCGCGCAGCGCACTGCGCTGGAAGTGCTCGCGGCAAACGGCGTTGAAACCGTGGTCCCGAGCGACGGCGGCTACACCCCGACGCCGGTGATCTCCCGCGCGATTCTCGTGCACAACGCCGATCCGGAATCGCGTCGCGCCGATGGCATTGGCATTACGCCCTCGCACAATCCGCCGACGGATGGCGGCATCAAGTACAACCCGCCGGGCGGCGGCCCGGCCGACACCGACGTCACCAGTTGGATCGAAGCGCGCGCGAATTCGCTGCTTGTCGAAGCAAACAACGGCGTGCGCCGGCTCCCTTCCGACGTTGGCGGCAAACCGGATGTTCGTGCCGAAGACCTCGCCGGCAGCTACATCGCCGATCTGGCAAACGTCATCGACTTCGAGCCAATCCGCAAGGCGCGGCTGCGAATCGGCGTTGACCCGCTCGGCGGTGCCGGCGTCGCCTATTGGAAGCCGATTGCCGAGCGCTACAACCTCAATATTACCGTGGTAAACGACCGGGTCGATCCGGCTTTTGGCTTCATGACGCTCGACCACGACGGCAAGATTCGCATGGACTGTTCAAGCCCTTATGCCATGGCAAGTCTCGTGGGTCTGAAGGACAATTTCGACATCGCCTGGGGTAATGACGCCGATGCCGATCGACATGGCATTGTCACTCGCTCCCAGGGGTTGCTCAATCCGAATCACTATCTCGCGGTGGCCATTCACTACCTCCTGAATCATCGGCCCGACTGGTCACCGACAGCGGCAGTCGGCAAGACCCTGGTAAGCAGCGCGTTGATCGATCGTGTGGTGACTGGACTCGGGCGAACACTGCTCGAGGTGCCGGTCGGCTTCAAGTGGTTCGCACCGGGACTGCTCGACGGCTCGCTCGTGTTCGGCGGCGAAGAGAGCGCCGGCGCCAGCTTTCTGCGCCGCGACGGCTCGGTATGGACGACCGACAAGGACGGCATCATTCTCGGGTTGCTCGCGGCGGAGATCATGGCTGTTACCGGCAAGGACCCCGGCGTCTACTACCAGGAACTCACGCGGGAGTACGGCGCTCCCTTCTACAAGCGCGTCGATGCGCCGGCGACCCCGGAACAGAAAGCCGCATTCAAAAAGCTCACGCCCGATCGTGTCAGCGCGGCGGGACTCGCCGGCGATGCCATTGTCGCGCGCCTCACGCGCGCGCCGGGCAACGACGCACCCATCGGGGGACTCAAGATCGTGACGGCCAACGGCTGGTTCGCCGCTCGCCCTTCCGGCACCGAGAACATCTACAAACTCTACGCCGAAAGCTTCCAGAGTGCAGCGCATCTCGATGCCATCATCCGCGAGGCACAAGACATCGTCGCGCACGCGCTGGCTGATGGTTAGGCTGACACCGACCGCGACCAGTCGACGGCACACCGACCGGAGACAGCAATGGCAGAGTCCTCCAAGGACACCGGCGTCGTACTGGCGCTCATCGAGCACTTTGAAACGCAGCGCTTGCCGCGCGCCCTTGAAATAATGGACCGGATCGATCGAGGCTAGTTCCTGAGCGAGCTGGACATGGCGTTCCTCAAACAGGTGTTTGAAGATGCCCAGCACGTCAAGGCGCTCGCCCACAAGCACCCTGAATGGCAGCCCATGGTGGCGCGCGCCTTCACGCTCTATAGGGAAATCACAGAAAACGCCCTGGTGATCGAAAAGGCAGCGGGCAGCGACAAGCGCTAGCCAATTTCCACGAAGCCTGTCCCTCAGCGGCGAATCCGGCGCACGCCTATACGTACGACCGGTAAGCGGGTTCGTACATCTGCGTTCGAATGAAAGCAGCGAGATCGGCCGGACGCTCGCGACCAGCCAGACCGCGCTGATACCCGAGCTCGGCCACGGCGGTGGCAATCCCCGCTGAAATTTCCCGAATGCGCGCCAGCGGCGGATACAGCCGCCCCTCCGCGATTTCGTCCACCGAAACCATATCCGCCAGTGCCCGGGCCGCCACGAGGAACATCTCGTCGGTAAAAGTGCGCGCGCGACAGGCGATCGCGCCGAGCGCCACGCCGGGGAAGATGTAGAGGTTGTTGCCCTGCCCCGGTACGAAAGTGTGGCCCTTCACGTTCACAGGCGGGAACGGACTTCCGCTCGCAAACACCACGCGCCCGTCGGTGGCGTCATAGGCCTCCTGCGCGGTGCACTCGGCCTTGGACGTCGGATTGGACAAGGCAAACACGATCGGGTGCGCGTTCAGGCGTGCCATGGCTTCGAGCACGGATCGGCTGAACGCGCCAGCGGCGGCCGAGACTCCGATGAGCGCCGTCGGGTGGATCGTATCGACGATGGTCACGAGATTCTGCAGCGGCGCGTGTTCATGCGCGTATGGGCGCTTGTGCGCGGGCAGGTCGGTGCGACTGCTCACGACCAGTCCGTGCGTGTCTGCGAGCCAGACCCGACGGTGTGCCTCGATCTCGTTCAGCCCCTCCTGCATCAACGCCGCAACGATCAGGCCGCTGATACCGAGCGCGGCCTCGCCAGCACCGAGGAACAGGAATCGCTGTTCGGCAAGCCGCCCGCCCGTGATGCGCAGCGCGGCATAGAGTCCAGCCAGCGCCGCTGCCCCCGTACCCTGGATGTCGTCGTTGAAGCAACACATGCGCGCGCGATAGGCCTCGAGCAGGCGGAAGGCGTTGGCGTTGGCGAAGTCCTCGAACTGCAGCAGCGCGTGCGGAAACACCGTGTGCACGGCCGATACGAATTCCTCCATCAATGCGTCGTACTCCGCCCCGCGAATGCGCCGCCGGCGCGTACCGAGGTATAAGGGATCGTCGAGCAGTGCCTCGTTGTTTGTGCCGGCGTCGAACATGACCGGCAGCGTCTGCAGCGGCGGCACGCCGCCACACACCGTGTAGAGCGTGAGTTTGCCCACCGGGATGCCCATACCATTGGCGCCCAGATCGCCCAAACCCAGAATGCGTTCGCCGTCGGTGACGACGATGGCTCGCACCTCCTCCCGGTACGGCCAGTTGCCAAGAATCTCGGCCATTCGGCCACGGTCTTCGGCACTCAGGTAGATCCCGCGCGGGCGCTGGAAGATTCGGCCGAACATCTGGCAGGCGAGCCCGACGGTGGGTGTGTACACGATCGGAATGCATTCCTCGGCGTTGTCCCGCAACACGCGGAAGAATAACGTTTCGTTACGATCGTAGAGAGCCGTGAGGTAGATGAACTTTTCGAGATCGTTGGCCTGCCGCCGGACGTTCTCGAGCACGCGCGTTTCCTGCTGCTCGATCGTCGACACGCCAGGCGGCAACAACCCGTGCAGCCCAAGCGCGTCGCGCTCCTCGATCGTGAACGCGCTGCCCTTGTTTAGCACCGGGTCGCGCAGCAGCTCCAACCCGCGCGGAAAGTGCCCGCCGTAAGTCTTGATCTTGATCTGGACGCTGTCCCGTGCCATTGCACCGTCACGCTATGCCTTGACAGTCGGCCCAACCATGACGCAGATCAATCCTCGCCCGCGAACGCTACGCTGCCCCATGTCGGTCGGGCTCGCTATCGGCGACGCGGGGCCGGGCGCGGCGTTGCCGGCGGTCGGGGTGG